>Ga0247608_10006289_pt1 | contig 12556 bp, 6 predicted proteins | sample 176DNAGHGlowgp2_FD_193490 | JGI IMG/M metagenome (GOLD analysis project Ga0247608, IMG submission 193490) | Sheep rumen microbial communities from Palmerston North, Manawatu-Wanganui, New Zealand - 1766 DNA GHGlow gp2 | ecosystem: Host-associated > Mammals > Digestive system > Stomach > Rumen ... | reverse complement strand
TAGCTCCTGGCGCAGCTGTTCGAAGTGTGCTTTCAGTTTTTCATCTTTGATTTCAGGTAACTGTCTAAGGTCGGTATATTGCGGATGCAGGGCATAGATGCTAATCGAATTATACGGATAGCTGTCCTGCCATGTATGTGTCATATTCGTGTCGTTGATGGGCAACACTTGTAGGATGCGCTGGTTGGTCTTGTCGGCCCAGTCAATCATGAGTTTCAGGTCACCGAAGTCACCTACGCCAAACGAGCCCTCGCTACGTAGCGAGAAGATAGGAATCACCGTGCCGGCACCTTTCCAAGGATAGACTGGGAAGTTGGCTTGCGATAGCTCGTAGACAACAACTTCATTGTCGGCTATCTCAGTTAGCGAAACCGTGCGGTTTCCGCATTCCTCCCATACAGGCTCCTCAATGCCTAGCATCACGAATTTGAATTCGAAGGTTGGGGGTAATGATGCAGCATCGAGACTGATAACCCACTCGTGATATTCATGCTCGAACATAGGCAGTGCCTGATTGACATCCCAGTTACCGAGTGCCTCACCAGCACCTACAATACCTAATTGCTCTCCGATGCGTAATTGGGGAGCACGAACCTTCAGACGTACTGTGCGTTGAAACTCTGTCGTCGTGCTCAGCTCGCGCTGATTAGCCATCACGCAGTCGGTAAAGGCTGAGCTATAAAGGTGGGCATCCTCAGGAATGTCAATCCAGTGGTCGTACACGGTATAGCGTATTCCTTTCTCGGCAGCAAACTCCAGTCGGTGGGGCTCTACGAGCCATTCGTGACGGGCTTCCTCGTCGCCACGAAGCAGACTATAATAATAGTCGATATATGTGCCAGGCTTCATTGCCTTGCTCAACTCAACAAACCAGTGTGTGCCGTCGAGCGTTGTCATCTTATGCTTTGATGTCTTGGCGGCATCGTCAGAGAGGATATTCAGCACCAGGTCTTCACCAAAGGTAGTCTGATATTCTACATTAAATAGTATTTTCATAGTTCTATCGTGTTTTTATTATTTTACCTTTTTACTTTTTTACCTTTATAATCGTCACACATGCGGCACCAATCAAGAGGCTGATACCAGCAACCAACATCATCGTGCTTTGTGCTGAACCTACCAATGTGAGGATGGTGCCACCGAGAGCGGCAGCAATGATCTGCGGCACACAGATGGTTCCATTAAACAATCCCAGATAGGCACCCATGTGACCGTAGCCCTGTAGGGCGTTGGTAACTAGTGCAAACGGCATGGCCAGCATGGCAGCCCAAGCACAACCAATCAGGATAAAGGGTACAAAGAGCAGATATTGGTCGTGAATGAAGGGCACCATGGCAAAACCAATACCTCCTAAGATGAGGCTGAGTGCATAGGCGAACTTCGCGTTCTTAAACTGCGTCAGCACAGCAGCCCAAACTACTGAACCGATAGCTTGAACAGCAAAGAGAATTCCCACCCAGTCGGCAGCGTCCTGATAGTTCTTGCTGGCAGTATCAGTGGTATTCCATACGGTATCGGCAATGGTGCCGGCAGTGTATGTCCACATATACATAAAGGCTACCCAGCAGAAAAACTGTACTAGGCCCACCTTCCAGAATGCTGATGGTGCATTCTTCAAAAGGGCAATCCAGTTGCCACCTGTCTCTTCTTCCTCGTTCACAGTTCCGTTATACTCTGCATACTCCTGCGGATTCCACTCTTTTACTTTGGTCGTGGTGTAGATGACGCAGCCAATCAGAATGGCGGCGCCGATATAGAACGACCAGATGACGCTATCGGGAATGACGCCCTTGGCAGCCACATTGCTGATGCCTACAAAGGCAAATACGTATGGGAACACGTAGCCCACCACACTACCAGCATTGCAAAGGAACGACTGGATGCTATAGGCTTTGGCCTTCTGTTCCTCGTTAACCATGTCGCCTACCAGCATCTTAAAGGGCTGCATAGCCATATTAATACTAGTGTCGAGGAACATTAGTGCCACAAGCCCGAAGATGAGTGCTGCACCGATGGTCAGTCCAAACGATCCAGAATTTGGCAGCAAGCACATTACTAATACGGCAACAGCAGCACCGACAAACAGGTATGGAATACGGCGTCCCCAGCGGGTCCAAGTCTTATCGCTCAGCGTTCCGACAATCGGTTGCACAAGAATGCCCATCAATGGTGGCAGTATCCAGAAATAACTCAGCGAGTGTGGGTCGGCACCCAACGTCGCAAAGATGCGCGAGATGTTGGCCGACTGCAAGGCATAGGCAATCTGCACACCAAAGAACCCAAAGCTCAGGTTCCATAGACTCCAAAACGGTAAATTCGGTTTTTGTTTCATATTTTATAATATTCTAGTTGTTCTAGTTGCTCTAGATTTCCTAGATATTCTAGGTGGTCTAGTTTATCTAGTCGTTCCCCTTATTACAAGCCTGGTTCGGACCACCCGGCGCTGAGGCTTGTCTCGGGGAATGATGCCTTCAACCTGGTTTATCAGAATATCGACAGCCTCTTCGCCCACCTTCATGCCACGCTGTTCTACGGTAGTCAGCATCGGGTCGCAGGCTACAGCCCGTTGTCCGTTGGTGAATCCGCAGATGCTGATGTCTTGAGGTACTTTGAACCCCATACGTTTGGCCGTATAGAGAATACCGATGGCCGTGTCGTCATTGACGGCAAAGAATCCGTCAGGTCTCGAATCGCTCTTCAGAATCTCTGGTGTAATGGCTTCTGCATCGGCACGATTGTCACAGATGTATGTCAGTCCTTCATCGTAAGTCAGTCCGTGTTTCAGCAGTGCATCCTTGTAACCGTTAAAGCGGTTCTTCGATATCTCCAAATTCATGGCCGATCCATAGAAAGCAATATTGCGACATCCCGTCTCAATCAGGTATGACACAGCATTATAGGCTCCCATATAGTCGTCTACCACCACACGGCTTGCATTCACGCCCGTACATATTCTATCATAGAAAACAAGAGGCAGCCCTGCATCCATCAGTCGTAGGAAATGGTCATACTGATGTGTGTCCTTGGCCTGACTGACAATGATGCCACAGACCTTGTTCTCGTAGAACGACTGGCATATTCTTACCTCACGCTCATACTGCTCATTGCTCTGGGCCACCATGATACGATAGCCATGTGCTGACGCCTCTTCCTCAATACCAGCCAGTACTGACGAGAAGTAGAAGTGGGTAAATTCCGGTATGATGACACCAATGACCTTTTGTGGTTTTATCCTTGAATGACGCAGTGACTCGGCTATCACGTTTGGCGTGAAATTGTGTTCGCGTGCATACTGCTGAATGGCAGCCCGACGTTCTGCCGAGATGCGTGGCGAGTCTTTCAAGGCTCGCGACACCGTTGCCACGGAGATACCAAACTCACGGGCAATGTCCTTCATCGTTAATGGGGCTGTTTCTTTCATTCAGTTGTTAGTTATGCATGCAAAGTTATGGAAAAGTTTGTCATGCTGTTCTTTTAATATCTTATTTGTTAATAAAACACAATGCAAACGTTTGCATTAACTATATAACGTATTTAACGCAAAAAAAGTATAACGTAACAAAATAATCTTTACTTTTGCACTTGATTTAAATCATTTCGTTAATTCGAATACGCTAAAACCAATTTTTTTATAACTAGTAACTTTAAAGATTAAAAGATGAAGCAGGTAAACATTAAGATGCCTTTTAGGATGCTTGTCCTCATGTTAGGACTATTCCTATCGGTAGGAGCCTTCGCGCAAATCAACGTGAAAGGCCATGTTAAGGATGCTCAGGGTGAACCTATCATCGGTGCCACCGTACGTGTAGCGAACACGCAAACCGCTACCATTACGGACTTCGACGGTAACTTCACGCTGAAAGCTAATGCAGGTGCTGACATCGTTGTCAGCTACATCGGTTATCAGAACGCTACTGCCAAGGCTGCTCCCAATGTGGAGATTGTGCTGCAGGATGACCAGGCTCTCTTGAACGAGGTTGTGGTCATCGGTTATGGTGTTGCCCGTAAGAACGACCTGACCGGTTCTGTGACGGCTATCAAGCCTGATGAGAAGAACCATGGTTTGATTACCAATGCCCAAGACATGATTCAGGGTAAGATTGCCGGTGTGAACGTAACGACGGGTGGTGGTACCCCAGGTGGTGGTGCAACAATCCGTATCCGTGGTGGTTCGTCACTGAATGCCTCTAACGACCCATTGATTGTGATTGACGGTCTGGCTCTGGATAATCAGGGTATCAAGGGTGCTGCCAACCCATTGTCAATGGTGAACCCCGCTGATATTGAGAGCTTCACGGTTCTGAAGGATGCTTCTGCTACCGCCATCTATGGTAGCCGTGGTTCTAATGGTGTTATCATCATTACCACCAAGAAGGGTCGTAAGGGTCAGAAACCCAGCATTACTTATAATGGTAATGTCTCTTATTCGTTCAAGACCAAAGACTTTGACGTGTTGGGAGCTGACGAGTATCGTAACTTCATCAGGTCATATTATGGCGCTGGTTCCGATGCAGAAGCTTTGTTAGGCGATGCCAATACTGACTGGCAGGACGAAATTTTCCGTGGTGCCTTCGGTACTGACCATAACGTAACTCTTGCCGGTGGCTTGAAGAACATGCCTTATCGTGTCAGTGTAGGTTATACCAATCAGGATGGTATCCTTTCGGGTTCTCACTTCGAGCGTACAACAGCCAGTTTGACATTGAATCCGTCATTCTTCGACGACCATCTGAAGTTTAATATCAATGGTAAGTTCATGCACTCTTTCAACCGTTATGCCAACGAAGGTGCTATTGGTGAAGCTGTTCGCATGGATCCTACACAACCTGTCTATGACTATAGCAGTGCGTTTGGTAACTATCGCAACTTCTTCGCATGGACTGATAGTGGTTCGTCTTTGAAGGATGATTATTATCCTACTACTCAGAATCCAAATGCAGCCAAGAACCCTGTGGCTCTGCTGAAGGAAAAGGATGATTATGCCAACTCATTCGACTATATGGGTAATGTAGAGATTGACTATCAGATTCATGGCTTCGAGGATCTCCGCCTGCATGCCAACCTGTCGGGTGACTGGGCTTATGGTAAGCAGAACACCTCTTATGCCAACTGGGGACCATCAAATTTCTATTATGGTAATAATGGTTTTACAAAGGAGAGAAAATACAATCTGACACTGTCAACCTATGCTCAGTACTATAAGGATTTCCTGAAGACTCAGCACTTTGATATCATGGCTGGTTACGAGTGGTCACACAAGAAGTATTGGGGTGAGTCACACTATGAGGGTCTCTATCCATTGACTACTAAACAGACAGATGCCAAAGGTAATGCCATGGCAGGCCAGCCTTACAAGCCTAGTGGCAAACCATGGGAGCAGGAAAGCTATCTGGTTTCTTTCTTCGGACGTGCAAACTATATCGCTTTTGACCGTTACATGCTGACCTTCACCGTTCGTCGTGATGGTTCGAGCCGTTTCAAAGAGCATTGGGCAACATTCCCATCTGCTGCTTTCGGTTGGAAGATCAATGAAGAGCCGTTCCTGAAGAAAGCCAAGGCGCTCAGCGAATTGAAGCTCCGTCTAGGTTGGGGTAAGACTGGTCAGCAGGATGGTATCGGCAACTACAACTACTTTGCTTCGTATAATGTTAATACAAGCAACAAGGATGGTCGCTATCCTATCAAGGGCGTGAACGACGAGGGTATCCTTTATCGTCCAGATGCTTATAACAAGATACTAAAGTGGGAGACCACAACAACCTATAATGCTGGTCTTGACTTCGGTTTCTTCAATAACCGTATCACCGGTAGTGTCGATGTCTATAAGCGTAAGACAACCGATCTGATTAATAATGCACCAGCTCCTGCAGGAACTAACTTCCGCAATTCTATCCCGATGAATATCGGTTCGCTGGAAAATAAGGGTATTGAAGCTTCGCTGACCGTTCGTCCTATTATGAATGATAACCTGACATGGGAAGTGACAGGTAACTTTACTTATAATAAGAATAAGATTACTGAACTGACCGGTGAGTCTTCTATCATTTTGACTGGTGGCATTTCTGCCGGTACTGGTAACCAGGTACAGGCACAGGCAGTAGGTCACCCTGCTAATTCATTCTATGTATACCAGCAGGTTTATGGTGCGGACGGCAGACCTTTGGAGGGTGTCTTTGTTGACCGCAATGGTGACGGACAGCTGACTGATGCAGACCGCTACTTCTACAAGAGCCCTGCAGCTCCTTATACCGCCGGTCTGAGCTCACGCGTTCAGTATAAGAACTTCGACTTCGGATTCTCACTGCGTGCAAGCTTCGACAACTATGTATATTGGGACAAGCAGGCAGGCTATTCAAATGTCGCCAAGCGTTACGACAGCTCGTTCAACTATCTGCAGAATGTTACACCTGAAGCTGTCCGCAATGGATGGACAACCTATGATAAGGTTCTCACCGACTACTTCGTCCACAATGCTTCGTTCCTCAAGTGCGACAATATCACACTGGGCTACTCGTTCAAGACTTGGGATGAATACCTCAATGGTCGTGTCTATGTCAGTGCTACCAACGTGTTTACCATTACCAAGTACAAAGGTATCGATCCTGAGGTTGGCGGTGGTATCGACAACGGTATCTATCCCCGTCCGTTCACAGTTCAGATGGGTGTAAACCTCAACTTCTAATAGTATTAACATATTAAGGAATAAAATTATGAATTCAAGATATATTAAACATATAGTTCCCGCAGCAGCACTTCTGTTGGCTGTCGGACTGAATTCCTGCACCAAAGACCTTGATGTGACACCTATCGACCCCAGTACGACGATGCAAGTCGATGAGGTTGGTCTGTACACCAAGTGCTATGCCAACATGGCTTTGGCAGGTAATACCGGTGCAGACGGAGACTGCGATATCGACCGCTTGGACGGTGGTACAACAGGTTTTGTACGTCAGCTTTGGAATGCCAACGAGTTGACAACCGATGAGGCCATCTGTGCTTGGGGTGACCCTGGTATCCCCCAGTTTAATTACAATCAGTATGATGCCAGCCATCCTATGCTGGAAGGTTTCTACTATCGTCTATATGGTGGTATTAACTACTGCAATCACTATCTGGATGTTTGTAAGGATATTGATGCCACTCGTACTGCAGAGGTTCGTTTCCTTCGTGCGCTCTACTACTATCATTTGATGGACTGCTATGGCAATGTGCCTTTCTCATTGGCTGTCACTACGGAGAGTCCTTCACCGATACAGCGTGCTGAACTGTTTAAGTGGATTGAGACTGAGCTGAAAGAAGTTGTTGGTTCAATGTTGGCCCCTGCCGTTCGTAAGAGCTCTGACAATGGCTACGGACGTGCCGATCAGGATGCTGTCAACCTGTTGTTGGCTCGTATGTATCTGAATGCAGAGGTTTATACTGGCACCGCCCGTTGGGAGGATGCTAAGACCTATGCTGAGAAGGTCATCAATGGCCCTCACAAGCTGTGGACAACAGGCGTTGGCAAGTGGAGTGCTTACCAGATGTTGTTTATGGGTGACAATGGTGAGAGCGGCGCTTCACAGGAAGCAATCCTGCCACTCTATCAGGATGGTGTGACCACCACCTCTTGGGGTACATCGCTCTTCCTCATGGCTTCTTGCTGGAAAGCTGATATGGATACTGACAAGGATTATGGTACCGATCAGTACTGGGCAGGTAACCGCGCCCGTTCGCAGTTCATTGCCAAGTTCTTCCCCAACAACGATGCTCCGAAATCTAATATCGCTGATATGGTGAAGGCTGCTGGCGATGATCGTGCCTTGTTCTTCGGTAAGGGTCGTGACCTGGTTGTCGAGAAGCCTACTGAGTACACTTCCGGCTATGCTGTAGGTAAGTTCCGTAACACCTATTCAAATGGTGGCAATCCCCACAACTCCAAGTTTGTGGATACCGACTACTTCCTGATGCGTTCTGCTGAGGCTTATCTGATTGCTGCTGAGGCTGATGCCCGTCTGCATGGTGGTGTGACCACAGCGACAGGTAAGGGCTATATTGACGCTCTCCGTCAGCGTGCCAACAATAAAGATTTGAAGGATTCTTACACTCTTAACCAGATCCTTGATGAGCGTGCACGTGAGCTATATCACGAAGGCTTCCGTCGTACTGACCTGATTCGCTATGGCTACTATGGCGGTGAGAAGAGTGGTGAATACCTCTGGGACTGGAAGGGTGGTATTAAGAATGGACAGGCTATTGCTGCTTACCTCAACGTATTTGCTATTCCGGCCGAGGATGTTAACTCTAACCCGAACTTGAAGGGTAAACAGAACCCAGGCTATTAATGTCTAACAATAATGATGAGAAAAAATATGAAAAAGATATATTCATTAGCCCTGCTGCTACTGATGGGTGCAGTAGCACTGACATCTTGTAAGGATGACAGGGATTCTAATCCTACGCTGACGCAGCCCACAGAGTTCAGCATCACTGGCTCTAACGCGACAGCTGCAACAATAGACTTGGAAACAACCAAGGAGTTTACGGTATCTTGGACGCTCCCAACTTATACCAACTTCGGTGCTTCCATTATTCCTACTTATATTGTTCAAGTATCTCCTATGGGTACCTTTACCAAGGAGTTCGTGGATGGTGCAGAAGATAATACCGGTGCCGACTTCATCACACTTGACCAAACGTTCAATAACAACAAGGGTGCTGTTAGTTGCAGCGTATTAGATGGTGCACTGATGAAGCTGATGAGTTGGAAGGAATTGACGGATGTTCCAGCCAAGATGGACGTAACATTACGTGCTATTGCTTCGGTACGTGATGCTAGTCAGACAGACTATAATAATATTACGTCGTCGAATAGCATCAAGATTACCGTGGCTCCCTTCTTCATGGTTGACCCAATTCCTGTACTCTGGTACATGGTTGGTAACAATATCGGTAGTGCCAGCTGGGGCAATAGTGCTACAGATCTCGGCAAGGGCTTGATTCCATTGCTACCTCTTGTCAAGGAAGAGTATGAGAAACCCAGTGGATTGGGTAAGATTGCCTATACAGGTTACTTCACTGCCGGAACACAGTTCAAGTTTGTGGCTGTTATTGGTAGTTGGGATAGCCAGATGAACTTCGAAAATGTCGAGAGTCCTGATGCATCAATCATTGAAGACTTGGATGGCGATAACCATAACATCGGTATTAAGAAGGATGGCTATTATACCATTAAGATGAATACCAAGAAGGAAACTATTACCATCGAGCCTTTCGAATACGAGGATGCTCCGAAGGTATTTACTTCTATGAGTCTGCCTGGTGGCTATAATGGTTGGGATCTCGCAGCAAATCCTGTGACAGCTTGTGAGACACTGAATGGCGAGAACCATATCTGGATGACGACTATCGATCTTGCCGAGGATACTGAGCTGAAGTTCGCCGCTGATGGTAAGTGGGATGACAACTGGGGTCCTGCTGACGGCGCTGCTAAGACATTCCCATACGGTGAGGGTGTAGGCGGTGGTAAGAATATTCCTGTCAAGGCAGGCTCTTACACTGTATTCCTCAACGATATTACGGGTCAGTATATGTTTATTTCTAACGAAACAGAAGAATAACGTATGAAAAAGATATTATTTTTCGCAGCAATGGCCCTGACGTTGGTCGGCTGCACAGAAGACTATAAAGACTGGCTGGTGCAGAATCCGGATACCACGCCTGATCCTGCCGTCACCATCAGCTCAAATATGACTGACGTGCCTGCCATCGATTATGCAAATGTCAACGAAGATGGCGACCTCCAGTTGTTTGTGCCTACCTATCAGAGTAGCCCTGAAGTAGACAGTATTGTTTATACTGCTATTATCTATAATGCAGACAAGAGTGAGAATGTAGAACTCGTTGCTAATTCCGAAGGTAAGGTGTCGGCAGCCGCTTTCAAGGAGGCCGTGCGTGGTTTCTATGGTAAGCTGCCTGAACAAAACATGGTGCCAGCACTGTTTATTGCCCGCCTGTATTCTGGCAAAATCGTGGCTAAAGAGATTCATGAAGCTGTTCTCGATGTCACCATTCCATATCATGGTAAGCCCGAATTGAAAGCACTTGCTGTGCCTGGTGGACATCAGGGATGGAATCCTGCCGATTATGGTCAGGCTCTCTATGAGACTGATCCAGAAAATAACCCCAACGTTTTCTCTGGCTACGTCTATATGGCTGCTGGCAGCGAGTTTAAGTTTGCTGACGGATCATGGGATGTCAACTGGGGTTCAGAAGACGGTAAGACACTTGTACCTGGTGGTTCTAATATCAAGGCCAGCGCCGATGGTTGCTATTATATCACGGTAGACCTGAACGCCCTCACCTACGCTATGGAGGTGCGTAACTGGAGCCTTGTTGGCGACGGTATCGGTGGCTGGGATAAGGATGTCGATCTGAAGTACAGCAAGGAGAACGGCATCTACTATGCTACCTACGACTTCAATGGCAGTGGTGAGTTTAAGTTCCGTGCTAATCATGATTGGGGTGTTAACCTCGGTATCGACAAGGACGGCGAACCCGGCGACCTGATTCAGGACGGTAAGAACATCCCTGTACCTGGTACTGGCACTTACTCTGTCACCCTCACGTTCGATGGCGGCTATCCCGTTTACGAGATCATTGAGGGTAGTGACATCAGCAAGTTTGGTCCATACATCTACGAAGCCGGTGTCAACAATTCATGGGGTGATTATCAGCAGCCCCTTTGCCTCACAGATGGTAATGGAACCTACGTAGGTTTCTTCTATGCTCAGGAGGATTCATGGACAGATGGTAAGGGTGCCTTTAAGTTCCGTGGTGCTGCCGACAACTGGGACAATGGAAACTATGGTACAGGAACCATCAATGACGACGGCCTCAGTGGTACGCTGATCAACGACGGCGGTTCTGGCAATATCTTTGCCGAGCCAGGATTCTATCGTGCTGAGGTTCAGCTGAAGGCAATGACTTACAAACTTACTCCCATCACTACTATCGGTATTGTCGGTCCTGCACAGTCTGGTGGTTGGGATGCTGACACTGACATGACCTATAACAAGGAGACCCACGCTTGGGAAGCCACTGTCACGTTGGCTGCTGACGAGTTCAAGTTCCGTGCCAATGATGGTTGGGACATTAACTGGGGTGAATCTGTTGATGATCTGAAACAGAATGGAGCTAACCTCCGTATTAACGAGGCTGGCACCTATTTCATCCAGTTCTTCGCACTGTGCGAATCAAAGTCCTATTGCATCATCACCAAACAATAGAAAGACAATCCTATACAACAATTCAGGCGGACATCAGCAATGGTGCCCGCCTGATTTTTTCTGATGAAAGGAAAAATAGGTGTGCCTTTATGTTAAAATGCAACCGATTGCACATATAAGTGAAAACTATTCTATAGAGTAGGGAAACAACGTGCGTTTTTTCTTCGTATCTTTGCACCGGATAAAACTATAACTTGATGAATATGAAGAGATTTTTACTTTCACTGATAACTGTGTTGGGCTCGCTGCCCATGCTGGCACAGGGATGGCCTTCACAGTATGAGGGCGTGATGTTGCAGGGATTCTACTGGGACTCGTACACAGATACGAACTGGGCAAACTTAGAGTCGCAGGCCGATGAAATGTCGCAATTCTTCGACCTCATCTGGGTGCCTAACTCAGCATACGCCAATGCGTTGACCATGAATATGGGCTATCATCCCGTCTATTGGTTCGACCACAAGAGTGCTTTCGGTACAGAGGAACAGCTACGCTCGATGATCAATACCTTTAAGGCAAAGGGAACGGGCATCATTGAGGATGTAGTCATCAACCATCGCGCTAGTGTGGACGGCAATTGGCTGCACTTCCCTGCTGAGACATATAAAGGTGTGACCTATCAGCTGACGGCTGCAGACATCTGCAGAACCGACGAGGCAAAAGACAATGGTTACAATCCTACAGGAGCCAATGATACCGGTGAAAACTGGGGTGGCGCACGCGACTTAGACCATACTGGTGCTAATGTTCAGAAAAACGTGAATGCCTATCTGGACTTTCTGCTGAACGACCTCGGCTACGTAGGTTTCCGCTATGACTACGTGAAAGGATTTGCTGCTAAGTATGTGGGGCAGTATAACACCACCGCTAAGCCCAAGTTCTCCGTTGGCGAGTGCTGGGACGGCAACAAGACGGTGGTGACCAACTGGATTAACGGCACCAAGCAGGACGATGTCATTCAGAGTGCAGCCTTCGACTTCCCGCTGAAGTACTATATCAACGATGCTTTTAGCGGTGGCAAATGGAGCCGGTTGAAGGATGGCTGTCTGTCTGACGATGACAACTACAAGCGCTATGCCGTAACATTTGTCGACAACCACGATACTGGACGTCAGGGCGAATGTCCGCTCTATGCAAATGTGGAAGCAGCCAATGCCTTCATCCTCACGATGCCTGGTACCCCCTGTGTATGGCTGAAACACTGGCAGACGTACAAGACGACAATTAAGAAGCTTATTCTAACGCGTAAAGCCGTAGGTGTGAACAACGAGAGTAACATTATCTCCATG
>Ga0247608_10006288_pt1 | contig 12558 bp, 8 predicted proteins | sample 176DNAGHGlowgp2_FD_193490 | JGI IMG/M metagenome (GOLD analysis project Ga0247608, IMG submission 193490) | Sheep rumen microbial communities from Palmerston North, Manawatu-Wanganui, New Zealand - 1766 DNA GHGlow gp2 | ecosystem: Host-associated > Mammals > Digestive system > Stomach > Rumen ... | reverse complement strand
CGTCTTCATAATCCATGAATTCCGGTCCTGGCTCTAATAGTAAGGCCATACCAATATCTCTGTTGCCTTCCTTCTTCGCCAGCCAGCACTTTTCCAGTTCTTCCTGACGGAAAGCCACTTTCTGTGTAGCCGGGTCAGCAATATGAAACACGTATTTGCCTCCCCTACGCTTGCTTACCTTATAGAGTACCACAAAGTGGTTCTGATTCCAATGCAAAATGCAAGGCAGCACAGCATCCTTGGCCAGCTGCTCCACACTTATCTTAACCCCCATGGTATGCATGCCAATGCTTTCTGCGGCATCGCTGATGCCAAGCATTGAGACACCTTCACGTGTAATGAAGCAACGTTCGCGTAATGTCTCAAGTGTGTAGCTTCGCCCATAGTGCTTGGCTACCATGCGCAAGCACGTAGGGCCACAATCGGCAGAATCTAATTGGTGGTAGTGAGGAAAAGGACGTCTCATTGTTTTTTATTCTTCGGCATTTTGTTGAACTTATAAGCAACTCTCAGCATGGCGTAGCGTGACATCATGAGCTGCCAGGTCTCTGTACGTCCTTGTCCGTTAACTGTATAGCGTGTGTTGGACAATTGCCCCAATATATCGAAGGCATCAACCTTAACAACGAGTTTTCCTTTAAGGAACGGACGCGAGAGCGAAGCGTTCCACACCAACTCGTTCGTGTTCATGGATGATTCTTCGTATCCGCGACGGCTGTACATTTTCAGGTCAGTAGCCAATTGTATCTTCCAAGGAAATGTATGCTGCCCGCTTATGCCATAACTGAAGTCAAATGCATTAATGTCATTTGAATTCACCTGTTCGCGAGCAACCACATTCCACGCAAAAGTCCCTATCAATTCCAAACGCGTAACATTCTTGTTATAGGAGATTTTCAGATTTTCCGACGTAACAAAGTGATTAACTCTGCTCAACTGACTCGTATTAAATCCTTCCACCATGGCTAAATCTACATTATGAATGTAGTTGAAACCTGTTCTGCTTTCCAGTTGAAAATGTTTATTCCTATCAAGATTAGTCCTAAAATATGGTGAAACCTGTGTATTCCAATTGCCATTTACGTTTTCCGGGCAGTATGTATATACACCATTTTGAGGATTATAGGTAAATCCGTTTGCAACCATATTATCCATAATGTTTAGGTCTACTGCTACCCCATATCGCCGTTCCCATGCTCCTCCATACATTTGAAATTCCACATGATGCCTCCGCGAAGTCTTTAGATTAGGGTTTCCTTTACTTATGGCCAGAGGATTGGAACTGTCTTCTATATCCAGCATCTGAACCAGATTCGGTGTTTGAACATAACTGCCAAATTTAGCATCTATCCAATCAAATAATACCTTACAACTGTCTCTTTTAATCTGGAATCTCACCCATGCCTCTGGTTCTACATACCAATTACCCTGTTTTAGATTGCTATACTGGTTAGAACGCCAGTAACGTACATCTTCTTTTTTGTAAACAACAGGTGCTGACATTGAGAAAAGCAGATATGTTTTCTTTCCTCTATATATGCGACCTAAGCTAACATCATTTCTATGTGTTTTGGTCATGTAAAGGCTATGATAACTATTATCGCCATCCCTTGTTTGTAAATAGTCCGTCTGTGAAGGAAGGATGCCAAATTCTCTGTCAGTACCTAGTAAATCCAGTCTATAAAGGTTACTTTCCGTATTACTATATTGTTGGGCATAATCATATGTCCAACTCACTCCCCATCCTCCAAAAAGATTCAGTCGGTATCTACCTTTTCCGATATATGAATATCCGTGATGACGATATGGCATGAAACGATCTTGCCTATTCTCTGCTTGGTTGCCATTCGCTTGAGTTAGATTATATCGGCTGAAGCGGTCATTGGTAGACTTATCATAGCTACCGTTTAAGGAAATAAAGACATCGTCTCCCCAGGGCAGAGTCTTATCCCAGTCAATAGCCTGATGGAGGTTGTAGCTATAGGAACTATACTTTCCCTGATCAAGCACCCTGTTAATATTAATATCTTGCAGCATCGGATTAACCGGTGATGAGAAAATGGAGTCAAGCGCTTCTATACATGTATACATTGAGGGATCTGAAACGAACGATGCAGATCGGGACAGGCCATCGCCCTGTTGTTTGTCGTAATTCCCGTCGGTATTAAAGATTAACCCAATCTTCTCTAATTCCAGCTTATTAGAGAGCGAGCAGGAAAAGTTCTTGCTACTGCTAATGTCCTGGGAACGACTATATGCACTACCCTCAGGTAGGAAAGTCTCCAGTGATGTTCGTGTTTCGTCTTTGTTGTCCGTCCAGTTTATGTATGCTTCCACATTTTCCACGAAACGCCCATGCTTGTCATTAATGTTAAGATTTCCGCCAATCATCTTTACTTCTTTCTCTCCTGTAGGAATCTTCGACTTATCGTACCATCCGTCTCTTCCAGGCTGTCTTACCTCATTTATATTATTTGCACCACCAAATAGTACCAGACGTGAGTTGTCTGTAAATCGAAGACCAAACAGCCTTGCCATCCATTTATTATTGGTTCCTATTCCTGCCTCAGCGTTAAGCGTATAACCGATGGAATATTCTTGCTTCATCTCCACGTCCATTACATAGTCCTTTTCGCCTGTTTCTTTGTGAATCATCTGGCTCTGTGGCATATCCTTTTCATAGAACTTTAGTTTGTTTACCACATAGTATGGCAGATTATCTAACATCATGCGATTCTTCCCCTTAAAGAACTCCTTACCATTCAGCGTCAGGTAATCTACTTTTCGTCCATTCATATATATGGTGCCGTCATCACGCAGCTCCGCCCCTGGAACACTGGCAACCAAGGCATCCAGCATAGAACCCTCTGGAATCTTAAAGGCATCTGCATTAACGACAATCGTGTCACCCTTATAGGCAATCCGAACACGTGTGGCAGAAACAGTAACCTCGTTCAAGGTAGTTTCCTTCATTTTCCTTTTCATGAACAACTCCGGAAACACAAATTCTGTCAATCGCGCTGGATATTTCATTTCTAAACGCTGAACAACAGTCTCATAATCAGCATGCTCTGCTTTCATCAAAAAGATTTGGGGCTTTCGTTTCACTTTCTTCTGCCAATAGCTTGCATTGTGAAAATGGCTAATGGATTTTGTCCATAAAGTATCTATTAATATTCCATTTGTGTCTGTAATTGTTATAAATGCGTCTGAGATTCCAAATTTGGTGAATGAATCACGTACTAGTTGGGTCACATATATCGAATCGCGTTCCTGCGAAAACATGTTGATACTAATCACCTGTATGCCCAAATATAAAAGAAGATATTTTTTCGGAATAGAAAACATGTTGTTTAGTTAAGTGTGATTACAAATAAATTAATGGGTATCCATCTAAACGCTTGCAATCGCAACCTTGCAAATTTAGTTCAAATACACAATATCCGTTATTACTATTGAAATCTACACATGTGCCAGAGCATTTGCCATTGACTGGTGGGAGGCAATCTTTATGCTCAGCCCCAACTAATTGCTTCAGTTCTGCTTTTGATAAGAGGTCCATTTCTCCCAACAAACTTAATTTTGATAATTTTTTCATAATAATTGTATTTTCTTTCCGTGATTTACTCTACCAATTCTACCCCGTCACGTTCTTGATAGAATCTACTTTTCTTTATCTAGATAAATGAAATCCTCAACCTCATAATAATCAGGAAGTTCATGCCCATCGAAGATTATTGTCGGTGTGGCAGATATGCCAATGCTCTTTTTCCAGGATACATGTTTCGAATATTCTACAAGCACCTCAGGTCGGTGAATGTCAATACCATTCTTTGTTATAAAATCTTTATATTGATATTTCCCATATTTATACCATTCTTCCAACAGCTCTTCAGCCTCTTCTTGAGATCTTTGCTGATATAATGCAATACAAAACAGACAACTATCGTCTAACTCTTTGCTAAATGACGAATATATGTATTGTATATTAACTTTAGGATTTAACTTAACTAGTTGAACAAGTCTATCATGCGCAAGCACGTAGGGCCACAATCAGTAGAATCCAATTGGTTGTAGTGGGGGAAGTAGTTCATTGTTTACTTATTCTTTGGATTCTTGTTGAATTTATACGCCACCCTCAGCATAGCGTAACGGGACATGCAAAGCTGCCATGTTTCCGTACGTCCCTGTCCATTCACTATGTATCGTGTACTGGAGAGTTGGTTTAAGATGTCAAATCCATCGATTCTGACTACAAGTTTTCCTTTCAAGAAGGGACGAGAGACAGAGGCATTCCATACCAATTCATCCGTATTCATAGACAGATCTTCATATCCTCGGCGACTATACATCTTCAGATCGGTGGCCAACTGTATCTTCCACGGCAAGGTATATTGTCCGCTGAAACCATAGCTAAAATCAAATGCACTGATGTCACCCACATTATCCAGTTCGCGTCTGGCAACATTCCATGCAAAGTCGCCAATGGCATCCAGACGAAGGCTCTCCTTGTTGTAGGATAACGTCAAGTTTTGCGATGTAATATGATGTCTCACTTTATTCAACTGACTGGTGTTAATGCCTTCCACTCTTGTCAAATCTACATTTTGGATGTAGCTATAAGCTGTCTTACCTCTCATAAGCAAGCGTCTTCCGTTGTCAAGGAAACGGTTCCAAGACACATTAGGGCTAATGTTCCAGTTGCCTTTCACATTTTCTGGTCGGTATGTATAGACACCTGAGACAGGATTAAAGGTGAAGCCGTTAGCCACTAGATTATCTATAATGTTTACATCCAAAATTGTTCCCAGATAGGAACCAAATTTACCTCTTCCCAATTCAAGATGTGTATGATGACGCACACCTACCTTCAGGTTGGGGTTGCCATGTTTGATAGCCAATGGATTTGATGTGTCTATTATATCAATCAACTGCACTAGATTAGGCGTTGTCTGCTGACTATCGTAGCTCAGCTTGAACCAAAGTTTTCCATTTCCATTCGGTTGACATTGAAAATAGACCGTTGGTTCCACCAGCAGATTCCCCACTCTCTTGTCATAATGACTATTGGACCGCCAATAATGTAGTGATTCGTTCTTATAGATGAGGTTTGCCACTATGCCATACATATACTTATACGCCCCTCTGTCATGAATACGTCTTGCGGCAAGAAGTGCTCGATGTGTCTTCGTCATATAGTGGCTCTGATAGCTGTTGCCCACATCTATCGTCTGTAGATATTCTGCCTGCGAAGGCAGAACGCCAAAGTCCAAGCCCAGTCCCAATGCATCCAAGCGATAGAGTGGACTAGTGCTGTCGTCATACCTTTGCGTGTAGTTGTATTCGTAATCAATAAACCACCCGCCATACAAATTCATTCGATACAGGATATCGGCACCATACTCATAATTGTGATGGCGATATGGTGTAAAGCGGTCCTGATTATCGGGAGCTTGAGTTGGGGCAGAGTAGGTCAAGTCATACCGGCTGAAAGCATCTCTTTTGTCTTTGCCGTAGCTGCCTGTTAGCTTGACGGTCATTTCATCTCCCCAAGGCAATCCTTTTTCCCAGTCGATACTTTGGCCAAAATTGTATGAGGTGGAGCCGAACTTTGTCTGGTCATGCACCCGATTGATGTTAATTTGTTGCAATCCTGCTGCCACCGTAGGAGCAAACAGAGAGTCGATTATCTGCAAGCATGTACCAAAGGCTATTGGATCAGACTTGAAGGTTGCGGAACGTGACAGGCCATGTCCATCCTGTCTAAAATAGCCTGCAGTCGTCCCGAAATTGAGGTAAATCTTGGGAATTCCAAATGTATTTGTGACTGAAGTGTTGAAGTCTTTGCTGCGATGAGCATCCTGCAATCTGCCGAACACACTGCCATCCGACAGGAACGTCTGGCTCGAGGTACGTGTCTCGTCCCTGCCAGCCGTCCAACTGACCGTTGCATCCAAATGCTCCGCAAAACGTTTGTGTTTATCATCTATATTAAGGCTACCACCAACCATCTTAACTTCTTTCTCGCCTGTCAGTACATTTGGCTTCCCCTCCCAACTATCTCCGCCAGGAGCTCTCGTCTCGTTTGTGTTGTTGGCACTGCCAAATAGCACCAGGCGTGAGTTGTCCGTGAAACGTAGACCAAACAATCGTCCCATCCATCGGTCGTTAGTTCCTATACCTGCTTCCATGTTGGCCATATAACCGATGGAGTATTCATGCTTCAATTCTACATCTATTACATAGTCTTTTTCGCCGGTGTCTCGGTGAATCATCTGACTCAGAGCTACATCCTTCTCGAAGAACTTCAGCTTGCTGACCACATAATATGGCAGGTTGTCAAGCATGATGCGGTTCTTTCCTTTGAAAAAGTCTTTTCCGTTAAGCGTCAGATAATCGACCTTTCGTCCATTCATATAAATTGTGCCATCGGCCTTCAGTTCTGCACCTGGTACTTGAGCCACTAAAGCATCAAGCATAGAACCTTCGGGAATCTTGAAAGCCTGGGCATCTACGACAATTGTATCGCCTTTATAGGTGAGCTGTACGCGTGTGGCTGTCACCGTGACCTCATCCATGGTAGTCTCTTTTAGGCTTCGCTTCATGAACAACTGTGGTAAGAATATACTACTCTGTCTGGCAAATGGCTTCATATTCGCCTTCATTACTACTGTCTCATAGTCCGGATGTTCAGCTTTTACAATAAATGACTGCGCCTCTTTTGCAACTGTTTTCTCCCAGCGGGTCTCACTTGAGCCCCATAGGGTATAAGTTCGCAACGTGTCAATCATTATGCCGTTTGTGTCACAAAGGGTAACAAACACATCTGGAATACCATGCTTTGTGAAGGAATCACTGATAGATTGGTAAACCTTGATTGAATCACGATCCTGAGCATGAAGTCCTGTCGGCAGCAACAAGAAAAAAAGAAATTGTCTTATTCGGCACATCTGATCATAATTAGAATTTTAAGTTTCGGGAGTTCGCTATGGAACTTTTAACCATGGACTAAGAGGATTCAACGGATTTAGGCTACGCCCCTGAAGTTCTATTTAACGTTTTTTTTCGGATTATAACGTTCAGAATTCAGAAGAGTCTGCACATGGCCGATGGTTTGTTTAATCCGAAAGTAATTTAGCTGCATTCTACAGAAGAAATCAGTTTAATCCGTGGAAAAAAAGACTTCCGAAGCTTTAGTTGGAATTAAACCTATAGTAAATATACCTACCAGGGCAAATCCCTGGTAGGTAATACTCTGCATGTTATCCATACACCAAACATTCACAATTTATGGTTCCTATATTCCAACCACAATGGCCTAATTGTCCCTCGGGATCAGTTACACATGGATTAGGGCCTGTGCACTTTTTGACTCCTCCTGGTTTATCCACAATATAACATCCATCTGAATATGTTGGAGGATTTTGGGCACCCACCAATTGCTTCAATTCATCTTTTGAGAGAACGTTGGCTTCACCCAGTAAATTGATTTTTAATAATTTCTTCATTTCATAAGATTTTAATGTTTTACTTGTTAACGTGGTTAATCCCACAGACATCTTCCCCCACGCATAGAAAGATACTGCTGATTCAAATATCTAGATAAATCAAATCTTCTATTGTATAAGTTGATGGAAGCTCATGATTAGAGCAAATAATGGTTGGAGTGGCTTGAATGCCAGTTTTTCCCTTCCATCTTGTATGTTTTGCATATTCTTCCAAGACTTTACTATCATAAACATCAACATTGTATTTTTTTATAAATGTCTCGAAGTTCAAACGGCCATAGTTGTACCATTCTTCCAGAATCTTTACTGCCTCAGAATATGGTTTCTGTTGATATACTGCAATCAAGAACAAACTGCTGCTATCCAACTCTTTGCTAAAAGACGAATAGATGTATTGTATCCTTATATCCCTATTTTCTATTATCAGTCGCATCAGCCTTTTATGCATTTCTGCGCAGGGAGAACAATGAGGATTAGTCAGAACCGATAATGTAATCTTGGCGAACTTGCTTCCATAAAAAACAGAAGAATCACTTTCCTTGACTTCGATTTCTTTGGCTCTCTGAAGTGCGACCATCAGAATACTATCTTGCAGTTTGAAGCTAAGGAAATCCTTCGCGATGTTTGTATATCTTTCCATGGCCGAATAATACTCGGAGATGATATGGATAATTAGAAAAACAATAGCGAAACATGCAGGAAAGGTGTGGGCTTCTCTTATTGACAGATATAGCCTTTGGCAAACAAATATGTTGTATATACCTGTAGCCCATACTATTATTTGGACTATGACACATAGTGTACACCAATGTTTAGCCTTGAAGGTCTGATACCAGATACTCCATATTCCGTACAGCATAGCCGCCCAGCCTATCATCTGTAGAAGGGGCAGACTGTGCTCGTCTAAAAAAAGACATAAGATTCTTGAGGAAAAATATGCAAAGCCTATTTCTGTCCATGATATAAGACCTAAAAACTTTGACTTTTCTGAATTAAGTATCGAGTCACAACCGCCTTTCTGAAGGACAGAACAAAACCTGTCAACAAAATCCGTCTGGCTGAACAGTTGCTTCTGGAATAAGAGGAAACAGATTATTATCCCCATCAAGTCAAAAATTACATTGACAGATATGGGATTAGATATTCCGTCTCGAGAAATTATCAGAACTCCTAAAACAAAAAACACAACGATAAAGAAATAGCGGACAATTGTGTCGTAGAGGTCAGTCATCCTATTCCTTATGAGTCCTGGTTCTTTCGCGTTCTGCTTATCAGTTATAAGTAGAGCATTGCCTGTCCATTTCTCATTGAATAAAAAGGTTTCTTCTTCCTTGAATTCCTTTCCGTCATGGTATCTGATGAAATCATCATTTAAATCAACACCAACGACAAAGCTATTTCCCATATGAAGAATACATGGAAATGTGACACCAGCTTCCTCCTTGTTATCAAAATGTATGCCGACATTCTCTATATTATATCGTGTTAGGACACGTTGAATTCCTAGCATATTATTGCTATCAGGAGCATTTACAAAATACTCATCTATAAAAGATTTAGAATGCTTTACTTTCAATTCCCTTAATAATACTTCTACTATATTCATAATGACAAATTGATGTTTTCCATCTCCATTAAACCATAACCACACAATATGCCAATGATACGATCGGCATCATAGAAACAATTCCGACATAGGTTTAAGAGACAATTCTCGTCTATTCCGCTTCCAAAATCTTTTCCGCCAAACAGAATACTATGCCAGATTCTTTCCGCTGTTATCTGGTTTTGAACATTCAAAGGCAAGACATCAAGTAAAATAGTATTATACTCAAACGTGGACATCTTTGGATTTTGTGACACCTCAAAGATAATTGCCGCATTTCGCAAAATATATGCCGACATCCTACTATCTATTTCACTTGAATCTTTATGATCCTGGAAAAGCTTAACAAGTTTCTGTGCTAGTTTATGACAATATTTTCTATCTAAACCTATTCTGTAGTATGAGAAACGATAAATAAAGTAGAGTGCAGATTGAACAACCACTTCCGATGGCATTAAAGCAGATTCTATTGTTTTTAATAGGAGTTTGTCTACTTCCTCTAAGGAATCATGTTCATCAGTATCTTCCAGAAACTGATGTGTAATTAAATATATCACACCAATCCCTATACCAGAAAGGCTACTTATATTATCCTCATTCTGTCCTTTGTGTAATACCTTTAGAATAAGGTCTATCATATCATCTGCGATATCCTCATATTCTTTAATTCCAGTGAATCTTGCGTATTCGTAGAGGAAAAGGCATACACCCATTCTTCCATTAGTGAGGTTTGGGGTGGTGGTCATGCTGTAATTGCTAAGTATTGTGTTAGCAACACGTAACAACATGGGACTTACTTCATATGTGTGTTTTATATTACTCTCCATGGTGTTTTTTTTCTATTACTGAGCGAAGGAACTCCACAAGACGAAGCACATGAAAATCAAAACTGAATTCCATTCTACATCTCAGCATGTTATTTGTATGTGTTCGCGTTTTTACCTCATCCTGAAGTATGTTAACAAGCTCGTCCCTTTCCTTATACACAAGGCCAATATCGTATTTCTCCGCAACTTTGTTTGACGCAACAGTATTCCCCGTATTATCGGGAAGAATTATTGGTAATCCTGCTGCTGCGTACGTAGAGATTCGAGCAGGTAAATTCAAGTCATCCCAAGTGGTCAATAACATATTACCCCCGTTGTTGCTTTTGTGACAATGAAGCCATCCTGCATCGTATTTCGAGAATTCTTCTGTCCACTCGTCTGCAAAAACATGCTGGTGAACATGGAAGTGGTTTGGCGCTAATTTAACAAGATTTTCCCTATTGTTCCCCTCATAATAGTTCTGGGTATAAAGATGGATGTGTATGTCCTTCCAGGCCAATGCTTTAATATCCTCTTCCGATACACCAATCATTCTTCCCGTAACTACTGTATGTATCCCACCAACAGTGTCAGACAGTTTGGGTGAGAATGTGTCCTTGAAATAATCCTTTTTGGGCAATTCTCCATCCATTATCAAAGTGGGAGTGTCGGAAGTAGGCAAGAACAGCTTGTACCATTGTTCTGCAATCTCATTCAGAAAGATCCTGCCGGCAGCATGCTGGTATAAATATATTAATTTCTCCCAATTACCCATCTTGAGCACCATAGAAGGCCCCTCCTTAAAGCACCACACGTATGGAATTTCTGGTACTTTCCTGACTACCTTGTAGACAAAAGGGACAGCAGAACTGCTTAGCAGACTGTATATTATATCAGGCTTTATTTCTGCTATCTCTTTTTCCCAATTCTCTGAAGAGAGATCCTTCACATGCCCAAAAGGTAAAGGCCCTACAGTTGTAAAAGTAAACATCGGATTTGGATCCCACAGACCATATAGGATATGTCCAGCCTGTTCCAGAGCATATATGCGTTCCGGATAATATGCCAACTCACCAACAATAAGAATTTTTAAAGGTTCTTTGCATATAGGTGTTTCTTTACGGAAATCCTTATATAATTCCTCTTCATCAATAAACTTATTTCTGGAGACCTTGATTTTAAGCGGAACTTGTGGCTTATAATAATTTCTATATTTATTAAGTCCACCCCCATATTTCTCACTAATAATTTTATGTCGTTGACGAGGATGACTTGTCCAAAAACACGACACTGTATTTGTTGGCATAAATAACCCTTTGTCTGCAAGTTTGCTCCAAAACATCAGATAGAAATCTTCTGTGATGAACTCATCACGCTCTACCCATCGTAAAGCATCGTATTTTTTATGAGCCGTCTGTACCAACTGCATACAATATCCATTCGGAACCTGCTTTGTCTGATTAAAAGAATTGCGGTTCATTGTATCGTCGGTATCATTTTGAAGGCCGCTATATGCTAAAACTACATCATTTCTGTTTAATGCCTTTGCCATCGTTTCCAGATGGTTGGGAAAATAGAAATCGTCAGACGGAAGATATGCTATATAATCGTACTTAGCAGCATCTATACCTTGATTAATGGCATGACCAAGACCGGTATTCTGCTTATTCATGATATATGTTATACGTTCATCATTGATGTAATCAGAGATGAATACCTCTGTCTCATCAGTGCACCCATCGTTGATGATGATAAGTTCCCAATTCCGGTAGGATTGTGCCATAAGACTACCAATTGCTCGCCGAATAAAGGAACATTGATTGAAAGATGGCATTATGACAGAGAAGTTTATACTACTTTTCATCCTTGTCCTTTTTTGTATTCCACCATGTCCCCCAGAAATAATGTAGGGCATAAGCTTCATTTATTCGTTGTTCCATCTCCTCTGGTACTTGGTTTGTCATTATTAAAGCACCCTCAAGCACGCAAATTGGATAAAGATATTTGGGTTCGATTATTCTCACATTATCCTTTTGTGGATATTCGTTATAAGCATCCGTCAATAAAAACGGACCCGTAGAGGATAATATATCCCCTCCATGCCGTACATTCCACCCACGAGAATGGTTCATCATTCGTTGGATAACGTATTCAAGAAACGGATGATTGGGTACAGAGGCCATGAGAGCATTGCAGATGATGTATTCTAATCCATATCGTCTGGCATGTGCATAAGGTTCCTTGCCTGCCACAAAATCTGCGTCTTCCAAAAGAGTTACAAACTCTGGTTCCAGACACTCGAAATCCAAATCCACATACAAACCGCCGTAGGTCTGTAATAAGAGGTATCTGATGGCATCGGCACGCTGGATGTTCTTTGGGTACGCGTCATACTTCTCCAAGAAATCAGGATAATAGGTGCGCACAAATTCGCGGTTCATTTCATCTGTCCATAACCAGTACTCCCAACCTGGCAACATTTTACGCCATGTTTCGGAAAGAAGTTGAAATGCCTTGGGCAAATTTTCGTCCTTCCAGGTCTGATGAATTATCTTGGGTATTCTTAACATGCTGCTTATAAAATGATAATGTATATAGGATTATATTTCCTTCCGCCATGTACCTGCATGCAGGTGAA
>Ga0247608_10006287_pt1 | contig 12559 bp, 25 predicted proteins | sample 176DNAGHGlowgp2_FD_193490 | JGI IMG/M metagenome (GOLD analysis project Ga0247608, IMG submission 193490) | Sheep rumen microbial communities from Palmerston North, Manawatu-Wanganui, New Zealand - 1766 DNA GHGlow gp2 | ecosystem: Host-associated > Mammals > Digestive system > Stomach > Rumen ... | reverse complement strand
GTCACAATCATCAACGATGTCAAAGTGTTCACGCCAATTGACTAATTGGTCTTTGCTAAATTCAATTCCGAGAAATTCTAACTTTTCCATAATGTGTGAGTATTAAGGTTTACTAATCCATGTACAATAATCATGCCAAAGTGTACGCAATTGCGTACATTAGGTAAAGTATTCTTCGTGCCCGTCTTCAAAGCGCAGAGTGCAGGCCGCTGACTTCCAATGGTATCTTAGGCCACAAACAATTCCTTCTCCGTAAGCCCTTGCTTCTTTCAAGGTCTCTACTTCGATTGTATCCCATTGGCTGTATCTCGTTTCGAGAATAACGCCACCTTTTGCATTAGTCTTCGCTGTGCAAAGTGTTACTTGTACTTTCATGGTTCTTTAATTTTCTGTATTTGCCAATTTTGTTGCGTCTTGCGCACTCATCGTATAGTTCTTGCCAAGCCTGCTTCGTGGTTAAATACCTATCGGATTTTTTGGGGTCAATGGCTCTTTTGTAGGCCGTGTAGTTTTTCGTTGTAATGGCGTAGGTTTTGCCATAGTATTTGACTTCAACGAAATACAAGCCTGCATATCGTTTTGACTCGTAGATAGTCGTTCTCTTTTTTAATTCTTTGAGTGTCATAGTATTTTAATTTAAGTCCATGCAAACTGCCAATCCAACTTCTTGAATGTATCTTTGAGTTGAACGTACTTTTCGTAATTAGGCTCATCCTTATCCAAAAGGTTGCGTTGCCCGTGCTTCGATAGCTGATTGATATACATTACATTTGTGCCATCATGATGATAGCCATACACTACAACTTTTCCATTCTCAAAAGACACTTTATAGTCTTGATAGTCCCTTGAAGAATTGAGGGCAAATTTGATAGCTTCGGTGAGAGAAGTGAAGACTTTTTCAATATAGCCGATTCGGTTTCCGTTCCAAAGGCCAAGGCTATACGTAATCATATAGAAGTCTTTTTCGGCCTTTGCATAATGTAGATTGTCAAAGAAACAATCATAATCAAAGTTAATTTTGTCGTAAACCCAATCCCAATAATCGTCTGAACCTTCGGGCTTAGGTTCCATTTCATTGTTATTGCACCATTCCACATAGTTTTCGTACTTATACGAGTCAGAAATGCCTGTTAGGCTACTTTCAATAAGGGTGAAATTCTTCTTATCCATAGTGTTATACTTTATTGGTTTCTCTTTATCTTTATCAATAATCGTGCCAAAGTGTTGAATTTTAATTATAATTTTAATTCTTTTTTTTCGGCACAATGTTCAACACAATGTACCACAAAAACCGTGCCAAACTATACAAAAAAAGCACCTTTTTATGGGTGCTTTTTACGGAAACGATATGGAAACCGAAGTTTTACTTTCAAATACATGGCAAATAGCCCTTTTCCTTGATAATAGGGTCTAATTCCTTTGCAAGTGAAACACTGCCTTTGTTTCTATCATCGAAGTTCTTCTTTTGAGCCATTTCGTGAATGAATAGGCAAACCATTCGCATAAAGCTTTGCTGAAGGGTCGGGTGGTCGTTTGCCCTTTCCTTTGCTAACTTTTCATATTGGAATGTGGGCTTAATTGTTAGGTGTCCGTTCAAGATGGCATTTTCCAATTCTTCGCTTTTGGCATACACATCAATAGACGCATTATCGTTTGCTATTGCTTTGGCCAACTCTTCATCTTGGAAGCCAAAATCGTTGACCATTTTTTCCACTTGATTTCTGAAAAATTCGTGCCTATCGTTATGCTCTTTGTAGGTAGCCCATTCGTATTCGGTAAGCAATTCCTTAAATGCTTTCTTTTGTTCTTCCGACAAATTGTCAGATTCAAGCATTGATTGGACTTTTTCGCAAAGTTCGTTATTTCTTTTCATGGTTTAGTCCTCCTCTTCTTTGCTTTCGGTAAGACAAAATTCCTCAGCACAAGCATCCATTTCTTCCCAATAGTTGCCAAAACCAACCCAATTGTCACCCATTTTGGTAGCGATTTCTTGCATTTGTTCATCGCTAAGTTCGCTTGGGTCAAAACCTCTAGAAATCAAATCCTGCCTTGAAATGGTGGTGGGCACAAACTCATCCAACATTGGAGTTGGCACAAGCAAAAACTCGCCATTGTCATCACTTGAAACGATAACACCCTTTTTGCTTTTTAATTTTTTGTAACTCTTTTCAAGAGCGATAGGTGCATTTTCAAAAACATAACTTCTTTTTTCAATTCTCTTGTAATACATAGTGTGTGTTTTTTAATGGTTAGACAATTTAATACCTTACAAATATCGTGCCAAAGATTACTTATCATCGTAAAAAACGCCAAACGGGCACTCGGTATCGTCAACAATTTCGGTGCAATTATCCATGCAAATCCAATGTTCAACATCGTTATTTGCTTTGAATTTTTCAATGGCAGCATTGTAGGCATCTTCCGCCTCTACTTCGGGCATATCCTTATTTTCGTTGATGATAACCCTTGTAGTCAATTCAAAGGTAATGAGTTTGGCAACTCTTGTCGGCTGCTTTTCAAGCGAAGCCTTCAGTTTGGCCTCTTCCTTAATTCGTGCGTCACAATATGCCACAAGCATTTCACGATAGCGGTATGGGTACTTATCCAAATCTTCATGGCTTAACTTCGTTTCAATGGTATCAGCCCAATAACTGAAATAGACTCTAATGGCCTCTCTTTGGTCAATGTTTTTACACACTTCGTTTTGGAAACGAGGGTATGAGTAGTTGGTAACATCGGTAAGAATTTGCAGATAATCGGGTTTGTTCATGGTGCAATAATTTTAATTGGTTAGACAATTTAATACCTTACAACAATCGTGCCAAAATTAAAATGTAAAGTTCATTTTTTCGCTTTTAACTTCAATATAGCAATAATTTTCTTCAAAATCGGTTTTTCCGAAAGTTTTTGCAATTTCAATCAGCAATTGTTTCATATCAATTTTGCTTGACACTTCTTCAATTGAGATAGTATGTCTGCCACATCCTTCGTTCGGTGCCCAAACAATAACTTCAACTTCCGTACACCCATTATCGTCGCAATGAGAATTGACAAGAAGAATGTGGAAACATTTGTAATCACAATCGTTATTATTTGAATGAATGCTAAATTTGGTGTTATTGCTGAAGCTGAAATCCCAAAGTGTGAATGGATTCTCTTTGCTTTCTTTAATGTAACTCATAATGTGTTTGTTTTAATGGTTAGATATTTAATTTGTAATTTTATTACTATCAAAAACCGTGCCAAAGTTACCTTTGAAGCCTATAATAATGAATTGAGCCATACCAATCATCTTCGGTTTCCAACGTAATCTTTTCACTAATACAAACAAAGCCATTTTCTCTCATTACATAATCAGCATAGGCGTGGTCGTGTTTCCAATCCCCTCCTTCAATTTCAATGGATGCAGTATTGGGCACACTTAACATTGGCTCTGCATAAAATCCGCAATGATTGTTTCTGAATGTTTCATTTGCTTTGTCAATCGCTTTTTGTAATTCTTCCATAGTGTTTTTAATTTTAATTGTCACTACAATAATACACAAAAACCATGCCAAAGTATTCACAATGACATGGTTTTTTACACACAATATGAATTTTAGAAAAGATTGTCGTAAGTGTTTTTCAAATTGTCAATCATTTGGGCGACTTCGTATGGGTCACCGACAAAGATAATGTGCCAACCGATTTGTGGCGTATCTTCAATTTCAATTAGATTTTCGTAATCTTTGAGCAGGCCATCAATGCCATAGAGTTTGACAATCTTGAATATAGTGTAGTACATATCTTCGTAGATGTTTACCATTTGTTGGTAGGTATTCACGCCTCCGTTTTGGTAGAACTTGAAAGTGTGATTGAAAATGTTGGCCATGATTTCATAGTATTGCTCATCGCTTAGTTCAGAACAAAGTTCACGATGCTTTGGGCAAAGGTCGTTTTTGTGTTCAGCAACAATAGCCTTTTTTCTTTCAATGACAAAGATTTTGTCGCCTTCGCTTTGTCTATCGTCAATATCCTCCCTAACGAGGTTAATCATTGTTTGGTTTCCATCGCAGATAGTGAGCATACCGATAAGCCATCTTTGCCACTTCTCCAACTTTTCTTCTTCAACGGGCAAATCCCAATAGTTGAACATGGCGCAACGGACATTGATAAATTGGTCACTTTCATTGAGATATTCCAAGATTTTGCCATAGTAATATTCGCCATTTTTGCCGCCAAGTTCAGCAACTGCATTTTCATACAAAGCCTCACCGATAATGTGTTCTTCCACAAAATCGCTTTCGCTTGCAATGGCATTCAAATCTTCATCCTTGTACTCATTGATAAGGCGATAAAGAACATCGTCAAATCTTGCAGGAGTTTTGTAGGTTTCACGGATATAGGCCATGAGGTTGCCAATGATAGTTTCACGCATGGAGATTTCGGTTTGGAAAATTTCCAAAAGCACCATGTTTTCATCATCCCTTGCATAGTCATACCCAATACAAAGGCCGCCATCTTCGTAGCCGTTGGGGCCATCCAATACTTCAATTGGAATTTCCAAGTTGCATTTTTGCAGGTGTTCATGGATTTTCTCAATCATGGTTTTATGTGCTTGCTCATGGGAAACAAACGTATGTACTTCCATTGGGGAAAAACTCTTTTGAGTGTCGGTAAGTGTAAGTGTGTAAATTTTCATAGTATGTTTGTTTTAAAGGTTAGACGATTGATATATTACAAATATCGTGCCAAATTTACTTTTCAACTACATTTTTGTAATTTTCTTTTTCCTCGGTTTCACACCGATTAAGAAGTGCTTCGTAATTGAAATCCTTTGACTTGTTTTTAGATGATTTGACAAAAACCAAAAACACGGAGGTATAACTTCTTGAATGGACTTGACCCGCTTTGTATTTCTTTGGAGAAATCAATCTTGCTTTTGCAAGTAGTGTGAACTTGTCAACCATTTTAAGGCCAAGTCGCTGTGCGGCCATGAAACTGAACTCTTCAATGTTATGCCTAATACCCCCCGAAATTACGGATTGGCATTTGAAGATGCAAATTCCGTTCTCTTCAAGTACACGGCTTGCCTCGGATAGCCAATGATAGTATGAAAGATAAAGATTGTCAACGGGATAGTAAGAGGAAAAACGATTGAAAATCATGTTTGCGCCTTCCTTTTTAGCCTTTACTGAAGGTGCGTTTTGAGGGGAAACGATAAACGGAAGGTCAATTACCAAAGAATGGATTGATTCGTTTTCCAATGGCAGGCTACCCCACTTTTCAAGTTTGATAATGTCATGCCTTGTAGGACAAACATCCATGAGAATTTTTGGTGCGGGAATGTTGTATGCATACCCACGGCTTTTGTCATAGAAGCCAAGAGAACTTGCGGTCATGTCGGCATCGAATTGGTCAGAGCCATTGTTATACAGCACACCGATATTGTGTAGGATTTCGGTTTGGTCGTATGATATGTTCTTGATAATATTGGAGTTATTCAACTTCTCAACTTGTTTCTCTTCTAACATTTCAGTTAATTCTAATTGCTTTTCCATATTGTGTATTGTGTTGTTCAATGTTATTTATTACAAATATCGTGCCAATAAGTACGCATTTGCGTATATTAGTCGTAATTTTGAATTGAAATTTTGTTTTTCTTTCGGTTGTACGCCTTTTTGGATTTGTGTACTCTCGTTGGCCGCAGACTGACAATTTTTCCGTGGGCTTTGATTTCCCGCTCTCTATCAATCTTGCAAGCGGCTTTGACACTATCGTACTTTTTCTTTTTCATGGGTAGACTGCAATATAGTCTTGTGGGTCGTCATTTTGATAGATGTATGCTTTGTCGGCTTTATTCGATGAGCATTTCAATTTCGCATAGTCCATGCAAAGAGCCAAACACTCAAATTCTTTTATCTCGCTATCAACTACTGATAAATCGTTAAGCCATTCTATCGTGTATTGTCTCATTCTTTTCTCCCTTTCATGTGCTTGTCAATTACGGCTTTTGCCTCTTCCAATGTGTCTTTTGTGTAATCCTCAATGTCACCATACCTATCCATAACGTAGGAAGTAAACGTGCCATCGTTCCACTTGTGAATTTGATTACCTCTATAAATGATAACTTCGGGGCTGTTCATAGTTATATGTTTTAATTGGTTACACTTAATTATAATCAAAAATCATGCCAAAATTTCAATTACGAGGCCATTTTTCGTAAGGCTTTCCGTCAACGCCAACATAATCGTATTTGAAACTATTGACTAAAAAGCCATATTCATCTGACAATTCATCAGCAAGGCCATTGATTTTGTCGGTAATGGCTTGAATGTTGTTCGTTACAAACTCAAAGAATTTCTCTTTCGGCAATCCTGCTTCAATTTCTTCTATTGCCTTTTCAACCTTTTTGTTGTATTCAGCATCTTCATCGTCAAATTCCATATCAACATCTGAAGGCTCAACACACCAATCAATGCAGGTCACTTGAATACCTCCAATCGGAGTTGGAAGAATATCAATACCAAGAATAGGCTCTTTTTTCATATCGTTGTTATTTAATTGGTTATACTATTATACTATCAAAAATCGTGCCAAAATTTTAATTAAAATTGGTCATATTGAACACCACAATATACAACAAAAAACGTGCCAAACTTTTCAGAATGGCACGTTTTCACCAATAAAACTAACAAACGCCTATGAATTTATTTCTTTTCGCCATCGGTGACGATTTTTTCAATGTAATCCGTTTCAGTAATGAAGATATGTACACCATCAGTTGATTCGTAGCCTTCGTTATAAGCCTCGTAGAAATCGGAAGTTTGATTTTCGGTGTCATAATGAATGTCGCCTTTGGCTTGCTCGTCTTTTTCGTTCTCCACCTCATTCAAAAGAATGATACGAGCGGTTTCTTTGTCGGGTGTTACACCGCAAACCTTAATGTCATGATTGAAGTCGTAATTGCACAACTTAACAACCGCAAACATTTTCACTTGTTTTTCTTCTTCTTTTGGCTCTTCGGGAAATTCAAAAAGAGTGTTCAAAAGTTTGTCAAAAACATCTGCTTCAATTTCGTTGTAGTTGCAGAAACCGCAATCGGTAGCATTGTATTCGTAGCCATCGGCAAACACCAAAAAGCAAACTTGGGGTATGTCGTTATCTTTTTGTGCAGCAATACCGCACACTTGGATTTTTTCGCCATTCAAGGTGGTTTCAATGCCCATTAAGGTTTCAAGGTTGATAGTGCCAAAAATGGTTTCAGTACCAAATTCCGTTACCTTGCTAATAAGGATTTTCTCATCCTCTTTTGATAATTGTGCTTTCATAATGTGTGTGTTTAATGTTCACTTGAATATACTACAAAAATCATGCCAAAGTGTGCGCTCGGTGGGACTCGAACCCACGACTCCCACATTAAAAGTGTGGTACTCTACCGACTGAGTTACGAACGCATATTAATAATGATTTCAATTTTCTATTTGGGGGATGCTCTTGCCATACTACGGGCCTATTAAGGGTTAAACGATATATCTATAAAATACTATATATAAATTAAATATCTTATTTGGGCGATGCTCTTGCCATCATGGGACTTGTGTTGACGAGGCTTTGTAACGTATTCCGAACTTTACCCTATAAACCTCTACTTTCAATTGGGGTTTTTATCACTATTAAATTATCAAAAATATCAAATATATATTACCGATTTACGGCTGACCTCTTATGCTCTTCATGGTTCAAAGGATTATAATATACAAATACCGATACTTAATTTTGGCGGTTTGCTTTGGGCTTATCTCTTGTTCTCATACTACTTATTCTTTAAATGTTCGTACTTATTACTTTACAAATATCGTGCCAAACTTAATCTTCAAGTAAAATAAATTTGCCATTTTTCAAGCCTTCTCTGCGTTCTTTGGCATTATAGCCACACCATTCTCCACACCATTTAGAGGTAGTTTTTGAAAATGAGTGGTCATTCGTGAGATAGAGTTTTCCGCCTGTCCTAATCCCAATTAAGGTTTCGTAGGACTGAAAAGCGTTGCCATTCTCAAAAACCAATTCGTATTGGTTACGGACTGCTTCATCGCTTCGTGGGGATTCAATTGGCTTAACTCTAACAAAGTTGCCAAGTTTTGCTTTGATTTCGGAAGTCTTTGCTTTTTCCATAGTGATTTTAATTTATTGGTTAGACATTTATTTACCTTACAATAATCGTGCCAAACTCAACCGCCACACTCACGAAATTCGCTCATAATGTCGTTGTAGTTTTCATCTTCTACTGACACCAATTCAACGAAACTTGTATTTTCGGGCATATCCATCTTGTGAAACTCGGACACGGCCTCCGAAACATCGTTAGTGTCAATAATGGTTTCTACTCGGTAGGTAATTCTAATAGCCATAATGCTTTTAATTTTAATTGGTTACGATAATAATACTACAAATATCGTGCCAAACTAATCTTCTTCGGTAATTCTTTTGATAAGATTTTTTTCAAGTTTCTCATTGCTGATGTATGAATTAGAAACCGAAATTTTGGCAGTCTTTGGAAACCAATAGTATATGGTTTGTGTTTGCTTCTTGCAGGTAGTCTTGTAGTGGTTTGCATGAGAAGTTGTATCGGAAACAACCTTCAGTAATTGGACTTCTTCGACTTCAACAACAAATCGTGTGTTGATTGTTCTTTCTTCTTTTGTGATGGCATCAACAATGACGATAAAACCACCATTGGCAACATTGCCTTTTACTTCGCCATACTCATTCCAAAGAGAACCACCCATACCGCCACCTGCACTTATAGTGACTTTGGAAACCTTTTCAATTTTCTTGCTGACCAATGAAGCGGGCGACACGGGCAGGCCGACTTCGTAGGTGTTAAACTTCTTACTCATAGTTTGTGCGTTTAATTGGTTAGACAATAATACTACTTACAATAATCGTGCCAAAGTCATGATTTTTAATCCCTATTGTTGATTTTTTGAATGATTTTAGTATCATCATCATAGTAGATACCAAACTCATAGTCAAAGTAAATCCAAAGGGTAACTCCTTCTTCGTAAAAGGCGCAGTTGGCCTTCGTGTTGTTCCAAAACACATCAAAGTACATTTCATCGGGAATGTTGTCGTTTTCGGGGTCGGCAATATACTCATTGTATTTTTCTTGCACAAAATCCCACATTTCTTTGAAGTCGGCTTCGGTAGTAGGAAGTGAAAAGATAATACTATCAACATCGTTGTAAGCCCTAAAATCAAAATCTTCAATTTTATAGGTATTACCTTCATCATCGGTAAGATGGTTTTCTTTCAGTTCAGCAATTAGTTCATTAACTTTCTTGACGAACTTTTCAAATTGATTTTCGGTTTGTGTTTTCTTATTCATGGTGTGTGTTTTTAATGGCTATGTACGTAATTGCGTATATTACAAAAATCGTGCCATTGTTAATTGACTTCAACATTAATAACTTCATGCACATCGTAAATGTCAAGCAATTGGTTGTAAGCACCTGTCTCATCAACATCGTAAAACGAGGCATCTTGCGTATAACCATCCATGTCAATAAATGTGAAAGTGAAGCATCGTGATTTTCTACTCATAATTTAAATTTTTTAATGCCACTACAATATACCACAATAATCGTGCCAAAAATAACGAAAGCGACAGTTTTTTTGTTGCTGCTTCAGCGAGGGTGTGCAGTCAAGGAAAGGAGGAAAAATACTGCACACCCAACCGCTTCTAAAACCTAACAATATGAAACAACTATGAAAATCTCTAACACATAACCTCTTGGATTCTTTTCAGCAATCCATCTTCGGTTTCGGCTGTTGACAATTTCGCAAGGAAATCATCAGCGTAGGTCGAGCCATCCGATAGCACATCGGGAATGTATGGGTCAATCAAATGGCGTTCAGCGAGGCTTTTAGCCCTCTTTATTATTTCTTCTTTTTTCATTACGGGTATAGTTGATAAAGTTTAAAATTTAACTAATACTATTGACTAAATCTTCTATGTGGTTTTCAAGCTCAATTCTTTTTTCTTCCTCTGCTTCTTTGTCAAGAATTTCCTTCGCAATTGAAAGTATATACTTTGCTTTCTCTTCAAGGGATTGATAATAAAGCGAATAATCGCTATTGTTACATTCTAATATCGCTTGTTCTAACTTTTCCATGTTTTCAGTGTTTGCTCGTTATTAGTATATCAAAAACCGTGCCAAAATCACTCCCAAATAGATAAATTTGCAATTTCTTTTTGTTTTTCTTCAGAAAGGTCATCCCAATCAACAAACAAGCCTTCGTTGTGCTCATCAATGAAATATGCTTGTAATGTGGCGGTGTCGTCAAGCCAAATCATTTGTGCAAGTTCCATGCCATTATAGGTAATATCGGAATATATTTCTACATACTTTTCAGTTTCAGTTGTACCGATTTCGCCCATTTTTTTCACCATTGAAAGGACTTTGCTCTTTGCGAAGGTATCTTCACTTGCAACGAGTAAAGCAAGTTCGGCACACCCTTCATTGCAGAAACAATATACCTTAAAATCTTCTCTCCACTCATAATTGCAAGCGGTGTAGTTCTTTTTCATTTCATCAAAGAACTCTTTTTGAGCACTTTGGAAATAATGTTCAGCATCGTCTTTGTAATCGAAGGAAGCAATAACTTCACAATTTAAGTTTTCATGAAGCCATGCGCTTTTGACTATGTTGAAATGTTGTTTCATTGAATTTGAATTTTAATTACATTTGAATATACATCAAATATCGTGCCAAACTTCGCAAATTATATTATTTTCTTATACAAAATTGTTTTAGTTCCACAATAACTGCAAGCATCGCTGTTTTCCAATCTTGCGCCACAAGCAGGGCATCTTGTATCTTTTAAGACAATGATTTTCTCTTCATGCTTTGTCTTTTCCTTTGTGGTTGGCTTTGGTGTCGGTTCTTCAAACTCTTCATCATCGAACAAAAATCGCATTTCAAGAATGAAGAAAAATCCACAAACTAATGCAATACCAAGAGGGAAAAACCATTCACCCGTTGAAAAATCTGCAATTGCTATAATAAGAGCAAGCAGTGAAAACAAAAGAATTAAGCCAATTGTTAAGCCAACAAGTACATTTCTCATAGTGATTGTTTATTTGTTCACTATAATATGCATCAACAATCGTGCCAAAGTAACAAAAAAAATAGGAAATTTTCAATGAAAATAGCCGATTTATACATATAATTAAAATACTTCGCCATTAAGCCATCTTGTGTGCCTTTCACTATAACATTGTGGCTTTGGATTGACAAATGCTTCCGTGAAACTAAATCTTGTCGGCTTTCTTTTTGATATGTTGTTGCTTTTGTGCGTGTTCTTGTGTAAGTCAGTAAAATACTCTTGACTTAAATCGTTAAATGTAACCCCGCCATCAAATTCATAGTCAACCGACCCATCTTGCGTTATATATTTCGGCTTGTCATTTGGTGCTTTAACCAAGAATGAATCTTGATTATACTTTTTGCAAAGATATAGCCCAAAATCATACAAATCCCCAAAATTAAGGTTATTTCCATTTCTATCCTTATTGTAGATTATGAATGAACGTTCATAAACGACAGCCTCTTGTTCTGTCCCAAGGTTTTCTTTAAACCCGCCATAAGTAGGTGTATATGAAAATCCCGATTTCTTAATATCGTCAATTATTGATTTAATCCTTGTCTTGTTGATATGTGCCAACTTGTCATATTCGCTTTTTGATTTTGTTGGGTCAATACCAAAATCAGCGCCACCTCTACAAGGGCTTATAACTATATATCCGTTGTCAGAATGTGTTGATATAATTCGTTTAATGTTGTTTTCATTAATCGAAACTAATTTCCCATTATTGCTTGTTTTCCTATATTCTTGCAGGAAATTGTTAACAACATTGTCTACTATTTTGTCTATTTTATTCATTTTTATTTGCTTTTTGTTATATATATCAATTATAATCAAAAACTATGCCAAACCAAAAAAAGTCGGAAACTTTTGAGAAATTTCCGACAAAAACACAAAATAGTTGTAATATGCATCAGCAATTGGGTCAAACTATCTTACATCAATGACTTCGTTTGTGTAACAACCTTTGTTGTCTTGTTTGTATTGTGTATATACTTTCAATATTCCGTGCCCTGCTCTATTGAAGATATGCACACCGCCTCCCGTAACCGAATTTATATAGGTGCTGCTGCAAACCCACCAATAGCCAAGTATGTTTTTGATTTGCATTAAATCAATTCCAATTAAAATTTTGGAATTAATGACTTCATTCCTACTTAATGCTTTTCCGTCCATAATTGTAGATTTTAATTACACTCCAATATATAACAATAATCGTTCCAAATTGATTAGCGGTCATTATGAAAAGCGTACCAAATTTGAAGCAGGGTTTCATAGTAGCACTCATTGCCAATGTAGTTTGTGGCAGATTCGGTAGTGCCATTGCCTTTGATGAAGCGCAGTTTGCCCTCAATGAAAGAAACACCGATGTAGCCGATATGAGAGTTATTGAAAATTACAATTTCCTCTTTTCTTTCTTTAAAGGTTGATT
>Ga0247608_10006285_pt1 | contig 12561 bp, 13 predicted proteins | sample 176DNAGHGlowgp2_FD_193490 | JGI IMG/M metagenome (GOLD analysis project Ga0247608, IMG submission 193490) | Sheep rumen microbial communities from Palmerston North, Manawatu-Wanganui, New Zealand - 1766 DNA GHGlow gp2 | ecosystem: Host-associated > Mammals > Digestive system > Stomach > Rumen ... | reverse complement strand
GAATAAAAGTTAACGCTGTCATCAAAACTGCTCTGAAACGTTCCCTCGTTCCGATTTCTGCAGATTTAACAACCGTAACCCCTTTATCATGTTCTGTTTTGGCAAATTCCACAATCAATATAGCATTTTTTGCTGAAAGTCCGACCAATAAGACCATACCTAACTGTGCATAAATACTTAATGGCAAACCCGCAATGTATAATCCGGCAAAAGCACCCAACATACCGGTTAAAACCGAAAGAATAACCGAAAGCGGTATTGTCCAACTCTCATATTGTGCTACCAAAAACAGATAAGCAAACAATATCGCCAACGCAACAAGGTAGAAAATACGCCCCTCATTACGCTTTTCTTGCAAACTCATACCGGACCATTCAAAAGAATAAGATTTGGATAAAGTCTCTTCCGCTAACTTTTCAATAGCTGCCATAACTTCACCGGAACTTGAACCCGGAACCGCATTGATGTTAATGGTCGCTGCCGCATATTGGTTATAACGGTTGATAGAACGAGGTAAGGTCACACGACGAATATCAATCAAACTGCCCAAAGGCACCATTTGTCCGGAATTACTCTGCACATAAAGATTTTTAATACTTTCCAAATCCTTCCGATATTTCCAATCTGCCTGCAACATAACTTTATTTGCTTGAGTTCCGATATTAACGTCATTGACATACATAGAACCAAGATACGTTTGTAAGGTTGAATAAATGCTACCGACAGAAACGCCCATCAATTCCGCTTTTTCGCGATTAATATCCAAATAAGCGTGCGGCGTACGAGATGTATAGGTAGAGTATGCCATAGCTACCTGCGGCAACTGGTTAATTTTTATCAAAAACTGATTTAAGTTCTTTTCCAGCTCTACCATATCCGAATTTTCAATAGACTGCAAACGCAAATCCATACTGTTATTTGTACCCAAACCAGGAATAGCCGGAAATTCAAACAACATAACATTTGCATCTGTGATGCCTTGCACCGCCATATTCAGACGGTTTTTGATATTTGTTGAAAAATCTATAATATCCTTACGATCTTTCCACGGCTCTAAAACAATAACATTAAAGCCGACGTTTTCACCTTGACCGGCCAAAATACTGAACCCGCGCAAATTCATAACAGATTTGATTTTATCTTCTGTTTTATATATCTCACGCGTTTTTTCAATAACTTCCTGTGTTCGCTTACCGGAAGCACCCTCCGGCAATTGAATATTGGCCAAAATAGCACCTTGGTCTTCATCTGGTAAAAATGACGACTGAATTTTCACACCGGAAAAATAATTTAACCCGATTAAGGTCAGTAAGATGCATAAAATAATAAAAAACTTACGCCCAATCCATGCCACAAAACGCACATACCTGTTTTTAGAAGCAACAATAAATTGTTCAAATCTATACAAAAATCCGGAAGTTCTTGGCTCAAAAGGTTTAAGCAAAGTTGCACTTAATGCCGGACTCAACGTTAATGCATTAACACCGGAAAACAGCACCGCAAAAGAAATAGAAATAGCAAATTGCTGATATATACGACCGGTAACACCACCCATAAAAGCAATCGGCACAAAAATTGCCAATAACACCAACGTCGTTGCAACAACAGCCGAAGAAACTTGTTCCATTGCCTTTTTAGAAGCCTCTTTCGGCGATAAACCTTCGGATTGCATCAAATATAAAACACGCTCAACAACCACAATGGCATCATCAACCACCAAACCGATAGCCAAAATCAACCCGAACAGCGTCAAAATATTTAAGTTATAGCCCAAAGCCAGCATAACGGCAAATGTTGATAAAATGGAAACCGGAATAGCAATTGAAGGTATCAACGTGGCACGCCAGTTTTGCAAGAAAACAAAACAAACCAAAACAACCAAACCAAATGTCAAAAACAGCGTAAAGACAACTTCCTCAATAGATACACGAATAAAGTCTGTAGCATCAAAGAAAACATTAACATCAAAATCTTCCGGATAATATTTAGCAAGTCGGGCTAACTCGGCACGAACGGCATCCATCGCTTTCAAAGCATTAGCACCGGATAATTTATTAACCATAATGCCCACATTCGCCTGTCCGTCAACATCTGAGGTAACCAAATAGCTTTCCGAACCGATTTCAACGCGAGCAATATCCTTTAAACGTACCAAACCGCCTTCCGCTTCTGTCCGCACAATAATGTTTTCAAAATCTTTAGCCTCGTTTAAGCGCCCTTGTGTTTCCAAAGAAAATACCAAATTAGACGTACCGTCATTCGGCTCTGAACCGACTGAACCCAAAGACGGTTGGTAGTTTTGGCTGGCAATAGCTGTTCTAACCGCAAGAAGCGGAATATTTAACGCAACCATTTTATCAGCATCTAGCCATACACGCATACTCAAAGGCGACCCCATCACATTGGCATCACCCACACCATACTGACGACCAAGGTTGTTCTTAATATTGTTTGTCACATAGTTATTCAAGAAGTTTTTATCATGCGTACCATTCGGTGAAACAGCCTGCAAGAAGCCCAAAATTTCCGAAGAACGACGAATCACCGTCACACCGCGCGCTTGCACTTCATCCGGCAATTGATTTAATGCTTGCTGCACACGGTTTTGCACTTTAACTTGAGCCAAATCCGGGTCTGTACCGATTTCAAAACTGATTGTTAATTCATAACGACCGGAATTGTAAGAAGATGATTCCATATACATCATATCATCTACCCCGTTAATTGCCGTTTCAATCGGGATAGCAACCGTATTTGCCACTGTCTCGGCACTGGCACCGGTATAGTCAGCACGAACCATAATCTGTGGCGGCGTAATTTCAGGATACATAGCCACCGGCAACATAAAGATAGCAATTAACCCTGCCAAACTCATCACAATAGCAATAACAACAGCAAAACGAGGTCTTTCAATAAAAAAATGTGAAAACATACTCTTTAGCTCCCAACTTTATTGAGCATTTACAATATTAACCGGTGCACCGTCACGTAACATTCTGTTCGTTAAACCACCGATCATAACCTTTTCGCCGGCAGCTAATCCGGATAAAATAACTTGTTTACCATCAAATGTCTCTCCAAGCTCAACAGGACGTACTTTTGCCGTATTATTTTCATCAACAACAAAAACCAATGAATTCCCTTCGCTTTGAACAACTGCTTTCTCCGGTATAACAATTCCTTTTTGCGGTTTAAAAGATGTTACGGATATACGCACGTAAGAACCCGGTGTAAGTTGCTTATCTTCATTTCTGACATCTGCATAGACAGCAATTGTTGCCGTTCCCATGTTAACTTCATTATTGGCAAAAACATTTTCCATTTTCTTTTTCAAAACTTCCCCACTGGCAAGCTCAATGTTAATTTCAAAGTCTTCAATATTTTGCTTTCCGATGGCTTGTGCTGCCAAAAATTCCTTATCCGTTATGGAAAAGGCTATTCTTATCGGATCAATCTGTACCACACGAGCCAAAGGCTCTGCCGAAGCTCTTACAAAATTACCCACAGTAACTTTCGTTTTACCGATAATACCATCAATATACGCTTTAACTTCTGTGTAATTCAAATCAATACGTGCCAGATCCAACTGTGCTTTAGCCTGAGAAACTGCCGCTTTCGCTTGCAAATAAGCACTCTCTGCTGCATCAAAAGTTGCCTTGGAGGCAATATTCTTAGAACTTAATTGTTTCTGACGTTCATAATCGCGCTCTGTTTTTGTCAAATTTGCCTGAGCGCTTTCCAATTGAGCTTGCGCCAAATCATAGTTAGCTTGATAGCGTTCTTTATCAATCACAAAAAGAACATCATCTTTTTTAACAAAACTTCCCTCTGTAAAGTTTACTTTATCCATACTACCGCTGACTTGTGCAACAACATCAACACTGTTAATGGCCTCCACAAGAGCAACATAACTCTTGGAACTGTTAATATCTTCTTCAGCAGCAACTGCAACCGTTGCATTAACCATAGGCATTCCCATATTGGTTCCTCTCTGCCCGTAAAAATGGCAACCGGCAACTAATATCAACAGGGCAAAAGCACCGAAATAAACATATTTTTTGTTGATATTCTTAATGCTATCTTTATTGATAGCTTTTATCTTTTTCAAAACTTTTTCTTTTTTCATCAATACCTCTCTTATTTTTTTATGCCGTCAAACAGAGCACCCAAGCCTATTCTGACCATATCAACAATGTTATCATTAAATCTTTTACTCAATGAAGAAAACATTATCCCCATATAGCTTGAAATAATGATATGCTGCATTTTATCAATATCCACTGTGTCTTTTAATTTGCCATTTTCGCGGGATTTTACCAAAACCTTATTAATTTTTTCTAAATGAAAACTTTTCAAATCAATCAAACTTTTATCTACTCTCTCAAGAACAGTTTCTGACCACTCCATTTGGCATAATACAAATCGGTTAAATTTTGCATAGCGTAAGTCACTATGGCTCATTTGTGCCCACATACAAAATTCTTCAAGTAAGCTTTCCAAAGTTAAGTCATTAGAAGAAAAATTATCTACTTCCTGTTGTTTACGTTGTACATATTCAACAATCAGCGCTGCAACCAAATCCGCCTTATTTCTGAAATACCAATAAACTGCTCCCTTTGTAAACCCGGCGCGAGCTGCTATTTCATCAAATGTCGTTTTGGCATACCCCTTCTCCGAAAAAACATCTAATGCAGATTCCAATATGGCACGGCGAGTCTTTTCAGCATCTTCCTTACATTTTCTGACCATAAATTAACCTCATATTTATAGATACCTACTAAAAGGTATGTTTTTTTATCGCGTATAAGAAACACTAATTTCATATAATTGTCAAGAAAGTTTTTTTATTTATTTTACAGCAATTAATTGCTTATATCCTAAGTTATGCCCCCATCTTAATACTGGCAAGTTTAGCAAAAAATTCTTGCTCTCCGGGGTTTGCAATATAAGCCCCTACCTTTACTTCATCTATATTTTTCAGATAAAACATCCTAAGGCGTGTAAATACGGTACCATCCAGTGAATAAAAAACCGTATAATCATCATCAACCCTTTGCACCCTGAACCAAATTTCAGAAACATTTCTACCCAAAGTAAATCCGCACCAATCAGAATGACCGTCTATCGTTAATGAAGAAACCAAAACTTCTTTTCCCATAACCTCATTCATAATAGAAACCTTAAACCAATTTTTCTCATCTGTTCTTATCATCAGCCCGCACTGAGCAAACTGTTCAAGCTTTTCATATTTCCAGTTAAGGGTTAATATAAAATCATCCGTCATTCTGCTAAAGAAAAAATGCCCATTATCTTTTTTCACGCCTCGGTGCATACTCTGCCAAAAGTCCGTTTTAGGCTTTGCATAAATAACCATTGCTTCTTCGTCAAAGCGCACATTTTCCGGATCATTCAACCATTCAAAATTTTCTAAAGTCTCAAATTGCATTAAAAGGCCCTTATCTGTTCATCTCTCATATTTTTCAAAGCATTTTCCAATTCTGCACTCCTATTTTTAGGTGAAACAACTATCAAATTGATAATTTCATCTCCGCTCCCGTTTTTTGTTTTTATGCCCTTGCCTTTTAAGCGCAATTTTTCTCCACCGGAAGAATATGCCGGAATTTTCATGTTAACCTTGCCGCTAATGGTTGGCACAATGACTTTTGCGCCTAAAATAGCTTCTTTCATAGAAATCGGAAAATCCAACAATATATCATTACCATCTGCTTTAAAGTATGGATGCGGCCTTACCTTAATTGTAATCAGCGCATCACCTTTAAGGTTAGAATTTATGCCGTTTGCCCCTTGTCCTTTTAATCGTAATACCTGTCCGCTTGTCGTTCCCGCAGGAATTTTTACATTAAGTTGCTTTCCGTTCATTATAATACTTTTTTCTGCACCTTTTGCGGCATCTAAAAAGTCAATATCTAAGGAATAAGCCACATCTTCGCCTTTTCGCGCTCTCTGCCCGAAACCACTTGAACCAAATTGGCTGAAAATATCGTCCCCGAAAATGGAAGAAAAATCAAATCCGGCACCATTAAAACCGCCTGATGAATATGTCTGGTACGAATTACCGGAATTAAAATCTCCCGGATTAAAACCTCCGGCACCAAAACCGGTAGGCTTTCCTTCAGCATCTATTTCATTATTATCGTATTTCTGACGCTTATCTTTATCACCTAAAATATCATATGCCGCAGAAATTTCCTTAAATTTTTCCGCAGCATTCTTATCATCCTTATTTAAATCCGGATGATACTTTCTTGCAAGCTTACGATACTGCGATTTAATTTCCGTTGCAGTAGCCGTACGACTTACACCTAACACATCGTAAAGATCTTTCACCATAATCTGTCTCCTTATAATTATATAAGGAAAAGATTTTTAGATTGCAATATTGACACAATCAAATGTTGCACGCATAAATCCGTTATGAAACATAGATACTTCTCGCAAGTACGGCGAACTTCCTGAGGTCATATCTGCACAGTACAATGACGCAAGCGGTGAAATCTCATCTACTCTGACATTTTTATACTGATAGGTAACAAAATCAGCCCCTTCGCTCACAACAAAAACATCATTACCGGAAATTTTCTCATATTCATCAAAAATCTGATAATCCGTAGCATTATTTTGAGCAACGGTTTTTGTTTCGCCGTTAACATTTTCGGTATAATACCCATCTTGCACCGGATTTCCGTTTTCATCCATCAAAATATATTTGGTTGTGCAAGCATTAACCATCAATACTGTTAACAAAATCAATAATTTACGCATTTTAATCTCCTTACTTTAATTCGTTATAAATTTCTTTACCAGCTTGTTCCAAAATCCGCATAATTCTGCGATTTTTTGCTTCATTTGGTCTGGAATTATCCAACTTGCTGACAATTTTTTCCAAATCTTTCTTAAACCGCGCCGACTGACGTAATTTATCAAGATCATCCACAATATCAGCATCATTCATCTTGTGATTAACAACCACTTTCAATGTGGCAATATATTTAGCCTTATTTAAGGCAGCCATCTGTGCCTGAGCGGAAAAAGTCGTAAAGCACATGCAAACAATTAAAACCCACTTCCACATATTTTATACCCCCAAAAACAACTAAAATTCTCTTGCATATATCACTTGATATCATATATATTTTAATAAAAACCTAAGAAATATCTTTTTAATTCAAAAAAAGGATAATCATGAAAAAAACTATCTGGATACTATTGGACAACCGAATTGGCAGCCGCCACCAAGCAGAAGGCATTGCAAACTATTTAAATAAAGAAGAATTTAATATTGTCAATAAAGAAATATCCTACAATATTTTTGCAGGTCTTCCCAACCTCATTCGCTCAAACACACTTTTAGGCATAGCTTCCTCGTCAAAAAACGAACTGAAAGCCCCTTTTCCTGATATCGTTTTATCTTCCTCTCGCCGAACAGCACCTGTTGCCCGCTTTATAAAAAAGAAATCCCCCAAAACCAAACTTTTTCAGTTAATGCACATTGGTCGCTTCGGCATAAAAGATTTCTCTGCAATATATGCACCCGAGCATGATAACTATAAGTATACAGCACCAAATATAAAATACACCATAGGCTCCCCACACTTTATTACCGGAGAAAAGCTCAAAGATGCAAAAAGCCTTTGGCAAGATAAGTTTAATAACCTACCCAAACCTCTAACCGCCCTTATTATCGGCGGAGCCATAAAGAAGCGTCCGTTTAGCTTAGAAAATGCCAAAGAGTTGGCAAGCAAAGTTAAAACCTTAAAAGAAAATGAGTCCGGCTCACTTTTAATAACAACGTCCAGACGCACCGGTTTAGCTGCTCAAAACCTTATAATGTCCGAATTAGAAAAAATACCTCATTTTGCTTATTTATGGGGTGATACTTCGCCTAATCCGTATTTAGGCTTTTTAGCTTGTGCTGATGATATCATTGTCACCGGAGATTCCGTTTCTATGTGCTGTGAAGCGACTTCTACCGGTAAACCGTTGCGTATATTCACCGGCCAAAACTGGTTAACCCCAAAACACTTACGCTTTGTTCACAGTTTATTTGAAAAAAAATATGCCTTTGATTTTGATAATAGCGACATTAACCCGACATCTAACCCGCTAAACATAGCAAAAGACATTGCTGAAGACATATCTCTTATTTGCAAATAACAATTAAAAAAGAATATTATACAATAAAATATTTTTTTGGTTGTATTTTAAAATTTAATTTTCTATTGTTTGTTCCAACAATAGGAGAAATAAAATGTCTTTGCTAGCTAATCGCGTCGTCCCTCTGTATAGAACTAAAACCAGTATGCGTTTTGCTCCGGCTGAATGGGAAGCTATTGATAACATCTGTAAAAAAGAGCAAATTCCAAGAAAAACGCTTTTTGAGCTGATAGACCTTAATCATGATGAAAAGATGAGTTTAACCGCAGCAATTCGCCTTTTTGCAATCATCTACTACAAAAACTCCGTTCAGGGTTTACCCAAGCCAAACCCTGACAATAAAGAAGACTTTGTAAATTCGGTATTTGAAGCAATTAAAGGAATTGTTTAATTCCCCTGTACAAATGTGCCTATGAAATCGCCTTTATTAACAATAAATACAAACGGACGATTTGCCTTAAACGTATATTTAGCCGTTGTCTTATCCCCTTCTGCACCCGCAGAAACAGTACCTTGCCCGCTAATATCAATTTTAGCAGTCATAAACAAATCCCTTAAATAAACATCTTCGTCAAAACTAACCATCTTGGCGAAACTGTAATTTTCCTTCATAAAAATTTGCCGAATATTAAACACATCATACACATTTTTAGTAAACACCGCCCCATAATCAAAATTCAACAACGGCAGAGATAAATCAACACCATCCCTCTTATCAAACTGCGGTATTAAATTATATACATCAAGTCTCTCTATAAATTCTCCAAAATCAACGTCTTCCTTAGGTAATAAAATTGTCAACATATCACCATGTCCGCAAGGCAAGCGTATGGCTTGTTTTTCCTCATCTTCATAATAATCTGCCACAATTTGAGCCGATAACATGGAAACCTTACTTTTTTTACCATTAAAATTTTCTTCTGAAACGTTATATGTTGTCAATGCCAGTTGTCCTCTAAAATACGCAATGGAACCGATATATAGCTCATTTTCTGCAACATCTTTAACCGGTGCTATTTTTTTGATAACGCTTTTTGTACGCGATGCTGCCCAATCATTTATCGGAGAAGTGGAATCCTTAATTCCCCAAATTTCGGCACCAAACTGCTCAGACATCATTTTTTGGTATCTGTCACTAAAAGCCTTACCCCATAATGAAATATTTATAAAAGAGCTGTCTTTTTCACGATACATATAAGAGTTTAAATTTTGACCGACAGCCGATAAACGTAAAACAGAAAATAAATTAGAAAATTCAATTAACCCCTCATCAACAACCCCGTTTGCCAACACAACGGCAGATAGATAAAAAGATAACGGCGAAACAACAATATTTTTGCCCCCATTCCGGCTAAACTCCTGTTGTAACCATGTTTTTGCAATAGCCAAATCTTTGCCATGCTGTGCAAAATGAACAGATGTATCTGTTTTTTCATGTTCTGAAACTATGTCTTTTTTTACATCAGAATCTTTTTCTTCCATCACAGTTTCAACATCTTCAAGATTATTTTCAACAGGCTGATAATACTGTGCATTTGCCGCCTTTAAGCAAAACAAAACACAAATTACAACAATTTGCCAAATTTTCATCGTTTCCTCCATGTAACCAACTGCTGAAACACTAACACAAAAAAATTAACAGCTTATTACTTTTTAAAAACGCAAATTATAGTTGTATTTTAAAAATATAATACTAATATATAGAAAAACATAAAAATGGAGAAAATAATGCCTAAATTATCAAGCAAAGTTATTCATATTGCCGATAAAACCACCAGTATCCGTTTGGCTGAAGCCGAGTGGGATGCTTTAGAACTTATCTGTGAACGAGAAAATATTAAAAAGACCAGCCTTTTAAATCTTATCAACGATTACAAAGATAAAGACATGGGCTTAACCTGCTCGGTGAGATTGTTTTCACTAATATATTTACATCATTGGCTTTTAGGCAAACAGCAACCAAATTACGGCATATCTAAAGTAAAACCGCAAAGTCCGATTTTTGATGCTATTAAGGGAATTATTTAATCTCCCTTTTTCTTTCAGATTGACAAATCATCACCTAAGTCATAAATTAGCCCTATCAACTAAGAGAAAGGAGTTAATTATGCCGATAGAAAAGAAACCGCTTCCCCCTCATCACCATCATACACCACACCCTCTAAAGACAATTCCTGCCGCTGTTTTAGCCTTAGGTATTGCTTTAGGCGGCTTTTTTCCGGGGTATTATTACTATAAAACTCACATTAACAACAATTCTGTAACCGTTAAAGGCTTGGCAGAAAAAGATGTTGTTGCTGATTTAGCCATTTGGAAATTAAAATTTGTTGTTACGGCAAATGAATTGCAGTCAGCTCAAAAACAAATTGCCGCACAAGCAACAGAAATCAATGCCTTTTTGCTAAAACAAGGGTTTAAGCAAGATGAAATAACCCTTGAGCGCATAGAAACAAACGACTTAATGGCAAATCCGTATCGCGGAAATGAAGCTAATACCTCACGTTTTATTTTAACGCAAAGCATTTCCGTTAAAACAAACAATGTTAACTTAGTAGAGCAGTCTATTCCGCAAACAGATTCTCTTATTGCCAAAGGCATTGTTTTTGATAACAACGAAGGTTACAGTGTTTCTTATATCTTCACCAAGCTTAACGACATCAAACCGCAAATGCTGGCAGATGCCACCCAAAATGCAAAAAAAGCTGCTGAAGAATTTGCTAAAAACGCACATAGCAAAGTCGGCAAGATTCGCCGTGCAAATCAAGGAGTCTTCTCCATTTTACCGCGTGAACAGACAGCCACCGCTTATGAAGCACAGCAGATTAACAAGACTGTTCGCGTTGTCTCAACGGTTGAATATTGGTTAGATTAGTCTAATATTTTGCTAATGTAATATTGGTTATGCCACTCGCCGTTAATATATGCGGCATCTCTTGCTATGCCCTCAACTTCAAACCCGCATTTTAGGTATAGCGCCATTGCCGCGATATTTTTGGTGCGCACTTGTGCGCCAATACGGTGCATTTTTTGAGAGCGCGCCCAGTCTTCCATCTTTTTCATCAGATATTTACCTAAACCTTGACCGGTATAGGCTTTTAAAAGCATGATTCCGAAGTCGCAGCTTTTATTTAGCCACGGGTGTTCCGGACGTTCTACAACCACGGTACAAACACCGACAATTTGCTCATTTTTATCAGTAACAACTAATCTGTAAATATTTTCAGCATGAAGCTGCGCCTCAAAAGCCTCTTTACTGCGCCGTGGACGTCCGACATATTGATTCGTAAACACTGTTTCCTCGGCAAGTTTTTCGTAAAAAACACAATATGCCTCGTAATCCTTCGCTTCTGCAAAACGAATTGTCACTTCCTGTCCGTTTTTTAAACGAAATTTCTCCATGACCCTCTCCTTATTTAAGGAATTTATTTTGCTTCAGATATTCAAAAATTTCTTCTGCCATAATTTGATGCCCCTTTGCGTTAGGATGTGTTGCATCTTCATACAGTGTATTTAAATCACGTTTAGCCCATTTCTCATACCGCTCAAAAAATGCAATTTTCCGTTCTTTGCAGATTTGTTTAATAATTTCGTTATAGCGCACAACATCAGTATTATAGCGGGTTAGAGAGGCATCTTCCGTATATTTATCTTCCACCACCGGCGTTAAATCCAGCACAACAATTTTAGCACCGCTTTGTTGCAAAACATCAAGCAGTTTATTCCAATACATAATCCGCGCCCCTTCAGATAAATCTATCTGCAAATCAAAGTTTTTACGGCGACGTAAATCATTTAAGCCGACACTAACTAAAATAAGTTCGCATTTTCTGGAATTAACTTCAAATATTGCCCGATTACACGCATCTGCCACATTATCTCCAAACTGAGACATATTATTAAACACGAATCCACCGGGATATTTTTTAAGCATCATCTGCCCTAAACGAGCCACCCAACCGAGATTTTCCGCATCATAAAGCCCATGCGCAATACTATCCCCGATAACACCGATTGTCTTAAACATACACCCTCCCAAAATATCATCACACTCATGTTAACCGCTTTGCAAAATTTGTAAACAGAAATCATACTTCAAATCGGTGCTTCAAGCTCTTATCCTCAAACCATTAAAAAAGGACACCTTTATGGTGCCCTTTTTTAATGGTCGGGACGAGTGGATTCGAACCACCGACTTCTTGCACCCCATGCAAGCGCTCTACCAGGCTGAACTACGTCCCGAAAACACTTCTTCTATATAACCGCACGCTCTAAAAAGCAAGCAAAAAATACTTGAATTTAATGAAACATATACTTACAATGCTCGTACAAATCAATTTTTATCTCTACAAATATGGAACAAAACAAATTATTAGCTCAAGCGCGCGA
>Ga0247608_10006284_pt1 | contig 12561 bp, 6 predicted proteins | sample 176DNAGHGlowgp2_FD_193490 | JGI IMG/M metagenome (GOLD analysis project Ga0247608, IMG submission 193490) | Sheep rumen microbial communities from Palmerston North, Manawatu-Wanganui, New Zealand - 1766 DNA GHGlow gp2 | ecosystem: Host-associated > Mammals > Digestive system > Stomach > Rumen ... | reverse complement strand
CGGAGCCGTCTGTCATAGGCACCAGCTCCACCCTCACGGCGGCGGTGTTGAGGTTGGGCACGTCCGAATACACGTCGTTGAAGAAACGTGCATACAGTTCGTAGAAGTAACCTTCATCCGCCGGGCCGCTGTAGGTCCTGGTCATGAAAGGCTCCACCACCAGGCGGGTGGTGCCGTTGGAGATGTCGGAGAGATGGCGCATCGAAACGTCGGCCGATATATCCTCGGCGCCGGAAGACACTGCCGCAAGTTCCGGGGTGTGCACTCCTTCGGAGGAGATTCGGTGCAGTTCGATTTTGTAGCGGAAATTCCTGTAGATGGGGTAATACCGGGAGACGGTCTGCGTACCTTCCACTTTCGATTCCATCAGGTCGAGACGATAGTAGTAGTAGTTGTCCTCGTTGTTGAATTTACCGCACACGATGATGAACGTGGGCCCGATATGGTCATTCGGAACCCCGCGCTCATAAATATAGAATCCGCTTTCGGTGTCGTTCTCGTCGTAAAGCAGCACCCTGCCGTCGCTCGTGGAGGGATCTTCGAATTCGGAAGCCGGAGGAATGAAGGTGCTAAGGGTCACGCCGGCAGGCATATTGCCCGGGTAATTGATGTTGTCCTCCAACTGTTCGAAAGTGCTCTTCTCGTAGCCGCTGAACTGATATCCGGAGGGAGGGTTGAAGTCGAAGCGGTTCACCGCCACAGGCTCATTGCTGCGGTAGGGCACCACAGAGCCACGTTCGGGATAGTAGATGACGGCGTAGCTGTGGAGCTTGAAATTCTCGGACGCGTTGCTGACCTGTATCTTGGCAAAGTTGCGGATGAGCGGGATGTACTGGAAGAATGCCAGGGTCGCGTCGTCAGGCATATAGCTTCCGTTCGAAAGTTTTATGGGCTCCTGGGTGTCGGGATCGATCTTCGCCTTGATGTACGGCACATAGAGCTTCTGCCAGTAGGCCTGCTTGTTGTCGAAAGACAGCATATTGGGAAGGCTCTGGTAGGAGTAGGTTCCGGAAATCAGCTGGTTCTCGTCCACATTGCCCAGGATATGGATGGTGCGGCCGAAGTCGGAAATCTCGAGCTGGACGCTGAATGTGTAGAGGGTAGTAACCCGGTCTCCATCCAGCAGAGGGAAATTCTCCTCGGGGATCTCGTAATTGTCCTGGGTACTGACCAGCGTTGCCTTCCTTATGTACTTGATACTCTGGCTTCCGCCGCAGACCACCAGATACATCATATCCGGATCGAGGTAGGGCGTGCCGGTGATGTCGCCGTCGCCGGTTGCCAGTGTCTTGGTGGCGGGAAGCACCGGGATGTCGGGCACGGAGAAGGTGATGGTCACGGGGGCGCCTTCGAGCGAAGTGCCCACGGGGGCGCCGCCCTGCTCAAGCTCGCTCACGCAGGACAGCGCCAGGACGGCGGCGCACAGATATGCGATCAGTCTTCTCATTGCGGCCTGTCCCCCCATACGAATTGCGAGCGCGGGTTCCACTGCTCGTCGCCCCAGTACCAGGAGTCATAGACGCAGCGGAGGAGCGCCGTCGATGAATTCTTATCGGTCACGGTGCCGTTATCTTTGTTGACGTACACGACGCCGTTGGCAGACCAGTAGTCTCCTCTGAACATCGATTCAAAAACACCTTTTGCCGAAAGCTGGGCGATGAATTTGATTTCGCTCTTGGTGGGTATGCGCCACCGTCCGCCCGGGAACCCGTCTTCCTGATACCCGGCGCAGCGCCATTTTGCCTGGGACTCGGTGAGGTTTCCGAATTCCGTGCCGCCCAGTTTGGTGGAAATCCTGTAGCCGGGCGCCAGCATATTCTTCGTGCGGTCGGATTTTTCCGTAGGGCGATAATACATCAGCGGCCTGCTGTCTCCCGTCAATCTCAAAGGGGTATTCACATCGCCGTCCACCACAGGGGCCTGGGTGAAGTTGGACACACCACCGGTCCTGTCCGGAAGTACTGCATCCCCGGCACCGGTGCCGTTGTTCACGAAACTGTAGCCCAGCACGGGCACGGTGGTGTCGTAGCCTTCGATTCGCGGGTCGCCTATCACGAATTCAGAATTCGTGGGAAGCACCGTCACGTTGATCCGGAATATGTCGCGTCCGCCACCGGTGTACCACACCGTCCGCCACTGGTATTCCATCTTGTTGTTGTCTGTAGTCAGTTTGTAGTAGGGATCGGTACTGTTGCTCCCCGTCCTGACAAAGCGCCCTGCATCGATATAGACATACCCCCAAGGCTTGTTCAGCCAGGGTTTTTCGGAAGCAACAGGATAGAATGGCGTACCGTTGTTGTCGCTGGTGGCCCTGATTTCGCTGTCGGAATTCGGACAGGACTCGATGTAGATGCCCGGATACTGGACGATGGTGATGTGCTTCAGGTACTCGTTGTAGGGGTAGACACCGGCGGTAAGGTCCTCGTGGACTATGTCGAACTCGATGGTGTAGGGAGAATAGTCGAAGTCGTTCTTGGTGTAGTCGTTCTGGAGGGTGTGGTTGAGCTCTATGGTCGTGGAAGTGTTGGACACCCAGCTGGAAGGCTCGTAGTCCGGATTGCCGTCAGAGGATAGATTCTGGCCGTTGTATTCCAGATAATACTGTCCGGTGGCGGTGTCCTCGCGCACCCAGGCGTGGTATTTGGTGTTGTATGCGTCCACAGCCGCGACTCCTTCCTTGATTTCGCCGTAGTACGGCCTCCTTGCCGTCACGCTGCCTTCGACTATCTTCACGTCGTGGCTGGAAAGGAAGGGTATGCTCAGCGTTGCCTGATTGTTGAGCCTCTTCACCTTCGTGTCCACGGACAGGTAGCGCGCCTTGCTGATGACGGCATATTTGTCGATGGGCACGCTCTTGTTCTGCCAGTCGAGTATGTAGTAGGTCGTGGGGAAGAGGTAGGCCTTGCCTTCGTCCGTCTCCGAGCCGAGGATGCTGACGTCGATGTTGAAGTGATACCAGTTGTTCCTCTCGAAGCTGTCTACGGGAAGGATCACTTTATAGTAGTATTTGCGCCTGTCGTAGGAATATCCGCCCGCCTCCGTGCGGCGCCAGTCCATCTCGAGCTTGAGATAAGGCTGCGCGGGCAGGGGCTGGGTGTAATCCGGCCGGCCGGTGGACCAGGCGACGGGGTAGGAATACATCGGATACGTGTTGTAGTAGGTCTTCGCGCTTGCGCCGGAGCCCGCCGTGGTGTGGGCAAGGAATTCGGTGCCGTTGTCCCTGAGGAAGGGACGCCTGTTCTCTTCGGCGCTGTAGGAGAAGAACTCCGGAGCCGTGTTGTCGGCGCTGGACCCGGTGCCGAGAGTCACGTTCTTTGCGCCGTCCACAAGGTAGATGCGCATCGTGTGCAGCACCGGCTGCCAGACCTCGTCCGGATCGCCGTCGGCCTCGTGTTTGAGCGTCACTTCGCTTGCCACCGAGACTGCCGTGGTCAGCTTTGCGGCGAAGCGGCGGGCCTCGATGGTACCGCTCGCGCTTATGGGTGCGGATGCGTCGTAGGTGAGCACGGTCTGGCCGTCCATCAGGAAGCTGCCCTGGACGTAATTGCTTTCCGTGGCGGCGAAGTCGGTCTCGACGGCCACTGCGGCAAGCTCATCCCGGGACGTACCGGCAAGGGATGCGCCCGGAGTCAGGTCGCCGCTGTAGTTCACTATGGCATAGACGGTTGCGCGCATCGAATTCGCGGCCGTGAAAATCTGCTCCGCGTCAGTCCTCTTGAGCACGAGGCTGAATGTGGCTTCCCAGGAACTCAAGGACGTGTTGTAGGTCACGGGGTCTTCGGCGAGGTCCACCCTCTCGTGGTAGACGGCAGGGGCGTCGGCGGCAGGGGCGTCGGCGGCAGGGGCGGCTCCGGGGTAGAAGAAAAAGTCGACGGACTTTATGAGGTTCTCATTGAAGCGGGTCTCCCCGTCTTCGGGAGTGGACTTGGTCAGGGCCGGATCCTCGCAGCGCACGGTCAGCACCAGCCCGGGAGCGGGATTCTCAGGCACATAATCCTTGGTGCACGCCGCCGTGAGCAGCAGCGCAAGCACAATCAGGATATGCAACAGGCCCTTCTTCATCATTCGCCCCAGTTCTGCTTGAGTATTATCCTGTAGTAGTCGATGGACTCGGTGTCGAGGTCGATCCAGCGCTCGTTGTCGCCGATTTCGACGCAGAAATGGAGGTCGATGTAGTTGCCCTCCAGCTCGGCATCCGTGTGGGTGCCGGGATTGCACGAAATCTCGAATTCTATCTTGCAGTCCTCTATCCTGCCGTCTTCCGGGTGCTGGTAGTTCGGGTAGATCATATGGCTCATAGGGTTGACGGTGAATATTCCGTCCACCTTGGTGTGCCCCGGAAGGGCGCCGGCCACGGGCACCACGTGAATCTTCTGCCCCACCGGCGTGGCTATGAGGATGTCGCCCTTTATAATGTTCGGCTGCCCGCTGAGCGTGTGCCAGAAGTAGATATTATAGTAGCCGTCTGCGGTCTGCTCCTTCTTGTAGGTGGCAGGATCGCTTTCCGGGATGGTGAAACGGCGCACCACATTCACCGTGGCGGTGGTGAAGTCGAAATCGTAGGTGGTCTTGTCCCAGGGGAGGACCACTATCTTCAGCTCCAGGGTCCTGGTGGCCTCGGCGAAGTAGGCATACAGGATCCAGGAATGGTTGCGGGAGAGCACGTCGTCGGACGGCATCGAGAAAGTGGCCGTCTCCTCTCCCTGCCCGACGTCGTAGAGTATGGTGCCGGAAATGATCCTGTCGGTCTCCCTGATGTAGATGGGGCCGACCTGGGAAGAGGCTCCGACGGCGGCGTCGAGGCGGCTTTCATATTCCTGGGCGGACTCGGTTTCATGCCCGGCGCTGCGGAACAGCAGCTCATCCGGGCGCTCGCTCAGGGCAAGGTCAGCGTTAGGCATCAGGGGCGCGCCGCCTTCGCCGGAGAGCGTTGCCTCCAGGGGCGTGTAGCCGTCGATTTCGAAGGGGTTGTCGGTGGCGCCGTATTTATGGTCGGTGAACAGTTTCTCCGCCGTGGCGATCTGGCAGTCGTGCCCCGTGGAAGTGCCGCCGAAGGTGATGCTCTTCACCACGCAATCGGCATTTGCCGGCACTGCGGGGTCGGTGCCCGAAGCAGGCGTGCCCTTCTGGCAGAAGACGAAACGCAGCTTCGACACGGCGCGCGTGAGCGTCAGGGTGGAGATGTTGAGCACGGGATAGCCGCCGCTCACCGCTGCGGATTTGAGCACTCCCGACATGGGGAGTCCGGCGGCCGGAACGGCCATCGTAAGGGGCGAGGCCCCGAATGTGGCGCCGCTGATCATCACGGCATCAAGTTCGCTACGCGTGGTCGCTTCGCCAAGGGACACATTGGTGGCCGACGCAGCGTTCGCAACCGCATACACATCCACCCGGGCGCCGTCTGCGCTCAGCGTATTGAACATTTCTCGGCTGAGGGGCATAGCGAAACGGGTGATGGCGGAGTGCGGAAGACCGGTGTCGGCAAGCTGGGCGGAAGTGAAGGCCTTGTAACCCACCAGCTGCCCGTCGTTCGCGCCTCCACCCAGGAACACCCACAGCTGGAGGGAGCTGAACACCTTCTCGCTCCCAAGGGCGCCCACGCTGCCGGTCTCGGCTTTCGTGGCCACTAGGTCGGGGATGTAGATGCTGACCGATAGTTCGGCAGGATCCGCTTCGGCCTCGGGACGAGTGCAGGAAAATACCTGCAGCGCCATCAGCAGCGCCGCAGCCATCCGGCATATGAAGCTCATCCTTTTCATCATCCTTTTAGAACGGCAGTTTTATTCCTCCCGGCTCCACCTGCATCCATTCCATTTCCGCCACGACGCCCAGCTCCAGCTGCGGGTCGCGGAGGTCGGGAACGGTGTTGTAGGCGTTGCCGAGGTCGTTCACGTGCACATAGACCGTAGTCTTGTGGTCGGAGTCGAACACTCCGGCGATATTCTCCTCCGAGGGCTTCGAGCCCGCTCCCGGCTTGAGCTCCCCGGCAAGATAGAACTTGCATCCGGGCTGCACGGTGCCCTGCTGGCACTGGAAGGCGGAGGAAGTGTTGTTGTGGAACTCCAGGGCGAAATGCACGGCCTGGTCGTCGGCGGTGGGGAGCACCATTATCTGCACATATTGCGATGTGCCGCCGAGCGTGACGCCGCTGATGTTGTTGTCGTAGATGAAGCGGCTCTCCGAACCCGGCTTGGGAGAGAAGCTGTAGTCGACATCTCTCTGGTCGCCGATGATTATGCCGGTGAGGGGGCATCCTGCAGCCGGCACGGCATTCCCGGAAGGCGCGACGAAGCGGAATTCCACAAGCCCGACTCCGTACTGCATCTGGTCCACTATCGCGACGGACCTCGTGGACGACATGACGGACGAACCTTCCGTGTAATAGGACAGGATGTTGCCCCAGGTGTAGTTCTGGGGTTTGTACTGCTCCTTGACGGTGGCGTCGGCAGATGTCTTTATGGTGCTGTTGGCGTAGTACCACAGACTCGGGGGATAGCAGTACTGGGCCACAGGCACCAGCGAAATGTTCACTCCGTCAATGAGCTTCACGTAGCGGTGGCCGTTCCACCACATGCCCACAGCCCCTTCGGGTATGCCGTATGTGGAGGGGAAATCGGCGCCCGCCGCATTGCGGGCGGCCTGGAGGGCCGAAAGCTTCGTCATCACTGCATTGATGGCTATCGGATTGGTGCCGCTGTACTCGGAGAGGGCTCCGAGTATGTTCTGCTCCATGCGGTATAAGGTATAGTAGGAGCAGGAGACTATCTGGTTCTGGAAAGTGAACACGTCGAGGAAGGCCCGGATGTCGGCATCTTCATAAGACTGAAGCACTTCGATCACTCCGTTGAGCGCGGCCACCAGGTTGTCCGTGGTCTGGCTGACGGCTGTCAGGTCCGCCGTCTCCAGGACGGGCTCGAGGCTGAAGGAAATGTCGGCGGACGCTGAAGGGTTGTCCAGGCCGGAGGGGGTGAGGACACCGTTTTTGTGCTTTCCTTCCCTGGTCGCGACGGAGCCGGAGTCGAAGGCCTTTCCATAGGCCAGCACGCGGTTGGTTTTCAGGGGCACCCTGACGATGTCGTAGAGATGGGAGTTGTTGTTGGCCACCAGGCCGTTCTGGCCGATTGTCGGATTGTGGATCTGGACATTGCTGTCGCCAAGCCTGGTGCTGCCCCCGCCAACCGGGACGGCGGACTCGGTCTGGAAGGGAACGACATATATTTGTTCGATTCCCCGGAAACCGGCGCCGTCCTGGGTTATGGCGGCAGTCATTTTTGTCTGCACCGCGGGAACGTCCCCTGTGGATTTGAGCGACAGGGCGAGGGATATGGCATTGTAGCCGGCCAGGTCGAAACCCTCCGTCTCCAGCGGGCGCATGGTGCACCCGCCGGAAAGAAGGGCTGAAACAGCCAGGGCTATGAATGCTTTACTGACGTTCACGGGGCAGACTATTCAGATACTAGAAAGTGATGCTGTATTCGTAACCGTCGGTCCAGCTGAGGTCGACGGAAAGACCGAGCGACATCTGGGTGCTGGCGAGGTTAGGGATGGTGACATAGGCCTTCTGGAGAGAGGTCTCACCGATATTGAAAACGGCTTTGGTCACGAAATCCTGGATGAACACACGGGGAATCTCCTTGGAGTGGCCGGCAACTTTGCCTGCTGCAGTTGCTTCTGCTGCGCTATAGATCGGAGGAACCTGATGGTCGTCAGGCCAGGTGATGGTCTGTCCGCCGGGGGCAACCTGAAGTTCACCTATAAGGTAGAAAATACCGTCGTGAGGGATAAGGTTGTTCTTGCCCCAGAAAGGATCGCCTTCGTTCTTGATCTCGAGGGCGACATAGACGCTGTTCTGGGTGTCGGTGAAGTTGTAGTTGTCGAACACGATGGTGTAGTTCTCCTTTCGGGTAGGAATAGCAGTATCGTGGATTGCATCATCATAGATGACGTTGTTGAACAGGGAAACGTCACCTGTGGATTCCTTGCGGAGATACTGCCAGTTCATCTTGCTGTTCTGGCCGCCAACAAGAACGCCATGAAGCGTGAAGCGGGCGGTCCCGCCGGTTGAGGTCGTAAACTTGTTGTTCTCGGCGTCTCCGGTAAGGTTGTGCTTGTTGTCCTGAATTTCAGTCGCAGAGAATGCTACGCTGGTCTTGAGAAGAGCAACGCCGTAATTGATGTTGTCGCGCACGGCAACACCCCTGGTGTCGGACTGCACCCTGCCGTTCTTCGTCCAGCCGGTCCACTTTGCGTTTGCATCGTCTTTCCAGTTGGTGGTACCGTTGGGATAACTGTCGGTGGTCACTTTGGTTGTGGTCACGCGCAGGGGAGAATTGACGTAATATGCCAGTTCGGCGGGATACTTGTACCTCAGAGGATCGAATTCATTGGAAGCGTTGTAGTTGGGCTGGACAAGCGCCACGTTGGGATCTTTGTAGGAGAACTCGTTCGCAGTGCTGTTGTATGCAAGCTGTGCCGCTCCTTCAGGGATGTGGAACTCAGCGTAAGGGAAAGTATTGAGGTTGCCTGCGTCCGCAAAAGTTGATGCAAACGTCGCTGAAGACATAACGTCAGCAGGAACATTAGACTGGATCGTTTCCTTGGTCTTGTATTCCCAGATGGTGGTATCGAAATACCTGCCGATGCGGTTGACAATCTCTTCGGCCAGACGCCTTGCATTGGCTTCGCCGGGGGAAACGGGTATTGCACTCGCAACGCCGGAAATGGCGGTATACATATCCTTTACCATAGTAAGGACAGCAGTAGATGAACCTGCACGGTATTCATCATCCTTGATGGTCGTGAAGTTGGTGAAGGCTGCACCAAGAATTTCTTCCAGACTGTTCAGCTGCGTTTTATCAGCCTTGTACTGGTCGCCAAGTCCTTTCCAGGTGAGTGCGGCCAGGTTGGAGTAATTCTCAGTACCGACGGTGTATGTTGCAATGTCGGCTATTTGACTCTTGATAATACGGTTGATGACGAATATCATCAGCGCCGCAGTATTGTCGTACTTGGTTTTACTGGCGAGCCTGGACTTCAGTTCAAAGTAGATGTTGTCCGGAGTGTCGTCAATATTGTAGGTCATATATCCACGGGCTTTGTCAATGCCGTCGGTCGAGGGATCGGACCTGTCGTTAATGGCCTTTCCATAGATGAGCATGGCATCCACATCCACGGGAATGGACATCTGGAGGATACGGTTGGAACTTGCCGAAGCGTTATTGGGGGCATCGATAGAGCCGTTCGAGTAGAGTTTGCCCATAGGGTACCTACGATCGCATTTTTTGGTAGGATCGAGGACAAAAGGCTCGTTGGTGTAGGTATCAGGATTGCTGATATTCGTCTTGTAGGCGAGGATATAAGCATCCTGGATTCCGAGGAAGTTGCTGGCCATCTGGACATTCTCGGCCGTCTGTTTTGTCTGCGGAGAACCGGTGTTGACGCTCAGCACGAACTGAGTGGTGACCTCCTTGGTCTCGGGGTTGAAATCGGGGTTGTCTGACACCACCTCTTTGGGGTTGCAGGCAACGGCTGCAGCCAGAGCTATAGCCCCTGCGAGCGAAATTTTGATAAGTTTACCCATAATTATATGAATTAATTGATGATTGAAATTTCTATAGCGGTATAATGTGCACTCCGGCCTGGTTCCAGTCCAGGGTCACGGACACACCCACGGAAGTGTCGTCAGTGGACACGATTCCGTCGTGGCCTATGCGCACGCGGATAATCTTCAGCTGGCCCGCGCGAAGGGGCTTAATCAGGCCCAGGCGGCTTTCAGTGACGGAGCCGTCGGGCAGGGTCACGTAGACTACCCACTCCCAGAGCGCTTCTTCTGCGTTTTCGGAAATGAAAGGATCTGTGGTCTCGATGACCACCTTGCTCTCGGGCTTCGGCTCTTTCGAGGGGAACTGGACGGTCACGTAGCAACTTTCAGCGCCGCCCTCGACGGGCACGTTCACCGCCTCCACCAGAGGGTTCCTGTTGAACACGTAGGTGCTGTCGGCGATATTGAACGAATCTGCGAATCCGGTCGTGAACGCCTTGAATCCGCTGATTTCCGGCGTGCCTTCGGCAGTGTTGTCCACCACCAGGGCAGTGGCGCAGTTGGCCATGTAGAGCTGCACGAGGAAGCTCTGGTCCACGCCTTCGAGAATATTCATCGGGAGGCGGGCGGTGAAAAGGCCGGTGTTGTGGGTCTTGATGATGTTGTTCTCGTCCGGATCGTCCTGCAGGAGGCGGGAAGTGCCGCAGGACTCTTCCTTGTCGAGGTCGACAAGCTGGTTGTCGGTGATGTTGGCCACGGCCAGGTGCATATATTCACGCACCGGCAGGTGCAGGGTGTAGCTGGTCTGGCTGGCGTCCATGATATCGCTGAAGTGCTCCAGCACGGGGCGCGGCTCGTAGAAGTCGTAGAACGACAGGTCCACGTCGTGGGCGAAGTCGGAAAAGATGTCCTTCAGGTAGTCCTTCAGGGCTTTCGCCACGTGGATATCGGCCTCCAGGCCCAGCACAGTGTTGATTTCCGTCTGCACGTTAGTCACGAGGCGCATCTCGTAGTCGATGGAGTACTCGTCGGGGCAGCCGCTCAGGTCTTCATCGACCAGGCAGCAGCCGGCGCTTGCAAGCGCTATTGCGAATATGCTCAAAAACTTCTTCATCACCTTCCGTACCTTAAGTGTGCATATTCTTCCATATCCTTGAGATACTTCTCGTAGGCGGCGCGCTGCTCCATGATCCGCTCGAGCTGGGCGAGGTTGCGGGCGGCGCTTTCGTCTTCGGCAGAAGCCTTGCGCAGCAGTCCGAGAGCCTCGGCCTCGCGGCCGTTGTAGAACAGGGCCACGGCGTAGGCGTTGAGGCTCCTCGGGTCGTCCTTCTTGGCTTCAAGGGCCTTCAGGGCGGCGGCGTAGTCTTTCTGTTCCAGCAACTTGATGCCTTCGTTGATTTCGCGGGCGCTCTCGTCGGGAACGTAATCGTAGTAGATCCGCAGGTAGCCGGAATTACGCTGGTCGCCGAGTATGTTCTCGCGCAGAAGCTTGTAGGTGCGTCCTCCGTCGACTTTCTTCAGTTTGGCTTCCCTGCGGGCAGGGTTGGGTTCGGAATCGATGATGGAAATCAGGTTCTCGATCTGCTCCTTGCTCAGGCCGGCTCCGCCTCCCTGCAGGGCGAGGTCGCCAAGCTCGTCCCTGAATTCGGTCCAGGCAGCACCTCCGCCCACGGTGTCGAACATGTCGTCTCCGATGTGGAGGCGGTCCTGGATGTAGCGCTGGAGCGACAGGGCACGGGCGTCGGACAGTGCCTGGTTGTGCCGGGGAGTGCCTTCCACAGAAGCGAGACCGATGATCTGTATCTTGGTCACGCTGCTGGTGGTGTCGGCCAGAATCTTGCTGGTGATGTCCATGATCTCATCCAGCACGGGGCCGTTGTTGCGGTGGGCGCCTTTCCCTTTTGCGGTGGGCTCGTCAAACTCGCGAAGGAGCCTGGACTTGTCCAGTTCGAAGAACACATAGAGCGGGGCCTCCTCCTTGCGCAGGATGCGGTCGGGGGTGTAGGGCTGGTATTCGCTCGAAGGGCGGAGCACCGGATGGTCCTTCTCCAGCTGGCCGGCGATGCCCTTCCAGTCTTCCACGACGGGGATTGTGGGGATGAAGACTTCCGGAGCATCCACAGGGTCGGGACGGCGGATAGTGTCCACGGGGTCGGTGATGGTCTCCACCTCCTCCAACTTCTTTTCCTTGAAGAAGTTATAGGCAAGGTTGAGACCGAGCTTCGGCACAATGCCGGGGCCTTTCACGTCGCCCAGCTTGGCACCGCACCAGGCGCACTGGTAGCGCTCTCCGGTGTTGTAGCCGGCTGCCACACCCGCCTCGACTTCGAGGCGCATGTGCTTACTGAGCCACCAGGAATAGCCGAGGTTGATGCCGAGGCCGAAGAAGTCGCCCTGCAGGCGGTTCTGCCGCACCTCGGGATAGAGGCCGAGCGGGAAGGTGACTCCTCCCACGTTGTAGTGGGTCCAGAGCAGGTCGGCTCCGAGCCAGAGACCCCGGTAGTTCTCCTTGGGCCAGAAGCGCACTCCCGGCACCAGGGCAAAGTGGCGCCATTTGCGGTCGATTTTCGGGTCGTTGTCCCAGGGCCACCAACGGGGCCAGGCCTTGATTCCACCGACCATTCCGACGGTGAAATTCTCTCCCAGGGGGATCCAGAAATGGGCGTTCGGGGTGGAGCTGCCCCAATAGAACAGATTGGTTCCCAACGAGATAGAGTGCACTCGCAGGGAATCCAACTGCCGCTGGGCGCGTTCTGCCGATTCGCGTGCTGCCTGCTCCTGCGCCATGCCCGGAATTGACAGGCACAGGGCGAGAGCCGCAGTAGTTAGAATCGTCTTTAAAACCATCTACATTTCGTTTTATCTTACAAATTTACACATTTTATTTCTATACATGGTTCAAAAACTCAAAAAATTGCAGAAAAGACTGCAATTCAGGCGTTCTATTTGCCGTTTTTCCGGTGCTTCTTCCGCCTCTGCCTTCTACATTTGATTTTTTTTCTATATATTTGTGATTTAGG
>Ga0247608_10006283_pt1 | contig 12562 bp, 15 predicted proteins | sample 176DNAGHGlowgp2_FD_193490 | JGI IMG/M metagenome (GOLD analysis project Ga0247608, IMG submission 193490) | Sheep rumen microbial communities from Palmerston North, Manawatu-Wanganui, New Zealand - 1766 DNA GHGlow gp2 | ecosystem: Host-associated > Mammals > Digestive system > Stomach > Rumen ... | reverse complement strand
ATCGATCTTATCATTCAATGCTTTCAAAAAACGGCCTTCCTGATTGGTCGCCCGGATCTCCCGGATGTTTTCCAGCGTTTCCTGGATACCGTCGGATACCTGAACGGCGGCAGCCTTCGTGATCTCTGAATTACGTGCAGACATCTTCCGGCTTCCGAACAGCAGCAGGAATGCCACCGGCACGCCCCAGAGGCAGGCGATCGCAAGCTTCCAGTTATAGGCAAAGAGCATGACCGCGATTATAGCCGTAGAGATGTAGGATCCGTAGAGATAGCCAAGGCAATGTGACCAGACATGCTCAAGGCGGTTCACATCGCCCATAATGGTCTCTGTCAGGTCGGCCAGATCTCGCTTACCAAAGTATCCGAGCGGAAGCTTGCGGAGGCGTTCCGCAAGGGAGATGCGCACATTCTTGACCTCGCGGTACACAAGGCCGTAAGTTGCCTTGTACTGCTGCAGGTGTGTGAAGAAAGAAAGGATCAGGAACCCGAGGACCAGAAGCAATATGGTCAGCACGCCGGGCAATGGTTTTCCTTCCGTCAGAGTACCGATAAAACCGTTCATCATGAGATAAAGGATGCCCATTCCGCCCATGACGACCAGGTTGACGATCACCGTCCAGAGCGTCCCCATTTTCGTATTATGAACGCCCTGCTCCGTCAGCGCGAATTTGCGTTGAAATTCCTTTCCGAACATCTTATCCCTCCTCGCTTTCACTTGAGATCTTCCAGTTCACGGCCTTCCGGTAATCAGTCCACATGCGTGCATAAAGCCCGTCTGCGGCAATGAGTTCAGCATGTGTGCCCTGCTCTTCCACATGGCCGGAATCCAGAACGATGATCCGGTCTGCGCCGACGACCGTAGAAAGTCTGTGGGCAATCATGATCACGGTCCGGCCCTCAGTGAGTTTCACAAAGGCTTTCTGGATCAGCGCTTCGTTCTCGGGATCGGCAAAAGCCGTTGCCTCGTCCAGCACTACGATAGGCGCATCCTTCAGAATGGCCCGCGCGAGTGCCACGCGCTGCTGTTCGCCTCCGGACAGGTATGTGCCTTCGGTGCCGATTATGGTATCAATGCCATTCGGCAGCTTTTCAATAATGTCATCGCATTGTGCGGCGGAGAGGGCTTTCAGTACTTCTTCCCGGGAAGCATCCGGCCTCGATGCCCGCACATTTTCCAGAATAGACGCCTTAAACAGGTGAGTGTTCTGGAATACAAAAGCTACCTGATCCATCAGCACATGGGGATCGGTCTGCCGCACATCTACACCGCCGACTTCCACCGCCCCGGAACTGACATCCCAGAAGCGCGGAATCAGACTGGCCGCCGTGGTCTTACCGCCGCCCGAGGGGCCAACCAGCGCGACTGTCTGTCCCGGCTCGACACGGAAGGAAACATGATCCAGCGCCGGAAGGTCTGAGCCGTCATAGGTGAAGCTCACATCCTTAAATGTCACACTATTATCCTTCGGCGTCTGCGGGTTGTCAGTGATCTCCATCGTCGGGGCGCTCATGACCTGATTGATGCGCCCCAGTGCCGTGCTGGCCATCATCATGCCGCTTGCGGCGAACATGATACGGGCCAGCGCCGTAGAGATCACAGCGGAGAAGACCGCATAAAACACAAAGTCCGTAAGAAACACCGCAAAATTACCAGCCTTCAACGCAGCAGGGGCAATGAGCAGTGCAACTGGTACAAGGAACACAAAGGCTCCCTCCGTAGCGGTGAGGTTGAGTGCCTGGGGCACCTGGCAGACATCCGCCTGATAGTGTTCCGCTTTGGCGCTGTAATCCTCGATCGCCTGCTTAAAGGCCCGGAAAGAATACACCGTCTGCTGGAAGACCTTCACCACCGGAATGCCGCGTACATACTCTGTACCGGCTTTGCTCATCACATCCTGTGCCGCCTGATATTCCGCCATAAGCTTCGCGTTTTTTCCGCCCATCATGGAGAACATCGCACCTGCGGAGACAACGGCCGCCAGCAGGCATGCCGCGCCCATGCGCCAGTCGAACACAAACATCAGCACAATCGTCGCAAGGAGCATGGCGATACTGCCGACGATGTCGGCAAGATTGTGAGCAAGCAGGGTTTCTGTCTCTCCGGCAGCTCCATCCAGCCGGTTTCTCAAAAGGCCGGAAGCGTTTGAATCGAAAAACCCAAGCGGCGCTTTCATCAGATGCGCCATGCCTTTCTTACGAATATTGCTTGCCGTGCGGAATGCCGCCAGATGCGTGCACATCAGCGCTGCGAAATAGACGAGGATCCCTGCAAATGCGAATGCAAACGCCATCCACCCGTAACGCGCAATACCCGTTGCCTGCATCCAATTTGGGGCTGCGGAGATCAGATCCCGCGCTACCAGCCAGATGCAGATATACGGCAGCATCCCCAGGATCATAGCCACTGCTGAGAGACCGAGCCCCAGAAAGGTCAGTCCCTTATAGCTGCCTGCAAAGTTCAGCAGCACGGACAAGTCGCTTCGTTTCTTTTCTTTCATTGACATCCCTTCCTTTTTGTTAGCTAACGCATGATAGTTAGCGTTAGCTAACCCCTATTCAAACGCATCGCCTATCTCTCAAAGCAAGAGATAGGCGGTGTGATTGGCGGTGTGATATAGGGTTAAAACCCCATCAGGTTTTTCCAACCAGGCAGAAAGAAGGCCTCTACCGTTTCCAGACAGCGTAATGCCTCTTCCTGCGAGTAGTTATGAATGACCGGTTCGAACAGCGCAGTCGTATACGCTGTAATCAGAAGGTGCAGTTCCTTTGGGTCGATCTCCCGGACAGCGTACCCTTCTGCACGAAGCATAGGGAAAAAGTTAAGCAGCTCCTGCTGATGCTGTTCTGTCAGGTCATGCAGATAGTTTTCATATTTTGTGCCCTGAGACCTGGACAGAAGCAGGTGATAGTCCTTCATGTTCGGATAAATGATCTCCCGCATCATGTCGACCTCAGAATCACGCCAGGCCACCTTTTGCCCGCTATTAACAGCATCTACATACCGTGCAACATGTGCGGTAAGCCATTCATTGATTCTCTGCACAAAAGGCATAACCAACTGATCAAACAGGTCCTCTTTATCCCTGCAATGCCGGTATATTCCTGCCGCTGTCAAACCGCAGCGTTCTCCGATGGAGCGCATGGAAGCTTTCTCAAAGCCACACTCCAGGAATTCCTGGCGCGCTGCACCCATAAGCTTGATATGGTTGGCAGTTTTATCTCGCGGCATAGTAATACCTCTGTCGGTTAGCGGTCTCTAACCGTATGTTAACACGATTAGCTTACCATGTCAAGTTTTATTTTCATCACCGATTTATGCGGACTGCATCTTCCAGCTTGCAGCTTCCTCTCTGAGCTTAATGAAACTGCTGTATTTCTCACTGCTTTCAAGCAGTTCCTCATGTGTACCGCAGCTGATCCTTCCCCCGTCAAGCACCACGATCTGATCGGCATTCCGTATCGTCTTGAGCCTGTGCGCGATCATGATCACTGTCTTGTTTTCCGTCAGGGCATTGAAAGCAGCAATCAGTTTATCTTCATTTTCAGGATCCACGTTGGCCGTCGCCTCGTCCAGGATAATGACCGGGGCATCCTTCAGGATCGCTCTGGCAAAAAATTATCATGTCCGTCTGCAATAAACAGAAATACATGATAATTTTTTGCCAGTGCTTCCGCAGAAGGGATAAAAACCCAGCCGGGCTCCGCTGCGCACTGGAACATGGCAACAGTCTTTTCGTGTTCTGAACCATATTCATATACCTTCATAAGCCTGCCTCCGATCCGATTGTGAGTTCAAAGCAAACTGCAGATCCATGCCGCAAGTGCGGATACCGCCGGGAAGATGACAAGAAGCTTCAGCAGTTGGCTTTTGATGTTAAAGCCGTACTTTCGCCCTTCCATAACATCTCCTGCTTCAGGATAGTAATACTGGAAAAAACGGAACTTCAGCAGCCAGAAGTAATCGAAAAAAATCATGTCGTAGACCTTATATACGGTGAACAGGACCAGGAATCTTATGAAAAACTGCCAAAAGGCAAATCCGCTCCTTATACCGTCCCATGCTGCGATCACCAATGCTCCGATTATCATGAGGATGCTGAATATCAAAAGCGTCCATCCTATTGTTCTGGCGCCGTAAAACAGTTCCGTCTCTCTTGGCCGGATCAGTTCCCGGACCTCCTTCGGCGCAGAAGAGAACATCTTCTCATCCTGGATAAACGCCACCGCTGAGAGCATCATCACAGTGACCGCCGCCAGAATCACGATCGATAAATAAACAGTCAACAGCATATCATCAGCCTCCTTAATTTTCGGGCAGCCTCTTCCTGCTTACCAGAAACCCCTGCTCATCCGACACGGTTACATATTCCGCTGCCATGGGATTATCGCTTCCTACAACCAGATAATCACACACATCGCTGTTTCCGCAGGTGCCGCAGCGAATCAATGTCCCATGGATCTCGCTGATCCCGAAGAAGTCGCTGTTGCACAAAAGCGGAAGTATATGGAGAAGTCCGTGCTTTTTGGCAAATTCTGCGTTGGGGCACTGTGTGAAGCTGTAGCGTGCCACATGATGCTCTTTGTCATAGGGAGCATCGATGTTGATAAACCCTTCCGGGTACCGGAGGATATCTTTGCGGTCCCGATTCCCGGACTTCCGGAATACTTTATCGATCAGCCACATGTGGGACGGGCGGTTCAGATCAAAGATCTTCCCGAGCTTTGTAAAAGGCCCCATAAACAGGTTCTGTACAAAGTCCTGCAGTTCGGAGACCGGAGGCTGGTCCGGCAGCGCCGGATAGAGCGAGAAGATCAGAAGACCGCCGTAGATCGCCCTCGAGTGTCCGTTTTTAGATCCGCCGTAGTCCGGCAGATCCCGGAGATAGTTCCGGTAGTTCTCCTGTGTCTGTTTCCAGATCAGATTTGCCTCAGTTTCTCCATAACGGTCTTTCAGCCAGCTTTGGACCGGCTTTCCGTAAGGAAGCTGTTCGATCGTCATGTGCGACATCATCATTCTGCATGCTTTCATTTCGGGTCCTCCGCTTTATCTCCGACAATCCAGTAATCGCAAACCGGATCGCCGCTTGCGATCGTATGCTCCCGATGAAGTATTCCGTGCTGCAGCCGGAACATAACCTCATCCGTAGAGCAGAGCGCAGGCATCAGTTTCGCTATGCCTTCCCGTGCGCAGAACTCACAGATAGGGCATCGGGTGAAATAATAGAAGCTGCCTTCTTTATGACGGGCTTCATCAAAGTTCACGTTCCAGTTGACTGGATAATCCTTCCCATGTCTGGCAAACCAGGCTTCATATTTTCGCATCTCCTGTTCCCATTTCTTCGGGGTTTTGTTCAGATCGGTCATCCCAAAGAAAGTGCGGAGCAGCCGGGATTCCAGCACGTCCGTCATCACGAGCGCCATCTCATCCGGTGTAATCTTTCTGTCACTGCCCAGCCACGCTGCAGCAAAAACATAGGCGAAGTATGCGTTCATCGCCATAGGATTGCCTGGGCCCAGGTCATCCGCACGAGAGAGAAGCCGTCTGTACCCTGCTTTTCCGTTCCTGATAGATTGTGCGGCTAACTCTTTATCAAACCGGTTTGTTATGCTCCTTTTTATCATGGGCGAAAAAAACGTCCAATAAATCCCTTTGTATCTCATAAGCGCATCAGCCCTCCTTTAGCAAACGGATCCATTTTCTCTGCCTGTGGGTATAAAATGCGTTTGCCCAAAGCCAGATGAAAAATGTTTTCCAGCCCGCCTGGATCTCGACCCGGTCCGTGTACTTTGTGTGATTATCGTCCAGCGGGATCATGGTGATGTCATGATTCCACATCGGAACACGTTCGTTTCCCTCCCGGCTGCTGACACCCTCCGGTTCAAATCGGACAATATGGATCTTATGAATACCGAAAGGGATCACCCCAAAGAGGCGGAACCTGTATGCTGACATACTGCCGACTGTCCATACTGGTTCAGTCAATCCCACTGGTTCGAATGTCGCATAAGGCTTTGCTATGTACTGCAGAGTTTCCAGCTTCTGCAGCTTTTCAAATACCACATCCCGGGATGCCGGGAAAACAGAGCTTTTCCAGACAATCATCTTTTTCCATCCCTCTATCCAAGCAGCGCTGCAAGCCCGGCAACAGCAAAACCCACGATCGGGCAGACAAGGAATGTCCAGCCAAGGGCATGTTCCGGGATTGCCAGCTTCAGAAGCCATTCCTTCACTTCCCATGCTTTGCAGTTTTCTGCTCCTTTGATATAGGACTTTGCCTTCGGGGGCAGCCAGCAGTCCAGAATCAGGAAATCGCTGATGCTTACAATGGTCATCTCCACGTAACCTGTCCAGAAGAGCGTCCAAAAGTCATGGATCTCTGCAAAATGAGCACTGACCGCCCAATATACAATCAACAGAAGATACAGTGGATAGAGGATCAGCTTCATCTTCCGCACATCTTTCTTGTCAACGAACGGCGCAGATGCTTCCTTTATCTCCTTTGGAAACATGGTGCTGTAGGCCTGCGGGTAGATCAGAAAACCTACGCCAACCACAGCATTAAAAAGCAGCGCCATTGCAATTCCATCTAAAATCGTTCTCGGCCAGTTCATGAATCTCCCCCCACCATCACCTTTGCCAGGGGTGTATTTCTCGCGCTCTCTTCCGTATCATCGTCCTCCACGTAACCGTCATACGGTGCAGAAGGATCGGTATATTTCTTCGCAAAGGGCTTGCAGAGCTCTCTCCTGTGAAGGAATGCGAAATCCAGATCATCCGTCCAACCAGTGTGACCGGTGATGATCTTTATGGGCTGTTTTCTCGTACAGAGATTCTTTTCCAGTTTCTCCAGCGACCGGACAGCCAGCTTGTTATCCTCTGCAAGAGTGCTGAGAAAGCTGTAGCCGCCGTCCACACCGAACCAGATCGTATCGCCGGTGAACAGATACTCATCGTCAATGAGATAAACCATATGCCCCCAAGTATGGCCTGGGACCAGGATACACTCGATTTTGATGTCACCGATGTGAATGATCTCTCCGTCTTTCAGAAGGATCTTCTGATTGTCAGTTTTGACCAACGGGAGCTTATATAGTCCATGGAATACCTTTCTTCTGACTTCGCCGGTGAGGTATCGGTTTTCGATCTCTCCGATGTATACCGTCGCATTTTTAAACAGCAGATCGCTGTCCCGCTCCAGAGCACCGACATGGTCGGTATCCTGATGCGTTATAAAGATCTGATGGATGGAGGCGGGATCTATATCCAGCCACCCCATCTTTTCTGCAAGCCTTTCGTAGTTATATCCCGCGTCGATCATGACCGTTCTACCGTTCTTCGTGTAAAAGAAGATATTGGCGACCCACTCCCGGACGCAGGCAACATGCTCATCGATCCATCCGGTATTCAGCGGCTTGAAGATCGCTTTCCCCCGGAACAGTCTGCTCATTGATTTTTTCTGATTTTCAGAGTCCTTCCTTGCCATGGCCGCAGCCTCCTATGCTTTCTTCCTGCACCGGAAGCACCCGATGCCTTCCACCGTGGTCACGTTTACTTTCTCGTACATATCAGACAGCCTCTTTCTCAAACTGTCTTCCGTTTCGAACGGCGGCGTGAAAAATCCCTTGCGGACGTACAGATGTCTGATAAACCAATCCGTCCGTTTACAGCCGCCCTCAATATAAAAACAGCCGCAGAAAGTACCGCCTGGCTTCAGTACGCGGAAAGTCTCGCGATACGCCGCCTCCTTGTCCGGAAACGCATGGAAGCCGTTCAGGGAGAGGACAGTATCGAAGGATCCGTCATCGAATGGAAGCTCACCGACGTCGCCCTGTCGGAAAGTGATGTTTTTGATCCCGGCGGCTTCCGCCTTTTTCTGCGCCGCACCCATCATATCTGCGGAATAGTCCAGACAGGTGATGTCAGCATCGGGAAGTTCTTTGTAAACCGGCATGGTCAGGACGCCCGTTCCGACGGGCACCTCCAGGAGCTTCCCGTCAAAGTCTTCGGGAACGCCGGAGAGGGCCTGTTCGATATAGCGCAGGTTTTTCTCCTGATTCATGTTCCAGATCAGTCTGCAGATTGTCTTGCCGGACAGGGTAGAATACGTCATCATGCCATCATAGAAGCTGGCATTACTGCCGGTCAGCTTATAGGCGCTTTTGATCTGCTCTTTTCTTGTCATTGTGTCACCTCTTGAACTCGATCTTTACGATCTTCATTCTCACCAGACTGTCGCAGAATCGGATCATCAGCTTATGGAATAGTCCTACGTTTTTGTAGACATCCCGGTAACCCCGCATATAACTCTTTGCTGTAACAGAAGTAAAACGAACGCTCCATTCTCGAAGCTCGGCTTCATCCTCCAGTGAGAAGAACGCGCTGACGTCAGTGATACCGGCTTCTTTCAGCCAGGTTTTCAGCATCAGCTTTGCACCGCGCTCGTTGCAGGAATCGAAGGCCAGCACCGCACCCGGAAAATGCTCCGCCATGGCGGAAAACAGTCTTTTTACATCCTCGGTTTTGAAGTAATAGAACACCCCTGCGGCAAAGAAAACCGCGCCGTTTGCAGCGTCGATCTGCTCCATCCATGTGTAATCGTTGAGATCGCAGGCAAGATTCTGCTCACGCTCTCTCGCGGGAAGCAGTTCGTTCCGCACCTTGATTACGTCCGGGAGATCGATGTTATAGCCCCGGCAGAAGCCGTTGTCACATTTTCGGAAGGTATCATCCAGACCGCAACCTAAGTTGACTACGGCTGCTTTCGGATGCTCCTTCAGATACGCCTCCACTTCACAGCGAAGATCATGTTGACGCTGGGCTACTTCCAGTGCACCGAAAAGCCCTGCCGGAGATTCCATCTTCTTTCGCTTCTTAGCGAAGTCATAGTCCAGCGAGTCGCAGATTCTTTTGGCTTCGGGGTCCGAGAATAGCTCCGGGAATCGTTCGGAACACACCAGCCGCCCGAACAGCGGGATGACCAGCGTCTCCTGAACCGTGTTTGTTTCAATGTGATATTTCATTTCCATCCGAACAAGCCTTTCTTTTCGTATCCTTTCTTTCTATATCCGCAGTCGCAATACGGACCGCCGGAGGCCAGCGTGTACTTCCGAACGAAGTCGGATACTCCGCCTGCTTCACTCATGGTGTAGTCCAGATGGCACATTGCAGGAACCAGCTCGTACAGACCCAGTTCCTTCATCAGTGTACAGATACCGCATTTGGTGAACCGGGCCTCATAGCCGCTCCCATCCGGGTATGGAAGGAACTCCATATTCCAGGAATAGGGATTGCGGTCTGCGGCGTTTAAGGCAGCCGTCGCCTTCATGCCCCGGATGTCTTTATCGCTGAATTTCTGCTTTCCGCCCAAACGGCAGAACCATTTCATAGGCCGTATCATCATCGCCTGTGCATAGTAATCTGTCAGCCTCTCCACATCCGGCTTTTTCTCCATGCTGAGAAGAAACGCAGAAAGCATTGCGCAGTTCACGATATTCATCCTGAACCGGTCCGCCTTCTCGAATTCCGGCAGCCCGGCAATGATCTCCTGATATCTTGCCTTCGCAGCCTTTGAAATCTTACCGGCTTCTGCTGCACCATATCCAAAGACGGAAATCAGCTTGTCCCGGAACGATTTACTGAATAACACCCACATCCACATGGGCATGCCGATATACTTCATAAACCTTTACTGTTTCTTGTAACCGGTAAGCATGGTGAGCAGAAAACAAATGACCGTCATCCAGGCAAAAAATCGATGCTTTTTCATAGATATCCATCCTCCTCATTGCTCAATAATTCCGTAAGACAATCCATACTCAGCAGGATCGTCGACGCGTTATGCAGAAGCGCACTTGCCGACGGAGCCAGGAGCCCGAAAGCGCCAAGCAGGATCAATGCGCCGTTAAATCCCATCACAAAACGGTAATTCCGATTGATACGGCGCATCAATGAATCGCTCAGCCGTTTTAACCAAACGAGCTCCCGAAGATCCTCTGCGGCAATAGTCACATCCGCGACCTCCCGGGCGATGACGGCGCCGCTTCCCACAGCGATCCCCACATCCGCCAGGGAAAGCGCCGGTGTATCATTGATGCCGTCGCCAATCATGATCACACATCTTCCTGCCTCATGCTCTGCTTTTATGAAGGCTGCTTTATCCTCCGGCAGAACTTCTGCCCGGTATTCGTCAATGCCGAGCTGCCCTGCAATGGCGCCAGCGACTCTCCGGTTGTCTCCGGTAAGCATGACTGCCTTATCGATCCCCTCTGCATGCAGAGCTTCAACGGCAAGACGTGCCTCCGGACGAAGCGGATCGGAGATCCCGATCGCTGCAGAGAGGATACCGCCAATACCCAGATAAAGCCATGAGACAGACTTGGGAAGCCGATCAAAGCAATCCTGATCTTCGGGGCGGATCTGCACGCCTTCATCTTCAAAGATGAAATGTGCGCTTCCTATGACGGCTCGATGATCTCCGATCTTTGTGGCTATGCCGTGTGCAACGACATATTCCACTTCGCTGTGCATCTCACTGTGATCAAGCCCCTGACCCTCTGCGGCCTTTACGACCGCGTTGGCAACGGAATGCGGGAAGTGTTCCTCCAGACAGGCGGCGATCTTCAACATTTCCTGACCATCTTCACCATTAAAGGCAATTACTTCCGTAACGGTTGGGCAGGCTTTGGTAAGTGTTCCTGTTTTGTCAAAGATCACCGTGTCTGCCTCGCTGATCCTTTCCATGAACTTCCCGCCCTTTACGGTGATCTTGTGGCGTCCGGCCTCCCGCATCGCGGACAGGACGCTGAGCGGCATGGAGAGTTTCAGCGCACACGAAAAATCGACCATCAGCACCGATACGGCCCTGGCAACATTTCGTGTGAGCAGCCAGGTGAGCAGGCTGCCGCCCAGGCACCAGGGCACCAGCTTATCTGCCAAACTGCTTGCTCTGTTCTCCACGGCGGATTTCAAGCGTTCAGAGTCCTCGATCATCCGAACGATCCTGTCGTAACGGTTTTCTCCCGCCTCATGGGTAACGCGTATCACGCAGTTGCCCTCTTCCACGACCGAACCAGCATAAACGGCCGATCCGGGGCGTTTGGCCACGGGTACGCTCTCTCCGGTCAGCGACGCCTGATTCAGCATGACGTCGCCCTCCTCCAGGATCCCGTCTAAAGGCAGGATATGCCCTGTATGAACGATGATCCTGTCTCCCGGAACGATGCTGCAAAGCGGCGCAATCTCCTGCTTGCCGTCTTCCGCAAGACGCCAGACACGGTCGACCTGCAGGGACATGCTCCTTGCCAGATCTTCGACAGACTTTTTATGCGTCCATTCGTCAAGTGTTTCTCCTACATTCAGCAGGAAATGGACAGACCCGGCTGTATGGTGGTCACCCGTCAGGAGAGAGGCTCCGATGGCAATACCGTCAAGGACGTCGACTGTCAGCCTGCCTGATGACAGCACTCTTACAGCCTGAACAAATCTCGGTATGGTTGTCAGGATCGTGATCGCTCTTCTGAGCGGGACCGGCAGGAAGAGCCGTTTTATGCAATGGCGGATGACCTGGAAGACAAGCTTTTCCTTATAATCCCGGTTCATGGCCCGACTGCTGTGTGTCTGCGGATCCAGCATCTTTTCCGCGTTTTCATAGGTGAAACCGGAAAGCATCCTGCAGATTTCAGAGCGATCTCCATGATAGATCACGATAACACCGCAGGTCCTCTCATGAACGGTCACATCATCCACACCCGGCTGAACACGGAGCCATGCATCTATGATATCTGCCTGCTTAAGGCTCATTGACCGCACATCTGCCCTGAGCCGCATCCTGCCGGGCAACTCATGCATGATCTGGAATCTCATGCCTGAGCACTTTCTTCGATGTACTCTGCTTCCGCAGCCTTTTCGCGGTCCGCATTGATCTGCTTCGCGTCGGCAAGAATGTCGGAACAGCTCTCCTGAACAAGCTCCACCTGCTTCATCACCTCATCCTTGCAGCGAAGAACTGCGGCAGTGGTGTGCGTGTATACTTTGCGGGCATCCTTGCTGGACAAAATCTTCAGCCCGGCTGAGCCAAAAAGTGTTCCGCCAAGAAACAGTGCGATTTTTCCTCCGATAGACATTTTCATTTCCTCCTATTTTTTTATTAGTTTTATATCCACAGCCCCATTGCGAACTGTAAATACCCCTGGTTTGTTATGTATTTTCTTTCATCAGCTGTATCATCATCTTCCAGCCCTCCTTGCCTTCTCTGCATATAGGGAAGACCGGATAACAATGGAACATTCCTTCTCCCACAATCATCTTGTAATCAACTTTATATTTCTTCATAGCAGCCTCAAAGGAAGGGGCACAGGCATACAATGTCTCATCACTGCCGTAGATGAAGGTGGTTTTCGGACAGTTCGTAAAATCGCCTTTCTGCAGCCAGATCATATACTCCGGGACACTATCATCCCCGTGCCGCATGACTTCCACGGCTGTCTTCATGTACTGCGCCGGGATGGCCACGTCCTTTTTATCCAGTTCCAGCATCCGCTGCCATTCCTCGTCCGTATCC
>Ga0247608_10006280_pt1 | contig 12567 bp, 7 predicted proteins | sample 176DNAGHGlowgp2_FD_193490 | JGI IMG/M metagenome (GOLD analysis project Ga0247608, IMG submission 193490) | Sheep rumen microbial communities from Palmerston North, Manawatu-Wanganui, New Zealand - 1766 DNA GHGlow gp2 | ecosystem: Host-associated > Mammals > Digestive system > Stomach > Rumen ... | reverse complement strand
AACAGAAACATTAGATGCAATTGAACTTGCTAAAAAGAATGGAATGACAGCAGTTGTTTCTCATAGATCTGGAGAAACAGAAGATACAACTTTAGCTGATGTTGCAGTAGCTACAAATGCAGGACAAATAAAAACTGGTGCACCATGTAGAACAGATAGAGTTGCAAAATACAATAGACTTTTAAATATTGAAAATGATTTAGGAAGAACAGCAATATATGCTGGATTAAGTGGATTGAATAGATAATAAATATTATAAATGGGAACAGAGAAAAAGCTTCGCTGTACCCATTTTTTCATATAGTATTTTTAAAATAAAAAGTAAAGAAAGTTAATTTAAGTGTAAAATGGACATATCATTAAGAATCAATAATCAAAGTTGATATTTTAAAGAATATGAATCTGAAAAAATCACTCTATAATTTCATTAAAAAAATCATATGGCTTTTGGGCTTCATACTGTTTTACAATCGATTTTTTATCCTCAAATACTAGCATTAAATATGTTAAATAATCATCTATTGATTTGTATCCTTTCGATTTAATTTTTGGTTCAAGAGAAGTTTATAGTATATCATAATTAGAGCAACATGTCAACATAAAAAGTGTTGATAATACATAGATAAAATTTACGACTCAATATGTTATGTTAATCTGAATGTATTAGTATTGACATACAGAGCCATTTTTGTTATAATTGGAACTAAATTTAGGTTGTTTAGATAATTTATTATTTTAGGAGGAAAATATGAGTACTAGAAATCTGTTTCTAAGAAGAGTAAGATTTTATTACCCTAGTAACTTAAATAGTCCATTCTCTCTTGAAGAATTCTCCGGAAAACAATGGCCGAAAAAGCTATATTCTGCAAGCTTTGAAACACCAGATTATCTCGCAAGCAAAGGGCTTGTTAATCCTTGGCAGATAAATAGAAGGAACAGCCTTATGGATCCAGATAAAAGGAACGGAAAACCACCGAAAAATGGAGATTGGAGGTAATAAAGAAAGAATGGAAAACGAGAAAAAATGATGAGAAGGGGTTAATAATGAACAATAATTTTTTATATTATAAAGGTAGCATTGATCGTATTATTAATACATGTATTAATAAGTATCAATTACCAGAGACTGTGGCTGAAAAAATGAAGAGTACGCTTTCAGAGAAACTATATTTTAGCAAAAGCAATATAGAAGATAGCTTTACTGTTAACGGTATTAAATATGATTGGAAATGCAGTTGTTATAAGAATTTTATCAGAGGTCCTATTTTCAATATAGAAATTCGAGGAAAAGAATATCAAATTATAATGGATTATGATTATTGTGGAGATGATGTTGGATCAGTCCTTAGGCATTTTTATTTTGAACAATACAATAAATTAAATATAGAAGCTTCTATGACGGAAGAATCAAATATTAGACCATGTGAATATGCGGATAAGCATGGTATTGACAGTACAGTATTATTAAGGAGACAAATATTATTTACAAAAATGCTTTATAAAGATAATGAAACTTTACTACCTGGTCTTAAGCAATTACAAGATGATTTTATTAGGGACAATTTATTAGAAAATGGTGCCTGTTATTCGGAATATAAAACATATGAAACTGGTATACTAATAAAAGAGGATGGAAATATTATATATGATAATGTATATAAGTGTACGATTCCATATAATGATGGAAAAGTAGTATTTTATATTGATAAAGAATTTAAAGCTCATCTCAAGTTGGAAAACGATAAAAAAAATAACTTAACGTTCAAAGATATACCACAAAACATTTTAGATATAGTTAGGGAAAAGATAGGAAAAGCTAAAAAACTAGGTGCTGATACAAGCGATATTAAACTAACATTTCAACAAGCTCAACAAGAAGCGAAAGAAAAAACTACTAATGGAACTACAGTAGTAGGTTCTGAATATGGCGATAGATGAAAAATAAAAAGTGAAAAATAGTGACGGAGAAATTTTCCTCGTATGAAAAACTTTCTCCGTCACTATTTTTCTTTTTCTTTTAAAAACTGTTGAAAAAAAGCCAATTTAAGTATATAATAAACACATCTTTGAGAATAAATAATTAGGGAGTTGATTTTATGTTAGAAGGAAAATATAATCCAAAAGATTTTGAAGATGAATTATATAAAGAGTGGGAAGAAAAAGGCTATTTTAAACCAAGTATGGATAAAGAAAAAGAACCATACTGTATTATGATGCCACCACCAAATGTAACAGGAAAATTACATATGGGGCATGCCTTAGATGATACTATTCAAGATATATTAATTAGATATAAAAGAATGAGAGGATATGATTGTTTATGGCTTCCAGGTAGTGACCATGCATCTATTTCTACAGAAATGAAGGTTGTTCAAAAATTAAAAGCAGAAGGCAAGACAAAACAAGATATAGGTAGAGAAAAGTTTTTAGAAGAAACTTGGGATTGGACACATAAATACGGTGGAATTATTCAAGAGCAACAACGTAAACTTGGATGTTCATGTGACTGGGAGAGAAATAGATTTACAATGGATGAGGGATTATCAGATGCTGTATTAGAACAATTTGTTTCTTTATATAATAAAGGACTAATATATAAAGGAACTAGAATGGTAAATTATTGCCCAAGTTGTAAAACTACAATTTCAGATGCAGAAGTTGAGTATAAAGAGGAGCCATCACATTTATGGCATATTAGATATGAAATTGTTGGAGAACCAGGAAAATATGTAGAAGTTGCAACAACAAGACCAGAAACTATGCTAGGTGATACTGCTGTTGCCGTTCACCCAGATGATGAAAGATATAAAAATATAGTAGGTAAAAAATGTATTCTTCCTATTATGAACAAAGAAATTCCAATAATTGCGGATGAATTTGTTGAAAAAGATTTTGGAACAGGTTGTGTTAAAATAACTCCTGCACATGATATGAATGACTATCAAGCTGGTTTAAGACACAATTTAGAAATAATCGAAGTATTTGACGAAAATTATAAAATGGGCAATTTAGTTCCTGAATTAAAAGGAATGGAGCTAATTGATGCAAGAAAAAAAATAGTAGAAATGCTTGAAAAATCCGGAAATCTTGTTAAAACCGAAGATTACACTCATAATGTTGCAAAATGCGAGAGATGTAAATCTACAATAGAACCAAAGGTTTCAATGCAATGGTTTGTTTCTATGAAAGATTTAGCTAAAAGAGCTGCAAATAGTGTAAGACAAGATAAAACTAGATTTGTACCAAAAAGATATGAAAAACAGTATTTTAACTGGTTAGATAATATTCAAGATTGGTGTATATCTCGTCAATTATGGTGGGGACACAGAATTCCGGCATATTATTGTGAAGAATGTGGAGAAATAAATGTTGCAAAAACTGCGCCAGAAAAATGCTCTAAATGTGGCTCTAACAAATTACATCAAGATGAAGACACTTTAGATACCTGGTTTAGTTCAGCATTATGGCCATTTTCAACACTAGGTTGGCCAAATACTGAAAATGAAGATTATAAAAGATTTTACCCTACAAATGTTTTAGTTACAGGATTTGATATTATAACATTTTGGGTATCAAGAATGATGACTCAAGGTTTAGAATTTACAGGAACAGAGCCATTTAAAGATGTTTTAATTCATGGAATTATTCGTGATAGCTTAGGAAGAAAAATGTCTAAAACACTTGGAAATGGTGTGGATCCATTAGAGGTTATAGAACAATATGGAGCAGATGCCTTAAGATTTTCAGTAATATCTGGTACAGCTATGGGAAATGATATAAAATACATGCCAGAAAAGCTTGATCAAGCATCAAACTTTGCTAATAAAATTTGGAATGCAGCTAAATTTGTTTTAAACAATCTAGCTGATAATAAAGACATAAAGGAATTTGAAAAAAAGGCATATAATGAAATTACAAATTCACATAATAATGAATATTTTAGTACTCAAGATAAATGGATAATTAATAAATTAGATAAATTAGTAACAGAAGTAACTAAAAATATAGATAACTATGATTTAGGAATTGCACTAGATAAAATATACAGTTTTATAAGAGATGAATTTTGTGATTGGTACATAGAGATGAGTAAATCTACAATCTATGGTGAAAGTAATGAAGAAAAGGTAAAAACATCATATGTATTAATTTGGACATTAGCAAAATCACTTAAGATATTACATCCATTTATGCCATTTATAACTTCGAGAATATATGGAGAGTTATCAAAATATATAGATTCTCAAGATTTGATGGTTTCTAAATGGCCAACAATTCATGAAAAGTTTGAATTTGAAGAAGAAGAGCAATTTATTGAAGAAATTAAGGATATTATAGTTGAAATTAGAAACATTCGTGCAAAAATGAATGTTCATCCAAGTAAAAAAGTTGAGTTAATATTTGTAACAACAAAATATGAAAAAGAAATTGAAGAATCTAAAGAATTTATTACAAAACTTGGATTTGGAAGTAATTTAAAAATTCAAAATGACAAAACAGGAATTGCAGAAAATGCAGTTAGTATTGTAAGGGATGGAATTGAGCTATATATGCCACTTGAAGGGTTAGTAGATTTAGAAGAAGAAGCAAAACGTAAAGCAGAAGAAATAGAAAAAATAAGATTTGAAATTGAAAGATGCGAAAAAATGCTATCTAATCCTGGCTTTGTAAATAAAGCTCCACAAGCAAAAATTGATGAAGAAAAAGCTAAACTTGAAAAGTACAAAGAAATGCTTAATAAATTGAAATAAAAATGTTAAGGTACATTAAATATTTGCAAAGCCCTGCAGACGTGATTAATATATATTTTTCTTATAAGGCTTGGTGTCGAAATCTTTATGTACCTAGAATTTTTCTGGCGAAAAATTCAGCTACAATGTCGATTTCTCCAGTCGCCCTGCGCTTTGCTCCGGTTTGCTGTCCATTGTTAAGGCTCTGCCTGTTACAATGGCAGTATGCGTTCGAGCTGGTCGGCTTACGCGCCTTATTTAAAAATATATATTAATCACTGCGCGGGCTTTTTGTTTTTTACTTAAATTAAATAATCAACTTAAGGGAAGGAAGGAAAAATGTTAGAAAAAATAAAGAACCAGAAATACAAAATATTTATTTTCATAGTAGAAGCACTTTGTATGATACTAGAACTTTGTGCATCACGTGTATTATCTCCATATTTTGGAAACTCAAATATTGTTTGGACAAGTGTAATTGGAATCATTTTATTAAGTAGCAGTATAGGAAATTATATTGGGGGCAAAATTGCAGATAAACATGGTTTAAAGAATAATTTGAAAACAATACTTTTATTTTCTGCATTTTTTGTATTTTTAATACCCATTTTACAAAAATTGATTTTAGAATTTCTTTCAAAAAATTTTTCGGATATTAAGTTAGGTGCCATACTAGGAACTTTAACAATGTTTTTTATTCCATCATTGTTTTTGGGGTGCATTAATCCTATTATTATTAAATTAAATTTGAAAGACATTGATACTGCAGGTCAGATTACAGGAAAAGTTTATGCAATTGCAACTATTGGTGGAATTGTAGGTACTTTCTTAGGCGGTTTTTTCCTTGTGCCTAATTTTGGTTGTGTAGAAATACTATTTGTTTTAAGTATAATGCTTTTTATACTTTCATTTTTAATAGACACAAAATTATCAAAAAAGATAAACATCATAATAATTGTTTGGTTATTAATTTGTATTGGTCTTTTTGTTTATTCGTTATACAATAATGACATCAAAGGAAAAATGATTTTAGATGGTAAAGATAAAATATCTGTAAGCTATGATACACAATATGGTAGAGTGATTATAAGAAATGCATATATAAATAATGAGCATGTAAGATTACTAAATATTGATAGTGGATATGAATCTGCAACCTATATTGAAGAGTCAAAACAAAATGAGTTAGTTTACAACTATTTAAAATACTATGATTTGATGTTTAATTCTAAATATGAAATCAATCAAGTTATGATGATTGGTGGAGCAGGCTATGGTTATCCAAAGCATTATATAAGCACATATCCAACTAAAAGCATAGATGTTGTTGAAATTGATGGAGACATAACAAAACTTGCAAAAAAATTCTTTTATTTAGATAAATTGATTTCTGATTATAATTTGAATGAAAATCATAGATTAGAATTAATAAATGAAGATGGTAGAACTTATTTAAATAGAAATACAAAAAAATATGATGCAATTTTAAATGACGCATTTTCAGGTGATACTCCTGCAAAAACACTTACAACCATAGAATTAATTCAAAAAATTAAGAATTCTCTTAATGAAAATGGATTATATCTAACAAATATAATTTCTTCAGTAGAAGGAAGAGACTCAAGGTTTATTAAAGCAGAGGTAAATACATTAAAAAAAGTATTTAAAAATGTATATGTTATTCCCTGTCGCTCAAACGAAGACAAAGAAACAACCCAAAACAATATGGTTATATCAACTGATCAAGAGTTAGAATTTGAAGGAGAATATAAATTAAGTATTGATGAAAATGAAATTGTACTTACTGATGATTACTGTCCAGTAGATACATTAATTCCTAGGAGATAGTTTGAAAAATAATTATAATTTTGGCTGTGTTAAAATCTTACTTAAAAATGCTCACATACACAAAGTATGCTCCGCTTTTTGCGTAAGATTTTGCCTTGCCAAAATTTAATTCTTTTCCAAACATGAGTATCAATTAAATAGTCTGAAAAAATACAATTTGTTATAAGTTTACTAGTATTTGTGTTATGAAACTGTATATATTTAATATTAAATATATACGGTTTCTAATGAACAATATTTAAGAAAGGGGATAATATTAATTATGAATAAAGATGATTTTTTTAAGGGTATGTATGATGACTTTTTTGGTATTGGAAAAATTGAAAAAGAAAATGAAAAATTAAGAAATGATATTAAAAATCTAAAGGGAATTGACGTAGAAGAATTAGAAGAAAATATTCCATCTATTGAAATATCTCAAGAAGAGATTGAAAGAAAAGATATTCCAACAATAGATAAAGACAAGTTTATGGAAGAAATATTTAAAAAGATTGATGAGCTTTATATTGAAGAAGAATCAAAAAATACCTTAAAGAAAATAGTAGAATATATCAGAAAATATAATGAAAAAATAGAAAAACAATTTATCTCTTTTAATATGAATATTTATGCCAATAATAAAGAAACTTTTGAAGGAGTATTAAGAGTTTTAAATGATTCAATAAACTTTTTTGAATATCTTCCAAAAGGAGATATAGGAATTATTTCATGCTATGATATTCAAAATGCAGAGGATATAGCAAAAATATACAGTTCTGATAATAATATTATTGCATTTAATAATTTTAATGGATTATATTCGAAAGATTTAAATGATAAAGCAAAGATTATTAATAAACTTGAAGAATGTATTTCTGAATATGAGAATAAATATTTAACAATCCTTTATGCACAGAATAAGGATGAATTAAATGATCTATTCTTTAGTTCAGATAGATTAAAAGGTGAATTTGCTGAATTTAATATAATTGGAAGAATTCCTGATGTTCAAGAAGCATATAATGAAATTCTTGAAATATTAAATAAAAATAGTACAGTTACAGAAGATATTCAAATAAAGCTTCTTGATTATATTTCAAATACATTACCTAAAACAGAATCTAATTATCCAGACTATAGAGATAGTTTAGTACAAAAAATTAGCTTTAACAAACAAGTTCCTGATTATGAACAAAATAAAACTATAGATGAGATTTTTGAAGAATTAGATAGTTTAGTTGGCTTGCAAAAAGTTAAAAAGATGCTTCGTGAATTAGTTGATTTAATATCTTTAAAAGAAAAGTCAAAAGATATTTTAAATATTAAATCTATAAATTTACATATGGTATTTCTAGGTAATCCTGGAACAGGTAAAACAACTGTTGCAAGAATAGTATCTAAGATTTTATATAATTTAAAATATATTAAACAAGATAAATTATTAGAAGTTACAAGTAAAGATTTAGTTGCCGAATATGTTGGACAAACTTCAATAAAAACAGCTAATGTTCTTCAAAAAGCATTAGGTGGAGTTTTATTTATTGATGAAGCATATTCGCTTGCATCAGGCAAAGGAGAGGGCAATTCTTTTAATGAAGAAGCGGTTGCAACTTTAATTCAAGGTATGGAAAACAATAGAGATAATTTAGTTGTAATTTTTGCTGGTTACACAAAAGAAATGCAAGATTTCCTAAATTTAAACTCTGGTATAGTTTCTAGAATAGGTTATACTGTTGAGTTTGAAGATTATACAGTAGATGAGCTTTTGCAAATATTTAATCAAATGATGACAAAAGCAGGATTTGTTGTTTCAAAAGATGCAGAAGAAAAGGTTAAAAAAATAATTGAAGAAAACAAATGTACTAAAAACTTTGGTAATGCAAGGTTTGTAAGAAATGTATATGAAAAATCAATAATTAAACATGCAAGTAATACTAAAGACAAAAAGAGCAAAAAGGCTTTGATAACAATTAAAGGAGAAGATATAAGTACAGAGAACCTGTAAGTTGAAAAATAATTACAATTTTGGCTGTGTTAAAATCTTACTTAAAAATGCTCATGTACCACTCGTACACTCCGCTTTTTGCGTAAGATTTTGCCTTGCCAAAATTTAATTTTTTTTCAACTTATATTGAATATTAGGGAGGAAATGATATACTAAAATGGAAAAGTCAAAAAAAGTCGCATTTGTAACTTTAGGCTGTAAAGTTAATCAATATGAATCAAATGCAATGGCACAAAAATTTATAGATAATAATTATGAAATATGTGATATAGAAGATAATCCTGATATCATAATAGTAAACACATGTACAGTTACAAACATTGCAGATAGAAAATCTAGACAGCTTTTAAGAAAAGCAAAAGAAACTAATCCAAAAGCTGTTGTTGTAGCTTGTGGTTGTTATGTACAAGTTGCAAAAGATAAAGTAGATAGTATTGAAGAGGTTGATATAAGTATCGGAAATTCTGAGAAAAAAGACATTGTTCAAATTGTAGAGAATTATATAAATCAAAATGAGATGATAAATGAAATTATTGATGTAAACAAAGAAAAAGATTTTTCTGAGATGGGACTAATTACATTTACAGAGAAAACAAGAGCAACAATAAAAATTCAAGATGGTTGCAACAATTTTTGTTCATATTGCTTAATTCCTTATGCAAGAGGTAGAGTAAGAAGTAGGAATAAAGAAAATATTATAAAAGAAGTTGAAGAGATTGCAAAAAAAGGTATTCAAGAGATTGTAATTACAGGAATTCATATTGCATCTTATGGATTAGATTTTAGTTATAATTATAGAATGATTGATTTATTAGAAGATTTAAATAAAATAGATGGAATTAAAAGAATCAGATTAGGTTCATTAGAGCCAAGTCTTATTACTGAAGAATTTACTAAAAGACTTTCAAAATTAGATAAAATTTGCAATCATTTTCATTTGTCCTTACAAAGTGGATGTGATGAAACTTTAAAAAGAATGAATAGAAAATATACTACTGATGAGTTTAGACAAGTTGTAAATAGGTTAAGAAAAACATTTAAAGATGTAAATTTAACTACAGATATAATAGTTGGTTTCCCTGGAGAAACACGAGAAGAATTTGAAGAAACATATGACTTTTTAAGAGAAATAAAGTTTTATAAAATGCATGTTTTTAAATATTCTCCAAGAGAGGGAACACCCGCTTCTAAAATGCCAAATCAAGTTGATGGTAAGATCAAAGAAGAAAGAAGCCAAAAATTAATAGAATTGTCAGATAAAAATCAAGATGAGTATAACAAAATTTATTTTTCTAAACCTCAAGAAGTATTATTTGAGGAGCAAAAAGATGGAGTTTGGACAGGGTATACAAGCAACTATGTTAAAGTAACGTATCAATCAAATGAAAATTTAGAAAATAAAATTTTAAAAATCTAAAATTTGATAAATTTGTTTATAACAAGTAAAAAACTAAAAACAAAGATTGTTAATAAATACAATCTTTGTTTTTATATAGTAATCATTTCATTTTAGCGAATATTCGGAATTAGGAAGCAATCGTTGGATGATTTTTGTGGAGGATAATTATAATCCTTTAATTCATTAATTCCAATAATAGCACAAGAAACTCTAAATTCTTGTTTTGTAGCAGAGAGAGAAAATGGTATATTATTTTTTCTACAATATTCAGATAATTCAATAGTATTGTGATCTTCATCTTCTAAATAAACAGGACTTTTTTTAGCACTATATTCCAAAAAACAGTCTGTATGCTCTATTGGATATGGCTTTTCATTAATAGGATATCCATTATTACAGTCTATATTAGTTGTATATCGAATATGATTGTCAAAAAAACTCTCATCTGTTAGATTTTCATATAATTCCAAAGATAATATATCGTTTTCTGACAATTTTTTTGATGATTGTTTACCAAGCGATTTTAACCTTTCTAATCTTTCACGAAGATGTTTTGTTTCTTTATACATATTTTTAAAAATAGGATTTAAATCTTCATTATTTCCATTTAAATCTACACTAAAAGGAAGATTATCCAAGCTCATTTCAGTAGAAATCTTTTCCAAAACCTTAAAAGGTGGTAAAATCAGTGTTGCCAAAAGTCTATTTTCAGGGTTATCAGATTTTTCAGCAATATCTAAAATTCTATTAAAAAATTTTATATTATCCCATGACAAATAATCATTTAAATCTATTTTTTTTGGATCTTCACAATTTTTTAGCATAGAAATGTAATTCTGAAGGTCTTGTGCTTGAGATTCTCTATTTTCATTTATTCTATTCAAAGCAAATCCCATTAAAGAATCTGCAATTAATACCATAGTATTTTGACAACCTTTTTTGCCAATATAATTTTTTGTTCTTTTTAAAAGAAAATCAGTCAGGTCTATAGCAAGTTGTTTTGTGTTTTGACTTTTAAATACCGGACCAATTTTTTTCTCAGAATCATTTACATCAATTTTCTTAAAAGTAAAATTTGGAAAATTAAAATCATAAGTTTTATCATGCATTACATATAGTCCATGTAAGATATAATCTAATCTATCAACATCAATAGGTCCGTCACCTATTGGTTTAAATTTACTATTAATATTTAAGCGTTTTTTAATGATTTCAGGCAATTCAGGGGATATTTGATTAAGACATTTTATAATATCTTGATTTTCTAATAAAATTCGTTCACCCATAATTTCATGAAAAGGTTTCTCAAATCTATCTTTACCAACAAATATTGTTTCAAATACATGTGATGAAACAGGATGACCGATATCATGAAAATAAGATATTATTTCTTCTGCTAAAAAATCTAGCTTTATATGCTTTATATTAGGATATGGTTTATTTTTTTCTTCATAGCTTGAAAGCAAAGAAAGTATTATATTTCTTTTTCTTATACCAGTACCAATAGAATGAATATAGCGATTAAACTCTGCATTTTTTTCATAGAAATTTATAGTAGTTCCATTTTGTGGAATTCTGAAAAGTCTAACAAACGCAGGAGTTTTAAATAAAACAGCTATATCCTCGGGAATATATATTTTCTGTGGATTAAACGAATAATCAGTGTATTCAACTAATTCTACATTTTTACCAAATATCCAATTATAATATTTTTGCATTTTTGCTTTTGTAGATACTCTATCAGTAGTGTCTTTTTTTATTGGTTTAAATTTTTTCATATCATAATTCACTCCTAAAAATACCAAACTTTATTATATCATATAATTCAGAAAAATACAAGTAATCAACATAATTAACTATGCTTATTTACATAAAGTGTTATTAAATATAAAATAAATTATAAAAAATAGCTTGAAATATTTTTAATGTTTTGATATAGTGTAAAAAATATTTGATTAATAAACCGTGTTTTTTGTATCTAATATTACTGATATAAATATTAGATTTACTAAAAACAATAAATAAGGAGGAAATGGAACAATGAAAATAGAACTATTAGGAAATACATCAAGAGAAGAACTTGAAAGACGTATACAAAAAGTTGCAGCAGCTGGAAAACTTTCACGATTTAAAGGAGACATATTTCAAACTATAGAAAGTTGTAATGATTATGAAAAAAATGAAAAATTAATAGAACGAATAATAAAAATGGGACATAAATCAATAACAGAGCATGATTATTTAGTATTTGCAATAAAGGATTGTACAATAATTATAGAACACTTAATAATTGGATATAGATTAACATCATTTACTATAAAATCAAGAAGAGAAGTAGATTTTAGAAAAGAAGGATTTTATGTTCCAAAATTTAGAAATAAAAAAGGTGAAGCACATGAGAAACAAGCAGAATTAATGGAAGAATTTACTAATCATTGTACAAAATTGTTTAATGCATATGGAGATATAGTAGATGAAGGTATAAAAGTAGAGGATGCAAGATTTTTACTTCCATATTCATATCATTGTAATATAATGATGGGATTAGATGCACGTGAATTAGAGAGTATGATTATTGCATTTAAATATGGTCCATTAAGTAAGAT
>Ga0247608_10006279_pt1 | contig 12567 bp, 16 predicted proteins | sample 176DNAGHGlowgp2_FD_193490 | JGI IMG/M metagenome (GOLD analysis project Ga0247608, IMG submission 193490) | Sheep rumen microbial communities from Palmerston North, Manawatu-Wanganui, New Zealand - 1766 DNA GHGlow gp2 | ecosystem: Host-associated > Mammals > Digestive system > Stomach > Rumen ... | reverse complement strand
ATTTATATTGCTCCAATAAATTTTTATAGAACAAAACAACTTTTTCTTCAAAACTCTGTGGATTTGATGCATATAGTTTCAATACTTGTTTAGGATTACTCCTTTTATATAGTTTATCTTCGTTTATCGCTAGTTGAAAAGGTAAACTATATACCGAAGAAACTGGTTTCAACATACAACCCCTAAGATACTCTTGACTACAAGGGAAATCTTTAGCATTGCTTTCCAATAGATTAACCATTGCTTGCATATATTCATATTTTATTTCGTTGTGTTTGAGAATTTTCGGCATTAATTTGTATTTAAAATAATCAATTTCGCTACCACTGTTTTTTATATAGTCAATATCTTTTCCAGAGGTTTCAAGTTTAATGAAATTGATTAATAAAGCAGATGCAGAAGCAATCCTTGAATTCATTTCACTTGTGGAAAACAAATACATAAAATCCCTAACATCGCTTTCGTTGTAACTATTTACGTTTTTAATCCAATTTCTACCCATCACGTCATCATTCCTATTTAACGTATGGGTAAGTTCATGGAGTACAATTGGTTGTATTTCTTTGTATATATCGTATTCAATTCCAACACACCCTTCTAACGCTTGTTTGCTGTATTCGTATGCATCAAAATCGTCTTCATCCTCTTCATCATAGTAATTGTTTCCGTCACAAATTCGTTTCATATCGTTATATTCTGCAACAATTTTTTCTATCAAATAAAAATTGATAGAAATAGAATCTCCATCAGTTTCGCCATGATAAACTCCACCGTTTCTACTTGGTTCGTAGAATAGTTCATAAGAATATATTTCTCCATCATACTCTATTTCATTTTCATAGGTATTTCCGTAGTCATCGTGCCAACATTCAATCAACCTAGTGTCACTGAAAATTTCATAAACGTCTTTAAACGCAATTTGTCTTGCTATTTTGTCAGAAACAATAAACATAGTGTTATTAACCCCAGCAGATTCGCTGAGATTAATAACATTATTTTTAAGAATCCTATTAACTGATTCTTTAATTAAATTATTAAGTTCATTTTCAGTTAAACGTATAATTTTTTTCATAAAGACTTATTCTTTGTCATATGCCCACTGGCTCTTACCATTACCACCACATTTACAAATCTGCTGTCTAATGTCTGTGTAATTAGCACCATTTTCAGAAACGAATTGCTGAACCTCTTTGTATTCATTATCGTTTTCAGTTGGAAGACGGTCTTCATACCCAGTAATTTTCCAATCATCAGAAGAGAATGTCTTCATTCCATTGTCAGAATATCCGTCTTTATCCAAAGATTCATTATATTTCTCCACATCTGTATAAAGCATCTGATTATCCATATCATAACCATAACCTTCATACATATAATCTAAAATGTTAGTTACCATAATTTAAAATATTTTATATTTAATTATTTATTCTATAAATATTAACCAATAAAAAAAGGTATCAAACATTTGATACCTTATTTACAATCTATACAAAAATCGGCTAAATTTCTCAAATCGCTATTAAGGGCTTTTAACGACAAATCATCCCTACCCCACTTTAAACGTTTATATGGCACGTAGCATTCTTTTGGAGTATCATAGACAATTTCTTTGCCTTCTATTTTTTCTAGTGCGAAATTAAGAAGTTTTTCTCGCTTGATAAAAATTATGTCAGTTAAAGTTCTGAATGCAATGTATTCTGCCTCCCCTTTTAACCAACCATTTTTTCCTTTCACATTTTGAATCTCTAACCAATGTATTGTATCATCAAAATTCTTATCGCCTCTAGAAGATTTATTCAATCCCTTAACGTCTATACCTATCACACCTTTTTTAGGACTTTTCCACCAGAAATCAATATGTTTAAAAATATCTTCGTTCCTAGTTGACCTCCAACATTCACCGCCTAATGTTTTAGAAACAGCACCCATTACGAACTCTTCATCTATTTTTCCAAGTTCATAATATTTTTTTAATTCTTCATCTAATTTTTTTGTGACCATTACTTATTATCCAACACTAAGTGGAAATTTTATTGGTGGGTCAGGATTGTATCCGATAATCTCAAAGTCATCAAAATTAAAATCTTCTATTGTATGTTGAAAGCCATTTATTTTTAAAGTTGGAAGATTTTCATTACCCTTTCTCTCCAATTGTTCTTTTACGCCTTCAAATTGGTTTTCATATATATGACAATCACCTAATGACCCTATTAGTTCATCTGGCTCCATATTTACTATTTTTGCAATCATATTCGTCAAAAAAGCATATGAAGCAATATTGAATGGGAGACCTAAACAAGTATCAACACTACGCTGAGTCCACATACAACTTAAACCATATACAGGAATTCTATTTTCATCTAGTTTTTTATCTAATTCAATTTTAACTTGTTTTCTTTCCCAAGGGTTTGTTGCTTTACGATATTCCTCAGTATCACCGATTTTTTTCTTATATAACTCCCATCTTTCTGTGTTTGAAAGTTTTCTAGTATAAAACTGCATCATAACGTGACAAGGAGGCAATGCAACATCTTTTAAATCTTGTGGATTCCAAGCCACACATAGCATTCTCCTATCAGTTGGATTGGTTTTAAGAGTGTCTATTATTTTTTTAATCTGGTCAACCCCTTTATGCGTTTTGCTTCCAAAATGCCTCCATTGTGTACCATAAACTGGACCCAAATCACCAAAACGATAAGGAAGTTCAGTTGTTTCGCTTGTTTCTACCCTAATCTCAACTTTTTGAAGAACCAAATCTAAAAACTCTTCTTTAGATAAATCTAACAACCAATGAATGTCATTCTTCCTTATATCGTTTTCAATCCACCATTCGAAAGAAACTTCTTCATGCTTATCATCATCGCCTAATGCAACTAGAAAATGAAACTCTCTGTTAGTTGTAAGAATCTCTTTTGTAATCCATTCTTTAAACCAGCGAAAAGCGTCATCATCCCAAATATGAACATTATTTCTAACAAGATATTCAATGTTCATACTCATATGACTATTAAAAGGTCTCTGCAAAAACCATAGCAATTCGTGAAGAACACCTTTTGTGAAAACCTTTTTAGTCGTTAAAAGTGGAAAACCTTTTTTCAAGTCAATTCTAAAATGCTTTCCAAAAATTGATTTAACCTTTCCAGCCCTAGTTTCTCGTTCTTGTCCTCTCTGAATTATGTTTTCCAAAAGATATTGATACCCTCTATCTAATTCATTCAATGCTTTCGTTTCCATTATTTCCATCATTTTCTCCATTATTTTCAGTTTGTGGCTGTTGTCTAGGGGCTTGTTTAATACTATCAACGTATTGCATAATTATTGAACTATTACCGATAAATTCACCAATATTTGAAAGTTTATGCTTATAGCAATTAGAGGATTCATCGTCATCAATTTCTTGCACCCATTTTTCAAAATTTTTATCCAAATCTCTAATTATATCTGGTTTAGCCCTTTTCCTAACTTGATTTTCAATAAATTCACCCCTTCTTTCTTTACTTGGGTAGAAAACATCATAATCAATATTTTGTTCATTGAACAATTCCCTGACATTTTCAGATGCTGGAATAAAAACAATATCATAATCGTCAACCACACCCATTACTTCATTAACGATACTATCTAAGTTTACGCTGCTAGCATCAAATATTTTCACTTTATCCCCATGAGTGTTATTCAAAAATGATTTACCACATCCAATAAAACTGCTAATTATTATCCCCATTTTTTTCTAATTTTTGTTTTAATCTAGTTAGTTTATAGTCTTTTTCTGTTTCAAAGTCTTCATAGTTCATAAGAGTTGCCATTTGTTCAACCATAATAGAGACATCGGCAAGTTCCGTCATCACGTCATAATGGCTAGCCCTACCTCTTTTGAATCTACCTAAAGCCGTTAGCAATTCACCAACTTCCTCATAAACCATATTAAGTTGTGCCTCTTCACCCCATTTAGAAAGGGCTTTCTGATAAAGTTCTATTCTCTTCTCTTTCTCCATCACTTATAAAATTTTTACCTTCTGTGTAAAGTTGTTTGCCAACCGCTTCCAATGCAGAACATATCGTATTGAAACTAGCCTCAGATAATGTAACGTCTTTCTCACAGATTATCCTATCCTTATTATCTTTCATTGTAAACTTTCCATTGTCATAAAAAACAAAAATACCATCTTCCATACGGAATGTCAACTCACTGTCTAATGCTGCAAGGTCTGCATTTTCTAGTTTTTCATATTCATATCCCTTAGATTTAATATACTCGTTCAATGCTTTGCCTTGGGAGGATGCATCACGAAATAAAAGGAAATCCCTTACGTCCACTTTATTATACTGGTATTGTGTACCATTATTGAATACGACCTTTAATGTCTTCAATTCATTGTCATGGTCTATACATTCAGAATACCTAATATTGCTACTTTGATACCAAGTTTTATCAGTATCATTCGTGTAAAAATTAAAAATTTTGCTCATACTCTATATTTTTTTTAATGCAAAGATATGTAAAAAAAATTAAAAAAACAAGTAATCCTGTTTAAAAAAACATAAAATAGCGTTATATTTTAAACGTAACTATTAAAAATTATGAGTAGATTTAGAGAAGAAGATTACACACAAGAGTTTAACGAGGTGATGAATTATATGTCGAATACATTGTACAATGAATTTCCTACTGACACTATAACGCTAGAATACTTGATTCTTTCCATTCTAGATAATAGGAATAGTCATGCAAATATGATTCTAGATAATTGTTTAATGTCGGATAACATTGAGGAACTTAGGAAAATATATGTATCTGTGCTCGATAAACATATGAAGCCTCAGCTTAAAATGGATAACGCTCAATTTAATGACGAGTTAATTAAAGCAATCGAAGAATCAAAAAATGAGGCAGAAAAACTTGGTTCACCAATTATAGGAACTGAACATTTGCTATTGGCGATTTTAAACAAGGAAAATGGTTTTTCAGAAACAGAAGTTTTTGACAAATTTAGATTGGAGTATGATTTTATTTTTAATAAATGCAACATATCAATAGATAATAAAAAACAAACAAAAGAAACAAAACCAAAAAAATTACAAACCAAAAAAATTTCCAATAAGAAAAATAATATGCCATTAAAAAGCGAAGTAAACACAAAAATTATATCTACAAATTCTTCGAATGAATTTATTGAGCAATATACAACTAGTTTAAACAAATTAGCATTAAATGGCAAAATTGATGAAATCGTTGGAAGAGAACAAGAAATCAATGAAATAATAAAAGTTTTGTCTAGAAGAAAGAAAAATAATGCTGTACTAGTCGGAGAAGGAGGTTGTGGAAAAACAGCAATTGTGTATGGCATAGCCAATATGATTGTTAACGGTGATGTTCCTGAAATCTTGGATGGAAAAGAGATAGTAATGCTTAATCCTATGGCATTGGTCAGCGGAACTCATTTTAGGGGAATGTTTGAGGAAAGAATTAATGGCTTGTTTACTGAACTTAAAAAAAACAGCAAATATATTTTGTTCATTGATGACATACACACCGTGCTGAAAAACGGAAGTAAAGAAAGGGATACAGATATTAGTGGAATGATTGGAGAGGCACTATCCGAGGGTTCAATTAAAATAATTGGCGCAACAACATTCAAAGATTACAGGAATTCAATTGAAAGTAATTCGTCTTTATCTAGGAAGTTCCAAAAAATTATTATCGACCCAGTTAGTAATGCAGAAGCAGTCAAAATATTAACCAATAATAAAAAATATTACGAAGAGTATCATAATGTACAATATACTGAAAAAGCAATAAAAAAGGCTGTTGACCTAGCAGAAAGGTATATTACAGATAGGACGCTGCCAGATTCAGCATTTGATATTATTGACTTGGCTGGAGCAAACACCTCTTTGGTTGACAGAGAACCAATAGAAATACAAAACATCAAAAAAAGAATCAAAGAAATACAAAATGAAAAGGAGAACTCATTAAACAACGGAGATTTTGAAAAGATTGATGTTTTGAATGCTGAAGAAAATGTATTGAATGCAGATGTTGCTGACTATAGAAGAAGTAAAGATAAAGATTCAATTGAACAAATCGTAATTAATGAAGACACAATATCTAACGTTGTCTCAGAAATAACTAAGATACCAGTATCAAAATTGTCTTCATCAGAAAAAAGTAAAATCGCACATATTGATGACACATTGAAAAAGAGTATCATTGGTCAAGATGAAGCAAGTGATAGCGTATGTAGGGTAATTAAAAGGAATAAAGTCGGTCTTGGAGACAAAACTAAAACAATGGCAAACATCCTTATGGTTGGTCCAACTGGAAGTGGTAAAACACTTATTGCTAAAAAACTAGCGGAAGAAATATTTGGTGATGAAAAAGCATTGATTAGAATAGATATGTCCGAATATTCAGAGAAAAATTCTGTTTCTAAACTTACAGGAGCTGCACCAGGATATGTCGGTTATGAAAATGGTGGGCAACTCACAGAAGCCATCAAGCATAAACAGCATTGTGTGCTTCTTCTAGATGAGATTGAAAAAGCTGACCAAGAGGTTTATAACGTATTCTTGCAACTATTCGATGAAGGTAGACTAACCGATAGCGCTGGACAAATTGTTAACTTTAAAAACGTTATTGTCCTCATGACATCTAACATAGGTGCTAGAAAAGCAGCTGAATTAGGAAATGGCTTAGGATTTGTCAACAACGAAGACTCAAATAAAAAGTCAATTATTGATAAAGAGCTGAAAAAGAAATTTACTCCAGAATTTATAAATAGAATTGACCAAATAGTATACTTTAATAATTTAACAGATGATAATTTAAAAAATATAGTTAAATTAGAAATAAATAAATTTAATAATAGGCTAAATAATATAGAATATAATATAGAGTATACTGATGATGTTGTAAACTATATACATGCAGAAGCAATCAAGAAAAAGGATTTGGGAGCAAGACCAATTATAAGGTTAATACAAACAAATATTGAAGATAAAATCACAGAACTTATGCTCACAAACGATTATGAACCGAAATATGTGTTCCATGCTTCTTGCGAAAATGATGAAATTGTAATTAAATGACATTTCTCTCATAATTCAAATATTTTATAGTTAAACTGAAGGGGGAAGCGATTTATCAAAACAATAACTTCCCCTAATTTTTTTTAAAAAATAAGCAAAAATATATTAAAAATTTTGGATATTTCAATTTTTTTTCATATATTTGCATCCGTAAATCGTAATCTCTTATGGGAATAGATTTATGCAACAAACTCATAGACAATGATTTAACACGAAAAGAGTTGTTGGAGCGTGTAGAAATACGCAAAACATCGGAAAAAGATTTAGGACAGATTTGTAAGACCTTGGCAAAGTCTTTTAATCTTAGTTCAGAACTTGAAGCATTATTTCAACTAGAAAATTCAAAGGCATTATTAAATGAATCAATAAAACTAGTAGATAAAAAAACAGACGATATATATGGCTTGTTGATTTTCACCGAATATCCAATTGATAAGGGTTCTCCTATACGAATGGTAGAAAGTGGTATCACACAATATTTAAGTGATTATAAACAAGTAAACGGGCATTCATTCATTATTGACGAACGCCTAAGAAACAGTGGGCTAGATAAAAAAATGTTACATTTCAATGTGGATTTTTTAATCGAAAACTATGATTTCATCTGGATTGGTATTGAAGAATCTTTGAGGTCGAAATCCTATTGGAAAAGACTAGGGTTTATAGAAATCTTCACAATACCAGAAGCAAGTTTTTATCTTATGCCATTAAGCAAAAAAATGATTAACGAATATTTATAATAAATGCGCATTCGTTATGAAAACAATTATATTGTCTGAAAATGGATATAGAAAATTAAATAACACAATAATCGAAGAGTCCTACAGCGATAAAATTGAACTAGTTAAAAAATATCTAGATAACAATTTTATGAGAGCCACTTTTGAAAAAGATGGAGAAAATGTAGGAATCTTCGTGAAATTGAGTAATCATCTTCCAACTGAGAAATCTTATTGGAAACAAGATGTATTAGATATATTAGACAAAGAATTTAATAATACAATAACTGATAAAAAAGAAAGAGACGGATTTCTAAGCCAATTACTAGATGATTGGTATAATAACAAAATTAGTAAGTATGGAAGTCTGTCGGCATACAATTTTTAACTAAGAGGATGTAGTGACGTAACTCGCTCTCACATATCGTCACCAATCGAGTTGGCAAAGCCAATTTGAGCCTCACATAAATTTTAAAATGATGAGAAAAGCAAAAAAATTAATTTTGACGTGCTTAATGTCGATTCTTGTGTTGGCAGCAAACGCACAAACAAAAAAACCGTATGATTGGGCAAAAATAATGAATGCCATCATACAAGTAGAAAGTAAAGGAAATAGTAAAGCGTACAATGCAAATGGTAACTGTGCTGGAATTTTGCAAATTACGCCAATACTAGTGAAACAGTGCAACATTTGGTTGAAAAACCAAAAATCTCAGAAACGATATACTTTGCAAGATAGGTATAACGTTGAAAAATCGAAGGAAATGTTTATCATGGTGCAAGAACATTATAATCCTTCACATAGTGTTGAAAAAGCGATAAGACTTTGGAATGGAGGACCTAGTTACACTATTAAAGGGAGTAACGGTTACTATAATAAAGTTATGAAATATTATAATGGGAGCAATTAGTTCCCATTTTTGCTTATTTAACATTTAATATTTGTATTTTCAAAGAAATACTTATATATTTGCGTTATGGAAGCAATACAATTAGAATTATTTGATGAGAAGCCACAATTAATTACTAAAATTAAAATTTTGAAAGATTGGATTTTAATAGATAATTGTGATAGAGATATTGAAGAGAGTGTAAAATTAAAACACCATTATCCTTTGGTTGTAAGCCTAAATAGAAACGAAATATATGGTCCTGCTCATGCTCAATCTCTAATTTTGCCAATTGATGAAGATGCTAAAAAAATTGATATGTTAAACTATTTCAAAGTTTCAAATGTGTTGAGACTGAGAAAAATGATATATAACAAAAAGAAATTTCAATTAGAAAATATAAAATGAGGAAAATCATCTTTTCCTCATTTTATATTGATTTATCTTTTTACTGCCTAAAGCCAAATTGTCATAATTCTTTATCCCACCATTTGTTCTTGATTGTCTTGGGAACTCTTTAAAATTCCTAGCAGCATTTGGTGTGTTAAGCCATTTATCCGTTGTGTTTTTTTGGTTTAAACCATCAATACTATCAAAACTTTCTGAATCATTATCAATGCTATTACCCATTCTATCCGACATCATGTCACGCATGGTTGAACCAGTTATATTGCGAATCATTGGGTCATTCATTTGTGAATATGCACTAGAAAGTCCTAAGTCATTTATGTTCTGATTACTATCTAGTTCAATATCCATAAGGTCATTTTGGTATTTGTCATATGCGCCCTCTCTAATGATTCTTTTAACCGATTTCTTTATTATTCTTTTTAAATCTGACTCCGTTAATCTAATAATTTTCCTCATAGTAACTAATTTTTTTAATAGGGTATTTCCTATTCTTTATTGGAAAATCCCTATTTTCATATAAATACTTTGTTTTTCGTAAAAAAAATAAATATCTTTGCAATAGTTATAAAAAAAAAATAATTATGAAAAAGATTATTAGTATTTTAATTGCGCTCGTAATGTGTGCGTTATTATCATCTTGTATCACAACAGCGCAAGCACAAGATGATGGGATTTATGACGATAACGTTGACATCAGTATAGTTATCTCAAACGGAACTCCTTATTATAATAGTAGCGGTCTTTTGTTATATTATATATACCGCGATTATTATTATTATCCGTTCTATTACAATAATAGGTATTATTTTCATAGGTATCATAGACCATTGCCTCCATCTAGGATGAATAGATATAGACCTGTTCCTAGGGATTTTTATAAACATAGACCGCCACATAGATACTATGTAACACCTCCTAACAGAAGTACATACCATATTAGGCCAAATTCTAATCACAGACCAAATATAGGTAATCATAGGTATGGTAATGGGAACATTGGAAGGCAACAAACGCATGGAACTCAACCTAGAAATGGCGGTAGATTCGGTGGAAGGAGATAAATATTAAAAAACATTAAAAAAAATTCTGTAAAAATTTGGAAGTTTAAAAAAAAACTTATATCTTTGCAATATCAAACTTAGAAAAAGATATTAACGTTACAAATTTAATTTAGATTATGGAAGCAAAAATTTTTGTTATCGCTTTCCCAACTATGGAAACAGTTGTGGAGAAAATTAGTTCAGCACTTGATGAGGCTTTTAATGTAAAACCAAAAAAGGCTGAGAAGTGCAAGGAGAAAGAGGCTTGGAAGCCTAAGTGTTGTGAACGTGACTTTACGCCACCAAGATTTAAGAATCACAGTTTTATGCCACCAGCACCAATTCCACAATGGGGTGTTTGCGGAGAAAAGGCAGACGATAGCCTTCGTTTTGGGGCTGAATTTGCTGTAGATGAGCCACGCTGTGAAGACTATGACAAGCGTTGGCAGTTTGAAAGTGACCACGAAGCATTCGACCGCTTTGTAGAGGCTGGTGAGGATTGTGTTGCAAGAGGTCTTGCAAGACCAGAAGGCGTTACAACACACAGATGCAATGCAGTACGTAAGAAACTGAATGAAGCACCTCCAATGGGTTTGGACTTGATTGGAGAAACACATTGGTGGGAAACTTTTGAAGATTTCGATTTTTAACCTAATTTAACGTGAAGGATTTTGAATCTTTCACGTTTTTTTATATATTTGTAAATCAACATCGTAGATATACTTATTGTATTAACGAAATTAAAAACATTATAAAAAATGGGTAATAAAAGAGACGGTCTTGGAGATAGAATGAAAAATAACTATGAGAACAGAGCCAAAACATATTTATTAAGAAGAACACCAGTGATTATTAGGTTAGATGGTAAAGCATTCCATACATTTACTAGAGGATTTGCAAAGCCATTTGATGCAAGATTTATACGTGTAATGCAAGAAACAACATTAGAGCTTTGTAGAACTATCCAAGGATGCGTATTCGGCTACACGCAATCTGATGAAATAACTCTTGTATTAGTTGATTATAATACGATTGATACAGATGCTTGGTTTGACTATAGTGTAGAAAAAATGTGTTCTGTCGCTGCATCTATGTGTACACTGTATTTTAATAGGATATTCACTAAAATTGCTAGTGATTTTATAAAAGAACACGAGCATCAAGCGAAAGATAAAGAGAATCTTGGTGATGTAGCAGACCAAGTTGATAGGGTTCTGAAAGCATACATGAGAGGAATCAAAAATGGTGGGTTGTTCGACGCTAGAGTGTTCAATGTCCCAGAGGAAGAAATCACAAATTGCTTACTTTGGAGGCAAAATGACGCAACAAGAAACTCTGTGTCTTCATTAGCCCAAGCATATTTCTCGCCAAAAGAACTACATGGTAAAAACAGTAGTCAAATGCAAGATATGCTGATGGAGAAATACAACATCAATTGGAATAACTTGTCAATTCCAGAGAAGAGAGGTACTGCAATTATTAAGAATGGTGAAGGCGATTGGGTAATTGATGAGGAAATGCCAATACTAAGAGGTGAAGGTAGGGAATACCTAGAATCTAGAATCCATTTTGAGGAAGAAGGTTAAATAATATTAAAATTGGAGTAGTTATTTGGCTATTCCAATTTTTTTTCATATATTTGCATCAAGCAATAAAACATTATATGGGAAAAACGATTAAGAACATAATTGAAGATAGTAAAAAAGGAAAAACCAATAAAGTATATGGGCTAATATATGAAAAAGGTTTAATTAATGAATATGAATGCCTAATTGTACCTATTAAAGGTATATTGGGTTATTTGTTTCCTAGTGTTATTAGTAAAAATTATAAAATTATATTAACAAACACTAGCAACGACTACACGAAAGTAATTGAAACTTGGTTTTCAGACGTAGAACTAAATGGAAATAGGTTTTCATCGAATGACATATATTTTTGGATGTATTATACAAACAAAAAAGATGCATTGGAAGAAGCAGTATCTACATATTGTTCCTTATGTGAAGATGCTGAATATTTGAGGGAAAATATAATTAAATTCTCCGATGAGGAAACTATGGGTTTCTTAGAGGAACATGATAGTAGAATTATTAACGACAGAAAAATTTTTAAAAATAGACAACTAAAATAAATATGAAAGATACTTTCCAAACGATTACTGACGATAAAAGACTACTTTATGAGTATGTCAGGGGTTCGCATTTATATGGGCTGAATAATGAAGATTCAGACGTAGATATAAGCGGACTTTATATTGCGACTAAAGAGGCGTTCATGGGATTAGGTGCGGATTATCAAGACCAAGTATCAGACGAAAGAAACGATACAACATGGTATGAGATTGGTAAGTTCTGCAATATGCTATTGAAGTCAAATCCGACAGTATTGGAGGCACTGTTCGTTCCAGAATCTAAG
>Ga0247608_10006277_pt1 | contig 12569 bp, 6 predicted proteins | sample 176DNAGHGlowgp2_FD_193490 | JGI IMG/M metagenome (GOLD analysis project Ga0247608, IMG submission 193490) | Sheep rumen microbial communities from Palmerston North, Manawatu-Wanganui, New Zealand - 1766 DNA GHGlow gp2 | ecosystem: Host-associated > Mammals > Digestive system > Stomach > Rumen ... | reverse complement strand
GAAATTCATAACCACCTGTGGTGTCAGGGGGACGGCATCCTCGCCATCCCATCCTACAGGATATGCTTGATATGTCTTCAACTTATCGAGCATGACAACATAAGCCTTCTGAGCTTCATCAGTCACATATGAACTAAAAGCTGCCATATTATCTCTAACATTAAGGTTTCTGGTACAAATATACGATTATTTTCCTAAACCTCCAAACTTTTCCGATTCTTATTGCACAATCAAGATTCATCTCGGCATACAGTTTTCCGACTTCAGGCCTCTTCCATCAGCCTTCAGCCATCTTCCATCAGCCATCTACTCATACTGATTCTTCCTCCTATACCGTTCCATCAGGGCAAGAAGATCCTTAAACCGCTCCACCCTCTCCGGCTTCATCTTCCCCGCATTCAGGACTTTACGATTCGCCTTCACCCAGTTCAACATGTCATGCTCCTCAATCCGGTACTTCGACGGATTACGGTGATTGGTTTTGATGAAATCAATCACCTCATCATACCGTTTCTGCCAACGTTCGTCCTGTGTCATGACTTCCTTACATCTTCATATGTCAGATTTTTCCTATAATTCCGATACCTATCAGTACCGCCGATTTCTTCTCCAAGGTTTGTCTTGTCCACATACATTTCAAAATCAAGATGTACATTAAACTTATTCAATATCTCTTCAAGCATGTCTTGGCGAAGGTAATAAAACGATGAAGATGTGGACTGATATACCTCCACAACCTTTTCACCATTTCTGTAATAACTAAGGTCTTCTAAACAGAACTGCAAGTTGAGTTCGTCACAAATATCCTCATCCAAGAAATAAAAGTGCGGAACTATGTCTCGCTCGTTGTCCCATGATGAAAACTCATATCTGTTCAACAATGGCACACCCAAGCCAGGGTCGTAATAATTGTCTTCTGTCGTTTTCATCTTCCGCCAGCCTATCTCAAAGGCGAACAGATGTGAAGGGGAACTCCCCAAATCCTCCACTGCATGCCCACCAAGAGCATTCCAGTTCAAGCAGGTCGTAACCCGCCAGAATATAGAATTCCCCCTCTCACGCTCTTCGTTCTTCTGTGACACTTTACCCTCTAATAGAACCCACTGGTATGACGATTTCGGTAATTTAGAACATAATTTATTCTCAAAATTACCCATCGGGTCTATTTCCATCCAAGCCTTTATTTCATCGTCCTTGCAAAGGTAAGACCGTGTATCCAAGTTCCTTAACGGGTTAAATGCGGGATATGACGGATCCACGTCAACTTCATCTGTTCTGAAAGTATCCTTATACTCTGGATCGATTATACCATTCAACAGAAGCCATCCCACAAGTTCCTTTTGTGTAGAATTACGATGTTTAAATGAAATGGTTCTCACAGATTCTTGCCAATACTTAAATTTATCCGATAGTTCTTCCTCCTTTTGGGCATAGACATCATCATTATAGCCTTTATCCACCATTCGCTTGGCTATCATAAACCACAAATCATCAGATGAATAGGGACTTCTACTCTTGTATGGCATATAAGAGTATGGCCGCAAATGGTATTTTTCAAAGTCATATTCATATATACTTCCATGCCAATTCACATTCAATTGCTGCCATTCTTCACCTTTGGAAAGATACAGCACCGTTTTGTCTGATTTAATAGAATAGTGAAATTGGGCATAATCCATCAATGTGTCCAACAAATCCAGTAAAACCACATGCGAAGTTGGATGCTCCCTCATATCCTCTGATAACATCAACAGGGCCTGCTGCACTTTTCTTTGGCTGCTGTTTCTTACCGATGCGCCCACCGCAGAAAGATATACTGCCTCTCGAATAAAAGGATCATTCAATTTAAGGGCATCTACGGCAATAGGCAGATATTGATCAAAATGTTTTTCTGCATAAAGCGTGATTTGTCGAACTAGTTCAAGGCGCTTTTTATGCATAAAACATCCGGCAAATAGCAAAGCTGCTGCCATTGCATCCATTCCCACAATATCTTCATGAAGGTGCTTCTTGATGCACTGTACCACCTCTTCCATCACGCCATATCCCATAAACGTGGAATGAAATAACATATCCAACTCCTCGGCACTCATCTGTATAAAGGCTGGCAAAAGTGAAGAAATACCAAATACGGACTGTTCTGTCACCACTTTCTCTTTTACCAGTTCACAGACAGATTTCTTCAGTTCTAGACCTATCGGTGTCTCCAAGCGCTTTTCAAGCGATTGTCTTCCCTCAGCACTTCCGCAGATAAAGTCGATATTACCAAGTATCTTTGACAAAGCTGCATCCTCTGGTACCAAATCAAACAAGTCTCGACGGTCTCTTTCTGCCACTAAATAGACAAGTGATTTAACAATGTCCTCACTCAGCGTATGCAGGTCATCGCTTCCTCCAAACAGTTTATTATAAACGGCTTGGTCTTTTAATAAAGCCTCAAGATCTGAAGCATCCTTCGTACACGACATCAAATAACTGGCTATGTGGTAACCCGCCATCAGGTCGTAAGTAAACTTCACCTCACTGTCATCTTGATTCAGGTCTATCTGGAAACAAATCCCCTCTTCTATCAAGCTTTCCGTCTTGCCGTTAAAGATCGCTCGGAAGTCATCCCAATAATCCAGTGTTCTGGTATTTCGTTCCCACAATAATTGCCCCATTTTGACAAGCCCCTTCTTAAGGTCATGCTTCACCGCCTTATCCACCACATCGCCGTCTCGTGCAATGTTCTCAACCAGACGGTTGGAATAATGCTTCATGCACTCTGCCAATGAATACTCATTAACCACAAGCCCATGCGTACCTTTATTTGCTTCACAAAAAATTTTGAGCAGTAGCGGGTTCCTGAAAGGTATCTTACTAATCAGTTTAGCATCACATAATTCATATTTTATAAAATACTTCCTAATTGTCTCGGCAAGATTGACAATTTCAATACCTTCCAAGAGTATGTAGTCATCAACGTCCTCATATTTCTCCAATCCGTAGATACGCTGAATGTACTCAGATTTCTCCCTACACGTGGTTACAAGGAACAGATGCCTTGTTTTCCTTATGGCATCAAGCAAAAGTGGCAAATCTTCCTTCCATGCAACATCGCCCGGAAAACTTTCATTAAGACCGTCAATGATAATTGGCATTCTCATTCCAGGAAAACAGGCTGCAAGACTATCAAGAGCTCCTATCAGTTCATTGAAGGTCAACTTTCCATCAACTTCAAACAGTTTCAACAGGGCATCCTGTGGGCGTGTGTAGTGTCTAAATCTGCTGCCTGCTACAAACAGTACTGGCTGATTGGCATGTACAAGTTTACTTGCAATTGCACAGGAAAAATGTGTTTTACCATAACCAGCCTGAGCAAATACCGGAAAATAATCATTTGCCCTTAACGCAATAGCATACTCTACGGAATGTATTCTTCTACTTTTACCACAGAAGATAATATCCTTGATAATTTTTATATCTTCCGTATAATAATTGAAAGAGTTGGGCTCTAAATCCTCTTTCTCTGCTTGTATAGCATCATTCAATTCCTTAACAATCCCACCAAACTGCTCGAAAGTGCCATCAAATATCTCAAAGCCTTTAGCAACAATGCTTTCCAAGCCATCCTCATGTACTATTGAGCACAAACGCCGTCCCATCTCCAAGAGAAAAGACTCATACTTTTCAAAAGCAGGCAGGACTACGCCCTTAAAAGCATAGGAACGCTGATTTTTGCTTTCCTTTGTATTCCATCTTTTCTCATAATGCTCCAGTCTTTCATACAGAACAGCCAGCCTGCTCTTTAATTCTTTCTCCGCTTCTTTGCTGTCAACCATTCCCATCAACTGGTGTTCGAAGGTGGTTTCTGTATGCAGTTCCACATCAAACTTCTGCTTGAGCGATTCAATAGTGGCATTCGTTATTCTTGTCACTATATCGTAGTTCAAGTAGCTTTTTCCAAAGAAGAGGGCAGTAATACCTTGATATCTTGGAATGTCCTCAGAAAAGATACTCTCAAACACACTTTTATGCCAATGGGTAATGCCAGGGGCAGGATTGATGGCTGCAAGTTCATCCTTCAATTCCTGATAAACATTCTCTTTCACCATCCCTGGTGTACAGATTACCCACAATGCCATGCAGGGATGAGCTGAACAGGTATCCCTAAAGCTATCAGCCAGTTCCGTCCTTCTAGGCTTTGTTAGCGAGGTGTTCTCTAAATCATTCTGATTCACCCAGAACTTGGCCTGCCAGCATATTTCAGCGCCAACAGGATAGGTTATCCCTTCATAATCCAATGGCTTGGCCAGCGTCAGATAAAACTCTGAACCTGCCATATTGTAGGGATATGTTATTTTTCCATAATCCCCAAACTTAGCCACTGCTATCTGATGGCAGAACTTCTCAAAGGTAATCTCCTTTGAGCTACTGTTCTGTTTTAATTGATTCCAATCTATCTCTATCATCGTTGGTAGCAACTGGTTATTTGAGGATAATACGGACAATGGCCTCTACACAAGTCATGTGCTGCGCATTCCCGTTTACAACTATTCTTCACCCGCTCTCTGTATGATTGCAGTTTATTTAGCCATATATCGTAAAAATCGTATTCCTTCAGAGAGTACGAATCCCGTCCTCCAGAAAAAGAGCAGGGCGAAACACACATATTCTCATCTATATATACAGAAAAGAAACCTCCTTCACAAGCATCCACCATTTCATTCCTCACAGCATGGGCATGTATCAGCATAGGAACAAAACACGCATCAAATCCTATCTTGCACTTTGCTTTAGGTGCTTTCACAGCTTGAATGAATGCAGTCATCTTCGCCCCAGATTTCAGCAACGGGTCTTCCCCGCCGCGCCCAGCTGGTTTATAAGTAAGGAATACCACTGCATTAACACCTTTCAAAAGGTCATTAAACGCTCCGTTCACAATTGCTATTGCCTCTTCTATGGATTCATCAGATAGTATATAGTGGACATTTAACTTAATTCCCTCAGCATTCATTATTGCGGGTCTAATTCTTTTTATTTCAGATACGCTGCTTGCTGATATAGCCATTGCCCCGACCTTGCCTTTGATAGCTGCACAGATTTCTCTTGTCAGTAACAGTCCGTTTGTGGTAAAGTTAGGTACTATTCCTCGTTTTATAGTCTCGTTCACAATATCAACAAAAAAAGGATGCTCCAGTGGTTCTCCACCTCCAATGGCTACTTGGAATACTGTTCCATATTCTGGAGAAGACATACTATCAAGCACATGACAATATTCTTCTAAGCTCATCACCTTACCGCCAGGTGTACTGTCTTTATAGCAGAAAATACATCCCTTCGAACATTTATTGCTGATGCTGATGTCCGCTAATTCCGGCACTGGAGCAAAGGCAGGATTATCATCCTGCGTTTTTCCCCATCGGAAAGTCACACCAGTATCAGCATCTGCAATAAAATGATAATCTCCTATATGACGAGCCAGCATCATTGCTTTAATATTGTTCCACCTGTATAGCCGCCAAGCCCTGCATCATCCCTGACAGTCTGCCTCCAAGCAGATATTCTCCACGCAAATAGTTAAACAATTCTTTCTCTGTCATGGTAGAAACATCTGTATTCATGCCATTCTCCTGTAACATTTGCTTATTATACGCTTCATCGTCATCATCGCGGAATTCCATTAAATATGTATAGACCTCATGATTCTCTACATACGACAGCGTACCTTTTTCAAGCATGAATTCCCTGAGAGCTTTTGCCATAATAACAGGCTCAGACTCGCTATGTAATGATGATCTCAAATCAAGGAAACAATCAAGAATATCCAGATCCATCATTATAATATAACTGACAGAGCTGCTGTTTGTCACGAAATCTGTTCTTATCTTCATATTCTTTTATTTTGAGCAATATTCTTCATTTGCTTTGTTCCACATTTCTACAATATCCAATTCAACTTATTGAACCTCGCCAACATCTTGTCACCTGCGTCCGAATCAATAGACCTCACAAATTGTATTCTACCTAGTAACCACTCTTTGTAGAACATCTTGTCAGGATACATCGCCTGGCTATGAACTGTCGGCGTGTACTTCTCACAAAAATGCAATTCCCGAAGGATCTCATTCCTATACGACTTCGGGACATGCACTCCTGCTCCTATTGTCAAACCTGTCACTTCCATCTTTTGCCCTTTATGCTGCAATTTCGTTTTCTTATGGTTCAACTTAAAGCCGTTCTGCTCTACAATCTGTCTTATTTCATTAACCGATGGAATACGATTTCTGTCATTGCTCGAAATTGCAATATCATCAGCATATCGTGAGTAAACCAGCCCATTAGCTGCACAGTAATGGGCAATTTCCTCATCCATCTCCCTTGACAACAGGTTTGATAGGTAGGGACTTGTTGGTGCTCCTTGTGGCAAATGCCCCTCATAAGTACAAATAGCTGTAAGAGCCCAACACACCTTCGCTTCATACCCCAAACTCACAAAATAATTATATACCCTGTTCGCATAAATATTGTCAAAGAAATCTTTGAGGTCGAGCGTCAATAGCCAAACTGCTCCTTCATGAGGGAGCGCATTTGTCTTAATTCCTCTACGCTCCACAAAACCTTGGGCATATACAGATATACGTTCATCTCTCGTTAACAAACTATTATATACCCACCATTGCACTTGCTTCAGAGATGCAGATGGTGCGGTAATCGTTCTGGTACTGTTGGGATCACTTTTCTTTCTGATACCGTAAGTTTCGTAGTTTGCGTCTATATGTGACAAGAGATAATACAGTCCGTTTTCCGACCAACCGATGTGACATGCAAGATGTCCCACGTCAAAAATAATCGGCATGTTTCTTGCGTCCAAAGCCGACTTATACCTCAGACATTCGTCTATGTAGGGCTGACTATGCCCCTCCCTATTTGCTTGTTTAATGAAAAGAGACTCCCAGGTTTCTGCCATAATCCGATTACGTCTGTTATTTGCACTCTGCTGCAAGCGGAGTGCATTCATGGAATCGCAAGTCTGCGCAGCGTATTTCATGAATACAGTATAAAGATGTTTTATTCTTAAGCCAGCCCAAGGGACCTGCCATTTCTATTTTGTTTGTACAACTCATAGAAAACCGAGCTAATCAGATTATTCAAGTCCCCTGAAAGTCTCAGGTACATATATTATTGTTTTATCGTCCTCCGTATGTGGTGCTGCTTTGCTATACGCTGTATTCTGGTATGCAATTAGTTTAAGCATCTCCTCATACCTTGCTTGGCACGCTGATGTTATCCTATGATGGGCATCCCACAAGCCCATACGTTCTCCTTTCGTCCATATTGCAACCATATCTATATAATGCAACCCTAACTGATTTGCGATTCTCACCTCATCCATTCCATGTAACTTCAGTCTGAGGACAGACATCATACTGTAGTTTGTCTTATCATGAAATATTCTGGACACATTAATATTGCCATTAACTTCGAAGAACTTTAAAAAGTAGAAGATCCATCTGTTCGTTTCGTTCCTATCCATAAAGGCTTTCTTACCTTTCTCCGCATAACTTCTTGGAACCAGCGGAAGAAATTTGTCTGAATGTTTCCATATAATTGGCAGTGTATTATTTGGCACAGCATGACTGAAAACCGTCAACATTTGCGAGTTCTCATAACCTAATGCATTCTTTTTCCCTTCTATCTTTTTTCCATATTTGTAGGCAAATTCCCTAATGGGTAGCATTTTGTAATAACTGCCAAAACACGAATTCTCAACATCAAACACCTTTCTTTTCTCTTCGGCAATCACTGTCAATGAAGGATAAGTCATCTCCAGTTTCTCTTTCCCTTTTTTACTTGTTACTATAGCAAGAAGATTAACTGTTGCAGGACATCCGGCATCTAATACCAGTTCAACGTTTGCATTGTTCTTTTCGTATTTCACAAAAGTGCTGCCACTACCGATTACATCATCTACAAAAAACACAACGTCATCTACAGTCAGCTGTTCCACATTCAAATCATCAACACAGGTATAATAGTGGAATCTATGTCGCTGAGGAAAATGAGGTTTTAATACCCCTTGTATGATATAGACAACCATCTGCCCGCTCTTGCCTGGTTTGCCAACAGGTACAAAGTGTAACTGTTGGTTAGGCTGATTAACGTAGTGCTCCAACATTTCTGTCAATATATTGATTATATCATCTTCACGATAATAATCTATGTGTTTCAAGATTTCTATTGCCAAATCTACCTCGTCAAGTTTAAAGTTTCTTAGCCAATCATAGACATTCCTCTCGGTAATGCGATTGTAAAAGCGGTACTGCACCAGGCCACCTATCACATCTTTTTGATTTTCCGTAAGCTTATTAATGTTTGCTGGCATATCCTAACAAATTTTCCTCCTGGGTCATATACAAAAAACATTCAAATATCTCATCAACCACAAAACTCTCTCATTAAATATGCCTTCGACGATCGACAACATATCATTTTATCTAATATCTCTATAATCTGTGTCCTGAGTGCAGGCGGGTATGAATTCGAAACTCCATATCCAAATACATTCTGACATTTTCGCATGATGTCCTCCAACCACGATATTCCTGCATACGATATCATCCTCGGCATCATCTTATGTATTGTTTGATGTATCAAGCCTACCCAGTTTTCGAGTTCTTTCTCCTCAGAATAGTCTGCAAACAGCATAAGTCCCTTCAACACATTTACATCGTTGCCATAGCGAGATACTAATATATTCATATATTGCAGACTTTCTTCACAAAACTTCGGATTCCCCTTCATCCTTTCAACTACATCTCCATGATCTTGAAAAGCCAGTATCTCCTTCAAACGAGTAATATGATAATCGTCTTTTTTAAGGCAATATACATTTCTCGCAAGTTTGATCCATAACGAAAAGAACTTATCTGTCTCACCTGTTATCTCAGCCTCATGAATAAGCCCTGTCAGATGTGCTTCCGATGCGCGGTTTCTTCGTATCGATTTCTTCAGAAGCCTCTTTGTATAATAGCGAGTCCAAAAGGACTGCTCACACAACAGCGTCTCAGCAACAGGCTCCGACAACTGTCTAGCTGTCAGATAATTTCCACGCACCTCATTCTCTCCATATCTGAAAAGTTCTTTCATCAACTTCGTCTTGAGTCTCGTCAGCCTGAATCCCAAATCTTTCATGGGCAACATCCTTAATGCCAGTGACACATCAATCGGGCGCAACCTTCCATTCCTTTCTTCGCAAAGTAGCCTGAACTTTTCCACGAAGATTTCCATCTCCTTCCTGTATTTTTCCCAAAGTGCCCCTTCACGAATCATCTCCACAATCATCTCATCAAGAGGCCGGGCATTTATTCTGTCTCTTATATTCACGCTTGCCATTAGAACAGAATCGAATATCTCCTGACGATTTTCCACAAAGAGATCCAATAACTTAGGAACAGCCCTTACACAATAGCCTACCCCATCATACATAGCTGCCGGATTATAAAGACTATCGCTCTCTCTCAACATGTGCAATATGAACTCTTTGCACCATCGGGCATCGTCATCCACCTCTTTACACAGCTGAATATAGGCTGGTGCTATACCATCGACATATGAAATACTAAGCTGTGCTGAGAAGCTTTCAACTGGGTATTTCTCCAACTCTTCCCTGGCCTCTTTTAGCATCTCGACCACTTCTTCATAACTGCCACCTTTACCTTCAAAAAACCGACAAATCCATCTTGTCGTAGACATTGTTTCGCCATTCATGATTGCCTCATAGGCCGACACTGGAGGCCTGATATCCCCAGAGTTATAATTATCCAAAGATATCTCTTGTATTTTATAGGCATTCTTTTTCAACTGAATGTTTCGATCATAAAAACTCATCCTAACACTCAGGTCTGCAGAGAAACCAACATCGCGGCTGTCAAACTCTGTCGCCCATCTATGTTTATCAAGTTCTTTTAGTCTTTCCGTCTTTGCTAATTCATCCACCAGCTCACGACATACGTCCAAATGTTTAAGCGCGACAGCCGTCACAACAGCCGTTATCATAACATTCTTTGAACTTAGGATGAGTTTACGCATAAAATTACAATCGGAAGTACCGTTACTGATAACAAAGTCAAGATACCAATGCAGGTCAATTAACAGACTAACGATTAAGTCTGGGACATTCGACATTATCCCGTTCCGATAAGCACACCAGAGTTCCTCATTGCCCCTTTGTATTATTCTTTCGCCTTTCAGCTCTATCTCAATTTCTTCCAGTTGATGTGTTTGTGGCATCTTTTCCATATAACAAGATACTGCCTGATCTAGGAACTTTGGTAAATACTCTAAAACAAATTGGTTCCCTGCCATCAAAAGATATACGATAGATGTTTGAAATCTGTCATCAGTTGTAGAAATACTAAAACTCCTATCTAGTCCATATGAATAATAATCACCGAAGGAATACCGCTCCACATCAATATGTCCGCCATGCCAACAGTAATCCCATATATCCATCATCAGTAGAGGATTACTACGAGCTAGACGGTAGTTTCCTATGTCTGATTCTTTAACGGCAAACTCTAATATGTGTCTATATAATGAGTCGCCTTTAATATGGTCTTTAGCTAATATTGCTCTTATAAAGCCATCCAGTTGTTCTTTTATAACTATAGCAGTACGATAGATGACAGGAATTAATTTATAAAATAGCAGTTGAAATTCACCACGAATCGTTTTATTTAACAACCCAAGGGCTATATCGCCACACTTTTTTGCCGTTTCTCCTTCGCCATGGGCTTTGCTCCAAAGCAAAATAACCGGTTGTATCTCATTATAATGACCCAGCCAATATTCTACACCGAGGTTATACACGAAACTAATAACGACCTCCCATCCTTTCCCATTCGGTTCAATACTCGGTGATGTTTTCCCGAATAGTTCATCTTTGCTGATGTAAACACATGATATCGGCAGCCAAAAGAGCATCTCGTTTAGAATCTTCGAATTATCACGTAGCAGCAGCTGGCTATTATCTTTCATAAATATCGCCACCTCATCCGACTGTAGTACGGCAGTAATGAGTTCATTCTGCAAATTCTCACTTATCGTGGATTCTAATGTCTTATAAACCGCTTGGTCTATTTCAGGATTTTTTCCAATCTTGTCACTGACCCATTGCCTAAAGCAACGGCATCCTGTCACTGTGTCTCCATATTCAGAATAGATTTTTATCAAGGATGCTGCTTTTTTATACGACCTTTCCAACAATTCTGTAACGGCCCATTCTCCATACAGATCATGACTAAATCTAATTTCTTTATCCTCGTCCCTTGTCAATATGTGGTCTTCTATCAGGCTGTCAATAATATCCTCTTGACTCATTGATAAGACAGAAGATGGTTTAACCTTGTCAACATACAAGGCTTTAGCCAAATCCAAAATGAATTTCTCTCTGGCTTTTTTGGTAGCCATAGTCCCAGTACCACAGATTTTTTCATTCCATTCCCTCTGCTTAAAATCCGTGTAAGTCATTTGGCTGCCATCTTCTTTCTGGCTGAGATATTCTTTCAACTCCATGGGGATTTGGATATAATCTCTGAGAAGTCTGTCTATTGGCAACTTAAATTTATAAAGATTTGATAATTCCTGTAGGTATTTCTCTGTAAGGCGATTAACTTCAACACCACGAACCCTTTGCTCTGTTTTGTCTTGTACAAAACTAAGCAACTGCCCCGAAGCCTCTTTCCTGCATGTGAGGATGATTCGCCAATGATGCTCTTTCAACATTCTGAATAGCAATGATAGTTCATCAGCGTTCTTCTTCCTCAACACAATTTGTTCTGCAGAGTCTATTACAAAATATTTCTTTTCAAAACTATCATAAGCCTCAAAGAAAAGCTTATGATCCTCTACCAGCATATCGCTGATACTATCCTTATTGAATCTTTCTCCTCTATATATTCTTACAGCAATGTCGTTGTCTTGCTGCTCTAAATACATCTTCACTAACGAAGACTTTCCACAGCCACCTTGTCCTATAACAATAGCGACATCATTCTTTGAAAGAATCTCATCAAGAACACTAAGTTCCTTTTTCCGTTCAATAACTATACCTTTGCCGAATGGTATCTTAGTCTGAATGTCTTTCAGATAACTTGATGTTCTATCTTTACCGGTTTCAATAACCTTCTCTGTGGGCGAATCAATATGGAAGAAATTCTCATAAATGCGTATATCCTCACTATCAGCTACCTTGTCTATTATTTGTTTGTTAAAACGAAAAACGCATTTCATTCCCAATTTTTCCACATAGGTTTTCAGGTTTGCTTTTGGGGTTGGTGGAATATCTTCGTTAGAGTACAAATAGATAACATCTTGATCTGGATTGTATTTTTTTGCCTTTGATATGGAATCTTTGAATTCCTGCAAATTTGGTTGATGGTCAAAGAACTTACATTGGAAGCCTATCTTTTTTCCATTACAACATACCAATTCCGTTTCGTTGCCTGGTTGATTCTTAGCAGCACTAAGAGTTCCTTGATCGATCCCAAGCTCATCGCAAAACAGCATCCTGCAAAGATCTTCAAAAC
>Ga0247608_10006276_pt1 | contig 12570 bp, 9 predicted proteins | sample 176DNAGHGlowgp2_FD_193490 | JGI IMG/M metagenome (GOLD analysis project Ga0247608, IMG submission 193490) | Sheep rumen microbial communities from Palmerston North, Manawatu-Wanganui, New Zealand - 1766 DNA GHGlow gp2 | ecosystem: Host-associated > Mammals > Digestive system > Stomach > Rumen ... | reverse complement strand
AACCGAGAATACGATTTCGTTCAAGAACGGAGGTTCGTTCACGTTTTCGAGTTCTACGATAACCTTACCCGTTACAGAAAGGTTTTCATCGCCAGAAACGTCATAGACACGAACAGTCAGTTCATAGGTCTTTTCTTCAGTTTCGTAGTCAAACTTACGCGTCGTCGTCAGCACACCGGTTTCCGGATCCAGATAGAAGCCATCCACTTCGGTCACGAGTTCAAATCTGTCGTTGCGGAACTTCGATGCCGTATCAAAGTCATCAAACTTGAGGGTTGTAATTTCATAACCCTTCTTATCTTCCGGGAACGTAATCTTTTCGGTCGGTTCAATAAAGATGGGCTTTTCGTTCAAGTCGTTAAGCTTAATAACAACGTCGGCTGTATCGGTCTGCACCTTCTGACCAGTAACGCCAGATTCATCGGAGGCAACGACCTTCATTTCATAGACGTTCTTAGTTTCATAGTCCAGAATAGCGCCCTTAGCAACCGTAATGACACCGGTACTCGGATCAATTACAAACGATTTGGTTTCATCCAGCAATTTATAGGTAATTGTAGCACCCACCTGAGTCGTCGTTGCATGAATAGCCTTTTCCATATCGACTACGGTACCTGCAACAGAATTTTCATCAATAGTTCCGTTATAGGCAACAGCATCGAACTTAGGACCATCTTCGACATCCGTTACGACGATGGTGAATTCCATTTCGTCATAGAGATCCGGATAGTTTTCCGTATCCACATCGCGAACTCTCAAAGTAAGCTTATAAGCGCTCTTAGTTTCGTAATCAAGAACGACACCCTTTTGAATATAGACAATACCAGCCTTGGTCACACCAAAGATATCTGTGTCACCGTCAACAGCGACAACTTCATTATTTGTGAACTTGCCATCGGTATCAAAGGTATCGTAATCAGCATATTTCACAGCCTCAGCCGAGAACTGCTGATCTTCTGCAATCTTGAGTTCTTTCACGTCCGTATCGGTATAAGTGAAATACGGTTTTTCATTGACGTCGATGATGCTAATCGGGAATGTGTATTCACTGCAAAGCAATACACTGAATCCGACAGCCTTTTCATCGCAAATTTCAACCTTGATATTATACTTCTTTCCCGATTCTTTCCAGGCTTCGTAATCGAACGCATCAGCATCGGCCTTCATGGTTACAACACCCTTCGAGCTGATTTCGAACAAGTCCTTAGCCGTGCCACCTGTAATTTCGTAGGTGAAACCATCGCCTTCTTCATCCTTTGCGCTAATCGTCCCGGCCTTTGCCTTTGTAGCATTTTCAGGAACAGCGAGATTGACCTTTTCAGGATTCAAGAATTTTGGAGGCTTGTTGTTAGAATCGACTAGCTTGATCAAGAGGCCACCACCGAACTTGTTACCCGAAATGACGGCACCGTTCAAGTTCATAATCTTGAACAACATGTACTCATCGCCTTCGACCTTTTCGTCATCAATAACTTTGAGCCATGCCGAATATTCAGGAACGTCCGGATAACGCATTCCCTTTCTAATGACAATATGTCTTGATTCCCCATCCTTGCAGAACGGCATTTTATGGGTATCATCATTTGCGCCTAAATCTTCACGCTTAGCGAACTCTTCCGAAAGGTTGCCAGCAGCTTGGCTCTTATAATAGGCATACTTCGTATCGGCATCTTCAACTTCATCAAAGAACGCAAAGCAGTAATCGAAAGAGACTTCGGTATGAGCAGTATCCGTCAAGTAGAACTGCATGTCATACCATGTATCATCATCTTCCTTGAACTTATCACCGACAAAAATGTTTGTCTTGATTTCGGGAGAATTGAACGGAACATAGTGGAACTTACCATCAAAACGAGATTCAAACCAAAGCGTCTTCCCCGCAATCAACTGACCTGCAACACTAATATGGTCATAAATCATAAATCGACCTGTCGTGACATATGTTCCTTGGTAATCCGATTCTTTATTCGAATTCATGGCAGCCCACGTAATGTCAGCATTTGTAAAGAACATCAAGTTTCCAGCATAATTTGTATCAGCAACAACCGTTATATTAGCTTCGTCAAAATTCCATTGATTTGATTCTGTACTCCACGTCGCGTCGCTACCAACATAAGCAACTTGAATCTTAGTATCATTCGCAGAGCTTTCGATATTTACACCTTTTTGCGTAAAAATACGAGTCAAGCGTCCAGTCGTCTTTTTATCGGCATTTTGCGTTGACGACGGCATCAAAATGTAAAGTTTCTTTCCGTAGTTACCAGCAAAATGAATATTCTCTATATACTTATCAAACCAAGTATGTTTGTTCTTGATATCCTCATCAGTAATAGGAGGAATATGAATATACTGAACTTCACCATAGTAACTAGAATTCAAATCAACAGCCGGTTCCCATGAGATTCCGGATTCATCAAACTTCGGAACAGAAAGATTCTTTTCTGGCTTAGGAACATCAGAGGGACAGTTTTCATAAGATCCATCAAGATTCAAGTTAGACAAGCCTTCAAACAGCCCGAGATTCGGATCATTATAATCTTTATCCCAATCCGCATAAATATGTCCACCTGTTTTATGAATATTTTCAATAAATTTATTTACAGCTTCAGAAGCTTGGCCATAAGGGTTTTCATGGCGATTAGGCGCATCAAAATAGACATTTCCCTCAAAGCAATAATCACCTTCATAGCTTGTGTTTTCTGCATTATACGAAGCAGCGAGTACAAGCCAATTGGCATGAACCGGTCCTTTTAACAAATGATCATTGCTAACACTTGAGCCAGGATAGCTAAACTGCAAGTCACCGCCGGAAACAATCGGACCACCTAGCGTGTGTTTACCGTTATTGAAAATAACTTTGTTATTAGCAGTACCAGTATAGCCACTCGGTTCTTCAATTTTAAAGTCCTCTTTATTGAAGACAACAGAATCGGTGCCCCAGAGCTTATACTTCATAAGCTCATTCCAGAGTTTCTGCCCTTGTTCTTCGTCATCTACGCCGGCAAATTTCAGCGGCTCCAATTTGATGACAACGCGCTCAACCTCCGGCACATCTTCTGCCGAAGCGCATACTGCCAGCCCTAGTACGGCCGAAACAGTACTCAAAACTGTTCTCAAAAACAAATTTCCTTTTTTCATAACAGACCCCAACAAAAAAGTCTACTACCTCAAACACCTAATACTGAATATAGTAACAAATTTTTAACAGTAAAACATTAGTTACGAAGAAAAGTACAAAAATCGGGATAATTTCGACCACTTTTTGAGAGTTATCACACAGAGTTTGTATTATATGGGGTGATTCGTTTCATAAACAACATGAAACCCTTGAAAAAATAGCGTTTTGATTCTATATTTCGTAGTCCTAGGCCCTGCGCAATGATTATTTGCGGGCAACTCGCCAGGGCGAAAGCAGCAACGGACTTGCGAATCTTTATGTGCTCAGGTAGCCTAGGATTTTTTATATTGCGCCCGTCAAGGGCGTTTTTTATTTGGGACAACATGATTCTTTGGACAATTCGACATACTAAGCCATATAACCCGAAAGATGTTTGCTACGGAAGACTGGATTTTGACGTCTCCCCCACATTCGAAGAAGAATCAGACAAGGCTCTCAAGGCGCTAGTTGGCGCCGGAGCCAAGCCGACCCGTCTATTTTCAAGCCCACTTGTCCGCTGCACCAAGTTTGCAGACAAAGCATCCAAGTTACTCGGGCTCCCCGTCGAAAAGGAACCCGCTATCATCGAACTCAATTTCGGAACATGGGAAGGTCAAAAGCTGACTGCTGTTCCCCGTTCGGAAATGCACGCCTGGACGAGCAACCTCCGTGGGTACAGGTTCCCCGAAGGCGAGAATTTTTACGACATCGACGAACGTGCAGGAAAGTTCTTGGACACGCTCCCGGACGATGGAGAATTCTTGTGCATCACGCACGCAGGCGTTATCGCCTCACTACAGCATTCGCGCTGCGGACTGCCAGACGAAGTCTTCGTTGAGGGAATGTTTACGTACGCCATGGTGACTCGTTTTGAATTTACTCGTAATGCAGATGGAATGTACCACGGAACGTTTACGAAGATTCACGACGGCATACCAATGCCCTCGCTTAAGATGGAAAAAGCTTAAAAATCCAAAGTCATGACCGCTTGGGCGCCACCTTCCAAATTCGGAAGAAGCGCCATGTGCATGGGGCTATCAAAATCGCTCAAAAGCGCGTCAACAGCGGCATCGGCGATAGAGTACAAGTAAATTAACGCTGCACCCCAAATGTACGTATTGCGGTTCTTTCTGTAATATGTCACACGTTCTTTAATGCGATCGTATTCATCAGAAGATGGGCTTTCTTTTTCGACCAAGTGTTTTCGGTCAAGGTAATAATTAACCATATTCTGCGACGTAGAGACACTTGCAATCGCACCGAAAATGCCCATGTAGACAAGCCCAGCCTTACCAAAATCACGATTGAAAATCTGACCACCACCCGGCAACAAAGCCCACAACATAGCGGTCTTCATATCGCGATATTCCGTGCTCCTATGGTTATTGTTATACCAGATGCCAAACGTATCGAACATTCCATAAAGGTGTACGCCGATAAGCCACGCCAATTCGGCCTTGCGCACATCTTCCTGTTCCATTTTTTTATCGCTCTGCGCACGCACGCGTTCGAGAAATTCTAAGCGTTTGCCGTGGTAAAAAGCAATGCTGTCACGAGGACCATTCATGAGCCGAGACGAAAAATAAAGGACCGAATCCTGGAAAGGACGAGCTCGATCCAAAAGCCTATCTCGCTGATATGATCTGTTAAAGAAAACGTCATAAATCAGCAAGCCCTCGATGCCAGTCAAGAAGCCGCCACGGACATAGTGTTCAGTGTAATATTGACCACCACCGGGAAGAAGGCTGAAAAGCATGGCGTACTTGAGGGAATTGCGCTTTGTCGGGATATCCCATTCATTCACGGGGAGCGTATCAATAGCTAAGATTCCCGTCTTGCCTCTTAGAAGCGGAGTCGTAGAGACTTCAAAATCTACATCGGTAGGAGCTGCCGGGGCTTCTTCATCTTCAGAATCGTCTTCGACTTCTGCATCGTCACCACTAGCGGATACCGCAGCATTCCCCTGAGCGGAGTCAGACGGAGGCGTAGGCGTCGTAAGCTGCGCGAAAATCGGCACGCACAGCAACAAAAACGCCAATATGGTAGATTTCAGAGTCATTGAGGGCGAATATAGAAAAAAGTTTATACGTGCAACGCTAGAGCAAAGAGATGCAAAGGCTGGAATTTATTTAATTTTTGCGTCACATGATGGAGATTCCCGGTCGGAGCCGGGAATGACAAAATGAGAACACACGTTAGAAATTCCCGGTCGGAGCCGGGAATGACAATTTTTTTAAAATTTTATTAAAATGTCTGTTTTTGACATTCAATGTTTTTAACTTATGGGTGTAATGATGAACGAAACAATCAATATCGAACACGAAATTCACGAACTAGCCATGAAGATCAAGGAAGAGCTGATCAAGCGCGGCGAGATGATGGCAACGGCGGAATCCTGCACAGGCGGGCTTATCGCATCGAGCATCGTCAACGAAGCGGGTTCCTCTGCGATTTTGAAGGGTGGAATCGTCGCCTACCAGAACGAAGTTAAGCACGAATTACTGGGTGTAGACGAGGAAATCCTCGAAAAGTACGGCGCTGTGAGCGAACAGACCGTAAAAGCAATGGCTGAAGGTGCTCGTCAAAAATTCCACTGCGAATGGGCGGTCGCCACGTCGGGAATTGCGGGGCCAACAGGTGCAGAACCGGGAAAACCCGTGGGTACAGTATGGATGTGTGTCGCCAATAGTTTGCAAAATGAAGCTTTTTGCGAAATTTTTGCAGGAAACCGTGAACAAATCCGTGAAAAAAGCGTGTATAAGATAATGAGCAAGCTTCTTTTTTTGCTGAATGGTCAAAAAAGCACTTGCACAAAAGTTCACTAATTAGTATATTAACAAAAAAAAGATAAAAAACGGAGTCTAAAATGGCCAAGAAAACAACAACACCCACGAGCAACCTTTCCAGCGAAAAAGCAAAAGCAGTCGAAGCGGCAATCGCCCAAATCGAAAAGAATTACGGTAAAGGTTCTATCATGGCCCTCGGTCAACAGCCTGTCGAAGATATCCCGGTCATCCCGACGGGGTGCATCCAGCTCGACATGGCCCTCGGCGTAGGCGGGTTCCCCCGCGGACGTATCATCGAAATTTACGGACCGGAATCTTCCGGTAAGACAACGCTTGCACTGCACGCCATTGCCGAAGCCCAGAAGCTCGGCGGTGTGGCGGCATTCATCGACGCAGAACACGCTTTTGACGCTGTCTACGCTCGTAAGCTCGGTGTCGATATTGAATCGCTCCTCGTGTCCCAGCCGGACACTGGCGAACAGGCCTTGGATATTGCCGAAACGCTCGTGCGTTCTGGAGCTATCGACATCATCGTCGTGGACTCTGTGGCAGCTCTCGTGCCGCAGGCAGAAATCAACGGCGAAATGGGCGACAACCATGTGGGTCTCCAGGCTCGACTCATGTCCCAGGCTCTCCGCAAGCTCACCGGCATTCTCTCCAAGTCGAACACCTGCATGCTGTTCATCAACCAGCTCCGTATGAAGATCGGCGTGATGTTCGGCAACCCGGAAACGACCACCGGCGGTAACGCCTTGAAATTCTACGCCACACAGCGTATCGACATCCGCCGTATTGCCGCCATCAAGAATGGCGAAGAAGTCATCGGCAACCGCACCCGCGTGAAGATCGTGAAAAACAAGGTCGCAGCTCCGTTTACCCAGTGCGAATTCGACATTCTCTACGGCGTGGGCATTTCTCGCGAAGCCTCCATCCTCGACCTCGCATGCGAATTGGATATCATCCAGAAGAGCGGTTCCTGGTTCAGCTACAACAACGAACGCATTGGTCAGGGTCGCGAAAACACCCGTCTCTTCTTGAAGGACAACGTAGACCTCTGCAACGAGATTGAACAGAAGATTCGCGAAAGCATGAAGGACGTGGAACTCTTCAAGCTCGGTGAAAACGACTCCGTAGACATCGGTGAAGATGGTGAAGGCGAAGCTATCCAAGAGGATGCTTAGTCCGCGTATGCCGACCCCGGCACAAAGGCCGGGGTGACAAGTGCAAACAAAAAAGTTTTCTTCCTGAAAAACATAAACCTCGGCCTTTCCTTTAGCCATTGGGATGGGCTGAGGTTTTCTTTTATATAAAAATTTATCTATATTCAAAATATATGATTCGAGGCACGAAATTAACAGTTTTCGCCATTTGTATTTCAGCCACCGCTCTAATGGCAAAAAGCGACTTGCAAAAAGTTTGCCCGCATCTTCTGACGAATTCGGCCATGATCATCAACATCGAAGGTAAGTTCGTCAATGAAGAGCGAAATAAAACTAGAGTGAATATCGAATGGAGACACCACAATGATGCGCTCGATACATTTTTTGTAAGCCCCAACGACAGCCGGTCGTTCGCCTACATCACCGCAGGCAAATTCCGCTACATGGAATTTGAAGAAGGCAAAGTCAAGCGACAGCTCGGCCTCCACCACCTCAGAGAAAACATCGGCAAGACTCCTCTGAAACTAGATGACTTGGAGCTATTGGCGAACGGCTACTTCAAGTGCCCGGACTCGACAAAACTAGAACAAAACCCAAATGTTTTTTCTACGGCAGTTTCGAACACCTGGTGGAGTTTTGTCGTCGACACTCTCCCCACCCCAGAAAAAGCGGTAATGCGCGGAGCTCCGAAGAAACCTCGCTACTTTTCTATAACAAACTGGAAATCTTACGCAGGCGAAATGTTACCAACATTAGCCAGCATGTCTAGCGAAGATTACAGCGGAAGTCTCTGGATTCGGTCGGCCTACCCTGCTAAAGCCCTAGAAGTAGACCCGCAACAAAAGCCAGTCAAGCCAAAGATTTTGCTTCCTGTGCCTAAGCTATTTGGAAAAATTGCTGTGGAAGGGGAAAGAAAAATACCCCTTATACTCAAGCTGAATCAACAATTGCTGAGCGAATGAGCCGTTATAAAAACGGTTTTTGTCGCGTCGCCACATACCGGCTTTCACTATAAAATTACGAAGTCCTTCATTCCAAGTGAAATGAGTTCCGAGAAGTACCATTCGATAGCTCAGAGATTCTTTTTTGACGCTACCACCGCTGCGTAAAAGTCCTGTTTTGAGATACATGCCTTCATAAAGGATGGACACAAAATCCGTCACCGGAAAACGTCCAAAGCTCTGGAGTTCAACAATGTAGTCGCGGCTGAACACCGGAATGTTGCGTTCGTAATCGTAGCTTTTGCCTTCAAAATCCGTACTGATGTCCGTCAGAACGTAATGAGCCCCAAGCCCAATAACACCTCCATGCGGCAATGAATAGCTTAAATCGATACTCATGTCAAAAAGCTGGGCATAGTCAAAATCAGACGAATCGGACCTGCCAACGTGATCGAAGATGTAATCGGAATTCCAGGTTTCTGCGATATGCCCTTTACCCTTAACGTCGGCATTCACCATTTCGAGATTGGATTTAAAATAGAAGTAGCTTTCGTAGACAAAGCCAAATTCAATTTGCGGATTCAACTGGAACGGCCTAAGTCCAAGCCCAGCACGGAAACCACCATAAAACGGAGAGAGCTCAATAGAGGCGTCCATTTTGAGATACGACGATGCAAGGCCAATAGCTTCACCATAATTTAAAGGCTGCAATGGTTCAAGCCAAGTATATTGCATGCCAACGTTTGCCTGAGGCACCCACTGTCCCCAGACAATCGGGGAATTCACCATTCCGCCCCAAGACAAGTTCGGTCCGTAACGCAGGCCGACCAAGCTAGACTTGTCTACACCCACAGCAGCAAAGCAAAGGGAACCCCAAATCGCCACATTAAGTAAAATAATTTTAAACAAAGCGTTAATCTTATTCATTTCAGTGTAAAATCTAAAAATTATTTAGCTACTTGCGCAATAAATTCTTATTTTGTGGTCATCAAATACAAGGAGATCCAATGAAATTTTCCCATCTGTGCGCACTTTCCTTTGGTGCACTCATGCTCTTTGGATGTACGAATAGCAAGTATTCGTCGCCCGTGCTGATTGAACGCGGCGTCGGCCAGAACGAATACGAACGCGAGTACTTCATTTCCAAGGAAAGCATGGGCATCGACAAGCACTTGCAGAATACCTTCAAGCAGGGTTACATCGAAGAAGGCATGACGACCGACATGGTGAACCTCCTGTGGGGACCTCCCGATCACGAAACCGCTGACGGCATGGTCTGGGAATACTTCACTCGCGAAGGCAAGCTCATCACTCGTTTGTTCTGGAAGTACCCGGAACAGGCTCGTTTGAAGGGATACGAAGGCGAAAAGGTCCTCGACAAGATCGAAGGCGACCGCTATGGTGGATCTCCGGCACCGAGCTCTGCTCGTTCTAGCACGTACGATCACTAGTTTATTAGGTGTTAGGGATTAGGTAAAAGGTATTAGGTCTATATAATTGCGCCGCAAATGTCAAACAAACCTATAACCTACAGCCTACAACCTGTAACCTAACAAGCACTGCTCCCCTTGGTTTAACCGCCGAGGGGCATTTTTTAGGTTTTAGGTATTAGGGTTTAGGGGAGCGATTTACATTGCTGGATGACGCAGTCTAAGCTCTAACTATTGACTAATGACAAATAACTAAGAACTAGCAACTAACGACTAGTGACTATTCGCAAAAAAATTTCTACATTTACGCGCGTTAAATTTTAAACCTCTCAAGGAGTTAATTATGCGTCAGTATATCATTGCTGGTAACTGGAAGATGAACAAGACCGTTAGCGAATCCGTTCAGCTCGCTAAGGATATCGTGGAAGCCGTCAAGGACGTGAAGAAGACCGAAGTCGTGATCGCTCCGACTTACCTCGCTGCTGCTAAGGTTGCAGACGTCATCAAGGGCACGAACGTGAAGCTCGCAATCCAGGACATCCACTGGAAGGACCAGGGCGCATACACGGGTAAGGTTTCTGTGGACATGGTCAAGGAAATCGGTGCCGAATACATCATCATCGGCCACTCCGAACAGCGTCAGTACTTCCACGAAACGGAAGAAACCGTGAACCTCAAGGTCAAGAAGACTCTCGAAGCTGGCCTCAAGCCGATCATCTGCATTGGTGAAACTCTCGACCAGCGCAACGGCGGCATCTTGAAGGAAGTCCTCGGCCTCCAGATCAAGGGCGCATTCAAGGACGTTTCTGCTGAAGACGCTGCAAAGTGCGTTCTCGCTTACGAACCGGTTTGGGCAATCGGTACCGGCGTTACCGCAACCGACGAACAGGCTCAGGACACGCAGGCTTACGCACGTTCTGTCGTGAAGGAAATCTACGGCGAAGCTGTTGCTGAAGGCATGCGCATCCAGTACGGTGGCTCCATGAAGGGCGCAAACGCTCCGGGCCTCCTCGCTCAGAAGGACATCGACGGCGGTCTTATCGGTGGTGCAGGCCTCAAGGCTGACACTTTCAAGGCTATCATCGACGCTGCTGAAGCTAAGTAACTTTTAACGAAAGGAAACGTCACTAATGACAACTCTCTTTTGGGTATTGATCGTCCTCCACGTGTTTCTTTGCGTATTCCTCTCTCTCCTCGTTCTCGTGCAGAACGATAAGATGGGCGGCCTCGCAGGAATCGGTGGTATGACTTCGCAATCTGCATTTTCTACCGCCGGCGCAGCGACCTTCATCCAGAAGTTGACCCGTGTCGTTGCTGTGATTTTCTTCATCGTGGTTTTCGCTCTTGGCCTCATCACGGCTAAGCAGGATCAGGCTGTCGAAGAATCCGCTATGCAGAAGGCAACTCGCGAAAGCGCTGCCGAGCAGGCCGCTCCGGAAATTCCGACGCTCCCGGCTACATTCAACGCTCCGGCTGAAGCAGTTCCTGCTGCACCGGCTGCTGCGGAAGTCAAGGCTGAAGCTCCGGTCGCACCCGCTGCCGAAGTGAAGGCTGAAGCCGCTCCGGCTCCGGAAGCTGCTCCTGCAGAAGCTCCGAAAGCTAAGAAAGGCAAGAAGAAGGCCAAGTAAAAGTTTAGATTGACTTGGTTTTCAAGTCGGTCAAACCGCATTCAGAAGTCCGCTCTCGAAAGAGAGCGGATTTTTTTGTTTTTGATTATCAGTGCGCCCATTTGTGGTAAGGGTTGCTAAATTTTAGGCGAAAAATTTAGAGGTTTTTATGCAAAACACACTCGTTTCTCCGGTTGGAATTTTGGGCTTTGGCGTTGAGGGTCAGAGCACGTTGCGTTACCTTTTCCGCGAAGGTGTCAAGGATATTGTCGTGATGGACAAGAATCCGGTAACACTTCCGGATGTGCCCGCAGGCGTGAACGTCAAGGTTTGCAGCGGTGAAAACTATTTGGACGGACTCAAGGATTGCGTGACGGTTGTGCGTTCGGCAGGCGTTTATCCAATGAGCAAGGAACTGTTCCAGTTCCAGATGAACGGCGGGCTCATGACGAGCCAGATCCAACTGTTTTTAGAACAAACTCAATCAAAGGCAACTGTAGGTGTCACAGGGACACTCGGCAAGGGCTCTACCGTGAGCATGATCAGCCACATTTTGGACAAATGCGGTAAAACGAACGCCATTGGCGGAAACTTTGGCGTGCCGGCTTTGGACTTGCTCGAAGACGAGACTCCAGACCGCATCAGCATCTTGGAACTTTCAAGTTTCCAGTTGATGACTTTGTCCGTATCCCCGGATGTTGGCGTTGTATTACGCGTTTCGACAGAACATCTGGACTGGCACAAGAGCGTTGAAGAATACCGCGACGCCAAGGCAAATTTGGTACGATGGCAAAAGCGTGACAGCGCATGCGTTTATCTGAAAGACGCAGAACCGACAGCTAAGATTGCATCGGAAAGCCCGGCCAAGACAAAGTACGCCGTCAGCCTCGCTGATGGCGCAAGCAATGGTGACGGAGACGCCGTAATTGACGGCGCAACACTTACAATTGACGGAGTTACTTTGTACCTCGCCGATTGCAAGGTGCGTGGTATTTACCAGCTCGAAAACATGGCGGCAGCAACGCTTGCCTGCAAGGCTCTGGGCGTAAAAGTCGCCGATGCATTCGAAGCACTCAAAAGCTACGAAACACTCCCCTTCCGCATGGAATTCAAGGGCGAAAAACGCGGCATTGAATTTTATAACGACAGCTACGCTACCCGTCCGGATGCAACTATTGCAGCTACAGGCAGCATGAAGCGTCCGTTTGCGTTGATCCTCGGCGGTTCCGAAAAAAACGCCGACTTCACGGAACTTTCTGAAATTCTTGTAAAGCAGCGCCCGAACCTGAAGCGCGTTGCGCTGATCGGCGCGACCGCCGAGCGCATGCTCGCTGATTTGAAAAAGGCAGGCGTGGACGAAGCAGGAATCAAGACAGCCATCTTCCCCACACTCGAAGAAGCTTTTGCAGACAGCTTGAACATTGGCGAAGGCGGAACGGTCATCATGAGCCCCGCATGCGCAAGCTTTGGGCTGTTCAAGAACTACAAA
>Ga0247608_10006273_pt1 | contig 12573 bp, 10 predicted proteins | sample 176DNAGHGlowgp2_FD_193490 | JGI IMG/M metagenome (GOLD analysis project Ga0247608, IMG submission 193490) | Sheep rumen microbial communities from Palmerston North, Manawatu-Wanganui, New Zealand - 1766 DNA GHGlow gp2 | ecosystem: Host-associated > Mammals > Digestive system > Stomach > Rumen ... | reverse complement strand
TCGGCACGGGCCGGGTCCTTCGCGAAGAGTTCCTTCATGTGCCAAGTCTTGGCGACTTCGGCGTGGGCCTCGAGGGCCTTCCATTCCTGAGAATCAGTCAGTTTCGACATAGATTAATCCTTTCCGCTACACGCGGGTTCATGTTTCGGGCGAAAAGTTAGAAAAAAGGCTCTCTTTCGTCTTTCGTCTGTAGGGCCGAAGGTCCGTTCTTTCGTCTAATATGCTACATTCAAAAGCATGGATACTTCATTACTTGACAAGGCAATCGTCTTCGCCGTAAAGGCGCACCAGGGCGTAGAGCGCCGGGGCAAGGACTTCCCGTACATTGTCCACCCGATGGAGGCAGTCTCGATTGCCGCCACCATGACCGGCGACCAGGAACTCCTGGCGGCAGCCGCACTGCACGATACGGTCGAAGATACCGATGTCACACTCGACGACATCCGCCGTGAATTCGGCGAGCGCGTCGCGAAACTGGTAGAAGAGGAATCCGACGTATTTATGGAAGGGGTCTCCGAGGAAGCTTCCTGGCATGCCCGCAAGCAGGCCTCGATGGAGCGTCTCTCAAAAGCAAGCCGCGACGCGAAAATCGTAGCGCTTTCCGACAAGCTCAGTAACGCCCGTGCCATCTACCGCGATTTCAAGGAAAAGGGTGACGCCATCTGGAATATATTCCACGTGAAGGATGTTGCCGAACACGAATGGCACTACCGCGGGCTCCAGCGCGCACTGCACGAACTGGCGGGCACATTCGCCTTTACCGAATTCGGGCAACTCGTCCGCGAAATCTTTGGCGAACCCAAGCCCGAACGCATCAACATGGACGACTACGAGGAAAGTGGCGACGGCTATACTGCGATAAGCTACAACCACAAGAACGGCAAGACGATGATGAAGCTCTACGCGCCGTTTGTCCCGATAAGCGAGCCCCACCGCGAACTCGAAGTGTCATGGAACCTTGCCGACAAAGGCCTGAACATCCCGCACGCGCACCGCCTGGTAACGGACGGCACCCGCATCGGCGTGGAATTCGAGCGCATCTCGCCCAAGAAGTCCTTTGCCCGCGCGATTTCGCAGGAACCGGAGACTCTCCGGCGCTATGCGGAGGAATTCGCCCGCGAATGCAAGAAACTCCACGCGATTCCCTGCGACACGAAACTGTTCAGCCCGACAGAGAACCGCTTCCGCGCGGCAATCACCAAGCTCAAGGAATACTCCGACGAGGAAAAGGCGAAAATCTCGGCGTTTATCGACAGCGTACCGAAGGCGACCACCTGCATCCACGGTGACATGCACATCGGGAACATCATCACGAACGGCGAAAAGAACTTCTGGATAGACCTTTCCGCCTTCAGTTACGGGAACCCGCTCTACGACGTGGGCATGCTCTATTTTGTTTCGCACACGGGCGACGACGAACTAGCGCAGAAGCTGTTCCATATCAGCGCGGCGCAGATGCTCGAGGTCTGGACCTACTTCGTTCCCGAATATTTCGGCAAGGAAGAGCCGCTCGCAAGCATCGACGAGAAGGTAAAACCCTTCGCGGCACTCCTCATGCTCATGTACTACACCTGGACGGGAAACCCGCCTGCGGGAATGTTCGAACTCGTGAAACATTCCATCCTGGAAAAATTCTAACCGGAGACTTGCCCCATGCCTGTTGTTCCTGTAGAAAGTTACGGTCTGCATCCGCAGGGTACATTCATTATCGAGGAATTCCGCGAGAAGCACGCGATGTTCGAGAAACTGCTTACGGTCGTGCGCGGGATTCTTGAAAACGCCATGGCAGAAAACCACATCTACGTGAATGCCATCGAGGCGCGCGTCAAGGACGAGAAGAGCCTCGTGGGCAAGCTCGAACGCAAGGGCGAAAAGTACCACACGCTCAGCGATCTCACCGATATTTTGGGTGCGCGCGTCATCACGTTCTACTACGACGAGGTCGACAAGATTGCGGCAATCGTCGGGAACACCTTCGAGGTGGACTGGGAAAACAGTATCGACAAGCGCAAGATGCACGACCTGCACAGTTTCGGCTACAGTTCGCTACACTACATCTGCCGCGTCCCGAAAAAAATTTTCTTTGACCCGGAATTCCCCGAGATAAACGACATACGGTTCGAAGTGCAGATGCGTACCGCATTGCAACACGTATGGTCGGTGCTCGACCACGATACCGGATACAAGTCAGGGGTCGAAATCCCGAAGGAATACCTGCGCAGCATCAACAGGCTCGCGGGCCTGCTGGAACTTGCCGACGAGCAGTTCTGCCAGATACGCACGGGCATCAACGAATACCGGCGCCGCGTGCAGTCGCTCGTGAGTACCGGAAACTTCGAGGAGGTCTCGCTCGACGGCGATTCGTATGCGAACTACCTGAAGCTCAAGCCCTTCGACGCGCTCAACAACCGCATCGCATCCATAAACCAGGCCGAAATCAGCAAGTCCCCGCTGCGCCAGTACCTGGACGTGTTCAAGCATCTGGGGTTCAAGACCCTCGGCGATTTGGACAGGTTCGTCAAGGAAAATTCTGATGACGCCTTCCAGCTGGCGGCATTCCAGCTCGCGAATACCGACCTGGACATCATCAGTTCTTCGCTCGGGGTAATGAGCCTCATTACTGTCTACGCGCTCAAGTCGGGCTCGGGCCCGCTCGGGCTCAAGGACATATTCGATATCCTGTACGGTGAATCCGACGGCAACAAGCAGCGGGCCGAACGCCTTTACGAGAAGGCGAGCCAGCTCTCGTTCATGCAGAAGAAATAGCGGGATTGCCAAGGAACAGCGGATTTGAACATGTCTGAAATTGAAGCGCTCATCAAGAAACTTTCACCGCTCATGGAAGAAGGGTCCGAGATTTTCAAGGAACTGGCGGTCTTTTTCGGGCCCGGCTCAAAAATCGCGACGCACCAGGGCGACCTCGCGAAGTTCCTGGGGCGAAAGCGCCTTTACCGCGTGCTGAGGCTTTCGGGCAGCAGCTACAAGGATTGCGTGTACCAGCTGGTCGACGATCATCCCGAATCGATGGAGGCGCTCGGGATGCTGCGCTACTACACATCGCCCGGCGGGAGCATCAAGTGGGAAGACATTGAGTCGGCAGAAATCGCCCTCGGGAAGGAACTGACGACAAACGCCTACGGGTGGATGCCCGACGCATGGACCGCTTTTGAAGGCGCAGACGGCGAAGGGCAGGGTTCCGGCGAAAAAACGCACGGGCTTGTCGCCATCCTGGCATTCGATTACGGGGACTAGACTGTCATACCGCAGCCGGACTTTGTCCAGCAAGAGTATCTATGGACACCCTTGCGCCGAGGGCGCTTCGGTGTGACGAGCAGGATTACGGCGCAATAAATTCGAACAAGGTAATGCCGGGAAGTTTCCCCTTGCGGCTTACGAGATATTCGGCAAAAGGCTGGTCCACGACGCGTTTCTTCTGGGACGATGCATGGCGCAGCCTGGGCGCCTCTCCCGGATTTAGCACGACAAACCCGGTGTGGGTCGCATCGATTTTTTCGGACTTCGCGACAAAGGCAACGCCAAGCACCTTCAGGCTATCGGAATGCGGGACCTTCGCCCATTCGAGCGCCTTGTCGTAGGGCAGGTAACGGATTTCCACCTGCGGGTCATCGGCTTCCTTGCCATCGACCAGGTACTTCATGCGTTTTGCCTTGAAAAAGTTCTTCTTCGGGAGCGTGCGCGATATTACCGTATCGCCTTCCACGGGGAGCACGCGGGCAAACCTGCCCTCGCCCACCCAGTCGGCAAGCAGGTAGTGCTTGCGGGTGCGGTAACTTATTTCCCCGCCAAGATAGCGGATTTTCTGCAGTACGTTAAACAGCGAATCCTCGCTCGGGGCAAGAGCCATCGCCAGCGTGTGTTCCAGGAAGGTCACGCAGTCCACGGAATCCAGATAAACGAGCGGCTTGGGCTCAATCGGGTCAAGCGTTCCCTCGCCCATGGGCCCGAGACGGTAGGGCGTTCCCTGCAATTTCTTGGAGAAGTATTCCAGGCGGGCATCGAGGCCCTTCACGCCCTGCGCGGCAATCCACATGTCCTTCATGCGCACAAGCGACGGGAAGCCCTCATTCGCCCACTCGACAAGCTTGACCCACAGGGTATCCATCACGTCCTTGCAGTCGCCGTCCTTGTTCTTGCCCGTCTTGTTCAGGTACATCGCCACGGCAAGCGTATCGCCCTGCGCAAATATGTAACCCGCAAGGCCATGCACCTCCGCAATATAACCCGTCTTGAAGCGCGTCGCCCACGGGTACTGCAGCGTGTACATGCGCTTGCTGCCGGAACCGATCTTGGGGCTCGCGAAGGAATTGATGTAGTATTCGTGCTTGGGGTGGCGCGCCATGGCGGCAAGCATCTGCGATTCGGCGGAGGGTTTCAGTTTATTCTTTGGAGCAAGCCCGCAACCGTCGTACACTTCGAACCCGCTGGAATCCACCCCGATGGCGGCAAGGAACCTGCGTTCAAGCATCTTGCCCGTCTCGACGCTCCCCACCCCGAACTCGCGGGCGGCGGCGTTGCGGAAAAGCGTTTCGGCATGCAGGTTCTGGCTCCGCTGGTTAATCTCGTCGAGCATGCTGAGCAACGGCGCGGTAGAGAACGCATACTGTTTCACGAGAGGGTTCGCAGGAGCCGTCGTATCTTCGCGGAAGGCTACCCCGCGGTCACGGAGCGCGGTAAGCATCGCCGCACGGAAATACCCGATACCGCCGCGCACGGGAATCACGAACTGGCTCGAGTCGGAATCGATATCGAACTCGCCCTCTACGGTAACTACGGGTTCTACCGGGTCAAGAGAACGGTTCCACTTGAGTTTCATCTTGCGCCCACGCTTGTTCAAGGGCGCCTTCGTCGTAATTAACTTGTTCACAACACGCACATAACCCACGTCGGGCAGCACGGAAACACGCACCGTATCCCCCTCATTTACACCGGGCCTAATACGCACTACAGCACTGTTGTCGTTGAACTGGAGCGGAGTAACCTCGGCACCGTACCAGAAATCGTAAAAATCACTGCGCCAATGTTCCGGCTTCCAAGGCGGCTGGTAATAGGAAGTATCAAGAACGAGCCTTCCCCTGAGGGTATCGACGCCGAGCGCCTTGATGGAATCGGCAATACCGTAGAGCCACATGAGCGGATCAGTGTAGTAACGTGCCGAAATGTTCGGGTCGCCCTCGCCGCGGACGTTCAGCGTGCCTCTAAACACATTCCCATCCTGCGTCCCCATAAGCGAGAACTTCGTCTCGGGTTCATAATCGAGCGGCAAGAAATGGAGTGCCGTCGCCGTGGAGAGCGTCTTCATGGTGCTCGCGGGCGTAAACAGTTCGTTCCCGTTGATGTTCGCCAGTTCCTTGCCCGTATTCACGGAACGCACGGATAACCCGAAGCTCACCTCGGGCAACAAGGAATCCACGTAGGCCTGGTATTCCGCGACATCCAGCCCCGCGCCAACCGCAGGCAGTACCGCCCAAAGGGCAAGGGAAACCAACCTCGCGAAAAACTTCATCAGGACTTCGTCCCTTTTTTCTTGCGGTTATGGACAAAATAAACAACCAGCCGCGCGAAAAGGGCAATCATCACGAGCCCCGCGGCAATACCCGCAAAGAACACCATGCGCCACGCCGGCTGCGGAGTCGGGAGCGGTTCGAACTGCAGGTCTTCGGGTTCGATTTCCTGTATTTCTGTCGCAAAGGCAGTTTCCGCGCGCGCAACCAGGTCAGCTTCCTTTTCAGTTTCCTTCTGGCCCAGTATCTCCATTATCCTGAAATGCGCCTGCACCAGGAGTTCCGCGAGTTCATGGTTGCGGGCAGCCTTGTCTTCCGTCACGGCGAACATGGAGCCCATGTCGTTTGCAAACTTGATAAGCACGCCCTCGATGGCGCCCCACTGCGGAATGTTCGGGAAGCTCTTGCCGTTTTCGAGGCTCTGCACCAGCTGCGAGTAACGGCGGTCCTGGTTCCAGATGCTTATGAGCCCGCGGTCGGAAGGCAAAAAGCCCACGGCACGGCAGTACGCGTCCAGGTTGTCGGTACGCAACAGGTAAGCAAGCAGGGACTGCGCCGCGGCAAACTTCGTCGAATCGCCCCCTGTCGGCAAGGCAAGGTGGCTTCCGCCCACGAACGTGGACTTGAACGAGGACGCAAGGAAGGGAAGAATGATGATGCCGTCATCGGCAATCGCGCTGGAACGCAGCCCGCCCGCCTCTTCGGAAAACTCCAGCTGGCGGATAAGTTCGGAGGTACCGTAATGGATAAGCAGTTCGGAATTGATGAACCGCACCGCGTTCTGCTGGGAATTTTCGTGCAGGCTTTGCGGGGCCAGTTCCTCGTCACCGAGAATCGCCGCATACACGGCAAGCCCGTCAAGCGTCTTCTGGTCAAGCAGGGCACTCGTGCATGCGCCCTGCCTGCAGTCCAGGAAATCACCACCGAAATTCCAGATAAACGGAGCCATCTGCTGGGGGCCGGTCCAATCCTCGTGACCGGGCAGAGCGAACGCCGCCACGCGCTTCATCTCGGAATTCTTGAGTTCACCACGATTGATGGCACGGAGCGCACCCATGAACTTGGAATACGACGCGATGTCCGATTCCTCGATACCGAGCGTATGCCACAGCCACTCGTTCGCAAAAAGTGCACGCACGTCGAGGAACCACGGGAACGAGTACACTTCCTTGCCTGCGCCGATGTGACTTGCGCGGAACGCTTCCGCATAGAATCGGGACGAATCGACCTGCGCAATGAGGGAATCGAGCGGGCGTATGCTGCCTACCGACGCAAAGTGGGGAACCCAGGTAGACCCCAACTGGATAACATCCGGGAAATCCGCGACGGAATCGGGACTCGCAAAGGCCTTCGTAATGACATCGTACGCCTCGCCCCAGTTGAGCACGCGCACTTCTACAGGAATACCCGTGTCGCGCTGGAACTTCTTCACGAGTTTCTTGACCGCCTTCTGCGAGCCGAGCCCGTTATCCATCATCCACAAGTGCAACGTATCGACATCGGCACGGCTCAATTCAGGCACCGCAACCGCCGCCGTCGCCACCAGGGCAACCGCAACTGCTGCACGCACGATATGTCGGGACAAACGGATCATTTTGCGAGTCGGGTAAAGTCTTCGAAGAAGTGGGGGTAAGTCTTGTTTACGCAGGCGGGGTCCATGATCTTCACCGCAACACCCCCGAGCGAGACCAGGCTAAAGCACATCGCCATGCGGTGGTCGTTGTATGTCTCGACTGTCGCGGGCACAAGTTTTTCCGGAGGCACAATCGTGATGCTGTCCATGTCGGTCGTCACGCGCGCGCCGAACTTCTGGAGTTCCGCAGAAATCGCCGCAATGCGGTCGGTTTCCTTCACGCGCCAGCTCGCGATACCGCTTATCTTCGAGGGGCTGTCGGCAAACAGCGCAAGCACCGATACCGTCATCGCCGCGTCGGGAATGTCGTTCAGGTTCAGGTCCACTCCGTGGAGGCTGCATCCGCTACCGTCGCACGCGATCCAGTCCGGACCGACTTCCACCCTTGCCCCCATCTTGCGGAGGACATCCGCAAACGCGACATCGCCCTGGATGCTGTCCTTGCCCACGCCGAGCACGCGCACCTTGCCGCGAGCAATGGCAGCAGCGGCCAGCGGGTAGCTTGCCGAACTCGCGTCGCCCTCCACGTCGTAATCGGCGGGAGCAGTGTACACGCCCTGCGGCACGTAGAAGTCGCGCAGGTTTTCGTGCCTGACCTCGATACCGAAACTGCGCATGACATCCATCGTCAGTTCGATATACGGAGCAGAAATAAGTTCACCCTTCACGTGGATATGCAGCGGAGCCTTGCAATACGGCGCACAAATGAGGAGCGCCGTCAGGTACTGGCTCGAAATATTGCCGTTTACCTCCACATAGCCGCCCGCAAGGCCCGAGGCCTTGATATGCACCGGCGGGTAGCCTTCCGTCTCGCGATACTCGATGCTTGCCCCGAGCGAACAGAGAGCGTCCACCAGGTCGCGTATCGGGCGTTCGCTCATGCGTTCCTCGCCCCCGAGGGAAAATTCCCCGCGGCCGAGCGTGAGCGCCGCCGTAAGCGAGCGCATCGCCGTGCCCGCATTGCCGAGGTACAAATCTACCACGCCCTCGACCGAAATCGGGCCCGCGTTCCCGGTCACCACCGCCTCGGAATAGTCATCCGAAAAATCAATCTTCACGCCGAGTTTCTGGAGCGCCTCGCCCATGTAGCGGGTATCGTCGCTCTTGAGCAGGTTATGGAGCCGGGTCGTGCCGCGCGCGAGGGCCGCAATCAAAAAAGCCCTGTTGGTAATGCTCTTGGAGCCCGGGAGCCGGACTTCACCGCTAAAAGTGCTAAATGCCGGTAACTGTATATAAGAGGGGCGGAACTGAAACTCATCCATATTTCAAAATTATACATTTTTACAAGATAACCGTAAATCAGCCCGTTCCAAAAACGGGCCATTTGACGGCATCGGCAATCACATACAACGTGCAGGTAAAAACATGGAACAAGGCATCACGACCAAAGACTTTGAAATCCGCTTCTCGGATTGCGACCACCACAGCCGCCTGAAGCTTTCGAACCTGTTCCTGTTCATGGAAGAGACCGCCATCGCCGACGCCGAGGCGAACGGGTTCGGGCTCTGGAAAATGATGAAGGCGGGCTACACCACCGTCATCACGCGCATCAAGATACGCATACTGCACCAGCCCGTGTGGGGCGAGAAGATTTCGATATCCACCTGGGCGAAGGACTTCTACAAGGACAAGGTCGTCCTGAAGGACTACTCCATCGTGGATTCGCAGGGGCATTCCATCGCGCAGGCGACATCGAGCTGGCTGCTCGTGAACATGAAGACCGGCAAGTCGGAAAACCCGGCGAACAGCCCCTACCCCATCCCGCTATTCGCGGGCAAGAACGCGCTCCCCGAGATGATGGACATTTTGAGCCCCGAAATAGAACCGCGGGTACTGCGCACCGAGCAGGCGCACTACAGCGACCTCGACATGAACAACCACGTGAACCACTGCCGCTACGTGGACTGGGTCATGGACTCGCTCGATGCCGACGAGGTCAAGAGCCGCCGCATCCGTTCCATACAAATGAATTTCATCTCGCAGGTCCCGCTCGGAGGGAATGTCGCCATAGTGCGCTTCAAGAACACGAACCACCACGCCTATATATTCGGGATGAACGAAGGCGACATGCAAGCCGCGCAGACCGCAGGAGGTTTGCTAGCCACGGGGAATGCGCAACCTCCACGCTGCCATTTCCAGGCACGCATCGGGTTCGCTGACTAGGGTAAAGACTGCGGGGGGATTTTTTGAGGTTCGGCAGACCCAGCAAGGCTTTTTCCAGCACTAGGTCTGCCGTTTATTAGTTTGTATTCAACAAGAAACCACAATTCTATCCCCGCGAGCAGACCTTTTCCCACTATACAGGCGATTTGGTCTGCCGAAAAGCCCCCTCAGGGCACCATCGCAAGCATATTTCCTCCGATTTTCGCTACTTCCAGCAGACCCACAGAGCATTCTTCAGCAATTTGGTCTGCCAAAACAACAAAAACGCCCCTCGTTCGCGGCCACACACAAAAAGACTTTAAAGCAAATAGCATTTTGCCAGCCGCTCCACCTTCCTGGCATCCAGCGGCACCTCGCCCGATTCCATCGATGTAATCAGGTTCTTCCCCGAGAAAAAGCCATTTGCCTCATAACACGCCATCTTCCACGCCACCTTTGCTGAATAATCGGCATCGTCCATCAATCCAAAATGTTCCCACACGAACTCGCGACGCAACCGCACATTCAGGCATGTAAAATCGGGAAAAATGCAAAATGTTCTTTTCCCGCCCTTTGCCTTCACATCGCGGAGCTGCATGGGGCATTCATACTTGTACGGAATCGACAAGCGGAAAAGCGTATCCGCGATAATTGCCTCGGACTTGGAGCGGACCCGCTCGCCGCGGGCGGTCAATATTTCCGGGGCATCATCGTCAAATCGCTTACCTTCGTAAGGGGTAGCCAGCCACGCTCTTGCAAATTCATCGTCCGACAACCGAACCGGAGTTACAAGTTTCCGCCGCCCGGGATGCATTTTCTCACAGACTTTTTCAATGCCACTTATGGCAAAATCGTTTATGAATCCATCAAGCAAACTGAGCATCTTTTTCAGTTCGGGTAGAATTTTACAATCATAATCTTTTTGAGCAAGGGCACGCGCCAAGCGCAAGTTTCCCATAGGAATAAATTTTCCGCAATGCGATGTGCCTTCAGAAACTTGAAACCATTGTTCATGATCACCCCGCTTCGAAATTCGCAGGCGGCCTGCGGGGGCGTTCTTCAGGTTTCGTTCCTTCGCAGAAATCAAGTCTGCCAGCATTTCAGCCTTAGCTTGCAGGAGCGGCAACACGTCGCCAGCCCAGATTTGTTCATTGTTTTGCATTTTTAACATCCTTTTTGTTTTGTTAAAGTCGTTATCTCTCTGTTAGCAGGCGTTCGGCAGACCCAGCAAGGCTTTTTCCAGCACTAGGTCTGCCGTTTATTAGTTTGTATTTAACAAGGAGCCACAATTCTATCCCCGCGAGCAGACCTTTTCCCACTATACAGGCGATTTGGTCTGCCGAAAAGCCCCCTCAGGGCACCATCGCAAGCATATTTCCCCCGATTTTCGCTACTTCCAGCAGACCCACAAAGCATTCTGCAGCGATTTGGTCTGCCAAAACAACAAAACCGCCATCATTCATCAACCACCACACCGATATCGGGCCACATCTCAAACCCGACGCTCCCCTGCAAGTCAGTGCGGAAGAACCGCGCCGTATCGCCGAGCACGTAGGCATACTTGCGCACGACTTCTTCGCGGGGGTGCCCGTAGGCGTTGCCCGCACCCACACTCACCACGGCGTAATCCGGCGCAACACGCGAAATGAACCGGAGCGAACTGCTGCCCGCAGACCCGTGGTGCGGCACCTGCAACAAGCCCGCGGAGAGCGTGGGTGAAAGTTCCAGCAGGCGGCGTTCTCCCGCAGAGTCCAGGTCGCCCGTCAACAGGAGGGAGGCCGCCCCGAATTCCACCCGCACCACCACACTTGCAGGGTTCCCGCCCTCCCGCACGTAGTCCGGCGGCCAGAGCACGTCGAACCGCGGGGCATCACCGATGTTCGAAGACAGCCCGCGCGAACCTTCCCCGTCGCCCGAAGGTTGCCCGAACAAGCCCCCGTCGCCCGAAGGCAACCCGCCGGCATCCCCGATGCCCGCAACCGCCCCGCACGCAGCAAGCCCGAGCGACATGCCCCGCACCAGCGTATCCACCGGAATGCCAAACCCGCGGGCCACCCGCAGCACGCTATCCCGAATGAAGCCGCCCGAAGTATCGGGCCCGACGTACAGGCGGCGCACGTACACCCGCAGCGCATCTCCGACGCCAGCAACAGACCCGCAGCCATCACCCCGAGCAGCCCCCGCAAGTTCCATGAACCCGCCCGCATGGTCCCTGTGGTTATGGCTCACCACCACCCACTCGAGCGTATCGACCCCGCGGGCGACAAGCGAGTCAATCACGCCCACGGAATCGGGCCCCATGTCGTACATCGCGTACCGCCCCCCGCAATCGAGCAGCACCGCAAGTCCCTGCCCGACGTCCAGGAACGTAACCCGCAGGGGCGAAGGTTCCGGCGACCCCTCCTCGATAACGAACCCGCACGATGCCACCAGGGCGAAAATGGCCACGAAGGCCAGCATTTTTGCTTGCAAAAAGAAGTATCTCATACCTATATATACGGGATTACCCCCCAAAATGAGCCAAAACGCCACTTTTTTTCTATCTTTACAGCATGCAGTTACCCAAATACAAGAAAAAGAAGCGTATCAAGCTCAAAATCTGCCAGGAGCCCGGCTGTGGCCGCGAGTTCTGGGGACACCCGATTGCCAAGTACTGCGAACTGCACCGCGACATCAAGTTGCGCCAGAAGCAGAAAAAGAACGTGGAGAGCATCGAGTCCAAGAACATCATCTTCCGCCACAACTACACGGAATCGATGGACCTGACCTTCAAGTGCTGTCTGGAAGGCTGCAACGAGCTGTTCACCATCAAGGTCTTCCCCAAGCAGACCGTGTATCCGCGTTTCTGCATGGAACACCGCAACGACTTCAAGCGCGAGAACTTCATCCGCGTCATGCAGAAAAAGAACGCGTAAAACCGCTACCGGCGGCGCATTTTCGCCTTTTTTTCCAAAAAATTCACGCCATCCCTTGAAATTTGGGATGGCTTTTTTATATTTGGTCTCGCTACATGGTGGATGTAGCTCAATTGGTTAGAGTCCCAGATTGTGATTCTGGATGTTGCCGGTTCGAGTCCGGTCATCCACCCGAAAAAAGGCCCCGCAATTTGCGGGGCCTTCTTCGTTCTCCTCCTAACAGCCTCCTCCTTACAGACTGTTTCAGTTCCTTACGCAGCGGACACGCCCCGCCTTCCGTCGATTGTCGGTCATCACGCCGTAATCAATCGAAATTTCGAAAGCGTAATTATCATAAATCCTGTAGTTTGCGTACGAATTC
>Ga0247608_10006272_pt1 | contig 12574 bp, 13 predicted proteins | sample 176DNAGHGlowgp2_FD_193490 | JGI IMG/M metagenome (GOLD analysis project Ga0247608, IMG submission 193490) | Sheep rumen microbial communities from Palmerston North, Manawatu-Wanganui, New Zealand - 1766 DNA GHGlow gp2 | ecosystem: Host-associated > Mammals > Digestive system > Stomach > Rumen ... | reverse complement strand
TTCAAACTTAGATGTACAAACGGAACCTATTGAAAACGATACTCAAGAAATAGCAGGACAGTCAGCAGAGCAGCAGATAGAAGATACCGAAGAAAAACAACAAATCGATCAGACAGAAGAAAAACCCAAAGACCAATCGGCACAAGGGGATATAAAAATAAAACCATTTGTTCAAAAAAGTACGATAATACAGATAATATTCTCTGTAATCGGATTTCTTATTAGTATCTTAGCAGTAGTGTTTCAGTTCCATCGTTTCCAACAAAATGATATCAACCAGTTTCGAATAATAGAGTTTTCATTTTATTCAATAATCGGTTGTTCAATTTATTTTCTTGCATTCTTGTTTTTTGTAAAAAAGAAACATTTAAAATGGTTTGAGATTATTTTTGTTATTCTTAATTCATTTGTCCTATTTTACACGATAGGCTATGGTATTTTCATAAAATTCTTTATGAATTCGACAGTGCAGGATGATGGTAATGTTTTTTTAGATCAGAAGTGGGGAATGATTGCGATCTATTTATTGCCATTTGTACTATTAATTCAGTGTTTCTTTTATTTTAGCATAAACATCAAATTAGATAGTTACAAGAAAGTCCCTATTTTTATTGCTGCATTTACTCTTTGTTTTGCTGCGGCAACAGTGCTTAGTTCTTATTACTATTCAGAAAATCGATTTTATAAGATAGGAGATATAGTTGAAATTGGTTCCTACGAACAGGATCAGTATTCGGAGGATGTTTGGGAACCAATCGAATGGGAAATTCTTTCTCTTTCCAGCGATGGTACAGCACTGGTGGTTACCAGGGACTGTTTGGATGTTTTGCAATATAACACAAATGAGAACCAAAACGATTGGGAAAAATCGGTATTGAAAACATATGCAGATGCTGTTTTTTATCCTTTGTCTTTTGATGATGAGGAAAAAGATTTAATAATGATATCGGAGTACATGGGTAAAAATGAGAGAGTTTTTATTCCGACCAGAAAAATGTGTTATCAGCAGTATAATTCCAGTAATGCATATTCTATTCAGTTATCAAGAACGGCAAGTAATACTTATTGGGAACTGATTGAATCAGATGATAGTGTCTATCCTAATTTTGAAAAAGCTTCTAGTACTTGCTTTTGGTATAAACCTGAGCCGAATGATGATAAAGGAACCGCCTTTTTTGTTGACTCAAATGGCGAACCATTAGAGGGACTATGTCGTGCGGACTATTATGCCGGTGTAAAGTATGCGATGTATGTTGATATGAATAAGTATTCTAAAAAAAGAAATTTACTTTCCATTCACAGTAGGAAAAATGGTGAAAAAAAGTGGAGTAGTGTTCTATCTGCCGATGTCGGAGAAGTGCTTGAAATGCAGATTGAGTATACAAACAAGGAGATAAATCCGGTTTATGACGCTATGGTTAGAGTATGGTTGCCGGACAACATGGAATATGTTAAGGATTCAACGGTTATTTATAACATAAAGTTCAAAGATGGTGCAACCATAGATCAAAATACATTATGTACCGAAGGGATAAATATAGGTAATTATGGACCCAATGTCCCTACATATATTAGGTTTAAAGCAATTGTTACCGATAAAAGCCTAGAAGATAAGGACAATTTATTATATACCTGGGTAAATGTTACTGTGGATGGAGAGGTTGTAGCCAGAACCAAAGACATTGTTTCGGTCAAAAAAGAATAGTGTGTTATTATTTTCATTTGCATAGAAACATCAAAAAGAATCCTTCGGGATTCTTTTTTGATTTGAAAAAAGGTAAGCAATGGAATGCACAAACAGCATTCCGATAAATGCCGTTTTTCCTCGTTTAATACTATGAAACGGTAAATTGACTTCATAGAAAGAGGTGATTGTGATGGAAAAAGGAATGATGTGTCATGCAAAACTTAAGAAAATTACTCGAAATGCATTGTTTTTTGAATGTAACGGTGAAATGGGAATCGTTCCAAGACATGATATCGAAGCCTATGGTTTTGATTCTTCCTCTTATTCGTTAGGCCGGTATTACGACGTAATTGCTACGACAAGATTTAAAAGCGGTATGCAGGTCTTTTTCTTAAAGGAAATGGAAGATGCCAGACTGAAACGACTGGAACGTAAGAAAGCATTAGCAGAAGAGGCTGCCAAGCCGAAAAAGGATCTGATATTTGAGTGTTCGTATGATGAAGAACATTTGAAAAAATATTACCCGGATCGGTTGAAAAAAGCGGTTTTTACGTGCTATATCGAAGGGGTTTTTATTGATAACGATGAACTTGTTACTTTTCTTATCCTTACCAGAAAGAAACCGAAAATAATACAGCCGCCGATAGCCGATGCGAAGCTAAAGTATAACGGTGAGCTGATTGATATTAAAGAACCGATTAAACTCTGCATGGAAGGCATTCTTTGGAACGGTACGAAATGGAATGTCATTATTCGTAACCGTATCAACCTAAACGGCATATCGTTGTGCGGAGTCATAAACGGAGATGAGTTTTCGAAAGAAGAACTCTTTCAGATGGATGAAATATACTATGACCGTATGATGAATAGCTTCCGAGATCCAATTCGCAATCCTCTCATATTCTGTCACAGTTTTGAATCTCTTCATAAAAGCAAGATGCGGGCATTTCGGATTGCCCGAACAAAGAGCTGCAACGAAGAAACATATGAGAGCGTAGTACCATCCAGAAAGATTGGTGATATTACGGTATCCAAAGTAGTGGAGACCGGTCATATTTTCTGCGGTTCCAGAGAGGAAAGACAAAAATATGTTATCTGTGAGTATCCGGAAGGCACTTGGAATGAGAGCCGGAAGGTGCTTTCAGAGCAGGGGCTGTCACAAAAAGGAGCCAGATGGTGCAGCATCAATATGCTTCGGATTTTTGACAATGATTATCTTCCGACGGAAGGGTATGAATACCGTATTACGAAGGTTGATCAGAACTTCCGGCTTGAATAGAAAATGTGCTGGCAGGGTAGTGTTTCGGATAGGAAACACCCCTGCCATTCTTTTCTTACAAGAATCATCCGATAAATCCTTTTTCGAAGCGTTTAAGAGAATAGATAACATCATAAGGGGGAAATGCTAAATGAAAGTAAAAGCAAAAAATGTAAGAATCGTCATTGAAAACAGAGCCGGAGAAGGTTTCAACATCTATCTTGATTTTTCAGGACAAAGAGAATACCTGATGTCTCATCGACACAGCGGTATTCTTTATCAAATCCTGAAAGACGGAATGGATCTTGAAACTGCCAGACGTTGGAGAGTGTCGAAGGAAAAATCCTTTGACGGAAGCAAAACCACTATGAAGGCTGAGAATGCAATGAAACATCTTCTATGCGTAGTAGATGAGTACCTGTGGGAACGCCAGATTGCGTAGAACACCGGATTGTGAACAGTTTGCTTGAAAGGGGGGATTGTAATGTCATACAGACCGACAATATCAGTATACATTGACGGACACATCGCGGATATCGGATATTACAGGAACTGGGATGAAACGGATTTGTTTTTTGAGGCAGTTGCAATTGCTGCATTGTTTGGAAAATGCAAATCAGTCCAGGAATACAAGGAGAAAAAATTCGGACAACCCAAAGTGTATTATTCGATTGAACCGGAATCCTTTGAAAACACGGAAGAGAATCTTAAATTCTTTGAATCACATTCAGAATTTCCAATTCTGATGGATCTTACTTCCAAATGTATCTATATAAGTGAAGGAGCTAAGGAAAAGGATGAACTGCTTTCATTATGCTCGGCACTTGGGAATCATGCCAATTATGGTTATAGGAAAGCATATCGTTGGACTGGAGAGACGAAAATAGTTCTAGATGAGTATACCCTACCGGCATATGAAGAATATATGGAGGAGATACCAGCAGTAGATAAGATATCTGTCAGGAATGTAGCTCATGTAATGGACTATTGCAGGATTCCGTTTGATCATGTGGATATGACAGAAGTTTTAGGACTGTTCTTAAAACATAACGAACTTCGGCGACATCTTTCAACATCTACCATTGAGTTATTGGATAAAGAAAAAAGGATTTGTGCTTAAGAAGGAATAAAACCTACGTCAATTTAAAAAAATTATTTTTCTATCCGATAAACAATTCGGATATTCGTTTAAACAAGTAGAAACTATTCATATAACAACCCATTAGGAGGGCATTGGCCTATGGCAACGAGAGATAACATTTTAACCAAAGAAGTACTGAATTTAATCCTGTTACTGGATAATTCCTATTCCATGTTAAATGGAAGAATCGCACAACTGAATAATGCGATTCCGACATTGAAAAGCAACCTGATGCAGGTAGCGAAAGACAATGATGTGGATATCAAGCTTCGCATCATTTCTTTCAGCAATACTCCCAGGTGGCAGGTCGGAACCGTGACGGATGGAGTGGATATTGAATCCGTTGTATGGAAGGATCTGGATGTAGAAGATGACACCTATACGGATCTTGCCATTGCAGAAGCAAACAAAGCATTGAAGTCTGCGTATTTGGGCTCACATGCTTTACGTCCGGTTGTCATTCTGATTACTGACGGAAACTGCAATCCGTATCGTCACAATGAGTATTTATCTTCTATTGAAGAGATGAAGAAGAAGCTCGCCAAGGAAACCGGCAAAGAGAAGGTGACCAGAATCGCAATCGGCGTGGAAGACTATAACAACGATGAGTTGGTGGAGTTTGCATCCGAGGGTGAGATTAACGGTCAGCTTCAGCCGCTTGTGTTCAAGGTTGACAAGAGTACGGATATCAGCAAGGTAATCAACTGGGTAACGGTAACCTCCCTACTTTCCAGTATTACCAATGGTGATGACGACATTGTCCGTGTCGATGATCCGGCCTGGGGCGAAGATGACGATTAAGAAAGGATGCGCAGAAATGGGGGTGATAGTTGATGAAAACTATGAAAAATACAGAGAAAGGAGGGGCAACGCGTATGGAAATCATCGTTGAAGGAAAACTTCCGGAAGAAACCGACGGTATGACCGTATCCGGAACCTGCACACAGGAACCTGGTGATAACTGCTGGTTACACCTGGATTAGTGTGTTCGCATGTTCTCGTGGGATTGAACTTCCTTCCCGGTTTAATCCCATGAGAGATGTGAGTGCCGGTTTTTATTTACGAATACTAGTCAAGATCGGAGAATGTGACATGAAAAAGTATAAATTATCGCAATATAACCTTATTTTTGATCGAAACAACCAACGTTTTCTTTGGAATACTCTGACGAATGCATTGATTAAAGTGGATTCGGACGGAATCCGATACCTTCAGGAATTTGATCATAAAACAGAAGAGGAAAACAGAAAAAGCCCTTATTTTGAACCGCTTTTAAAGAATGGGTGTATCATTCCGGATTCCTATGATGAACTCGGAAAAGTACTTTTTGACGAAAAAAGCACAATGATGAACCCCTTTCCGAGTGCTTTGCATTATACCATTGCACCGGGTCTAGGCTGTAATTATGCATGTGTCTATTGTTTCGAGAAGAACAGGGATTCTTATCATACCATGGATCAAAAAACGCAGGAAGATGTATGTGCCTTTATTTTAAATGCTATGGATCATAATCCGAATGTAAAGAATTTAGGCATTACCTGGTTTGGCGGAGAACCTCTTCTTTACCGGGATGCGATTGCCTATATCAGCCAAAAGTTAATGCAGTATTGCGAGGAAAAGGAGATTACATACAGTGCCGGGATTGTGACAAACGGAAGATTTCTGACGGAAGATGTTGCAAGGAAACTGGTTGATTTGAAAGTTCAATATGTCCAGCTTGCAGTAGACGGTATGCCGGAACGGTATTCTTACATGAAAGGCACCACGGAAGATGATTTTTATAAGGTGGTTGAAAACATTGAAAAATCGGCGGAGATTATTCCGATTACCGTAAGAATCAATGTTTCCGATAACGCGGAAGATGCTTTTTCCCTGACCGATTATCTGCTCAATACCAGAAAACTGGATGGAAAAATAAAGATTTATATTGCGCATGTCCGTGAGTACGAAGAAAGGGTCGGAGAAGAGGAACGAAAGTCCCATGAAGACTTTTTAAGATTGGAAGAGCAGTACATGCTTCAGTTCCATAAAGACGGGAAGTATTCTGCTAATAGTTTTTCCTACATCGCACCCAAAAGACGCTGTACCACATGTCTTACGGTTTGCAGTCCCAATTATTGCATCGGACCGGAAGGGGAATTGTATCGCTGTGAGCATTTTTTCGGACGAAAGGATAAGATAGTCGGAACGATTTATCAGGGGAGATTCTATACAAAGGAGGAACAGAGGATTATTTCGTTTCAACATCCGCAAAAATGTCTGGAATGTAAGATGTTTCCCATTTGTCTGGGGGGCTGTATGAATGACTGTAAAGAAGGAGAGGTATTGATAGCCTGTGAGCAATTTAAAGAACGCTTGAAGGATTTTGCTGTCAGAAAAAATGTTATATTGTCTTAATTGTCCGACTCAAGAAGGATTTACGAGTAAGAGTTTGGATTTCTTTCCGATAGATTGATTTTAAGTTCGTTTTAAGGGGTAGATATAAAATGTTTTTCATTCGTAAGGAGGACATGAATCCATGTATAAAGTATTAGAAAAACGCAAACTGGATTTAATTCTGCTTCTGGATAATTCGAATTCCATGAAGAATGGAAGAATGACGCAAGTGAATCATCTGGTTCCGATGCTGAAAGACAGATTTGTGCAGCTTGGGAAGGATGGGGATGCGGATATCAAGCTTCGCGTCATACCTTTTAATGATACTCCTGAGTGGAAGATTGGAACCGTAACGGAAGGAGCAGATATTGAATCCGTTGTATGGAAGGATCTGGGCGTAGAAGACGGGATGCCCTTTACGGATCTAGCAATTGCAGAGGCAAACAAAGTATTAAAGTTGCAGTCCATGGGCAAACGCACATTACCTCCGGTTGTTATTCTGATTACAAGCGGAAACTGTAATCCAAACCGTTATGACAAGTACCTATCTTCTATTGAAGAGATGAAGAAACTCTCCGGAAAAAATGGAGAAGAGAAGATGCTCCGAATCGCAATCGGTGTAAAAGCTGATAACCAGGATGAGCTTGAAACATTTGCTTCCATAGGGCAGTACACAATACGACAGTTTGTCTTTTCTATTTATGGCAATTTGAGTGATGTATATAGCAGCGTAAATGCTATTGGCAATACCATCTCTGAATCCATAGAGATTTACATGGATTCGCCGCTTTATGAGGAGGAACTTTTTGATTTCGATCCTCTAAAATGGAGCGATATACCAGATTGGAACGATGATGACGAATAGGAATTAATAGAAATGGGGTGATAGCAAATGAGAGAGAAAATAATGAAGGAAAGGAGGGTCAATGCCATGGGTGAAGACGAAGAGGTATTAGTGATTATTCATCACTAGCGCAAAAGACATCGCTTGCTCGAAGAATTTCCGTTCCCTCCCAAGTTAAGCGGGAATTCTTCGGGCAGGGATGCTTTTGATAATATGAGGTATAAATCAAGTGTACAAGGAGAATAAATAAATTGGGAATTACAGTGGATTTAAAGGATGGGAAAGTGGATCTTCTTTTGAAGCATGCCGTTATTTTTAATCAGGAAAACAAAAAGAAAGAGGCGCTCGAATGTTATAAAGCTGCCTATAACCTGTCTCCGTCAGTAGGCATCGCGTATCTGATTCGAGAATCGGAACAATCTGTAAATGGATAATCCTATCTCTCATTTCCTTTAGAAAAAAACTTAATCTTTGAGAGAGAATGATACAGTTTAAATACTGAGATAAGGGAATCTCCATAGAATGAATTGAGTTATTCGTGAATCGTGAATTAATAGAATGTGTAAAATATACAGATAGCCATAAAACTGTTACGTTTTAATTATAATATAGGAAAGGTCATGCATTCTATTGGAAATAATAATTATTCAAAAATATTGATTTGGATTATTAATGTGGTACTTATTTGGAGGAATGCTAGAATGAAATGTCCAAAATGTGGAAAAGATATCAATACAATTAAGTGTCAAAACTGTAACACCAAATGGGATGAGACGGCGTTTTTTTCCACGTCTGGTCCGGAAACAGAGGAGATAAAAAAATTTGAGATTTTTATTAAGGAATCTTTAAAAACAGAGGATCAGGATGTTTCAATTAGTTTATCGCCTCAAGTATCGAGAAATTGGGAAGTATTAAAAAATGAATTTGAAAGAAGATATAAAGAGCGTATTGAAAGAGAGAATAATAGTCGAAGATTTCTAAAAAATACCCCTCGATTGTATGAATATGTAATAGCAGATGAAAGTGATGCATTTATCAAAGAGTATAATCTTTCTAATCAGGATTTTGATAAGTATATTTATCATGATAAAAGTAAGGAACCATTTGTAGCAAGAGAATTAACAAATACGGAAATTGTTCTTCCCTTAATCATAAATATGGTATTGTTGATTGTTATAGGTTGTATTATGGCACTTAGCTATCATATGAATGGTGGATTTTTCCGTATAGGCAGTATTTATAGTATTATTATTGTTGCTCTAATTATTATTACTTGCGGTGTTAATGCATTCTGTTATCGAGGAGTATCGAAAGACGACTGGCTTTCGTCAATGTATAAGCTTAGTGCATTTTTTCTTGGATTTACTATTATTGTTTTATATTTCGCTCATACGACTTCGTGGTCGCCATTATTAAGTGATAGAATCTTCCATGATATTACAAAGATTATAGTGGTGATTCCCATTTTTATTATAAATTTGGGGTCAGTAATTATTTATTTTTGTAATAATCCAAAAAAGAAAATAAGGAAGGTGTTTTTATTCCTTTCTATTGCAGGTATAGTATTTGAGATATATTTTGCAACAGCTTTTTTAATTCTTTCGATACATTTTAATAAGTATGATTATTCTTATCTCAGTTTTGGAAACTATGAGCAGGATACAATTTTAGATGACGGAGTTGAACCTATTCGATGGCATGTGATTAGCCTAAGAGGCAATTATGCTACTCTTATTTCTGAAAACTGTTTTGAAGTAATGCAGTGTTATTCACCGGATATGGATTCGGATAATTGGGATTGGGATAATAGCAGTCTAAAAAATTGGTTAAACAATGAGTTTTTATTGTCAGCTTTTTCAGATGAAGAAAGAAATGCTATTATCTCGGATGAGCTTGGTTTGTCTATGGTAAATCGTTCTAATAACAATGAAATTATCACCATCCCTACAACATTATTATTTGATACTGAAGGGTATGACGAAAACACTGTAAAACTAACCAAGTATGCACATAAAAAGTATTTGGATATATTGAATTACAATTCTTCAAATATTCCTCCAGAGTACACATTAGGAGTGGTTTCCACTAATCGCGAATTGGAATGCTGTTGGGAGTGGATAATAGATAATGATACTAATAAGGATTCTATTATGCTTTCCAGTATCTCAAATCCAGAGAGACGTCATAATATTGAGGTAAAAGAAAATACCTATTATTATGCAGGTGTAAGAGCTGTTGTAAATATTGATTTAACCAAATATCATCAATTGTATAATAAATCTTCGAGCGAATAATTATAAGAAATCTATACCCGAGAAATTAATAAGAATATCGTTTTTTTATACAAAGAGATCAAAGATGTTTCTAAAAAAGAACGATATTCTTATCTTTTTGTCCGATAAATAGAATATACAGTTGTTATATTGTTTAGATAATCAATTTTTCATAATAACGTAGGCATAATAAAACATGAAGGTAACTAGTGCAGACCAATGCTGGTAAATGCAGAAAGGATACAGAGATGACGAAAAAACAGATGAAAGAAAAAAACAAAAAACAAAGGGTTTTAATTTTTATGAATACCGGAACAAGAACGCATAAAAATGCGAAGGGTTATAAAAGGATCAAGAGATGGTCGGTTGAAGCCGAATAGGGCAGTCCGAACATCAAAATGGCTCTTACTTCTTGTAATTACTATGTTATAATATGCTTAACTTGTTGTGTTCATCATCATTCAAAGGAGAGGGGTATTAAAATGGCAGAATTAAAACGTATTGAGGATGTTTTGAAATTAAATTTAAGTTTGGACAATGGCTTAAGATTGATTGAAGACTTTTTTTATCTGAAGGGAAGGGATTTTAAAAGGGGACTTATTTCCGAGGAAGAATTCTTTGTAAGTACTTATACATATCCGCTCATTATAGAGTTTCTTGAGCATCACGGAATTCATATTAAGCTTCGTCGGTTCAAAAAACATGAAGATTTTATTTCCGGTTATGAAGAATGGCAGAAAACGGGAAGCGTAAAAGAAAGCCCATGGATAGAAGATGTTATCAGTACGGAAAACATGGAATTAATGCAGGCAGCTGCCTATGTATATAAAGCAATTGATAGCATGAAAATTCCGATTGACTATTTCAAAAAAATGGATATTGATGTGGAAGAGATTCCAAACCTGATGTATGAGCTGGGAAATGGATATATCACTGCAATTATGCTGGATAAATGCTTAGATATTGATCAGTTGACGCAGGAAGCAGATCCGATCGGAAAAACCTTTGAATTCCATTTTAGCGGCGATATTACGGCAACCGTGAAAATCACCGGAAAAGAAAACAATATTTATCAGGGTATTGGAATTACTGAAGAATATATGAAAAAGGAAGGTCCGATTTCGATTGAGGTGCTGAAGGATGATGCCATGTTCACGATAGGCCGGATTCAAACGACCAGGTTGCAGAATCTTTTCCAGTCATTTATTTTCCCGTTACCCAAGAAATGGGATAAAGAGCAGATTGTTTACCATACTCATCAGTATCGTTTGGAAGCAGAGTATAAGATTCTCCGTCTCCCTTACTTATTCCAGGAAAGCGATGAGTTGGTAAATGAAAGAATTGAGGAATTAACCGAGTTGCTTGCAAACGCGGATTAATGGTCCTATTTTTCAGAAGGAGTGGCGGAGTATGGAAGAAAAAAAGATTCGAACAGAAAATCACCTGGGGCAGGAACAGGTATTTTTAATTGAGGAATATGACAACTATGTTTTGCTGAAACGATTTCTATCTCTGGAAGTCGAAAGCGTACGCATTCCGGATACCTTGAATGGAAAACCGGTTACGGTAATTGGGGATGATTGTTTTTTCGGGGATATGAATCTACAGGAGATCTTCATTCCGAATACCATTGAAATTATCGGAATCCAGGCTTTTGGAATGTGCAGATCCCTAGAAGAGGTCATTATGCCGGATTCCGTAAGGGAGATGGGACACCATGCATTTCGAGACTGCAAGAGCCTTCGTAAAGTGGTACTGTCAAGGAATTTAAAATGCATTCCCTGGGGAGCATTTGCTTTTTGCTATCTGCACGAACCGGAATTTATTGTCCCGGAAGGGGTGGAGAGTATTGAGGGAAATGCGTTCTGGAGCGGCGGCAGTTTCGAATTAATGCTCCCAAAGAGCACAAAAAGCATTGCTGTCGGGGCATTTTACTCCGGACCGAATCCGGTTACCGAACTGCCGTATGATCCGGGGTGGTTTTCCCAGTGGCCTTACGGGGAAACGGTTCTTATCGGAGATGAAAAAGGGAAGATTACCGGAGTAAGTTCTATCGAGAATAATTGTGCGATATACGAGGTAACAACAGATACCGGAGTAAAGCAGTATATGTATCCGTGTGATTTCACAAATGGTGCTTTCTCTTTCGAGAAGGAATCCAACCAATCACGCAGCTGGAAAGACTATGTATCCTTTTGGGATACGGACGAAAAGAAAGAAGAAGCATGCAAAACCAAGACCGCTTGGGAAAAAGGTATTCTTACGGCGAAATAAGATAATTTTCCATTAACTATTATTACGGAACAGAAAACATTGATAAGACGATTAGGCAGAGGATTTCCCTGATCCGTCGGCTTATCAGTGTTTTTTTGTTTGTAAAAAAAACGATACAAAAATATTGAAGTCATATTTGAAATTGTATCCGATATAAGTCAGAAATGAGCGTTATAAGATATAGATAGAGGGGGGATGAAAATGGAAAATAAAAGCAACGCCGAAGAAATGCGAAAATGTGCAATGGAAGCAGGTCTTTCTTTTGATGATAAAGAAGACGAAAAACGGTTTCTCGACATCGTGGTAGAAGAACTGGAAGTTCGGATCGGAGCAGAAATTTCTTCACACTGTACGAACGAAGAACTTAAAGAATTCGACAGTCTCAGCCTGCAGGAAGAAGTCGGAAAATGGCTTGAGAAACATGTGCCGGATTACAAAGAGATTGTAAAAAGAAACATCAATCAAATGAAAGCCGAAATCCTGGAATTCAGTGACGTAATCATGGAAAGAAAACGAGAAAAGAAAGAAAAAAGGCAGAGTAACACCTGATGATCCGGATGAGTGGGAATCAGGTATTTTGGTATGATGCGGAGGTGGCAAAATGAAAGAATATTACCCGATTGGAACCAAAAGTTTTATCCAGCTCGATGGTTTATTTAAGAGCGAAGAAATGGCAGCAAGCAAGCATATGTCAGACAGGATGGTAAAAACGGCTTCCCTT
>Ga0247608_10006270_pt1 | contig 12575 bp, 27 predicted proteins | sample 176DNAGHGlowgp2_FD_193490 | JGI IMG/M metagenome (GOLD analysis project Ga0247608, IMG submission 193490) | Sheep rumen microbial communities from Palmerston North, Manawatu-Wanganui, New Zealand - 1766 DNA GHGlow gp2 | ecosystem: Host-associated > Mammals > Digestive system > Stomach > Rumen ... | reverse complement strand
AATCTGTGACGAACAGCGGATGCCTTACTGCCCATTATATGAAGTTCAAAATGATGACTGTTGGATCAGTATGGAAACTCCACCAAAGGAGGACGGAAAATATATCACCAAGACGAATGCCTATGGAAAAAGCAAAGGAGTTATTTCTCAAGATTATGTAACAAGAACTGTACGAGGGAAGCAAATCAGAAGGTGGGAATGGAACAACCGGGTAAGCCCGTGGATCACTACGCATTGGATGCCGCTACCAGAACCGCCGAAGGAGGAATATTGATGGCAATAAGTGAGGAGAAAATGAAAATTGTGATTGATAATTATTTTAAGGCCGAATGCAATGTCAACACCTCAATCCGAGAAGCGTTTGAAAAGGGCTTCCGCATCGGAGTTATGAAGGGAATGCAGGTAAAATCAGACCCTCGCAAACCCATAGCTGAATTGGAAGATCATGGAGCAGAAACCCAACGTGACTACTGCGAACGTTATGAGCCGACCTATAACCAAGAGGATGGGAGTATGTAAGAACCGCCGAAGGAGGAAACATGAAAACAAAAAAGCGCAATGCGCTATTCGGAAGATACCCTTGCTGCGATCATTTGAATAATGCGCTTCGGTTTATGCTCACGGATTGGAAAAACAATGTACACGCCATTGAGGAAATCTACCAAGCTATTATAAAGGCTGGCGGTTATTTCCACCAAGATATTGCTGAGAAAGTAGAAGTAGTGAATAAAGCGTATTGGGAGGAGCAATAATGGCTGAATATCATGTCGGAACAACTTGGCTCACCAACACTATATATGCCGGAACACTGAACAAAAAGGGTTATATGTGGGTGGACAGAAGCGATGTGACAGAAGAAGCACTCGCCGCCGTGCGTGACCACTTGGAACTGAAAGCAAAAGATGAACAAAAGTCGTTCTTTGGGTATGAATGGACTAAGAAGGATGGAACGGTTGTTCAACTGATGGTAAAGATAAAGCCGCCAAAGGAGAAAGACAATGAAGGATGAACTGATCAGCCGTGAAACGGCGATTCGCCAAACAATGGGTAAGCTTGACTACGTTGATACGATATTCGATAAGCCGACCGAAAGTGAAATCGTGTATATGCTTCGTTCCCTACCTTCCGTCCCCGCCGTACCGCTGGATAAACTGTGCGAGTGGCTCGCAGGAAACGCATGGCATCTTGATTGTTCCGATTGTGACGCCGAGCATTGTGATTGCCCACAATGGCATGATGATAGCGGTAGTTCACCTGCGTTCTGGAAAGCAAAACTAACGAAGTGGATGGAGGAACAAAATGAAAATAAATAAACCTGGAAAAATCATTTCATTCGTTTGTAATTCATGCGATTGTGAATTTGATGCTGGCATACATGCTGTAGCCACGCCGGATAAAGGAGAAAACTATTACGCAGATTGCCCTATGTGCGGTGCTGAATGTCATGCGGATATTGCGCTAATACAGGAGACATTAGAGAAACGCAGGGAGGAACAAAATGCATCTTATTGACGGCGATGAATTGAAAACAGCATTTCCGTGCGGGGAAACTGTTAGAACTGAGTGCGTTCGGGCAACGATTGATCACATGCCCACCGTTGATGCTATCCCAATAGACAAGCTGTGCGAGTGGCTGACAGAAACTGACATGCCTCTCGCTGATGCTTGCCCTTTAATTGACAAATATTATCATGTATGTATTCAATGTGATTTCTTCCAGCGTCCTATCAAAGAATGTTGGAAAGAAATTCTATCGAAGCTGATGGAGGAACAGGATGAGGTTAATTGATGCGGACAGACTGACGAGACCTGAAATGCTCAGAATGTGTTATCACCTTCCAAATGGAGATACGGCAATGCCTATTGGAGACATTGAGCATGCTCCAACTGTTGATGCTGTGCCTGTGGTGCATGGGAAGTGGATTATGACGGGCGGAATGAAACCGCCAGAATATCACCACCATCATCAATGTTCTGTTTGTGAATCGTATGCGCCAATGCGTCCGCCGTATGGATCAAGGGAAATGTTGACGCCATGGTGTCCTGGCTGTAACGCGAAGATGGATTTGGAGGAACAACAGTCATGAAGAAAATGACAGCTTTCTCGACCGAAGAAGATATCTTTAAAATCCTCGGCTGGGAATACACAGGCGACTGGAGCAAAGACAAAGAGAAACATGAAGCACTGTGGGACGCTGGATTCAACTTGGACGATTGGGACATTGGCTTCTGTTGCGACGAAAAGCTCCATCAACACATTGTCGAAGATGACGGCTATGAGTTTGATGTGTTTGATGATGATGTTGAGTGGCTCGGCAGCCAGATGATAAACTATTGTGTGGGCTTCCATTATTGTGAAGCGTTCGGGAAGCACTGGTATACCGTACATCATGCGTGAATAGTTTATGAAGCAAAAGACTAACTTCGAGATATGGGCAGACAGCTTTCGCACAACAGGCCAAGAGCTGTGGAGAATCAATCCTTCTCTCAGAAGCAGCCACCCCATCCGTCTTTATGAAACAAAGCGCCGCATCATTTCCGGCGTGAATGAAAATCCCTTTGGCCCGCGCCCCATATTTCATGTCTGGAACGTCGCGGAAGACAAGTCTCTTTACTGTGGCCTCGACCTCTCAGCCGCGTATGAAATATACCGTTCCGCCAAAGAACAATATGACAAGGAGCACCCAAACAATGGCAACTAAAGTTTACTGTTCGGATATATCGTGCAAGTACAATGACTTGGATACAAGCCGATGCAAAGCAAAAGAAGCGTCCTTCTCTTGGCAGTCCGTCCAAACTGTGTACAATGGGCGGCAAGACTATCTCAAGTGCGCTACGTATGAAGAATCAGAGATGTCCAAAGAAATGCATGTATTCATCGAACGAGCAATGAAGGAGGAGCCCATCCCATGAATACAATCATCACCGTCCTCATAACTCTATTCGTCTATTGGTTCATTGGCCTTGTTATCTATGAGCTGACGGACGAAAACGACACCTTTATCAGGTGGTGGGCGACTGGTTTGGTGTATGTCTTTTTGTGGCTATTCTTCGCCCCATACCGTATCATTAAAAGGAGTATGAGAAAATGAACAAAGTAGAACGCCACCTGAAAATCTGCACGGAACTGAACACCCTGTATGAAAAGAAGAATCATGACTACGGCGACAGCTTCCACAAAACGTATGTCGAGGAAGGCATGGCTATGCCCCGCATTAGGCTGGGTGATAAGCTGGAGCGTTTCAAGAATCTCACCCGCAACCCGAACACTCAAGCCGTCTCTGATGAATCTATTATCGACACGCTGAAAGACTTGGCGAACTACGCCATCATGACCATCATAGAACTTGAGGAGGAAAGCAATGTTAATAACGTGGGACAATGAGACGTCCAATGCCTACGACGCTGTCGCCCAATATATTGGGGAACACTTTGGCTGGTATCGGAATTACATTGCACGAATCAAGACCTCTACTCTTGGAACGAGCAACGAGTATCTGGCCCCTGTAGATTGTTTTGAAGAAGATTTTGAATTTGAAAACGATTGGTACGAAGGCGGCGATGTAGAACTTCTGGGTGTTATCGCCGTGGAAGATGTGGTAGTTCCGCCGCTCAAAGAGGAGGGAAAGCAATGTCGATAATGTGGGGGTATGAAATGAGGGAAATGTGTGACAGGATATTCCGTGGGAAAGACAAAGAAACGGGCGAGTGGGTATATGGCTGCTTGCTTGCCGACAATGTTATTGTCACGTCGCACCAAACCTTCAAAGTCATGGACGGAAAAGTTTGCGGCGATCTCCGCGCCCATGCTGTGTATTTCGACACCGTAGGCCAATTCACTGGACTGCGTGACAAAAACGATGTCCCCATTTACGAAGGTGATATCGTGATGAAGCGCACATACCAAGGGAAGAAGCCATTGGAAGTCGTGTTCAGTCATGGATGCTTTCATTGCGGTTGGGGCGGAGGCAGCTCCACGCCAAGTCATCCCTATACGCTGGACGACAGAAACATCGAAGTTATCGGAAATATCTATGATACGCCTGAATTATTGGAGGATAAAAAATGAACGTTTTGTACGAGTGTATTGCCGGGAAAGTTCCAGCTCCCTTCTTGGGTGCTTTGTTGATTGCTATTGGAGCGGCCTGCCTCATTGCAGAGATTGCTTGCATCATAGATACTCTTGAGTTCAATGTACGTGATTTCTTCATTGTCATCATTTGCTGTCTCTTTATCATCGGCGGAACATATGCTTTGCATGATGGCCGCTACAAGCAAGTCTATGCCACCATCGACGAAGACGCATCATGGAAGGATATCAACAATGATTATACCCTTCTGGAGCAAAAAGGCGAGCTGTATGTTTTCCGTGTGAACGATAAGAAGGCGGCGGAGAATGAGCATTGAGAAGATGGAGTTCGGCTTTGCTCATGGCTTCACGCGGGGAATGATTTGTGTGCAGGACGCGCTAAATTATGTCCTTACCGACCTCAAGCATCACAAGCGCCACTTCAACCAAAAAGAGATGTTTGCTATGGTCAAAGCTATGATCGAAGGAAGGGAGCTTCTCCGCGACGATCCTTCCGCTTTTGTCCGCTGTACACAAGATGGCGGCTGGGAAGTCTATGTTCCAAAGAAAGGTGTGAATGTATGAAAGAGTTTTTATTTAGAGGTAAACATCCCGACACTGGCATGTGGATATATGGCGGCATTTCCCAGTCCACCGACACAGCCGCCATTTACATCATCGAAGCTTCTCAAGGCCGCGTAGGGAAAGCTGTCGCTGTGGACCCCAACACAGTCGGCCAATTCACGGGCGAATATGATAAGCACAAGCAAAAGATATTCGAGGGCGACATCGTGAATAAGCGCGGCAGGAACGGAAGCATCGTCCCCATGAAAGTTATGTTCCGTCACGGACGGTTCTGCGCCGACTATATCCATTCAAACATCCGCGACTGGAACGATTACTCTCTCTGGGACAGCATGATAGAGGTCATCGGCAACGAGTGGGACACGCCCGATATTCAAGTCTATGATGAAGCAAAAAAGAGAAGGCCCGCCTTAGCTGCCTCCGCCCCCAAACGAAAGGAGGTGTTAATATGATTCTGTTTTGCGCTGACTTGTCTATGCGCCGCCCAGGATTTGCCGTATAGGAATATGATGAAGCGGCTCGCGCCGTCAAGATTGTAAACACAAGCTATGTAGACAACAAGATGGTCAAAAAGTCTCATGGCGAAATGCTCAGTGAAACAGCCCACGCTCTGCGCGAGTATCTCACAAAGTATCCCGACGCTGTTCTTGTCCGAGAAAAAGCGCTTGTGACCGCCGCGCTTAACTCCATTGAAACGATCGGCATCCTCCACAAAGTTGTCGGCGTTTCCGATTTGTATGCTTGGGGCTTCGGCAAAAAAGAGTTTCAAGAAATCTCTCCCATCACAATCAAGACCTTGATAGGCGGCGAGAGAGGTGCTTCCAAAGACCAAGTTGCGGAAGGCTTGGAGCCGTATGTCGGCAAGTATGAATATACCGTCGATGATGAGAGTGATGCTGTGGCTGTGGGTGTAGCGTGGCTGATCTCCAACAAATACCTGGACAGAATAAACAAGCCCAAAGTCTTCATGATGACGGAAGAAGAAATACTCTCTTATGGCTCCGACAAAAAGAAACCCGCGCCCAAGAAAAAGAATAAAAAAAATGGACCCGCCAATTAAAAGCGGGTCTTTTTTGTTCCCATTATATATGAAAGGAAGTGATTCAGCTCATGAACTTGTCCGAGTTTCCTGCGCTGGGAAACAAGAAGCTCATGTATCCTTTGAAGGTCTTCAGGCTCCACGCCTCGTCTTTGCTCGCTGTCTCTTGGGACTCTGACGCCGACGGCTTCTTTTTTTCCGACGATGCGCTCAAGCCTCTGTTTTATGAGAAGGTCAATCTTGCGGCGGCGAAAGACTTGACGAAACTGTGCGGCCTGACCATGCTCTTTGAACTCAACGACGGTAAGCTCGTCTTTTACGATGCTGTTGCCGTCGATAAGAAGGGCGACTGGAAACACCCCGACTACTTCACACTCCGAGACTATTGGGCGGAACAAAAGTTAGATGTGCCGTGCAAGCCGTTCTGCGGATATGTTGCTGACGATACTACGTTCAAAGAAGTCCTGCAGTATCTTGGCGACGAACATTTCCGCAGCGAGATAAAACACATTGACGCATCTGGCTTCTTCTTTGAGGATGCCCAAGGCAAAACATTCTTTGTTGAAACGGAGAGACATAAACGTGAGGCTGACGAAGCGTAACTATTACGGTGTCCCTTATGTTCCTGGCTATGCTCCCAAATGCAGAGACAGCCCAACGTGCGAGCTTATCATGAAGCTGGCAAAAAGGCTCGCCCTCTTTGAAGATATGTCCGACAAATACATGAACATCGTTGTCCGTTGTATGTCGGACGAAGACATCTGTAAATTAAAGGAAGAAGGAATTCTATGAAGCAAGGTCTTTCCGAACTCGTTTGCATTCTCGACAGAAGCGGCTCCATGTATCGGCTCACGTCCGACACCATCAACGGCTACAATGCCCTCATCGAAGAACAGAAGAAAGAAGAGGGCGAAGCTTTCATTACCACCGTCCTCTTTGATGATAAATACGATATCATCCGCGACCATGTCCCACTCACAGAAGTCGAACCTTTGACGGATAAGGAATATCATGCGCGAGGCTCGACAGCTCTGCTTGACGCTGTTGGCCGCACCATCAATGAAGTCGGGGCAAGGCTCGCGGCCACTCCCGAAGATGAGCGCCCCAAACATGTCATCTTTGCCATCACAACAGACGGCATGGAAAACTCTTCCCATGAATTCACCCGCGACCAAATCAAGGATATGATCGCGCACCAGACCGACAAGTATTCTTGGAAGTTCCTCTTCTTGGGCGCTGGCATTGACGCATACCAAGAAGCTGCCGTCAACTTCGGCATCCGTTCTCCTGAATATGTCATGAGCGGCTACGCAACAACGGATGGCCTTTCCGATGTGTACTCGTCCATGAGCAAAGCCTTTTCCACCTTGAGAAGCTCTGCCGTGTTGGACAATTCTTGGAAGAAGGGTCCTGAAAACATCAATGTGGGGGCTGATAACGAATGACTTCCGTAACTCGATATAAGTGCGATATCTGCGGCACTGAATATAACTCTGAAACTGTGTGCGCCGAGTGCGAAGCAGAGCATGTCCTGCCTAACGCGCTATCCCCCATTTATATGTACTACCCCAAAAGCTATGGAAACGACGCGGTCTATCCTCATTCCGTCACTGTAACGTTTGAAGACGGGACGAAGTATACATATAAGAGGTAAGCAGACGCTACAGAGCTGAGAGGGAACAGAATGGATAAATGGATTAAAGTTACGGAAAAGATGCCAGAAATCGGCACCAGTTGCATTATAATGATCGGCAAAACCGAACGTGACCTTTATGACCGCTATACACGGGGTGGTCCTGATATTTGTTTCGCAGAGTACATGAGAGACCCTTGCCTTGATCCAGACTCAAAGCCAGGTTTTTATTGGTATTCCAGTGAATGTTTGTTTAATGAGTACAAAGGTGTCACTGCTTGGATTCCATGCCCAGACTATGATGCAGAATGCGAGTGGTTGAAGGAAGGTAAGCCATGAAAGTTGTGTGCGTTTTGATTTGGTTCCTCGGAGCTGTGATGGCGGGCATGGACGCAAACCTTGATTTCAAAAACGATAGGAAGTTCATGGGCGGCATTTGGGTCGTCATCTGCATTGCGTGCGTCGTCATTGGTTCGGTGTTGTCTCTTTGATTGTATTGCGGTGGTGGAATAGGTAAACACTAAGGGCAAGTGTGGGACGCAGATATGCGCCGAATGGGAGAACAGCGTAAGCCGAAAGGCCATAGCAGTTTAGGCGAAGCAAACTAAGCCTGAATATTAGTATCGGGCCACACATGTGAGGTGCAAATCCTCACCCGCAATTAACTTCGGTAAGAGCCCAGCACGCTGAGACAAGTGATGCGAACCACGCTGGGACTTTATATGGTCTTTCGATTTCTTCGGAATGAGAAAGTGTGAAAGCGGATGTGTCCGCAAAAAGAAAGCCCAAATTCAAAGGTGAGGATAGCCCTGGGATGTCTTCGCCTCCTCACAACAGTCCAGCTCACGACGGCTTTCGGAGAATCAACCCTTTCGGATTGCATTGTGAGAACATTAAGTCCTGCAAAGGTGGTCTGCAATATGTACGAGAATGGGAGACAAGTGAATCGCTATGCGAACAAGATGAAGCATAAGCGCGTTCTGAAGAACCGTTATCGCAGACGGTGGTTCAGAGGCTACACCGCCGCTTCATGGGAAGACTACGTAGCCCACGCCAAAGAATGGGACCGCCTTGAATATTGGATAACGTATTATTTGTCTGGCGTAAAAGACTTTTCCCGCGACCGTACAAATGGTAATCTCCGAACAACGTTCCGTGAAGAAAAGGCACGCGGCGACTATGAAGCCATGCACGCCCCACAGCACGGAGAGTACAGGAAGTATTTCGACTATTGGTGGACAGTTTATTGAAGCCAAACTTTTCCCCGATCAGCTCAGTTGGGAGAACTTATCGCACGTTCAAATCGTGCATCGGGGAAACAAAAAGCCCTATGAAGGGCTTTCAGAATGAGCGCAGGAGGAGTCGAACCTCCGAAGGTATACCTCCTATGTATAAGCTCTGCTCGGTCCGTTCTTTACTGTGTCATGCGCCCAAGTATACCGACACCCACCATAAGTAAAGCGCTTATGAAAATCATCTTAGCATCACCTTTCCATGAAATAGTAAAATTCCATTGCGGTTTCCCGCGTTTCCAGGTTCGGGCCAATGAAGCAGACAAGCAGGACAAAAGTGTTGCAACGAGCAGAACAACAATAGGTGATTGAACATTTTCAGTATACCACAACACGCTCATTTTGTAAACAAAAAATGGGGAGCCCCTACGTGATAATAGGAGCTCCCCGAATTATTACTTGCGGAGTTGATACAATGCCGGAACAAGAATGTTATATTGTAAAAACAAAACATGGGAAAGAGTTTATGTTTGACACGCTCGAAGAAGCTGAAAAGGAAGCCGCCGCAAAAAGCAAACGCCTTAAAAAGAAGCAAAGCTGTTGCTCTATATATAAAGGAGACAATTATATCTGCGGATATATTGAAGGGAAAAAACTCCGACAATGGAAGACACTTTACACAGGAAAAAGAGAAAAAGAAGAAGGGTGTTATAAATTTGAAGTATCTGATGTTGGAGTCCGTTTCCAAAGCTTTTCTCTTCATCCGCAATATAATCGTGACGGTGAACTACACAAAAGAATTTGGAAAACAGATGTTTCTTACAGCTTTTTAGACGATGGCAAAGCTTATGTGTGGAGAAGACGGGGTATGGTCACAAACTCCCGCTTCAGTATTGGCGATTTGCCTTTTGAAGCTTTTGAAGATGAAATGTTTTTTAACGCAGTCAAACAAGAACTCGTCAAGAGAAAGCCAGAATTAAGTTATTTGCTTGAACAAATACATTATGAAGACTTTAAAAGTGAAGAGTGGATATGTGAACGGACTTCCGTACGCGCCTTGATGATAGTATACTGCAGGCCGAACGCTCTTTTTAAGATCGACACATATAAAAATACAGTTCAGCCCAGGCGGCACATCGCTGAACATCTCCCCTCTTTGATGTGGTACTTTCCAACAAATATCGTTGACGAATCGAAGCTTATCGAAGCAATAGCGGAAAGGGCAAAAATCCCGTGCACAAAATACTTTAAGCGGTTGTATCTTGCTAACCCAGAAAACATTTTTCTTATCCAAAAAATTATAAAGCTTGGTTTCAAAAACATTGATAATGTTATGTCAATAGAAACTAAATACCACAGCGAGAAATGCTATTGTTTAGACAGAGCTTGCAGTTCTATTTGCAAAAAAATAATTAAAGCCAGAGGAGAAAGGTGGGTTATAAAAAATTGTGATTTTGAGTGGCTATCTGACGTACAAAGGATGATCCACCACGGACATATAGAAAAGGAAATTGTAGATTATATTATCAACAACGCAAAGAACGAAGAAGAGATTCACAATACCGTTATAGACGTATATAACTACCATTCAAAAGGCATCGAGAATATTCCGTTCAAATACTCAAAAAATATTAAAGAGTATGCTCGCAACTATGAGAACAACATTCGTTTCATTCTTCCTTCCGGCTCAAAAGAATTAGCTGTTATTGGCGCGACAATGGGCATTTGTGTGGGTTCTTATAGTGATGCAGTAATAAAAAAGACTTGCACAATTGTTGTTCTAATGGACGGAGATAAATATACCGCGTGCATAGAAGTACGAAAGAAAAAAGTCGTTCAGCTTAAAGCTAAGTTCAATAACTACGTCAAAGCTGAATACAAGCAATATCTGGATAACTGGGCGAACGAACTGGGGATAAAATTTGAAACTTACGACTACAAACTCATTGGAACTTCATGGGATTCAACTAATGATTATCACAGAGTCAATCCCCATGACTTTGACAAAGAAGACAAACCTTGGAAGCTACATATCGTCAAAGAACGTCAAGTGGCTCCTTTCCCATTTTAAGGAGGAAAAGAATTGACGAACCACTCTCAAAAGCTGTATAATGCAGACAGTGGCGGCGCGGCCACTATGCACCTTGACAGCAACATATCATCGCCGCCGAAACTTACCCTTACCGTCGATGAGATGGCACGCCAACTAAACATCTCGCGGGCCACAGCTTACAACCTTGTGAAGCAAAAAGACTTCTTCCCTGCTTTCCGTATTGGAGGCAGGATTTTAGTTGGAGCTTCCGCGTTGTCGCTGTGGGTCAGTCAACAGACGGAGGGAAGGTTATGAAACGACGTTCAAACGGAGAAGGAAATATCCGTCAACGCGAAGACAAAACATGGGAAGGCCGTATCCTCATAGACGGCAAACGTAAGTCCGTGTATGGGAAGACGAGGAATGAGGTGCGGCAGAAGCTGACTGAAATACAATGGGAGGCCGACAACACGCTCTACATTCATGAGCCAAGCAAGCTAACTGTCGCGGAGTGGATGCAAACATGGCTCGCCACATGTACTGGCCGCCTGACGCATTCATCCATGTATGAACGGAAGCAGTACGCACGGCTCTATGTTTTGCCGTACATCGGGGATAAGAAGTTGAAAGACTTGTGCCCGACCGATGTAAGAGTTCTTTACAATAAATTAGTCCAGCGCGGGCTTTCTGAAAACACTATAAAGAACACGAGGACTGTTCTTCATTCAAGTCTTCAGCAAGCTGTGAACGACGGGATTGTCAAGAAGAACGTAGCAAGCAAAATCCCTATTCCTCATTCCCTTAAGCCAACAAAAGAAATCCACCCGCTCTCCGATGAAGAGATTGCAGCATTCCTGGATACTATCCGCGATCACTATTGGGGGCCACTATTCTTTGTTGACTTGTTCACAGGGCTGAGGAAGAGTGAGATCATCGGACTCACTTGGGATTGCGTGGACTTCGACAAGCAGACTATTTATGTGTACCGCCAGTTCCGGCTTATGGAAGGAAAGGGCGTTTACGAGTTCACCGAACCTAAAAACAAAAAGCCGAGGACGGTGTACCCGCCGCAATGTGTTTTCGATATGTTGCGATTCGTTCAGCGCCGACAAGCAGAACAAAAACTTCAACTTGGCGAATTGTGGAGCAATCCAAATAACTTTGTTTTCACCCAAGAGAACGGAAGTCACACCACCCATAAAGGCATCTTTGCCGCATTCAAAAAGATTGTGAAGAAGATGGGCATCCCGAACACCAGGCTCCACGATTTGCGGCACACCTTCGCAACGGTATCCATTCAAAACGGTGCTGACCCCAAGACGGTTTCAGAAATGCTCGGCCATGCTACCGTCGAATTTACCTTGGATGTTTATACGCATATGACGGATACTTCTGCAAGAAAAGCCGCCAAGGCTATGGACAACTACGTCAACAATATAAAATTGGGGTAGAACTGGGGTGGAACACTTCAGAAAATGTAGATAAATCAAAGGGTGTAGGACTTGTGCCGTAATCCTCCACGTTACCCAAGGCAATCATTTTTAGTAACATTGCATAATAAGGAGTGATAATAAGTCTAAAAACTTTGTGACATTGTTATAATGTGTGATAATACGTGCTATCCGTAATGGGGTGGAATTGGGGTAAGAAAGAAATTCGGCGGCGATGTATATGTATGTATCGAATAAAAATGCGATTCATACATATGCCCCGCGCCAAAAATAAAAAAGAGGGAGACTGTAACGCCTCGACGCCACTCGTCTCCCATCTTTAATTTATCCTCGTTTCCGAGCGCAGGCCCCTACGTCCTGCATCATTCCCCGATATCCCCGACCACTTCGAGTACAGGTTCCGGCTTCTTTTCATGCGGCAGTACCATGCACACGGCTTCGATAATGCCGTCCACAATGATACTCACTTGAGGTGTCACCGCAATTCCGGCCTTGCTCAAAGTTTCGCGAACAAGAGCTTTCGCGTAAGGGTTG
>Ga0247608_10006267_pt1 | contig 12576 bp, 8 predicted proteins | sample 176DNAGHGlowgp2_FD_193490 | JGI IMG/M metagenome (GOLD analysis project Ga0247608, IMG submission 193490) | Sheep rumen microbial communities from Palmerston North, Manawatu-Wanganui, New Zealand - 1766 DNA GHGlow gp2 | ecosystem: Host-associated > Mammals > Digestive system > Stomach > Rumen ... | reverse complement strand
GCAGGGAGGCACTGATGGTCAGCTGATTGCCATCGAGTCGCAGCGCCACGCCGGCCGTCTCAGGCTTCGGCAGCGGTATGTCCCACTGTTTGCCCTTCCAGTTGAAGGTGGCATGCAGCCTTTTGCCATTGGGTGTGACGTTGAACAGGCCGCGCCCCATGTGCTCCGTCTTGATGGTGAGGCGGCTTCCGTCGTCGAGGGCCACCGTTCCGCTGATGTTCTGGGCCTCGCCGTGCTGGTCGCACACCTGGAAGGCCACGCGGTTGTCGATGCCGTCGACGAGGTGTCCGCCCTCGGGATAAAAGGTCACCACCAGGTCGTCCTTCTTCTTCCTCGGCAGGCGTGTCTTGGGGCGCTGATACATGTAGCGCGCGTCATAGTCGCCTGCCTTCTCGGGCTTGCTGTAGACGGGCAGCACACGGCTGTAGAGCCCGTCCCAGACACGGAAGTAGTCGGCGGCCATCTGGCGGTTGTAGAAATGCCAGGTGTCATCGCGGTCATACTTGTGCTCGCGGACGTTGAAGTTCAGCATCCAGCGGGTGTAGGCGCGCAGCTCATAGTAGCCGCTGTAGAGCGAGTCGGTGAGGGCAAACTGCCCACAGGTGAAGCCGGCGGGACTGACGATGATGGTCTGTCGCTCGACGAGCAGCCCGTCGGGCGAGAGCAGCTCGACATAGAGCAGGCGACTCATGTCAGTGGGTTGCAGGTTGTCAGCACGCACGACGTAGGCCTTGTACCACAGCGTGTCGCCGACAAAATAGCACTGGTTGTCGGTGTGGACATAGACTTTCTCCTGCACCTGTTGCGGGGCCGATGCCAGCAGCGTCTGACGGATGTCGTCAATCCCGTCCGCACTGGCATTGAACAGAATGTCACCCAGCAGACAAACAATAGATGTAAGGAGTAGTCTCATAATTGACCTGTTTTTTACAACGAATTTGACAAATTACACGAACTGGAAATGGCTTGGCCATCTCTATATGGACGAAAATTCGTTTAATTCGTTTAATTCGTTGTTAAATAAAATAATGTGTAGTGTTCGGCACGTAGGCCCGCGAAGGCTTATTGCTTCAGCTTGAATGAATTCTCAATGCTGTTCAGGTCGTCAAGGAAAGCCTTGTCAACCTTCATGCGCTGCTGCACGGCGGTACAGCTGTGCAGCACGGTGCTGTGGTCGCGTCCGCCGATGAGCTGTCCGATGCGCGAGGCAGGCATCTTCGTATATTTCTGCGCCAGGTACATTGATATCTGCCTGACTTGCACATACTCACGCTTGCGACTCTTGCTGAAAACGTTCTGCTGAGTGACACCGAAGTGGCGGCACACTGCCTCCAAGATGTCGTCGATGGTCAGCGGGTGGTTGTCGGTCTTGACGGCCCGCTTGATGATGCGCTCGGCCAGGTGCATGTCGATGGCTGAGTTGTAGACGATGGAGTAAGCCATGAGCGAGTTGACGACGCCTTCGAGGTCGCGCACGCTGCCGTTGGCCGACGATGCGATGAACTGTATGACGTCAGCCGGAATCTTCAGGCCGTCATGGCGGCACTTCGAGTTCAGGATGTCGACGCACAGCTGCATGTCAGGTTTCTCCAGCTCGGCAATGAGTCCGCAGGAGAAACGCGTCAGCAAGCGGTCCTTCACGCCTTCCAGGTCTACCGGCGGTCTGTCGCTGGCCAGGATAATCTGTTTGCCTAAGCGGAACAGGTGGTCAAAGATGTGGAAGAAGGTGTCGAGCGTCTTCGGCGAGTTGACCCACTCCTGTATGTCATCGACGATGAGCACGTCGATGGTCTGGTAGAAGTTGATGAAGTCGTTGGTGGTGTTGCGTCGCACGGCATCAGTGTACTGCACCTGGAAGAGTCGTGCCGAGACGTAGAGCACGCGGCGCTGTGCATCAAGGCGCTTGCACTCCACACCGATGGCGTTGATGAGGTGCGTCTTGCCACATCCCGACGGTCCGAAGACGAAGAACGGGTTGAACATCGTCTTGCCAGGGTGCTGGGCGATGTTGAGGCCGACGGTGCGCGGCAGCTTGTTGGAGTCGCCTTCAATGAAGGTGTCGAAGGTGTTCCTGGGGTCCAGCTGCGGGTTCAGCTCCTGCGGCACGGCCGCGTCAAGCACCGTTGGCGACTGGTTGGCGCGTGTGGCTGCCTGCGGCCCTTCAATGGCCGCCGGGCCTTCGCCTTCGACGGTCTGCGTCTTGCCGTTCTCGCGGTCGACGACGAGCCGATAGGTCAGCTTGACGTTAGTCTTGAAGCTGTTGTTCAGTGCCCAAGCCATCAGACGCACGTAGTACTGCTCCAAGTACTCGTAGATGTACGGACTTGGAACCTGCACCAACACCGTCGAAAGCGCTTCGTCATAGCTTTCGAAAACGATGGGCTCGAACCACGTTTTATATATTTGCTCCGTCACGTTCTGCTTGATGAGATGCAGGCATCGGTTCCAGAGCTCCTGATGGTTTTTGTGCATTAGTTTTAGATTATTATCTTATGACGCCACACTATGCGGCTTTCAGATATTTCCGAGTGCAAAGGTCGTAAATTTTTTTGACCCATGCAAACTGTCATTTTTTTCCTCTGTGTTTACAATCTTTGTAACTTTCTCTCTTCTCGTCAATTATGTTGTTTCACGGTTTTTGGCTAATTCCCGCTCTTGCAAGATTCAAAGTTTTTGCCATTCAACGCTTTAGGAATCGGACGGCAAGGCGCAAAGCGCGATTCGTTATTTAGACAAATTTCAAATTACTGACTCTTCTTGCCGAAAACGGATACATTGATGTAGCGGCGGGGATGCGCCTTGAAGTCGACGAGCAGCGAATCGACATCGCGCATGGTGGCCGTGATGTTCTGATAGAGTTGTGCATCGTTGAGCAGCATGCCCACGGTGCCGTGGGGGCTGTTGAGTGCGGCGGTGAGCTGCTGCACGTTGGCCAGCGTCTGGTCTACACGCTGCATGGTGGCCTGCAGGTCCAGCTGTGCCAGGTTGCCCGTCAGCGTGGCGGTGTTGTCGAGCACCCCCTGCGCCTTGTCCATCATCTGTGGCATCTGCCGGTTCAGCTGTGCGGTGAGCTGGTTCAGCTGTCGGGCGGTGGTGTTCAGGCTGGCCGTCAGCTGCTCTGCGTTCTGCAGAGTAGCACTGATGGCCGGGTCGGTGACCAGCGTCTGCACGCCGGCGAGGATGGAGTCGAGCTTCGGCAGCAGCGCCTCCACCTTCGGCAACATCTGTGCAGCCTTCGTCATCAGTCCGCCCTGCAGTCCACCCTCTATGGTGTCGCCCTTGGCCAGCAGGCGGCCCGTGACGGCTCCCAGCTGCAGCTCCAGCTTGACGTTGCCCATGAAGTCGCTCACGATTTCGGCGCGGGTGCCTTCGTGCAACTGCATCTTCGGGTCAAGGTCGAATGAGGCGATGATGCAGTCAGGACGCGAGTAGTCGTAGTTGATGGTCCTCACCACGCCCACGCGGTAGCCATTGGCGTAGACAGGGCTGGAGGTGGCCAGTCCACTGACGTTGCTGAAGCGTATGTAATAGGTCTCGTCATTGCTGAACAGCGACAGTCCCTTGAGGAACTGCATGCCAACATAGAGTATGACGATGGCGACGATGGCAACCAGTGCTATCTTTACTTCCTTGGTGAAAAACTTCATGTCTGTTAATGCTTAATGCTAATGCTTAATGATTGCGGCGGAACTCCTCGATGGCGGCGTTGACGTCGGTGCGCACCCCGTCCTTGAAGGCAATGATGAAAGCCTGTGGGAACTTGCTGAGGATGTCCTTGCGCAGTTGCTTGATTTCGTTATAGTTCTCTGATGCGCCCACGGTGTACTTCCACATCGTGCCTTCTTTGTAGCTCTCTACCCCCTGCAGGCCCTTGAACTGGCGGTTGTTGGCTGACAGCTGGCGGTCGGTGGCCATGATTTGCACCTTGAAGATGGGAGACCCTCCCCCGGCCCCTCCCTGTGAGGGAGAGGAGGAGTTGGTTTGCACATCAGTATTATTAGTACCAGGGGTGTCATTCGCAGCAGGACTATCTTCTCCCCTCCCTCCAGGGAGGGGCTGGGGGTGGGTCTGCTGCTGGTTCTGCTGGGTGGGAGCAGGCTGCACCCTCTTGTTCTTGAACGCCACGAAGGCCTGATAGATGCCCATGCCCATCAGGTTCACGTTGGCCTGGTTGGTCAGATAGGTGGCTTCCGATGCCGTGGTGATGTAGCCCAGCTCGATGAGGCATGCCGGCATCGACGTCTCGCGCAGCACCAGGAAGGCATCCTGCTTCACGCCCTTGTTGGGTCGGCCGGCCGTGGCACACACATTCTTCTGGATGAGCCGGGCCAGCTCCACGCTCTCAGCCATGTTCGTCTCGTTGACGATGTCGAAGATGATATAGCTCTCGGGCACACGCGGGTCAAATCCGGCATAGTGCTCCTTGTAGTCGCTCTCGATGGTGATGACCTCGTTCTCGCGCATGGCGGCGCTGCGTTTCTCGTCGCTGCGGCGCATGCCCATGGTGTAGGTCTCCATGCCGGTGACGGGCCGGCGGCTCTCCACCGAGTTGGTGTGTATGGAGATGAACACATCGGCCTTGTTCCTGTTGGCTATGGCGGCGCGCTCGTGCAGCGGCACGAACACGTCGGTCTTGCGTGTGTAGATGACCTTCACATCGGGGCAGTTCTGCTCCACCAGCTTGCCGAAGGCCAGCGCCACATTCAAGTTGATATCTTTCTCCTTGGCACGGTTGGCGCACGCGCCACCATCCTTGCCACCATGCCCGGCATCGATGACCAGGGTGTATGTCTTCTCGACGGCAAACGAGGCAACGGGCGACAACAGCAATGCGACCGCCATCAGTAGCGTCCTCACCATCATCATCGTCTTTACCTTCGTACCTGTCATTATCCTATATCTATTCATTATTTATTATTAAAACCTAATCATCTCAAACCTCTCACCTCTCACCACTCACCTCTCTAACAAACTCCGCCTCAACGCCGGCGCCGTTGCTGTCGATGCCCATGGGCGGGTTGTCCTTCATCAGTTTGATGTCAACGGCGGTACACTGGGGGAACCGGTCGAAGAGCGCCTTGGCGATGCGCCCCGCCACATGCTCCAGCAGCTGCGACGGTGTGGCCATCTGCTGGCGCACGACGTCGGCCACATCGGCATAGGACAAGGCATCCCCCACCCTATCGCTCATCATGGCCTTATATATATTATAATGTACGCGAAGGCTGACGGTGAAGTAGGCCCCCACGCGCTGCTCCTGCTCCATGACGCCATGGTAGGCGTACAGGTGCATGTCGTTGATGACGACACAACTGCTCTTCAGCTTCATGGCTCGTTGGGCTCCGGCTGTTCCTGCTGTCCCGGCAGGTATTTCTTCAGGGCCCGCTCCACGCCGTTCTTCCAGGTGTTGATGCTCTCGTCGTTGAGCGACAGCGAGGCCACCAGCTTGATGACGTGCTCAATGGGCATGCCATAGCGCAGCACGCCGCTGATGAGCTTGGCATAGTTCCAGTATTCGGGGTTGAACTTCTCGTTGATGCCCTCGACGGTAATCTTGTAGCCGCGGGTGTTCTCAAACTGGAAGTCGTAGCGCTTCGTGCCGTCGGCGTTCACCTGCTTCACTATCTTGCCCTTGTTCACCGACTTGGGCAGCATGATGCCCTCCTCCTCGTCCTGTAGCCCGGTGAAGATTTCATAGGGGTAGCCGTTGAGCAGGCCCACCAGTGCCACCCACTTCTCTTTGTTGTTCTGGAAGCGCACCACGTCGCACTCCAGCGTCTGCGGACGCACCTCTACCACCTGCGGGCGGGGCATGGGCTGTGCCTGTTCGTCGGCGGCGGGGCTGTATGTCTGTTTCTCCATGCGCGTTCTGTTTCTACGTTACTTATTTTGTGGCAAAGGTAATGAAAAAATAGCAGTTAGGGACTTTGTGCACAGCTTTCGTTGGTTGTTTTAACTTTTTTTGTGTCATCGCCCAGGGAAAATACTTTGGCAGACCAGCAGCGAAGTGCCGATTTTTTTGTAATTTTGCACCCTCTCTCAAAAACAAGCAGAAGACACACTCAGATGAAACGCTTTCTTACTTTTGTCCTATTCACTGTAATGACAACAACGCTTGCCAAGGCCATGCCGGCCAGACCGGGGCGGTGGATGACGCTGCCCCTGGACGGACGGATGGTCAGTGCACAGCTGGTGGGCGACGAGCACCTGCACTACTGGCTGACCGACGATGGTCTCCAGCTGATGGAGCAGGACGGCTGCTTCGTCAGGGCAGACATGGCCCAGATGCGCAGCCGTGCACAGGAGCGCAGGCAGGAAGCTGCCCGCAGCCGGCAGAAGCGGGTGCGGCGCACGGCCAATGAAGGCTTCAGCAACTACACGGGCAAGAAAAAGGGCATCATCATACTGGTCGAGTTCGAAAACTGTGCCTTCCTTCCGGAAAACGACTCGCTGCTCTACACCCGCATCTGCAACGAGGAGAACTTCAGCGAGGGCCGCTTCCACGGGTCGGTGCGCGACTACTTCCTGGCCCAGTCATACGGTCTGTTCGACCTCACATTCGACGTCGTGGGACCGGTGCCCTTGTCCAAAACTTATCAGTACTACGGTCGTAACGACAGCAAGGGCGAGGACATGCGCCCGGGCGAGATGGTGGCTGAGGCCTGCAAAGCCGTCGACGACTATGTCGACTTCAGCCGCTATGACTGGGACGGCGATGGGTACGTAGACCAGGTGATGTGCATCTATGCCGGCAAGGGCGAGAATGGCAACGGCTCGTCGAGCACCATCTGGCCCCATGAGTGGCAGCTTGACGAGAGTGACTATGGCGAGCTGCTCTACCTCGACGACGTGGCCATCAACACCTATGCGGCCAGCAACGAGCTGTCAGGCAGCAGCATCGACGGCCTGGGCACCATCTGCCATGAGTTCTCCCACTGCCTCGGGCTGCCCGACATGTACGACATCGACTACAACGGCAACTATGGCATGGGGTCGTGGTCGGTGCTCGACAACGGGTCGTACAATGACAATGGCTTCCGGCCGGCCGGCTACACCAGCTTTGAGCGCTACAGCTGCGGATGGCTGCAGCCCACCGTCCTCGACGCCAACACGACGGTCGATGCCATGCAGCCGCTGAACGAGGCCCCCCAGGCATACATGATAGTCAATGACGCGTGGCCCGACGAATACTACCTGCTGGAAAACAGGCAGCCGCGCGGATGGGATGCCTCGCTGCCCGGCAGTGGCATGCTCATACTGCATGTCGACTACGATGCCGACATCTGGGAGTATAACTTTGTGAACACCAACAACATGAATCCAGTCGACATGGAGCCGGCCAACGACCACCAGCGCTGCACGGTGTTCAAGGCTAACCAAGGCATCTCGACTTACTACTCCAGAGAGAGCGGCGTGGCCTATCCCTATCTGAAGCGGGACTCGCTGACCAGCACCTCGACCCCTGCTGCCACCGTCTATAACAAGAATGTCGACGGCACGAACCTGATGGGCAAGAGTGTCCTGGACATCACCCGCAACAGCGACGGCACCATGGCTTTCCGCTTCCGCAACGACAAGGAGGACGTGCCCACCGCCATCCTCGACATGCCCCACGACGGCGGCAACGGCGGGGCTTGCTTTACCCCCGCCGGGCGCTACGTGGGCAAGACGTCAGAGCGGCTGCACCCGGGACTGTACATCCAACGCGACGACAAGGGCCAGCGCGGCCGCACCGTCATCATCAAGTAAAAGATTAACACATGAAGAATCTCAGCACCAGGCGTACCATACGCCGATACAGTCAGGAGCCTGTTGACGAAGGCCTCCTGGGACGCCTCATCAGCGAGGCCTCACGCACGCAGACCATGGGCAACCTGCAGCTCTACAGCGTCATTGTCACACGCTCGCAGCAGGTCAAGGAGCAGCTGGCACCGGCCCACTTCAACCAGCCCATGGTGACACAGGCACCAGTGGTGCTGACCGTCTGCGCCGACTTCAACCGCACCTCGCAGTGGGCACGCTTCCGACAGGCGGAGCCGGGTTACAACAACTTCCTGTCGTTCATCAACGCTGCCACCGATGCACTGCTCTACACGCAGACGCTCTGCAACCTGATGGACGAGGAGGGCCTGGGCTACTGCTACCTCGGCACCACCGTCTACCAGCCCATGCGCATCATCGAGACGCTGGGCCTGCCACAGCTGGTGATGCCTGTGGCCACCCTCACCGTGGGATGGCCCGACGAGCAGCCACCGCTGAGCGACCGTCTGCCGCTGAAGGCCATCATCCATGAAGAGAGCTACTACGACTACACTCCGCAGATGATTGACCAGTGCTATGCCTACAAGGAGGGCCTGCCTGAGAACCAGCACTTCGTGGAGGTCAACAGCAAGCAGACGCTGGCACAGGTGTTCACCGACATTCGCTATACGCGTAAGGACAACGAGGCCATGAGCCAGGGACTCATCGAGGCGCTCCGTCATCAGGGCTTCATGTAGCCTCACCCCGTCCTCTCTCCCTGGAACTCCCAGGAGAGGGGACGTGTATGTCTCCACCTCAGACTGACCGCCTATCTAATAATTTTTCGTCCGTTACTCAGGTAGATGCCTCTTGGCCAATGTTCCATCTGCCCGCTCATCTTGTGCCCTAACAGGCTGTAGTAGGCTGATGGGTGAGTGTCGGTGGACAGGGCGTTGATGCCGGTGATGTCTGCTTCAGCCTGGATACCTATCTCTGCTGCTGATGTCCATGCGTTACCATTGATTTCCGAATTGGCCACGAATTTCAGATAACGGCCTGCAGTAGGTGTCTTCAGTGTGGCCACCTGCAGTGACGTGGTGTTCTTGAACTCACCACTGGCCACCGCCGTTCCCCAGTTCTTGCCATCGTTGCTGAGGTACACCTCGTAGGCTTTCACCATGCCGTTTTGGTTGCCGTCCTGACGCGAGAGGTAGGTAAAGGCAGTCACGCGATAGGTCTTTGTCATGTCCACTATCAGCGTATGAGGGCACCTGGGTTCCGAGCCTTGCCATTCCGTGTGCCAGAAGGTGTCGTTCTTTCCATCAAAGGCCAGCCGGGCTTCATTGCCGCCATGCTGGCTGTCGGCACTGACCAGCTTCCACCCGCTTTTGTTGATAAAGAGGTCGAAGTCGTAGGTCATGACAGGGCTGGCAAGCATGCCGTCGGCTGAGCAGTAGGCAGTGATGGTACAGGCATCATTCTGGGCGATGGTGGTGGTGTACTTCTTGTATTCAGCACCATTGATGCTGTAGTAGATGGTCGCATTCTTCGTCGTGGTCGACATCTTGATTCGGCCGTTGCTCTGACGTTCGCAATTGACAGCCTGACAAACGGGCATGTCTACGCGGGCAGTCTCGGAGGCTTTCATCTCAGCAGTGAGCGGGATGAGGAAGAAACGGAAGGCTGTGTTCTGGGCCTTCAGTTCGTATGGCTCCCTCACGTCAGGACCACAGCTGGCATTGCCCAGCCCGCGTGTGGCAGCATCGAGCGAAACCACCGTCGTCGTGCAACTCTTGAACTGGTAGGTGTGCTTGGAGCGGTTGTTGCGGTCGGTGTAGTTGTCCTCTGCACGGAAGTGAACGGCTGATGCGGCCATCTGGTCAGGTGCAACGAAGAGCATACCCATGCCCTCGTCGTTGGTCAGCGACATCCAGCGCACTTCCTGTTTGGTGCCATGCTCCTGAGGCAGGATGTAGTCCTCGCGCTGGTCATTCACCGTACTCTTGTAGACGGCAGGCAGACAAGCCTCCTTGCGGTCACGGTAGTTGTCCCAGGGACCACGTCCGAACCATGACAGCTGCTCCATTGTGGCAGGCATCTCCAGACGGAAGCCCAGCTTGGGAATCACAACACCTGTATTGGAAGGACGGATGAAGGAGTTTACCATCAGCGAGCCGTCAGCGCAGATGATGAAGTCGAGCATCACGGCAAACGAAGTGCCGTTCTTTCCTGTATGGGTACTGTTCAGGCTCACCCTCACCGTCTTCTTGTCGTCGGCAGTCTGCACCTCGGCCCCTTCGCCTTTCACTGTCAGTTTTCTCAGGCCCATGGTGTCCCAGGAGCCACTCTGACGCCCGTCGTTGTCGGTGGGCAGACGGAACACATTGAGCAGCAGTGGCTTGCTGATGAGTGTCGTGCCGTTCAAGGCGTAACTCGTCAGCGTGCCTTGAGTCTTTCCGAATACTGCCTTGAAAGTGCTGTTCGTTACTGTCACTGTCGTTGCGGTATTGGTCACGCTCAGTGCTTCACAGGCTTCCAGTCTGTTGAGGTCGTACATGGGCTTGACGGCCTTTTGTACGGGTAACTTTTCCTCAGCCACGACATAGCCGGCATCTGCCCATGGTGTGTTGTCCTTCTGAGTAGCAGTGAACTGTATGAACGCCTCTTTCGATGCATCGAGCGATGCCAGCGGTGAGATGTCGATGTTTACCACTGCACTGTCATTGGCTGCCACCTCTTTGTCTATCTTGCCACTGGCAAGCGTGTTGCCTTCTTCGTCCATCAGGGCATAGCTCACGTCGTAGTGAGAACTGGGCAGGAAGGCCATCTTGTTCTTGATGCGAAACTGCCTGGTGTTGCCTGATACCGCTTTGAATTCCAGTGGCTGGTAGACCTTCTTGGTGTTATACGACTTGGCCGTCAGGCTCCAGTCAGGACGCACCAACCCGTTGATACAGAAGTTACCGTCGTTGGGATTATCGCCGAAGTCGCCGCCGTAGGCCCAGTATTCAGTGCCACTGGAACTCTTGGTGAGCAGTCCCTGATCCTTGAAGTCCCAGATGAACTCTCCCGTCAGGCAGGTATACTTTTCGTAAAGGTTGAACATGTCGCGCACGTTGCCCATTGAGTTGCCCATCGAATGTGAGTTCTCACACTGAATATGTGGCTTCTGGCCGCTTTTACCCTGTCGTGACGAGCCTATCCACTCGATGGTCTCATAACTGCCATACATGGTGGAACTGACATCGGCATAGTCGCTGTTGCCTTCGTAGTGGGTCAGACGGGTCTTGTCGAGGGCTTTGATGGCTTGTGCTACGTACTTGAAGTTCTCACCATTGCCGCTCTCGTTGCCAAACGACCAAATGAAGATGCAAGGGTGGTTGCGCATCCACCGCACATGGTTCTCAGAGCGTTCTACCATTGCCTGGCGGAACTGTGGCACTGACGATAGCTTCATGTTGGCATGGCACTCCACATCAGCCTCTGCCAAGACATACAGGCCGTATCGGTCGCAGAGGTCGTAGAAGACAGGGTCGTTGGGGTAGTGCGATGTGCGTACGGCGTTGATGTTCAGACGCTTCATGGTCTTAATGTCCTCTTCAATCTCAGCATCCGTGATGGCCCGTCCGTTGACGGGTGAGAAGTCATGGCGATTCACTCCGTGGAACACCATGCGGCGCCCATTGATGATGAGTGCTCCGTCGCTGCGGATGCCCACCTCGCGGAAGCCTACCTTTGAGCCGCGGATGTCATGGATATGGCCTGTGCCATCCTTCAGCGTCAGTACGAGGTCGTAGAGGTTGGGCGTCTCGGCACTCCACAGTCTTGGTGCCGTCACGTCCATGTCAATACTGCCCGAACCATCGCTGATGGCTGTCTGTCCTTGAGCAATCACTTGTCCGTTGTCCAGAATCTTGGCTTCAACGATGCCATTGCCTTCCACTTTCACCTGCACGTTAGCCTTGGCATTGACGTAGTTGTTGTCCAGGTCAGTGGTGAAGAAGTAGTCGCTGATGCGCACCTTAGGTGCAGCATAGATAAAGCAGTGACGCTGGATGCCCGTCAATCGCCAGTAGTCTTGGCACTCAAGGAACGAGCCACTGGTGAAGCGATACACCTGCAGGGCCAGTAGGTTGTCGCCCTCTGCCAGATAGGATGTGATATTAAATTCGGCAGGCACATACGAGTCCTCACTGTAGCCTACCCGCTGTCCGTTTACCCAGAGGTAGAAGCCATGTCCCACACCATTGAAGCGCACGAACACGTCGTGGTCGGCCAGCCAGTCGGCCGTCATGGTGACATGTCGGCGATAGGTACCCACGGGGTTGGGCATTGTGCTGTTGTAGGTGAACCATCCCGGTCGTTCGGCCATGACGCTATAGGTCTGCTCGTTAAACGAGAAGGGGTAGGCCACATTGCAGTAAAGCGGCTTGTCCCATGGCTTGTTGTTGTGCAGTCCCCACACTTGCCAGCTGGAAGGCACATCGATGTCAGTCCATGCGGCATCGTTATAGTCTGTGGCGCACATGGTGGATGTCGCCTTTGAAGGGGTGTTCACCCACTGGAACTTCCACACGCCGTCAAGCGACATGTAGTAGGGCGAGAGCGTCCTGTCGTTCTTCGCCACGTCTGCTTCGCTTGCCATTGGCAAGGCGGTGGTGTGTGCCGTCTCACGGTTTACACTGGTGATGCTGGGGTCGTCCCATTCTTTTCCCGTTTGGGCGTTGGCATTGCCGAGGCAGGTCAGTACAGCCATGCCCAACAGCAATCTCCTTGTCGTTATCATTGCCGTTGCTTTTATTCTAACTTTAGTTCCGTATAGGCCCCCCCCCATTC
>Ga0247608_10006265_pt1 | contig 12583 bp, 11 predicted proteins | sample 176DNAGHGlowgp2_FD_193490 | JGI IMG/M metagenome (GOLD analysis project Ga0247608, IMG submission 193490) | Sheep rumen microbial communities from Palmerston North, Manawatu-Wanganui, New Zealand - 1766 DNA GHGlow gp2 | ecosystem: Host-associated > Mammals > Digestive system > Stomach > Rumen ... | reverse complement strand
TACGTTTCCGCTGTCATGCGCACGAATGCGCCTGCACGTCATTCTATTCTACAGGGAATATCCACGGGGTGTCACCCGAGGTGTGCACGCACGAACGCATGCTCGCCGCAATTTGTGATTCTGCTATAACCGAAATATAATGCGGGCGGTTTCAAAAACAGGAAAGTGGCGCGAACGGTCTCCCGTGAGCAAAAAGCGACCGGTATCAACCGGTCGTGTTTGCGAGAGTGAGCGCAATCCGGAGTAATTTAAAACCGGAATGTAGCGCGAACGGTCGCTTAAGAGCAGCGGAGCGTCTGGCCGATGCGGAGTATCGATGTGCGCTTGATGCCGTTCAGGCGGCAGAGCCTCTCGATGGTCGTTCCGTACTTGATGGCAATACGTCCCAGTGTATCGCCCGGGCGAATCCTGTGATAACGGTGTTTTGAGAGTTCCTTCTGGATTTCGTTGTGGCTTTCTACAGCCGGGGCGAGAGCGTACTGTTCGGAATATTCGAGCAGGGTGCCTTCTTCGAGGTTGAAAACCGTTGCCGGGTCGATGTTGATTTCGCCGTAACGGATTTCGAAATGCAGATGCGGGCCGGTCGATCTGCCGGTATTGCCGCCCCAACCGACAAGCTGGCCGCCTTCAACCATGTCGCCCACTTTCACGAGCCTCTTTTTCAGGTGGCCGTAGAGCGTGCGGGTGCCGTTCGCGTGCTCGATCATCACGTAGTGGCCGTAGCCGCGACGGTTGTACTTGGAAACGATGACTTTTCCCGGGTAGACGGCCACGATGGAGTCGCCTATGGAAATGTGCAGGTCAACGCCCCTGTGCAGGCGGAACTTGCGGATACCGTAGGGGGAATTGATGCGTGCCCCGTGCAGTGTCGGGAAATGCGCCCCGCTAAAGTCAAGAAACTGGAGCGTTCCTTCTGCAAGGTTGGAATTCTCGAGAGAATCGAGTTCCTCGGATTCTTCTTCGGGTTCGGCCACGGCGACAAATTCTACCGCCGATGCGGAATTGCCGAGGGTGGAATCCGCTGTTGCGGAACTGGAACCTGCGGCGATGTCTGCTTCCGAGGCGTCTTCTGCCGGGGCGACCGCCTCGGTAACTTCGGACGCAACGCCTTTTGCAATTTCGTCCTTCGCTGCTTCGTTCTCTTCGACTGTCTTTTCGACGGCGCTCTCGACCGCGTTTTCGGCAGGAACTTCTTCGCCGAATGAGAGCGCGGGGAGCATTCCCAGACAGAGGATGGATATGTTCAGCAGTTTCATTGTGGTGCGAAAGTTAGAAATTTTTTGCAATATTTCAAGTTTATAAATGAATGTCAAGTTTGGACAAATTTTCAAACGGCTTCAAAAACGCCGAATTTGACTTAAAAACGGCGTTTGCGTGCCGCGCCTGTTTCGGAATCCCATCCATTTTTCTAAATTAACGTGATAACCGACAACAATTATTTGGTCATTTCATGAAATTTTTTTACCCGTTCCTTTGTGCGTTTTTAGTGTTTTTTTCGGCGTGCCATGAAGAAGAAAAACTGGCTGCGCTCCGGAAAGATGTTGCTGCTCTTGAAAATAGCGTCGATTCCCTGCAGAAGGCGAAGGAAAAGTTGCAGAATGTGCCCAATTACACCATTCTCTCGGATACGGTGCGTGCGGGCGAGGGGCCTTTCCATGTATTCTCGCGCCTGAAGGCGATGGTGGAGGGTGGCGATGCCGACCTGGGCAAGGTCTACCTTGCCATGCAGGATAGCGTGGAGTTCAAGTTGCGCGTGGGCGAGAAGTTCTATATCGCGGTGGATGCGGACAGGCATGTGCAGCGGTTCCGCTATGCGCCGAACGTGATTACTTCGCATGTGGTGGTGCGGACCGACTCGGGCTTTGTCTATAAGCTGGTTGAAAAGCCTGTGGTACGCAAGCTCTCCGTGTACGAGGGCGCGCTGGAAGAGGGGAGCACGCTGAACGGCATTCTCCTGAAGGTGGGCATCCCGCGCCGCATGGTGGGCGTGGTGAGCGGCGTGTTGCAGTGCAAGGTGGCGTTCCCGTTGGCCCGCGCGGGTGACCGCTTCCGTATTTTGCTGGAAGATTCCTATTTCCAGGATTCCATCTGGGTGTCGGGCAAGGTCGTGTATGCCGAATTTGAGGGCAGGAACGTGGGGCATCACGAGGCTTTCCGCTATGAGGACCCTGACCCGAAGAGTTCCTACAATGCACACTACACCGAGTCGGGCGACGCGCTTGTGTTTGACGGCCTGCGCTACCCGCTGGAACACCTGCGCATCACGAGTTCGTACGGTTCGCGCGTGCACCCGATTACGGGCCGCGTGACGGTGCATTACGGCGTGGACTACGGTGCCCCGACGGGTACTGTGGTGCATGCGGTTGCCGAGGGCGAGGTGACGGTTTCGGGTTTCGACAACCTGAGCGGCAACAAGATTGCCATCCGGCACAGGGACGGCACGACCAGCTGGTACATGCACCTCTCGGCGCGCGGCGTCGGGGTGGGTGCGAAGGTTTCTCCGGGGCAGGCGATCGGGCGCGTCGGCTCTACTGGCAGGAGCACGGGGCCGCACCTGCACTACGGTTTCAGGAATGCGCAGGGTCAGTGGATAAACCCGCTCTCGAAGACCATGATTGCGACCCCGAAGCTTTCGGGCGAGCGCCTTGCCCGCCTGAAGGAACAGGTGAAGGATATCCGCAAGGAGATAGACCTCACGCTTGCCGCCCCCGCGGTGAAGGTGAACGATTCCACCGACGTGATGGTCCGTACCCGCGTATTGAACTAGAGGCACGTTTTTTTTGAACCGGTAAGGCATGATGCTTGAAGATGATGAACTGCGGGAAGTAAGGACGTCGAGGCGCGCACACCGTTCGCGCCGTATCGACGTGATGCGCGAATGGGATTCGGGCATCGTGGACGACCGCCCGACCAAGGAGCGCTTTAGCCGCGAGTTCAAGAAGGCTAAAATCAAGCACCTGAAGAACCCGGTGGAAAATATCGGCGAGGAGAACTGCGTCGAGGGCCTGGTGCTGGAAGTGCACCGCCGCACCTGCGAGGTTCGTTTAGACGAAAGAGATATTGATGAAAAAAAAGATAATCTATCGTCTATCGTCTACCAGCGAAGCGGTCTTTCGTCTAATACAGTTACCGCGATGTACCGCGCGACCACGTCCAAGCAGTTGGGGGAATTCCCCGCGGTGGGCGACCGTGTGCTTCTCGGGCTCGTGAACGACGGCGAGGATTCGGGTGACGGCGTGGGTTCGCAGAAGTATTGCGTGGTGCGCGTGCTCCCGCGGAAGAGCGAACTCAAGCGCCCCGGCCCGCGCGACACGTTCTACAAGCAGCAGACGCTTGCCGCGAATATCGACCAGGTGGTGATTGTCGCGAGCGTGACCCAGCCGGAGTTCAACTACGGGTTCATGGACCGCTTCTTGCTCGCCTCGAACCTGAATAGCCTGCCGTTCATTCTGGTGCTTACCAAGATGGATTTGCTCCCGAACGGGGAGAGCGACCTTTCGGAAGATATTCGCGATTTTATGAGCATCGCCGACAAGGTGATTCCCGTGAGCGTCAAGACGGGGGTCGGCCTCGACGACCTCCGTAACGAGCTTCTGGGCAAGTCGTCGGTGTTTAGCGGCATGAGCGGGGTCGGCAAGTCCTCGCTGGTGAACGCGCTGGTGCCGCACGCCGCGCTTGCGACGGGCGAGGTGCGCGAACGCGACGGCAAGGGCCGCCATACCACTATCTCGTCAAGCCTGTTCGACTTGCCGGGTGGCGGGATTGTTATCGATACGCCTGGGATCAGGGGTATCGGCCTCATGGATTTGGACAAGGAAACCCTGGCGAAAATCTTCCCGGGATTCTTCGAGGACGATATCTTTACGTGCAAGTTCAGCAACTGCATACACGTGAAGGAGGCGGGCTGCGCCGTGCGGGCCGCCGTCGAGTCGGGCAAGCTCTCCAGGGCGCGTTATCGGAGCTACCTCCGCATACTGAATTCTTCGGATTGATTATATTGTTGATATGGATGTCGTGTCTAAAATAACTCTGGTGGCCTCCATCGTGCTGATGGGTTACAGTGCATCGCAGCTCGTGGCAAATTCTGCCGAGTTGAGCGAGAAGGCAGACGAGATCAAGACGCTCATGAAGGTGAGCGAATCTCGCGAACGTGGAATTCGCCTGTTTAATTTTGCGATTTCGTTCTCGTTATTGCTGGCCTATGTGTTTCTTGCCCATTTTTCGGGCCTTGCGTACTGGGTTTCTGCCGTTATAGCCTTGAAACTTGCGTTTACGCTCTTTTTTTCGGACCGGGAACTCCGCATGGAAATCCGTGGCGAGGATATGGGCCGGCGTGGAATCCTGATGGACAAGGCGGATTCGTTCTTGAACGTTTTGCTCGGGCTTTCCATCGCCCTGGTTTTGGTACTGTAGCATGGGAAACAATATGAAAAAGATTCTCCTTGGCGCTGTATGCGCGCTGATGTTCTGCTTCGGGACTGTCGCTGCTCAGACGAATTCCTCGGGTGCGTCTGCAGCATCTGCTTCATCGGGTGCCGCCTCCCAGGCATCGCAGACGACCGGGATTCACACGCCGCTCTTTTTGGGCAGTGCGCTCGGCTTCGGTACGGGTACGGGCGTGGGGTCCGAGAGAGGTGTTGGCCTCAGACAGATTGAGCCCATGTTCGGGATATGGTTCCCGCACGTGGCGTTCTTCCGCGCAGGTTACGGATTCTTTGATTTTGATGGCGAAGGCGAAGACGGTTCCGAAACGGAAATCGAGCATTACAACCTCGACGTGGAGCTGGGCGTTCACGTGTTTGGCGACTTGTACGTAGTCGGCAATTTCTCGAGGGCAAAGGAACTCTCCGATGTGGGCGATGTCTCGTGGAATGAATGGGGCGCCGGTTTCGGGACAATCTTCAGCATATTCTCGAAGACGATGCTCTTTGCCGATGTGGGCTACCGTTGGGTGCTTGACCACTACGACCCCTTCTTGAACAAGAATGTTTCGGGCAGCCGCCTGCAGATGAACCTGGGTTTCATCACTTACATTTACTAGGGCAAGGTTCCGCGATGAAGAATGTTGCCATTATGGGTGGTGCGTTTGATCCGGTTCACATGGACCATGTTGCGGTTGCGAGGCTCTGCCTGAAGCACGGGCTTTGCGACGAAGTGTGGTTCGTGCCGAGCCCCGACAGGTGGGACAAGACGCTCAACGCCTCTCCCGAAGACCGCTTCGCGATGCTTGAACTTGTAACCTCCGACGAACCGCGTTTTGTGCTTTCGGACGAAGAAATCCGGCAGGGAGATTTTCGCGGGTCTTACGTGTTTTTGAAGGGCCTTGCGGAAAAGTACCCCGAGGTGAATTTTCGCCTGCTTGTAGGGGCGGACAGTTACGAGAATATTCCGCACTGGCGCGACCCCCTGCATTTTTATGGCACGGAGTACAACGGCCACCTGCTGTTGCGCGACTTCAGCCTGATTGTTTTTGCGAGGAGCGGCTACCCGCAGATTGATATCGATGCGCATCTCGCTAAGGGGTATGCCCCGCTGTTCTGGCTTGGGGAAAAAGAAGGCTTTGTGGGAAAGTTCTCGAGTACGGCGATACGCAGGGAGTTGCTCTACAACAGGGGCGTAAGGCCTGCGGGATTAGCCCCTGCGGTGTACGACTACATTCTGGAAAACGACTTGTATAGCGAATAATTTGGGGTAGGACAAATGAAATTTGTAGATAACTTGAGGCAGAAGCCCTTCGTGCAGAAGGTGGAGAAGTTTTTCCCGGCGATTGCTTTCCTCGGCGGTTTCGGCTGGGATTCCATAACGCTCGGGCGGCAAATAGACAATACCGACCTGCTGTTCCTGCTGGCATACTACACGGGTGCGTTTATACTCGTGATTCTGCTTTCGGCACACCTGGAGCATCCGGAGGGCTGGACCCGCGAACGCATTATGGCGGCGAAGGCATCAACGGGCGGTAACGCCCCGGCGAAACCCGCGGCTCCGCAAACGGCAGCACCTGCAAAGCCTGCCGCCCAGCCTGCGACGGCAAAGCAGCCTGCGGTTCAGGAGGCGAAGGCCCCGTCCTCGACGAACGCGAAACTTGCTGCCGTGGCGGGGAAGATGGCGAATATCGCGAAGCCCGCGACGACTGTGGTGGCCTCGAAAATCAAGAACGTGGCCGATGCTTCTGCGTCAAAGATCAAGAATGCTGCGGATGCCTCGACCGCCGAGGCGAAGAAACTTGCCGACAAGATTGGGTATGAATCCATGGCGGTTCCCAAGAACGCCATTGTGGTGGAACACCGCTTTTTGGACCGCGAGTGGAGCGAAGTGTGGAAGGACCGTTTCTCGTGGATGTTGCAGTTCCTGTTCGGCGGCATGTTCAGCGCGCTCGTGGTTTGCTACTTCAAGAGCAGCGGCTCGCTTGCGTCGCTCCTGCTAGTGATTGTCCTCGCGGCCCTTCTGGTGGGTAACGAATTCCTGAAGAAGAAATATGAAAGTTTCGGCGTGAGCCTCGCGTTTTTCTGCCTGCTGGGCACGATGTTCATGAACTTCACCATCCCGCACGTGGTCCACAGGATTGGCTTTATCTGGTTCCTTTTGAGTACTGTGGTCTCGTTCCTCATCTGCGTGGGAATCCAGAGGCTCTCGCACCACAAGAAGCGCGTGCTCATCGCCCCCGCAATCATAAGTTCTCTCCTGGTTATTGCCTATGTAATGAACTGGGTCCCGCCGGTCCCGCTCGTGCTCAAGCAGCAGATGGTGTGCCAGAACTTCGACCGCAAGACATATTCCTGCGATATCGACGACCCGACATTCTTGCAGACATTGGGCATCAAGTTGCCCTCCGTTCACCGCACGGACAGTTCCGAGGTGTATTTCCTGTCGTCGGTCTACGCTCCTGCTGATTTGAAGGCCGAACTCGAATACCGCTGGTACTATATGGACCCCGCTACGGGCAAGTACAGCCTTACCGACAAGATATCCTCGGGCAGGATGACCATCGTGGGCGGGCGCGAGTCTGGCTACCGCAGCTTCACGAAGAAAAAGAACATTCCTGCGGGCCGCTACAATGTGGAGGTCGCCTACAAGAACGGCGCCGTCATCGGTTCGCAGAAGTTCGAAGTGTTTGAGGGCGAACCTCCGAAAGGCTTTGCCCGCGATACGTTGAGGTAGTGGCATTCGGCATGAAGGCTCCCCGCGACATGTACTTCGAGAGCGTCGTCCGGCCCGAACACGACCGGATGCTCCTGCTCGATAGCCTCTGCTACCGCTTTACCTACCATAGCCGTGAGCAGTGGAAAGAAAACCTGGAGCGCGGGCTCGTTACCGTCAATGGGGAGGTCGCGGGGCCCGAAACGGTTGCCCGCAAGGGCGACAAGGTCGTGTACCATGTGGAAAATTACGACGAGCCCGAGGTGCCGACTGATTTTAGCACCGTGTTCGAGGACGAGGAATTCATGCTGGTCGCAAAGCCTGCGGGAATCCCGGTCCACCATACCGCCCGCATATTCTACAACACGTTTGTTTCCGTAGTGCGGCGCGAAACCGGCTACGAGACGGCGACCCCGATGCACCGCCTGGACCGCGATACGGGCGGGCTCATGCTATTTGCAAAATATGCGGAGTCGGCGGCGCGCTTCCAGAAGAACCTCGACCGCATACTGCTCCGCAAGTTCTACATGGCGGTGGTGCGCGGGGAATTCCCTCACGAGGAATACCGCTGCGACACGCCCCTTCGCGAAGACCCCGCAAGCAGAATCCGGCTCAAGATGTACCCGTTCGATGACGGCAAGCCCTGCACGACCATATTCCGGAAGGTGCGCTCGGTTGTTCGCGACGGCGAAACGTTCACGGCCATCGAATGCGAACTCCTGACCGGCCGCAAGCACCAGATACGAGCCCACCTCGCGAGCCTCGGGTTCCCGATTGTGGGGGACCGCCTTTATGCCTTCGATGGCCTGTACTACGAAAAGATGGCGGAAGGCGCCCTTACGGAAGACGATTTCCGCGTTTTAGGCGCGCATAGCCATATGCTCTATGCGTACAAGGTAGAACTCCTGCTCCCGTACTGGGATACACCGCGTACGTTTGTGTGCGAGAATTTCCCGACTGAAATGAAGGACTTAATCCGCTAAATTCGCTCAAAAACGCCTTTTGTGGAGGCTGAACCCGCGCAAATTCATGCTCCGGGCTCCCTGTTTTTTGTATCTTTTATGCGTAAAATTTTGAACCTACGGTTCAAGGAGTTGAAAAATGAAATCTAGAGTCCTGTTGGGCCTGGCCTGTGTCTCCATGATGATGGCCGCCTGTGATTTACAGAAAAACGATGCTCAGAATGCCGAAGCCAAGGTGACTGGTACCTCTACGGACGACCAGAAGTTCGCCTACATGCTGGGTGTGCAGTTCGGTATGCAGAATTTCAAGATGCTCCCGCTCCAGATGGGTGAGGAACTCGACGAGGACGTGGTCGTGCAGGGTGTTCTCGATGCCATGAAGGCTGAAAAGGACACGAACTTTAAACTGCAGATTCCCGTTGATACTTTGAGGCAGGTCAGTTTTGACTACAATTCCGTGGCTCGTACCCGTATGGAATCCATTCGCCCCGATAGCGCGACGAACGCTTCCTTCAACGGCGACCAGTCGAAGTTCCGTGCCTACATGGATTCTGCGATGAAGGCCCTTCCGGTGGTTCCCGCTCCTGCTCCGAAGAAGGCTCCGGTGACGATTGGTGAAACCCCGACCAAGAACCAGAAGCTCTCCTACTTTATCGGCGTGCAGTTCCAGAACCAGTTCAGCGCGATTGGTGGCCAGTTCCAGACGGAATTCGACGTGAACTACTTCGTGCTCGGTATCCGCGATGCCGGCGCCAAGACCCGCGATACCACGCTCACGAACGCCTTGCCGGATGATTCCCTCAGGGCTGTTGGCGAACGCTACAACGAGAAGATGAAGGTTCTCCGTGAAGAAGCCATCAAGAAGGCCCAGGAAGAAGAAGCCAAGCTGAAGGAAGAGGTGAAGGGCCTCCGTGGCGATACGCTTGCGAACGGCATGCCTGCCAAGATGAACTACAAGGTGAAGGTTACTGGCATCACGAACAAGGCCGAAAACCTCGAGACCTGGGCTGGCAAGCCTCTCCTGATTTTCTACTTCTCCGCGACCTGTGGCCACTGTGCACACGCCGCTCCGCAGATTCTCGACATCGCGAAGGAATTTGCCCCGAAGGGCCTGACCACGGTTGCCGTTGCCAGCGGTGGAAACAACAAGAGCGGCATCCGCAAGTTTGCCGACAATGCGAAGTTCGACGACACCATCAACATCGTGTGGGATGAAGCCCGCCAGTTCGGTGAACTCTACAGCGATGGCTATGTGCCGAAGGTCTACCTCGTGAACCCGGATGCATCGTACAAGGAATACGTTGCCTTCGAGGGCGAGAAGGAAACCCTCAAGGCCGAAATTGCCGCCCTCATGGATGGCAAGCCGGTCGTTTGGAATCCGGAACCGCCGAAGCCGGCCGTGGTCGATACGCTCAAGCCCGCCGCCGCTACTGCTCCGGCTGCCAAGAAGTAGTGTCTACAAACGCACAATTTGATGTCGTCGTAGTCGGTGGCGGCCATGCCGGCATTGAGGCGACGCATGCCGCCTGGAAGCTCGGCGTTAAGACCGCCATGCTCACGATGGATGTGAATGCCATCGGGCGCATGAGCTGTAACCCGGCCGTAGGCGGGGTGGCGAAGGGCCAGATTGTGCGCGACATCGACGCGCTCGGTGGCCTGATGGGCCTTTTGACCGACAAGGCCGGGATCCAGTTCCGCATGCTCAACATGAGCAAGGGGCCCGCCGTGTGGGGCCCGCGCGCCCAGTGCGACATGAAGTATTATAGCGAGATTGCCCGAGAGGTCATTACGAACCTTCCCGGGCTTTTCGTTATCCAGGGGGAACTCGCCGCGTTTGAGCGCATGCCCGATGGCCGCCTGGAACTCACACTTTTGAATGGCGAACGCTACGTGACCCGCGCGCTCGTGATTACGAGTGGAACCTTCCTTGCATCCAAGATGTTCACCGGGCTTGAGACGAGCATCGGTGGGCGAGTGGGCGAGCCGAGTGCAGACAAACTTTCGGAATGCCTTGCGGCTAACGGCATTGCGCTGCGCAGGCTCAAGACGGGTACGCCGAGCCGACTCGACCCGGATACCATCGACTTTAATGAATGCGACGTGCAGCACGGCGACGATGTGGCCTGGCCCATGAGTGACCGCCATGTTGCGGAAACGGTCCCCGGCCGCGATGCGGATTATTTCTGGGGCGACGCTACGAACAAGTTTGTGCGTAACGATTGCGTGTGCTGGATTACACGTACGAATTTAAAGACTCACGATATATTGCGGAGTGGCTTCAAGGACAGCCCGATGTTCAGCGGTCGTATCCACGGCAAGGGCCCGCGCTACTGCCCGAGTATCGAGGACAAGATTAACCGCTTTGGCGACCGCGACGGTCACCAGCTGTTCCTTGAACCGGAACAGGCGGACATCGGTCGCGTGTACATCAACGGTTTCAGTTCCAGCCTCCCTGCAGATATCCAGCTTGCTGCAATCCACACGATTCCTGGCCTCACGCGCGCCCGCGTGTTGCAGATTGGCTATGCGGTGGAATACGATTCCGTAGATGCCACGCAGCTTTTCCCGACGTTTGAATGCAAGAAGGTTCCGGGCCTGTATTTTGCGGGCCAGGTCTGCGGTACGAGCGGCTACGAAGAGGCTGCGGGTCAGGGTCTTTTGGCCGGCATCAACGCGGCTCTGAAAATAAAGGGCGATTCGCCCTTTATTTTAGGTCGTTCCGACAGTTACCTCGGGGTGATGGCGGACGACCTTACGAACATCCTGCTCGACGAGCCGTACAGGATGTTCACGAGCCGCGCCGAATACAGGCTCTTCCTCCGGAGCGACAATGCGGAAACCCGCCTGAAGGAGCGCGCGCACGCAATCGGGATGATTTCGGACAGCGACTACACCGACTGGAAGCGCCGCTGCTCCCTTGTGGAAACTGCCCGCATGCGCCTCGCCGAAGAATCCGCGCTCCCCGAGCAGGCGAACAGCATTCTCGAGGCCGGTGGCCAGGCGCCCGCGACCGAGCGCACCCGCTGGATTAACGTGCTCCGTCGCCCGGGTATTGACCCCGAGCAGTTGTTCAATGTCGCCCTTCCGGATTTGCCGCTCACGCGCCGTGACCAGTGGTTTATGTACGCCGAGGAAATCTATGCGGGTTTCTTCGACAGGCAGGCCCGCGAAATCGAGGACCAGAAGAAGATGGAATCCGTGCGCCTGCCCGAAGACTTCGACTACATGCAGGTGACTGCCGTAAGCATCGAGAGCCGCCAGCGACTGAACGCCCACAAGCCGCTCACGCTGGGCCAGGCAAGCCGCATTCCCGGTGTACGCCCTGCCGATATTACCGTGCTTGCGCACTGGCTCGAGAACAAGTCCTGCTAACTGCGGGCTTGTGTCTCAGAATTGCCAACTCGAGACACGCTCACTTGATAATTTCGGCAAAAATTGCTATCTTTGCGCCGTCAAATTAACATAATTGTCTAAAGACAAAATTCCAAGAGGTATATCATGGCAGAAGAAAAAGAAGTCAAATCCACAGAAGAAGTCAAGCCTCAGGAACCGAAATCTACAGAAAAATCTCAAGAAAAGAAGGCTCCGGCCAAGAAGAAACGCCCGATGAACGCAAAGCGCAAGGGTGCCGCTCCTGCTGCCAAGAAGCCCGCCATCTTCAGTGATTCCCTGGAAGACCGTTTCCCCAACCTCGCTGCTAAGCTCAAGAAGTCCATCGAGGACGGCATCAAGCAGAAAATCAAGGAAGCCCAGAACGACCCGAAGGTCAAGGCCGCATCCAAGAAGTTCGCTGCTGAAAAGTAATCTGACTTTTTAGACTTTAGAACACCCTCGGTTCGCCGAGGGTGTTTTTCTATATTTGCGCTCATGATTAGCATTACCAAGCTCTTGATGGATACCCCGAATTACGGGGATCAGCTGCGTTACGAACCTCGTGCCCACGAAAGCAAGAATGGCGTGGCGCCGGGACGCGGTCCCGTGGTGGTATGGAACTGCACCAAGACGTGCAACCTGAGTTGCGTGCACTGTTACGCCCGCTCCGAAGCCATCAAGTACCAGAATGAACTGACGCACGAAGAAGGCTTGACGCTTATCGACCAGCTTGCCGATTTCAAGGTGCCGGTAATCCTCTTTAGCGGTGGCGAACCGCTGCTTCGCCCCGACTTTTTTGAACTTGCGAACTATGCGGCAAGCAAGGGAATTCGCCCGACCATCAGCACGAACGGCACCTGCATTACGCCCGACGTTGCAAAGAAGTTGAAAGACATGGGCGTGGGCTACGTGGGCATCAGCCTGGACGGCTGTGAGGCGACGCACGACAAGTTTCGCGGCAAGGAGGGCGCCTACAAGCTTGCGCTCCGCGGTATCCGTAACTGCGTGGCGACCGGCCAGAAGGTGGGGCTGCGCTTTACGATTACGCGCTACAACGTGCAGGACCTGAATGCGATTTTTGACCTGCTTGAAAGCGAGAACATTGACCGTGT
>Ga0247608_10006263_pt1 | contig 12585 bp, 6 predicted proteins | sample 176DNAGHGlowgp2_FD_193490 | JGI IMG/M metagenome (GOLD analysis project Ga0247608, IMG submission 193490) | Sheep rumen microbial communities from Palmerston North, Manawatu-Wanganui, New Zealand - 1766 DNA GHGlow gp2 | ecosystem: Host-associated > Mammals > Digestive system > Stomach > Rumen ... | reverse complement strand
GGTGCCACGCAGGATATGGAGGATGATCTCATAGACATAGCGGCTCTGGGAGGTCAGACCGTGACCGGGGGTGACGGCGAGGATGAGTATGAAGATGAAGATGAGGATGAGGATATCGAAGAGGCAGTACCTGTAAATGAAGATGCGGAAGCTCTTAAGGATGCCCTTAATGAAGCCTCGGATGAGACAAAAACCAAAGAGCCTTCCGGTAATAATGACGATCAAGAGTCGCAGGATAAGGATGAGGAATCTTCATCAAAAAAGAAAAAGAAGAAAAAGCGTGAATGGACGGTGGTGGATGAGTCTTATTTTGATGATGCCCTGTTCATAGGCGATTCCAGACAGCAGGGTTTTGGCATGTATTCGGGTCTTAAAAACATCACGGTGTATGCTGAAAAGAGTAACCAGATCACACTGGTGTCCTCAAAGCAGCTGGTACAGACTCCCTTTGGTAAACTGACTGTGACCGATGCACTGGCATTAAATCAGCACAGATTCAAAAAGGTTTACATAATGTTTGGGATAAATGAGATGGGATCGGGAGATAAGGATTTTTCACCTTATTACTACAACCTCATCGATTATATAAAGCTGATGGAGCCCGACGCCACCATTTATCTGGAGGGCATCATACATGTGACCGCAAATACGGCGGCTAAGCGACCTGCCCTGTCAAACGACAAGATAGACGCCAAAAACGAGATACTTAAGAAAGTGGCGAAGGATGAGGGCATAGTATACCTTGATCTCAATGAAGTCCTGACGGATGAGAATAACGCTCTTTATTCCGACGCCGCTGCCGACGGCATCCACTTAAAGAGCGAATACATAAAGGTTCTCAAGGAATATCTCATGGCCCATGCGGTGGTGGATGATAAGAGCAGATCCGGATCGGAAGACGAAGCTTCTGACGAGGATGAAGATTCTGACGATAAAAAGAAAGATCGTGATGATGAGTTCCCTGAGTTTGACGAAAACGGTGACTCTGATGATGAGTATGACGATGAAGAAGACTATGAAGAAGAGGAAGCAGAGCTTAAGTCCTACTTCCCCGACGGAGTACCTCATCCCACAAAGGCTGAGATCAAAAAGGAAAAACATCCCTACGTGGATCTGAATGAGGCTCAGGCCATATTACAGACCCAGTTCGATATCCTTTACCGCCATGTGGATGAATTCATGGCAGCCCAGCCCGAAGTGGACAGAGGAGCCGTCACCAACGCCATCGCCGCCCAGGTGTTGCAGGGAGCGTTTACGGAGTGATAACAAGGGAAGACTTAGCTGTTTCGCCCTTGTTTCAAAAAATACTTTGTGCTATAATACCGTCTGTTATTCGCACATTTATTCCTCCCGATCAGAGATCGGGAGCATAAGGAGAGAAAAAATGTACGCAAAAGTTGACAGCAGCATGAACTTTGTCGACAGGGAAAAGGATGTCGAAAAGTTCTGGAAAGAGAATGACATCTTTCAGAAGAGTATGAAGATCCGTGAAGGCGGTCCCACATATACTTTTTATGACGGACCTCCGACCGCGAACGGAAAGCCCCACATAGGACATGTGCTTACCCGTGTCATAAAGGACATGATCCCCAGATACAGGACCATGAAGGGTTCCTTTGTGCCCAGAAAGGCGGGCTGGGATACCCACGGACTTCCCGTGGAGCTGGAAGTGGAAAAGCTGCTGGGACTTAACGGCAAGGAACAGATAGAAGAATACGGCATGGAGCCCTTTATCGAAAAGTGCAAGGAATCCGTGTGGAAATATAAGGGAATGTGGGAGGATTTCTCCGGCACGGTAGGATTCTGGGCCGATATGGATGATCCTTACGTTACCTATGATGATAATTTCATCGAGAGCGAGTGGTGGGCACTCAATGAGATATGGAAGAAAGGCCTTTTGTATAAGGGCTTTAAGATCGTGCCCTACTGTCCCAGATGCGGAACCCCTCTGTCCACGGCAGAGGTATCCCAGGGATATAAGACCGTAAAAGAGCGCTCCGCGATAGTAAGATTCAAGGCCAAGGGTGAGGATGCATATTTCCTGGCATGGACCACCACGCCCTGGACGCTTCCCTCTAACCTGGGTCTTTGCGTAAATCCCGATGAGACCTATGCGAAGGTAAAGGCTGCGGACGGATATACCTATTATATGGCTAAGGCTCTTCTGGATACCGTCCTTGGTGATCTGGAAAGAGAAGAGGGTACTCCCGCTTATGAGATCCTGGATGAGTGCAAGGGTAAGGATCTTGAGTATCGTGAGTATGAGCCCCTCTATGCATGTGCTGGTGAGGCTGCCGAAAAGAGCGGCAAGAAGGCTCATTATGTGATAGTTGACGACTATGTAACCATGACCGACGGTACCGGTATCGTACATACCGCTCCTGCTTTCGGTGAGGATGATAACAGAGTATGCTCCAGATACGGCATGCCCTTCGTACAGTTTGTAAACGGCAAGGGCGAGATGACCGAGGAGACTCCTTACGCCGGCAAGTTCGTAAAGGACGCCGACAAGGATGTGCTGGCGGATCTGGACAAGGAAGGGAAGCTTTTCTCGGCTCCCAAGTTTGAGCATGAGTATCCCCACTGCTGGAGATGTTCCACTCCTCTTATTTACTATGCCCGTGAGTCCTGGTATATAAAAGAGACAGCTGTGAGGGATGACCTCATCAAAAATAATAATACAGTCAATTGGATCCCAGATTCCATAGGAAAGGGACGCTTCGGTAACTGGCTGGAGAACATCCAGGACTGGGCGATATCCCGTAACCGATATTGGGGCACTCCCCTTAATATTTGGGAGTGCGATGACTGCCATCATCAGGAGAGCATCGGCAGCAGGGCTCAGCTGGCCGAAATGTCAGGCGACCCCGAGGCTGCAAAGGTGGAGCTTCACAGACCTTATATCGATGCTGTCACCATCAAGTGCCCTAAGTGCGGAAAGACCATGCACAGAGTCCCTGAGGTTATCGACTGCTGGTTTGATTCAGGTGCAATGCCCTTTGCGCAGCATCATTATCCTTTTGAAAATAAGGAACTCTTCGAGTCACAGTTCCCCGCCCAGTTCATATCCGAGGCAGTGGATCAGACCAGAGGCTGGTTCCATTCACTGATGGCCGAGTCTACCCTGCTGTTCAATAAATCCCCCTATGAGAATGTCATAGTGCTGGGACATGTGCAGGATGAGAAGGGTCAGAAGATGAGTAAGTCAAAGGGTAATGCGGTGGATCCCTTTGATGCCCTGGCTACCTACGGTGCAGATGCCATCCGCTGGTATTTCTACATCAATTCCGCGCCCTGGCTGCCCAACCGTTTCCACGGTGACGCCGTTCAGGAGGGACAGAGGAAGTTCCTGGGAACCCTTTGGAATACCTATGCATTCTTTGTACTTTATGCAAATATAGATGATTTTGACGCCACAAAGTATGAGCTGGAATATGACAAGCTGCCCGTAATGGACAAGTGGCTTCTGTCAAAGCTTAACACTGCTGTGGATCTGGTGGATAAGAATCTTGACGCTTACAGGATCCCCGAGGCAGCAAGGGTGCTTCAGGACTTTGTGGATGATATGTCCAACTGGTATGTGCGCAGATGCCGTGAGAGATTCTGGGCAAAGGGAATGGAGCAGGATAAGATAAATGCTTACATGACATTGTATCGCGCTCTGGTGGATATATCAAAGGCTGCGGCTCCCATGATCCCCTTTATGACAGAGGAGATATATCAGAATCTGGTATGCAGTATTGATAAATCTGCTCCCGAGTCCATACATCTGTGTGATTTCCCGGTGGCAGATGAGAAGTTCATCGATAAGGCTCTTGAGGAAAATATGCAGACTGTCCTTGATATCGTAGTCATGGGACGTGCATGCAGAAATGCCTCCAACATAAAGAACAGACAGCCCGTGAGCCGTCTGCTGGTTAAATCCGATAATGTGCCTGACAGCTTCTTCGTGGATATCATCAGGGATGAGCTCAATGTCAAAGAAGTGGTCTTCACCGATGATGTCAGGGAGTTTACATCATACAGCTTTAAGCCCCAGCTTAAGACAGTGGGACCTAAGTATGGCAAGCAGCTCGGAGCCATTAAGGCTCATCTGGAAGCGCTGGACGGAAATGCAGCCATGGATGAACTCAATGAAAAGGGTGCTCTTAAGTTTGACGCAAACGGAGTGGATGTCGAGCTTTCAAGGGATGACCTGCTCATAGAGATGACCCAGAAGGAAGGCTTCACCTCTCAGGCGGATAAGGGTATCACTGTGGTGCTTGATACACAGCTTACACAGGAACTCATAGAAGAAGGTTATGTACTGGAAGTCATCTCAAAGATCCAGACCATGAGAAAAGAGATAAACTTTGAGGTGACCGACAGGATCGATGTATCCTTCAGCGGTAACGATGAACTGTGTGAGATCATAAAGAAAAACGAAACGCCCATCGCAACCAAGGTACTGGCTGCCAGTGTCGTTTACGGCAGCGATACGGGCGAGAGCAAGGAGGATTCTCCTAACGGAGAATCTCTGAAGTCCCTCAAAGCCGGGACGGGCTCTCCCGATCAGAGATCGGGAGCAGAAAAAGATTGGAATATAAACGGTCAGATGCTCAATATCGGAGTAAAGAAGGCGTAACGGTTTTTCTTCGTACAGGATATAAGACAGATATAAACGTATAATGATCAAAACTCTTGCAGCACAGATAAAAGAATATAAAGCGGCGTCGATCCTGACGCCGCTTTGTATGATTGGTGAGGTCATAATGGAAACCCTCATCCCGCTGATGATGGCCTCCATCATAGATTACGGCGTGGAAAAGGGCAATATGGCCCACATCATAAAAATGGGCGTCATCATGGTGCTTATTGCTTTTTGCGGCCTTCTTTTCGGCGGTGCGGGCGGCGTCATGGCCGCGAAGGCTTCCGCGGGCTTTGCCAAAAATCTGCGCAAGGCCATGTTTGAAAACATTCAGACTTTTTCCTTTTCAAATATAGACAGGTTTTCCACTTCGGGACTTATCACCAGGCTTACAACGGATGTGACCAATCTGCAGAATGCATATCAGATGCTTTTGCGCATGGCTATGAGAGCACCGTTTACTCTCATTTTTGCCATGGCCATGTCCTTTTTCATAAATGTAAAACTGGCCAGCGTTTATCTGATCGCGGTCTTGTTTTTGTCAACGGTGGTGGGCTTTTTGATGTCCAGGGCTCATAAGTATTTCAGACAGGTTTTTGAAAAGTATGACGCCTTAAATGAGAGTGTTCAGGAAAATATCGCTGCCTGCCGCGAGGTGAAGGCCTATGTGCGTGAGGACTATGAGACTCAGCGCTTTAATAAGGCCAGCAAAAATATATATGACATGTTCATAAAGGCTGAGCGCCATGTGGTGCTGGTGATGCCCATTATGATGATGACGGTCTATTCCTGTATCGTGATCATCAGCAGGCAGGGAGCCATGATGATAGTGGGAGAGCAGCTTCGGACAGGGGAGCTTATGAGCCTTCTGACTTATTGCCTTAATATACTGATGCATCTTCTGATGCTTTCATTCATAGTGGTGATGATTACCATGTCCCAGGCCAGCGCCAGGCGTATCTGTGAGGTGATAAACGAAGACAGCGATCTTAAGCAGTGTGAGGATCCCGTAAAGGATATGAAGGATGGCAGCATCAGTTTTGATCATGTGACCTTCAGATATTTTGAAAAATCCGAGCGGCCGGTTTTGAATGATGTCACGCTGAATATAGCTTCCGGTGAGACCATAGGCATAATAGGCGGAACCGGCTCGGCAAAGACCTCCCTCATAAATCTTATAAGCAGGCTTTACGACGTGAATGAGGGCTGTGTAAAAGTCTCCGGTGTGGATGTCAGGGAGTATGACATGGCTTATCTTCGGGATCAGGTTTCCGTGGTTCTGCAAAAGAATGTCCTGTTTTCAGGCAGTATAATCGAGAATCTGCGCTGGGGTAATGAGAATGCGACGGTGCAGGAGTGTATTGAGGCCTGCCGTATGGCCTGCGCCGACGAATTCATAGAAAAGATGCCGGAAAAATATGAATCCCACGTGGAACAGGGAGGTACTAATTTTTCCGGAGGACAGAGGCAGAGGCTGTGTATCGCCAGGGCTCTTATGAAAAAGCCCAAGATACTGATACTGGATGATTCCACCAGCGCCGTGGATACCGCCACTGATTCAAAGATAAGGAATTCCTTTAAGACCTACATCCCCGGTACCACGAAGATAATAATCGCCCAGAGGATCGCTTCCGTAATGGACGCCGACAGGATCGTGGTCATGGATGAAGGAAAGATAGATGGCGTGGGAACCCATGAAGAACTGATAAAGAACAATGATATCTATCGTGAGGTCTGCCAGCTTCAGGGGATCACGAAGTCATAGAATGATCGTTAAAGATCCTTCGGCTAAAGCCTCAGGATGACCGATGGTGTTGTCATTCAGAGCGAAGTAACAGGAAGGATCTTGATAGAGTAAGTATAAACAATACACCAAGGATAAGTAATCATGCCCCCTACCCCCAGTGGAGGACCGGGACGAAGAGTGAGAGGCCCCCTGCCCAAGCTCAAAAACCCCGGGACTACCTTAAAAAGGTTAATTAAATATGTGGGAAGACGTTATACCTTTCAGATGATCCTGGTAGTGATCTGTATCGTGATCACTGCCGTGGCAAATGTAAAGGGTACTCTTTTTTTGCGCACTTTGATCGATGACTATATCATGAAACTCATCGGTCAGACGCAGCCTGATTTCCTTCCACTGGAAAGGGCTCTGGCGCGGCTGGTGTTTATCTATGCCATGGCAGCCTTGGCTTCGCTTGTGCAGTCCGTCACCATGATGTTTGTGAGCCAGGGGACCATGAGGAGCCTTAGGGACGAGCTTTTTGCCCATATGCAAAAACTCCCCGTGCGCTATTTTGACACACATGCTCACGGAGATATTATGTCCGTGTATACCAATGATATTGACACCATCAGGCAGATGGTATCGCAGTCCCTGCCCCAGATAGTTTCGGCGGCCATAACCATAGTGTCGGTGCTGGGGAGCATGATATTACTCAGCATACCCCTGACCTGCCTGACCCTTTTTGTCACCGGGCTGTCTATATTTATATCAAAAAAACTTGCCTCAAAATCCGGCAGCGGCTTTGTGGCACAGCAAAAGGATATCGGCGCACTGAACGGCTTCGTGGAGGAGATGATATCTGGACAGAAGGTAGTTAAGGTATTCAACTATGAAGACAGGGCCATAGAGCGTTTTACTTTGCTTAATGAGAATCTCTATGAAAGTTCAAGCAGCGCAAATAAATTTGCCAATATCATGGGACCCGTGAATCTGCAGTTCTCAAACTTGGGTTATGTGCTTTGCGCCATCGTGGGCGGCCTGCTGGCCCTGACCGGAGTTACAGGGCTCTCCCTGGGATCTCTGGCCAGTTATCTTACTTTTCACAAGAATTTTTCAATGCCGGTGAACCAGGTTACGATGCAGGTGAACGCCATAATCATGGGACTGGCCGGTGCGGAGCGTATTTTTGAACTGATGGATGAAGAGTGTGAGGTGGATGAAGGCTATGTGGAACTGGTAAACGCCAGACTGGAAAACGGGGAGATAAAGGAGTGTGAGGAACACACCGGCATCTGGGCCTGGAAGCATTTTCATAAGGCGGACGGCACCACCACTTATACCAGGCAGGAGGGCGACGTGATCTTTGCGGACGTGGATTTTGCCTATGTGAGCGAAAAACCGGTCCTTAAGCGTATAAAGATGTTTGCTGCCCCCGGCCAGAAGATAGCCCTGGTGGGCTCCACCGGCGCCGGCAAGACCACCATCATCAACCTGATAACCAGATTTTATGATCTGGCGGACGGAAAGATCAGATATGATCAGATCAATATAAACAAGATAAAAAAGTCGGATCTTCGTAAATCCCTGGGCATGGTGCTTCAGGAGACCCATCTTTTCACGGGCACCGTGGCCGACAATATCCGCTTCGGCAAGCTGGATGCCACCGATGAAGAGGTGATCGCAGCGGCAAAACTGGCAAATGCGGACGGCTTCATCAGACAGCTTCCGGACGGCTATAATACCATGCTCAAAGGAAACGGCGCCACTCTTTCACAGGGACAAAGGCAGCTGCTGACCATAGCCAGAGCCGCCATCGCCGACCCGCCGGTGCTCATACTGGATGAAGCTACATCCTCCATCGACACCAGAACGGAGAAGATCGTCCAGGCGGGAATGGACAGGCTCATGAAGGACAGGACTACCTTTGTCATCGCCCATCGCCTGTCCACCATCATGAACAGCGACTGCATAATGGTCCTCGAAAACGGAGAGATCATAGAGCGCGGAAACCATGAGGAACTCATGGAGAAGAAGGGCCGATACTACGAACTCTTTACTGCTAATTCGGTAGTGTCTGCCTGATATAGTATGTAAAAATGACCACAATGCCTATATTATAGCCCCTGTGCTTGTGCGAAAAGCTGAATTTTCGCCATTTGTTTGACATTTTTGTGCAAATGTACTAAAATTTCTACGAAAAATTTAATTAGAGTTTTTTGGAGGTAGTGATGGCACTTGGAAAGATACCGGCATCTCCTACTTTGGGACGGACATCAACTGCTAAAAAGGTGGCAGCTTCGGTTGCAGGTAAGTACGAGGCCGGAGCTATCGAAACTAAAATAGCAGTAGCTCAGCCTAAGGTAGAGAGACCTGCATCAACTAACAGCAGCACAAAAAAATTCACAGCACCTGTCTCTGATGAAGTGACAGAAGTAAAGGAGAAAAAAGTGGCAACAAGAACAAAAGTAAAAGCAGAGAAACCCGAGACTCCCGCAGAGGTTAAGTCGGTAGCGGCAGAAGTTAAGGCTGAGACCAAGGCAGCAGCTGAGAAGAAGCCTGCAGCAAAGAAGAGCACAGCTAAGAAGGCAGAGCCTAAGGCAGCAGCTGAGAAAAAGCCTGCAGCAAAGAAGTCAACCGCAGCTAAGAAGCCTGCCGCAGCTAAGAAGGCAGAGCCTAAGGCAGCAGCTGAGAAAAAGCCCGCAGCTAAGAAAGCAACTGCAGCTAAGAAGAGTACAGCAGCTAAGAAGGCAGAGCCTAAGGCAGCAGCTAAGAAGGCAGCTTCATCCATCTTCGAGATCCAGCTTCCCGGCGGTAACATCACTGCAGCTGAGATCGAGGCAAGAGTTGCAGCAGCACTCAAGGAAAATAAAGTATCTGCTAAGAGCGTTGATATCTATGTTAAGCCTGAGGACAACAAGATATATACCAGCGTTGATATTACTTTGGACCTGTTCTGATAGACAGTTAAAGCCAGATCATTATGAGCCGTGGCGCTATTGCCACGGCTCTTATACTTTTTTGTATTAATCTGACACATGAAAAAATCCGTTAATCTGTTTTCCATAATCGTATTGATCTATGCATCTCTCCTGGTGGCCAGGATGCTTTCGGCTTCTTATGTGAGCGCCCCCTATCCCAATGAATACCGGGAATCGGCCAATATCGCCATGACGCAGGCGATCATAAGAGGAGAGAATATATATTCACTGAGCAGTCTGACGGGCGATCAGCCGTCGGTATGTTATCTTTACGGTCCTTTGATGTCCGTGACGGCCTCTGCCATCGGCAGGGTGTTCACGGGGGTTGACACCTGGACCATTCATTATTTTATCTCTTTTATCTCGATCATATTATCGGCCCTTATGATGGCAGTGATGGTGTCGCATGTATCCGCCACGCTGACGGGACCCTGCCTTGCCTTTGTCCTGACGATCTTTTGTCACTGGCGTTACGGCTATATATACGGTGCGCCGGATTCCATGGGCCTATGCCTTATGATTGGTGTTCTTTTCTTTTTGTATAAAGGTGCCACCTGTGAAAAATCGAGATTTCCCCATATTGAAATTGCAGCCCTTTTAACCGCAGCAGCCTTTTTTACAAAGCAGTATTATCTGATGGTGGCGGGAGTGGGCTTTATATATCTGCTGATCGTTTCCCGTCGTCTGTTCTTGAGGTATGTTACCGGCGGTCTCACTTTGCTGCTTGTAATGCTTGCGGTATTACGGAAGTGGTATCCCTTGTATCTTACCTACGCCATATATTTTTTAAAGGGACCCGGACCCGGCGCTGCCATGGGCAAGACCGGGATCGCCTACAATACCATGCAGGTCAAGTATCTGGGAGGCATGTTCCTGGTGCTTTTTGTCGCGGGGCTGTTTCTGGTGCTTTATCTTCTGTATCAGGGCTTTAAGTGGATCAGGGAAAAGAAGAAACCTGAGATAAAAAACCGGGAATTTCTGCTCCTTTTCTTTGTTCAGGCAGCTGTTTCCTTTGCCGTACTCAAATATATAGGAAACAATGACGGTGCATTTCTGTCCTATTACCTGCAGCTCTTTACGCCGGCTCTTGCGGCGCTTTCGGTATATTCTCTTGAACTGGTAACTTCATATCTTTTGGGGCTGGAAAAGAGAAAAAATCTGATGATGGCGGCTGTTTTCGGGCTCTATCTTGTATTTTTCGGCTATACCGTGTATAAGGTGGAACCCAGACTCACCATCGACAGCCTGAGTGATGAAGAGCTTGGGGCCTGGCAGGAAACCTACGATCTGCTGGATGAAGCTAAAGAGGAGGGGGAGATATATTATTGTCCGCCCCTTAATTATCACGCCTATTCCAATGGCATAAGGGTATATAATGACGGACAGCCCTTTGTATTTACCCGGAAGTTTTATGACAGTTTTAGTGATTCGCCTATGGCGCAGAAACTGTTTCCCTATGGTGGCGCGGTGATAGCTCAGCATCTTATGTATCGTGAAAAACTGCGTCAGAAGGTGGTGGACGGTGATTATGTCCTGGTCACCAGGATAGACGGAATGGATGAGGTTTTTACCACGGAGGAACTGGAAAAGCATTACGATCATATAAAGACCGAGCTTCTTCGCTGCGGCAGCTGGGCGTGGGAAGTTGAGTTATGGGGAAAACGTGGATTTTTCCCTTAAAATGTGTTAAAATATGAAATTGGGGTTGTATTGTAATATATTTTTCAGTAAAATTTTTATAAAAACAACACGGGGGTGAGAAGGTATGTTTTCAGAAAAGAAAAGGCTGCGAGAAGAACTCGAAAAACGTGATGCGGATTTGAGCAGACTGAAGGAATACATGGAGGCCTTTGGCTCCGGTCAGTTTGAAAACGCCGGCGAGGAGGAGTTTAACGATCCGACTCTGGCGAAGCTGTACAATGAGCTGTTGGACAAGTCCATGGACAGAAACAACCGCATGACGGCCCGTCTGAATGACGCAATGAACCGTATCGGCGACAGCGAACCCGTGAAGAATATGCTGGATGAGGTGGGGTCACAGACTGCCACCATCGGAGCCATGAGGGATTCGGGATCGGATCTAGGAAGCTCCATCGCCAATATCCAGTCGTCTGCGTCAAATATAAGAGACAGCTCCCATCTGATCATAGATTCCGCCAGAGAGTGCATGGATAAGATGGATGAATCCATGAAACTGGTGGATCATGGTACTGTATCCATCGGTTCCATTTCCCAGGAGATGGCCGGCTTCCGTGAAAAGACAAAGAAGATAACGGAGATCATAGACCAGGTAAGGAGATTGGCTGAAGACAGTTCTTTGCTGGGACTCAATGCGTCCATAGAGGCGGCCAGAGCCGGCGAGGCAGGCCGCGGCTTTGCGGTGGTTGCAGAGCAGATGAACCAGCTGTCCAATAATACCGCCGACTGTGCGGATGACGTAGTCAGGTATGTGGGCGAACTGATCGAGGGTATAGAGAATCTGGTAAAATCGGTAGATCTTACCATGGAAGATCTTAATAAAGGTAATGAAAGCGTTCATGAATCCATAGAGGTCATAAGAGGCATGAATGAACAGCTGGAGGGCATAAACGGCGATATCGACAGGATCAATGTGGAGATCGATACCCAGTCGGATGTCACGGAGCGTTTTATCGACGGCGTCAAGACCATGGCCGACAGTTATGAGACCCTGTCCAATGAGTGTATCACCGTGGGTGAGAGATTCTATCGTATATCCAGGGATATAGATAGTGCTAGAGGCGAGATGTTCAGGAAGAATTCACGTCCTACCCTGCTTGACACCCTCAAGGTATATGATACCGATCATCTGATCTTTACCTGGCGTATATACAATCATATCGCAGGTTTTGAGGTGCTGAAATTAGAGCAGCTAAATAATCCCACCAAGTGTAAGGTGGGATTGTGGTTCGGTAAACAGACGGATCCCATGATAACAGGTTCAGCCGGATTCAAAAAGGCCTTTGACTGGCATCAGAAGCTTCATTCCTATGCTGTGTCATCATGGCAGGCGGCACAGGACCATAACAGGGAAGAGGCCATGCAGTTCTTCTATCAGGCACTGGATGCGTATAAGGAGTACAGCGACGGTATCCATATGCTGGCCAACAGCCTTAAAGCTGCCGGAATAACCGACGAGACGCCTATCTGGGTATATCAGGGACCGTAAAAACGACAGCCATTCTGAACGGTTACCCATTGTCATTCTGAGCGAATTTCGTCCTAAGGGATACCAC
>Ga0247608_10006261_pt1 | contig 12586 bp, 4 predicted proteins | sample 176DNAGHGlowgp2_FD_193490 | JGI IMG/M metagenome (GOLD analysis project Ga0247608, IMG submission 193490) | Sheep rumen microbial communities from Palmerston North, Manawatu-Wanganui, New Zealand - 1766 DNA GHGlow gp2 | ecosystem: Host-associated > Mammals > Digestive system > Stomach > Rumen ... | reverse complement strand
CAATTAGCCAGATATTACTTCCTGTCAGCAAGAGCACCATCAAAGGAGCACCAACCAATTCCTCGATAGTTTCTTTGAAAAGGAACAGCAGTAGTGCTGCGAGTATCAATGACAACAGCAGATGGACGATGCTCTCCGTCATCACCTTTTGATAAATATGACGAGCCTCTGCTCCATAGCACTGATGCACAGCCATCTCTTTGGCCCGTTGGCTAATGCCGCCTATGACGAGAAGCAGGTAATTCATCACGGCACAGCCTATCAGCACTGCTGCCAATATAGAAATAATCCAAGTCATACGGCGTGTGCCCTCATCCTTGGTGTGATAATCTTTCAGCGGTTGCACAGAGAAGCCCATATCCACACCGGCCTTTTTCAGTTCATCCAACGGCAGGTTGTCACGTTTCATCTTTTCTATCTGCGGCTTCAAGTCGTCTGGCATGATGCCTTTTGCCAGACGCACATAACCTTCGTAACGATCATTGCCTACCCAGTTATCGCGTCCGTCAAACATAATCTTGGTAATCGTAGGCATACTGACCATCACTTCCATACCGTGCAGTTTGGAGTTCATGGGAATGTCCTCATAGATGCCGCCGACGGTCAACGCCCAGCCACCACGTATATTGTAGTAGAGTTTTTTCCCCACAAGTTCAAAGGGATTTTCAATCCCCGTCAACTTCTCAGCCAACGAACGGGGAATCATACAATAATCAACCTGACTGAGCGTCTTCTTCGGGTTGCCCACCAACACGCGGAAGGGGAAGACATCGAAGAAGCAACTATCGACAAGTGCATAGTTGGTGCGCACCCGTTTGTCATCATCCGTCACGATGGGCATATCGTGGGCAAAGCCGGTGTATCGGGTAGCGGCCTCCACCTGCGGACAATAGTGCCTTATACCGTGAGCCACAGCACCAGCCGTCTGAGGATAGTGCTTATATTCACCATCCATAATGATATCTTCGCAAACCACATAAATGCGATCGCTCGTTGGGAAAAACCTATCCCAAGACTGTTCGAAGCCGGCCTTGCCTATCAATACAATACCAGTTGCCAATCCTACGGCCAGGCACACAATTTTTATCCAATTGTGCTGTCCGCGTTGATTCAGAGATTTTAATACGTTCATCGTTTATTCTGTCTTAATATTATTGATTGGATTCTCAGAAGCAGCGCGCCAGCTCTGGATGATAACGGTGAGCAGGGAAATGATGAAGCAGGTAAACCCAGCGGCAGCGAATATCCAGGGGCTGAGCGCGATGCGGTAACTGAAGTTGCTGAGCCAGTCGTGCATGATGTACCACGAGATAGGCACAGCAATGAAAAACGAAATCAGCATAGGGATCGAGAAGGTGCGAAGCATCAACAGCAGCACCTCGCCCGATGTCGAGCCCATTACCTTGCGGATGGCAATCTCCTTCTGCCGCTGACGGATAAAGAAGATCGACATGCCGACGTAGCCCAGCACAGAGATGATAATAGCCACAATGGTAAAGAGCGTGATAATCTTCAGCGTGTTCTGCTGGTCCTCGAAGGTATCGGCGATGCTCTCCTCCAAACTACTGACAAGCCATTTTGCCTCAGACTCAGGACAGCCTAAATCCTTAACCATCTCTATAAAAGCTGTCTTTGCTTTCTTGTCACCATTTGTCTTCACCAAGAAGCCTGGCCACTCCATATTATCCTGTAGGCGAATAGCGAAAGGTTGCACATCTTGCAACACGTTAACACGATGGAAGTCGCGAAGAATGCCTGCTATAGGCCTCTTCTGCCCGCCACCCCAGTCTATCTCACGGTCTCTGTCCGTGTAGTCCAACTGGCGCATGGCTTCCTCATTCAGATAATATCCACCATCCGTCAGACCATAGTCTTTCAAAACCTCCAGTCCATAAAGTCTAAAGGTTGTACTGTCCATATCGGTCAATAGAAGATTGACTTTTTTGTCCCCACGGCTAATGGTATTAGAACTCCAACTTAAGTTCGAGAATGTCGTATTTTGAAAAACGCCTATCTCCTCGACAAACGGCATCTTCTCCAATAGACTCCTTGCTGCCTGGAATTGTCCTTGGGGGGCATAGACATAGTAGAGGTTCTTGGTATTGTAGCCCAGAGGTGCATGAATGAGATGGTTCAGTTGTAACCAGATGACGAGGGCAGAAGTCAGCATTGTGACGGTGATGACATTCTGCAGGATGATGAACACCTTACCCAACAGCATCTTTGAACGATAGCGGAAGCTACCCTTCACGATGTCAATAGGCTGATAACGCGAGAGTTGCCACGAGGGCATGATGCCCGACACGATACCCAATAGCAAGATGAAAGCCAGACAAACGCTGACGGTACCCAGACTCACGTCGCTACCCAAACCTATCTTACCTTTAAACAGCTCAGCAGCCTCATTCTGGAAGGCGAAAGCCAAAGCCAGACCGATGGCAAACGAAAGAGCAACCATCAAGGTCGATTCGGCAATCAGTTTCAGAGAGATATCATGCTGGCTGCTGCCAAAGAGCTTGCGGGTCGCCATTTCCTTGGCACGAAAGCCTGTGTTGGCAACAGTCAGGTTGATATAATTACTGATGGCAAAGAACAGGATAGCCAACACGGCTGCAAGCAGTATCTGGAGCCTTGTCTTGTCGCCCTTTATCATACCCAAACCTTCATTCTGTGGTGCAAACATGACATCTGTAAGTGGTGTCAGACTCAGTTCATAATTGCCCCATGCATTCGTATAGTTCTTTTGCAGGTAATCTTGTATTTGCTTTCTTTTGTTCACAAGGTTCGTGCCAGGTTTCTGCATGAGAAAGGCCTTTATGCCACCTGTGGATGCATAAGCAAACATATTTTTATCAAGTCTATAGCCGACCACCTGAGGATAACGCTCCATACTCGCAATCACCTGCGTCTCGTTAGGCAAGACAGTATGGTCAAGGTCCTTGGCAACAGCGCTGACGGTATATACCATCGTACTGTCATAAGGATCTGTGCCGTTAATATCAACGATATGCACATGGCGATTTCCTACTATCTGTAATGATTCTCCGATGGGGTCTCTATCGCCAAAAAGCCTTTTAGCCAGATGTTCGGTGATGACGCATTTGTCTGGTGCATCTAAGGCTGTCAGGCGGTCTCCCTTCACCAAATCAAAATCGAAGAACTGGAAGAATGTAGAATCAGCCAGCATAATGATACCTTCCTGTGCATCTTTTGATTTCACTTCCTGCTGCCCATATTTAATTCTACCGTCAGCACTCAACACGCAGCAGGCCTTTTCCACCTCAGGGCATTGGTTCTTAATCTCTTCTGCTGCCTGTGGCCACATATAGAACATTTTCTCATTGCCCGTCAGGTAGATACGATCTGCATTCTTGTGCCACGAGTCGATACTATACTGGCGCCAGGTGTAGTCGCCCATCAGGATGATGAACATCAGCGACACCACCAGACCTGCTATATTTATTAAGGTATATAGCTTATTGCGCGACAGGAATCTGAAATAACTCTTCATATTTTATGATTTTGTTCTTATGTCTAAATTGACACTGCAAAATTACGCCATAAAAACGAATCCGCCAAGGTTTTTCACCCTGGCGGAAGCAGATTGTCTAATTATTAGACACCTCAGCGTATGATTCTTTGACAGTTCAAGCCTGAGATTTCGGGCAAGCCATCCTCAGGGGGGTGAAACCTTGCCCTGAATCCGGTTCATACTTATGCACAGGGGGCATAAACGTGCCCGAGATTCAGGGCATACTTTTCCGAGGTCAGAATATCTAGCCCGAGATTCAGGGCATACTTTTCCGGGGTCAGAATATCTTGCCCCAGATTCAGGGCATACTTTTCCGAGGTCAGAATATCTTGCCCCAGATTCGGAGCAGGCTTTCCTGTGGTCAGAATATCTTGCCCCAGATTCAGGGCAGGCTTTCCTGAGGGCGGAATAATGTGCCACGAATCTGGGGCAGACTTTTCCAAGGTCGGAATAATGTGCCTGAGATTCAGGGAAGGTTTTTGCTGATGCCCCCCATTTCATTTCTTATTTCACAATCCATTCAAACAATCCTGCAGAATTGTCATCAGGAAGGACAATCTCCAAACGAAGGGCTTTCGTCCTCACGGGGTCAAAATTTACCGTGCAGGCAACACCTTTTTCGATGGGGTAGCCGTCAGCACCGCTAACAGGTAACCACTGGCCCTGTTCACTCTTATACAAGATTTTCCATGACATTGGAACACGGCATCCACCCCAAGGACCGTCATCATACCAGTAAACCGTGGCACTCTGTACAGTAGAAACCTTAGGGAACTCATATCCTAACCACTCAGTTGTCCCATTCTTTGGCCACCAGTGGGTGTATGGTACGCTACGGTCGTTTTCATCCTTTGGAATCAGACGATCATTGATTGCAGAGAGTGCTGGCATATTATCGGTAGAACTGCTGACCTTACTCTTGCTGGCAAGTGTTGCTGGCTGGGAAGGGTTAGTCGCATTGAGATCCTGTGGTAGCCATACGCGCATCTTGCCACTGCCACGGTGGCACCAAGCATAGTATGGGATGAGCGTGAGTGTCTGGTCGGAAGTCTTGAGCTTACCCTCCTTGTCGAAGTTGAGTGTCTGAGCATCGGTAATGAGTGTCTGTATCGGAGTACCTGCGATCTCACCTTTGCCGAGGCGGAACTGGGGATTCTGGTTCATCAGGGCACCCATGATGTCGAAGTCGTTATCGGGATGTTCTGCACAGTAAACCAATGGTCCTCTCTCTATGCTGATCATGCCACGATCAGCCGTTACCTTGTTGTTTGCACGAACAGTACGGGCTTCCATGTCGAAGTGTATCTGTACTTTATCGCCTTTCTTCCACTTACGACTGATGGTATAGTAGCCATCCTCAGTCATGCTGGCAGCAACTTCCTGACCATTGACCTTTATGGAGTAACCTAAGCGTTTGTTGTCCGAGTACTGATAGAGGTTTGAAGGAACTACCTGATTACGTACCCATCCAGGAATACGGATCTTCATGGCAAACACCCCTGCTGCATTCTGATCTACATTTATGGCGATATCACCATTCCAAGGATACTCTGTAGTCTGACTGAGTGCCACTTTCTTTCCTGCTACACTCAGGTTGCTCTTGTTGGAGAGGAAGAGGTTGACATAGACGTCGCGATCTTTTACGGCATAGATATATCCGGGCAGTGAAGGGATGAAACGGCAGATATTTGATGGGCAGCAGGCGCAACCGAACCAAGCCTGACGCTGGTGCTGTCCCATCGACTCCAAGGGATTGGGATAGAAGAAGCCATTACCTTCAAGTGAGACGCCACTGATGAGTCCGTTATAAAGCGTGCGCTCAAGGACATCATAATACTTTGACTCACCATGCAGTAAGAACAGACGATAATTCACATATACATTACCGATAGCAGCACAAGTTTCACAATAAGCGCTCATATTGGGCAGTTCATAGTTCTCGCCAAAGGCTTCGCCGTTTGATGTTGCACCTATACCACCAGTAATATAGAGTTTCTTGGTAACGATATTATCCCAAATGGCATCGATAGCCTTAATATAGTCCTTATCGCCAGTAAGAGCAGCCACATCAGCCATACCAGCATACATGTAGGCCGCCCGGACAGCATGTCCCACGGCTTCATCCTGTTCGATGACGGGTTTGTGGGCTTGAGAGTATTCGTGAACGATAGTGGTCTTGCCACGATAGTCAAGGAAAAACTTGGCCTCGTCGAGATATTTCTTATCACCAGTCATGAGGTAGAGTTTGGCAAGTGCCATCTCTGCTATCTGATGTCCTGGGACTACACAAGCCTGTCCTGAGTTCGGACCAACCTCGCGGCAGACACAGTCGGCATATCTGATGGCAATATCGAGGAATTTCCTACTGCCTGTAGCCTGATAGTGGGCAATAGCACCCTCTACCATATGACCAAGGTTATAGAGTTCATGACTCAAATCCTCCTCTTTACTCCAACGCTTGTCGCCAGCCCACTCATGTGGCTCCTTGGGATTCTGGGTGCGAGAGGTATAGAGATATCCGTCAGGCTCTTGTGCTGAAGCAATCACATCGAGTACGGAATCGATATATGCAACCAACTTTTTGTCGGGATAGGTCTGGAGGATATACGATGCGCCCTCAATGGTTTTGTAAGGATCTGTGTCGTCGAATGCAAGACCACCCACCTTGAAAACCTTGGAAGGATCCTTCAGGTGCTGGGCTGCATTCGAGAAGTTGGTATAACGCCCTGTCTCCTCACATTTTGAAAAGGCAAGGGGTATCGTAACCTTACGACTGGCTTCCAGTCGCTGTCCCCAGAATGTTCCCGGAGTTACATAAACATTTGTAAATGGCACAGGATCGATGGGATATCCATGAACCGAAGTCTGTTTCTTTGCTGCCGAGGCGGTCATTGTAACAGTTACCGCCATCATCATTGTCAATAGTCTTTTCATATCGTCATTATTTTTTTATTAATTTCATGATGAAACCACCGCCTGAGGCGAGTTTTATAACCAACTTATCATGAGAGGTAAGAGTCTTTGTTGCTACATGGTAGTCCTCAGCGTTGTGGTTAGCGTTGATACCATCGGTGACAATTGTAGCCAGGTAAGTCTCACCGGGAGAGAGGAAGTCGAGAGAGAGAACGACTTCCCTTTCCTCCCAGTTTGTCTGACCACCTACATACCAGTCGCTACTGTTGCGGCGGGCACTAACAATGTAACAACCAATTATACCTTGAAGAATCTTTGTTTCGTCCCATGTGTCAGGGATAGACGTTATCATGTCAACGCATTCCTGTTCGCGCTCATAATTTGTCGGTGCATCGCAGAGCATCGTGAAAGGTGAGTCTTGAATCACGTAGCATGCCAACTGATGACAGCGTGTGCCCATCGAAACAGGGTTCTGGTAGCATTCCACCCAGTTTTCCTTCGTGCCGTTGCGCAAAGCACCCGGGGTGAAATCCACGTTTCCTGCCATCATGCGGATGAAGGGGAAGGTGACATCATACTTTGGCATGTCGGTATCCTTCTTCGCCCAGCGAGCCTCTTCCATTCCGAACACACCCTCATAGTTCAGGATATTCGGATAGGTGCGATTCATGCCTGTTGGGGCGAAATAGCCATGATAATCAACAAACAATTTGTATTGGGCGCAGGTCTTGGCAATGCGTTCAGCCATCTCTACTGCAGTCTGGTCGTTACGGTCCAAGAAGTCAATTTTCCAACCCTTGATGCCCATCTTAGTGTATTTGTCGCAAGCCTCATTCAAGTGCTCATCGAGTACGTTGAAAACCGTCCAAAGTACGATACTGACGCCCTTCTCTCTGCCATAGTCGATCAGTCCTTGCAGATCGACCTCAGGAATCGGGTTCATGATGTCGCCTTTGCTGGAGTCGTACCATCCCTCATCGAGTACAATATAAGGGATGCCGTTCTTGGCAGCGAAGTCGATATAATACTGATAGGTACGCGTATTGATGCCTGCCTCGAAATCCACACCCTTCAGGTTCCAGTCGTTCCACCAGTCCCAGGCCACTTTGCCAGGTTTAATCCATGAGGTGTCGCCTATCTGGTTAGGTGTGGCGAGGGCATACACGAGGTTGTTGACGGGCATCTCCGTATCCTTTTCCGTGATTGCCATCACCCTCCAGGGATAGGTCCTGGCCCCTGCACTCTTGGCGATATAGTTTTCAGTTTCCTCGACGTAACTCATCCCACGCCATTTATAGTAGGCCATCTTCTTAGGATATTTCGCAAAGGCAGCCTTCAGGTGGTTGCCTTCTGCCTTCAGGAACATGCCAGGATAGGCACGGAGGTCGCTCTCAAGGATGGTTACCTTTACGTTGCCACTCTCGATGGTGGCAGGCAGGAAGATATATTTGTCCTTAGTCTCAGAGAGAAGCGTCTCGTGGTAGGTGTTTTGGAAGGCCATGGCGAAAGGCTTCTCATCGTTGGTAGAGTAGGCGAGCCAGGCCTTGCTGTCATCGGGGAAGACAAAGTCAGCCATCTCGTTCTCGATGATAGTTATCTTCTTGTTGGTGGTATAGAATCGGTAAGCAACGCCCTCGTCGCAGGCTCTCACCTGGAGTCCGAAGCCATCACTCAGTTTTAAGTCCATCTGGTTGCCTTCAGTCCGTATTTCACTCTGTCTGTAGAAGGGTGTCACGATGGTTTCTGAAATGTGTTTCGTTTCTGCCAGTTTTTTATTTCCAACGAAGTTTTGGCGTGCCTTAACCGTCACCACCGTCTTTCCTGAGTGGGAAACGGTGATTGAAAGGCTGTCGTCCACAGTGGCGACGTTCTTCCCATTGGGTGACGTCACTGTGTAGTCTTTTGCCATTGCCGATCCTCCCATCATAAAAAACAAGGTGGCAAATGTTAGTAGCTTTTTCTGCCTCATTTTCTCTGCTTTTGTTTTCTGGTGCAAAGATACGAACAATTTGCCAAAGACGATAAAACAATCGTCCAAAGTCAATAGCAAAATAGTCTAAAAAAGCCCTTTTCATGCGGGTTTGGACTATTTTTGCATTATCTTGGACGATAGTGGTATTGGCTTTGTTATTTTTTGTGTTATTTTGCATCGTGAATTTGAACTATTAACAAAAGTATAAAACAAAACCAATTCAAGACGCATGGAAAAGAGAGCACTATTATTAATAGGTGTGGCTTTGATGACACTCGCGCTGAGTGCGGCAAAGAAGACCCAACCTGTTGCTCAGATTCAGGAGGTGTCCTTCACCCAGGTTCACCTCAATGATGGCTTTTGGTCACCCCGCATCGAGGTAAACCGCACGGTCAGTATTCCCTCCGCCTTTCATGAGTGTGAGGTGAATGGCCGCTTCGACAATTTCGCATTGGCAGCTGGACTTATCAAGGGAGAACACAAGGGCGATTTCTCGTTCGATGATACTGATCCTTATAAGGTGATCGAGGGTGCCAGTTATTCGCTTGCAGTTCACTACGATGGCAAGCTCGACCACTATCTCGACTCAGTGATTAATATCATTGCCCAGGCTCAGGAACCCGATGGCTACCTGACAACTTGTGTTACAAATAAATGTACGCGCCTGAGCGGTTGGTGGGGTACCCATAAGTGGGAGAAGATCAATTCGCATGAACTCTACAACTCTGGTCATCTCATCGAGAGCGCCGTTGCCCACTATCGTGCTACGGGCAAGAAGACCTTCCTCAACGTGGCCATTAAGAATGCGGATCTCGTGTGCAAGACTTTCGGCCCTAACGAGGGGCAGATTCATCGTCCAGGTGGACATCCCATCATCGAGATGGCTCTCTGCAAGTTGTATAAGGTAACAGGCGACAAGAAATACCTCGAAGGTGCCAAGTATTTCGTCGATGAGACAGGGCGTTGCACAGATGGCCACAAGCCCAGCGAGTATTCTCAGGATCACATGCCCATCCTGCAACAAGAGGAGATCGTGGGGCATGCCGTGCGTGCAGGCTATCTCTATTCTGGTGTAGCCGATGTGGCTGCCCTCACAGGTGATAAGGCTTACTTCGAGGCTTTGGAGCGTATCTGGGAGAATATGTCGAGCAAAAAACTCTTTATCACTGGTGGTATCGGTAGCCGTCCACAGGGCGAGGGCTTCGGACCTGACTATGAACTGAACAACCATACGGCTTATTGCGAGACCTGCGCCGCCATCGCCAACGTGTACTGGAACTACCGCATGTTCCTCGCCACTGGCGAGTCGAAGTATATTGACGTGTGCGAGCGTGCATTATATAATAATGTGTTGAGTGGTGTCTCACTGAGTGGTGATAAGTTCTTCTATGATAATCCTTTGGAAAGCGACGGTGAGCACGAGCGCCAGAAATGGTTCGGATGTGCCTGCTGTCCAGGAAATATCACTCGTTTCGTGGCTTCCGTTCCTGGTTATATCTATGCCCAGCAAGGGAAGGATATCTTTGTGAACCTTTATGTTCAGGGCAAGGCCAAGATCGGTAACGTGGAATTGGAGCAGACCACCGACTATCCCTGGGACGGCAAAATCCGCGTTAAGGTGACAAAGGGTAGTGGTAAGTTTGCCATCAAACTCCGCATCCCTTCCTGGTTGAAGACCTCGCCCACGAACAATGACCTTTATCAGTATCAGGACAAGGCCAAGACCTATAGCGTCAGTGTGAACGGGCAGGCATTATATCCAGAGAACCGTGACTATATCACTCTGAACCGCAGTTGGAAGAAGGGCGACGTCATCGAACTCAACTTCCCGATGGACGTGCGCCGCATCGTGGCTAACGACAATGCAGAGGACGATTGCGGTAAGGTGGCTTTTGAACGTGGTCCTATCGTGTTCTGTCTTGAAGGCAACGATCAGGCTGATGGCAAGGTGTTTAATAAGTACATCCTCAATACCTCCAGCATCCAGGCACATTTCGAGAATGATCTGCTCAATGGCGTTATGGTGCTTGAGGGCGATGCCAAAGAACTCCAGCAGAATGGTGATGTCAAGGACGTAAAGTTCCGTGCCATCCCTTATAGCACCTGGAACAATCGTGGTCCTCAGCAGATGGAGATATGGATAGCCAACACCCCAACTCAGGCCGTAGCTACTCCAATGCCAACGATAGCCTCGAGGGCACAGACTTTCTGCAATCGCGGTCCTATCCAGAACGATGCCCCTGAGACAGCCCCTGTGGATTCTTGGGCTGGTGGTACCAACGACCAATGGGAGCCCAAACGCTCTTCTGATACCTCGAAGCCCTACCACTACTGGTGGCTGAAGCAGGGTACGACTGAGGCTATCACCTACCAGTTCGACAAAGAATATGAAGTCTCGAATGTCCAGGTCTACTGGCTCGACTTCGATCATTATGACGGGAACTTCCGTACACCAGAGTCTTGGAGTCTTTACTATAAGGATCAGAAAGGCGAATGGCAGGAAGTGGCAGATCACAGCCCGTACACTGTTAGCAAGGATTGCTACAATAGCGTTGACTTCGCCCCTGTAAAGACAACAGGTCTGAAGATTCTCGCCAAACTCCAGAAAGGCGAGTCAGGTGGTGTGCTTGAATGGAAAGTAAACAAATAATTAATAAGTAAATCAAAATTTAAACCTAAAAAACAAATTGGTATGAAGAAACATTTCTTATGTTTGCTTTTGCTGGGCGGCGCTCTTGGCGCACAGGCCACAGAAAGCACTTCTCCATCCGTTGCTGAGGTCACTCAGCAAGGAGTTTTAGTGAAGGGTGTTGTCAAGGACGCCAAGGGCGAGCCGATCATCGGCGCCACGGTGACTGAGAAGGGCACCAAGAACGCAACGGTTACCGACTTCGACGGTAACTACTCTCTCAGAGTTGCTAACCGCAATGTAACCCTCGTCGTCAGCTACATCGGCTTTACCTCGCAGGAGATCAAGGCCGGCGGCGACGTGACACTCCAGGAAGACAATGCCCTCTTGAACGAGGTGGTCGTCATCGGTTACGGCACCCAGCGCAAGGGCGATGTCACCTCTGCCGTAGCCTCCGTGAAGGCCGAGGACTTCAACGCCGGTAAGATCGGCGACGCTGCCGAACTGGTGAAAGGTAAGATTGCCGGTCTGACGGTGGTCAACGCCAGCGGTAGTCCTACTGCCACCTCCAGCATCCGTCTGCGTGGTATCACGACCCTCGTGGGCAGCCTTACACCGCTCATCCTGGTGGATGGCATCGAGGGCAACCTGACCACTGTGGCTCCTGAGAACATCGCCTCTATCGACGTGCTGAAGGATGCCTCTGCAGCCGCTATCTATGGTACGCGCGGTGCTAACGGTGTGATTATCATCACCACCAAGACAGGCAAGCGCGACACACCTGCCTCTGTCACCTATAATGGCTATGTCACCTTCTCGAAGTGGGGCAAGAAAGCCGACTTTATGGACACCCACGACGTCATCTACGGCAAGACAGCCCAGGAGTATCTCGGCTACGACACCGACTGGCTGAAGGGCATCTCGCGCAAGGCCGGCTTCAAGCACAACCACGACCTGCACATCAGCGGCGGCACGAAGAACGCCACCTACTCGGCCAACGTGAGCTACGCCAAGGAGGAGGGTATCATCCGCAATACCGACAACGAGAACTTCAAGATGCAGCTCGACTACACCCAGTTTGTGTGGAGCGACATTCTGAAGTTTAATGTCAATGCCCTCGTTACCCGTCAGAAGTACACCAACACCGACGCCGACTACGCCTATCGTCAGGCCGTCATCCACAACCCATCGGAGCCGGTCTATAACCCCGACGGCAGCTACTACGAGAACTTCAACAAACTGCAGTACTACAACCCCATTGAGCTGCAGAACGAGGCCTTCGGCAATACCCGCGTCCGCTTCTCTCAGCTGGTGGGCAACATCACCGTGGAGCCTATCAAGGGCTGGAAGACCAACCTGATGCTCTCTTGGGGCGAGACCTCTGCCGACGGTGAGAACTGGACTTCGCCCACGCACTACTCGATCGTGCGCCAGGGCTACAACGGCTCTGCCGGCAAGAACTCGGACTACAGCGTCAAGAAGAACCTCGAACTGACCTCGCGCTATGATGCCCAGTGGAACGACCACCGCTTCAACGCCA
>Ga0247608_10006260_pt1 | contig 12587 bp, 11 predicted proteins | sample 176DNAGHGlowgp2_FD_193490 | JGI IMG/M metagenome (GOLD analysis project Ga0247608, IMG submission 193490) | Sheep rumen microbial communities from Palmerston North, Manawatu-Wanganui, New Zealand - 1766 DNA GHGlow gp2 | ecosystem: Host-associated > Mammals > Digestive system > Stomach > Rumen ... | reverse complement strand
GATCGTTACCTACGTAGAAGATAAGCTTTCAGAGGAAAATGAAAACGGGATGTTCGTCACTGTCTGGCTTGGCATCATAGATCTTGTCACCGGAGAAGTGAACGCCTGCAATGCAGGACATAACTTTCCGGCACTGCTGAATACGGAGGATACGGATGGCTTCAGAATCCGTAAGACCGAACACGGACCGCCCATCTGTTTCCTGCCCGGAATGGGGCATGTGGATCATTATTTCGCACTGCATCCGGGAGACAGGTTGTTCCTTTATACGGACGGCGTCACAGAGGCAAAGCGTTCCGACGGCGAACGCTTTGGAAATGAACGGCTGACGGAAGCGCTGAGCGAGAATAGAACCGTAAGTGATGAATCGCTGATCTTCCGTGTAAAAACAGCAGTGGATCGTTTCTCCGGTGATGAACCTCAGTATGACGATATGACCATGCTGAGCTTTACCTATTACGGAGAAAAAGGAAACCCTGCACTGGCGGGGGATGAATAAAAAAAGCAACAAGATAACTTCAGATAATCCATGTTTCACATTTACAAATAAGGAAGGCTTTAAAGAACCTATCTTCGTTGCTTTGCCGGGGCTTATAATATCTCTTGTTAAGAAGGATTCGGCGGCTCCAAATAGTTATGTGGGGACGGTGAGACGATTGGGGACGGTTCTGGGCGTACCAGAACCGTCCCCAATCGTCTCACCTTCTCTCCCATGGAGGAGGGAACAATATGCCGGAAGAAGTGAGGATCCCGAAACAAAAGAGAAGTATAGAAAAGAAGGAAGCTGTTAAAAATGCGGCGCTGGAGCTTTTCTCAACTGGCGGATATCATAAGACCACAACGAATGAGATCGCAAAAAAAGCCGGAGTGTCCATCGGTACCCTGTATTCCTATTTTCCGGATAAGCGCGCCATCTATGATGAGCTTGTAGGCGATCTGTACCGGACAACCCTGGCGGAGGCGAACTTCAGCGAATTCCCGGAAGATGTTCCGGTGTGGCAGCTGATCCGGGGTTATGTGGCGATGGTACTGCATAGCCATGAATACATGACCGCTTTTCAGATGGAGATGTCTGCGCTTTCCATGCAGGATCCGGAATTGCATGAATTGGAGGGAAAATACCGTATGCAGGTAGGAGGCGCTCTTCTTCGGATGTTTCAGGAAAACCGGGAGATCTTTCGTATCAGCGACTCTATAGGAAAAACCTTCCGCACGCACAAACCACGGAAAGGAAGGATATGAGACTCCTTATCCAGGAAACCATGCCGGACTATCTTATGGCACACCCTGAGGACCGGGATAAGAAGGAATATAAGAATCTGGAGAAGCTGGCACTGAATGCGGATGTGGAGATGCGGATCCCACAGCCGGAGAACGGGGCAGAGCAGGAAAAGCGGCCGAAGACAAAGTATGAACACTGGAAACACGATTTTGCTGAGGAACTCAGAAATCTGGAAAATGCAGCAGTCAGAAGGGATCAGGATGTAAACCGGGATATCCTGAGACTGCAGCGGGATCTCGGGTCCTCCGTTTGTAAAGCTTCTGTAAAAGTCGTTGTTATATAGTGTTCTTAAGGAACAGGAACAGATCAAAGAAAAGGAGAAAACACTATGTTTAACGAAGCATTTCATACAAAAGAAGAATTTTTGGAAACCTGTAAAAGACAGGGGTGGGATACAGCGGAGGAACAGGAGTTTTTCGGCCGTTTCTTTGACCATGTAAGTGAATTGGATCGTGAAGGCAGGAGTGACCCGCTGGACCTGGATTCCATGGGAGTAAATCTGGCACAGATGAACGGAAAGAACCAGACACAGCGGAATATCTTCCTTGGCAGGATGCGAGAGGCATTTGGAAATCCTGCGTATGATTTTTCTGAGGAGCTTAAGGACGGCTTCAAGAAGGTGGAGTCTGTAGTCGTTATCAGTACGGATCCGATGCAGAAAAATCTGGAAGAGATGGACAGAAAAAAGCAGGCTCTGATGGAGAGAAATGAAGAAGCAAGAAAAGCATCCGAAGCTTTGCTCACTTATGTCGACGAAGCCTTGGAGAAGCTGGTCGGAGAATACGAAAAGATGAAGGCCGAGGAGGCAAAGAAGAAGGCTCCTGAGGAAGACGACGATACAGATCCCGAACTTAAAGCGGCATATGACGCAAAATACGTAACCATCCAGTTCAACCTCGGTGCAAAAGGTGCTTACGCCAGCAAAGTAAGCCTTCAGGAATATCAGCAGAAACTGAAGCAGGCCGGGTGGACCTACCCGAAGGATCTGGCTGTATTTGAAGCCCTTTACAGATTGTCCGAGGTCCTGGATCATCCGAAGCTGGATAATCTTCTGCGTGATGCACTGGATGATTCAAACGCATTAAATGCAAATAAAAGAATGTCCTTCCTGTACGGTGATGTAACTCAGATACTCTCGCAGTTTGTGCTTACAGATAAGATCCCGTCCACATTAAGGAACAAGATCACCGGCTGCTTTGATGAGCTTGATCAGGAGACCATCGATGCGAACTATTGGGATACTTTCCTTAAGACCCGTCCGAAAACATGGGAAGAGAATGCGACCATCGAGTGGCAGAAAGGTCAGGTAAAACCGGGACAGGAGATCATTTATGATTATACCCTCACAAGATTTGTAGAGAAGGCGAAGGATAACGGCTGGACTACAGAGCAGGATGTGAAATTCGTTACTGACATTTATAATTACAGAAAAGAAAACAAGTGGACTGAAAACCGGAATATGGATAAGATCCTGATGGATATCATCAATTATCCGATCTGGGGCGGGGCGAATCGTGAAAAGGTCCTTCAGAATATGGAGGAAAACTTTGAATGGATGGAAAGCAGGAGATATTTCTACAGCATTGACCGGATTCGGAAGGGTCAGAAGCCCTACATCACGGAGCTTAAGGCGTCCCTGGCAGGAATAAAGAGCCGGACAGATGCGTATTATGAGGAGCAGTACCTCGCGCATTTCGGAAAGGCTTACCAGAAGACAGAGGACGATCTGGAGAGGGACAGAAAGGCACGGGAAAAGGAAAGAAGCGTTTTTGTAGAGAAATACAGGGACGCAGTCTGGGAGAACAGAAGAGTTTTTGATGTATCCTTCCGTCTTTCCGAAGAGGAATTCCTGAACATCGCAGAAGGCAATGGTTGGCTGGGAGTCTCCGGATTTGACCGCCGGGATCTGAACGGTCTGATGGATCTGTACGATGTGACCAGAAATTCGGGGAATAAGCAGCTGCTGGGACTCCTGAACAAGATCCTTATTACAGAGGTTGACACGAAGGAGAAAAGAGATGCTTTGGTAAAAGATATCCGGGATACCGCATCCAAAGTTCTGGGTGAGGACACCATCTTCGGAGAAGACGAGAGAACACTGACGCAGATCAGTGATGGTAAGGGATTCGTTTCCAATGTTAGTGAGAAGGAGATCCGCAGTACACTTAAGAGTTATGAGAACACCCAAAACCGTGAGGAGAACCTGAATGAACTTGGCAAGATCGTTCTCAGGCAAGGTTGGGATGCGGAGGATCTGCCCTTTTTCGAATCCCTCTATGATTTCCAGACAAAAAAAGTGAATGAGAAGGGTATCTCTCCCATTGACGAAGGACTTGAAGCGTTATTGAAGGGAAGAATCGGGTATTTCAACACCGCTACAAAGAAAAATGAGCTTCTCCGTCAGTTTAAGGAAGCTGTAGCAACGTCTTCCCTGGACGAGGATGATAAGTATGACCTGGGAAAAACCATCGAAGAAAAGATCCAGCAGGGGATCAGGGAGGAAAGAAAAGAAAGAGAAGAGAAAATTTTTGAGGACGCAAATATCGCCATAGAGCCGGATGTACTGGAAGAACCGAATAAGTATTATGCAGATGCAGAATTCCGCAGTGAGGAGAATGCTGATAGGGATCCTGATAATGCTGAGCAGGATAAGGATCAGGAGCAGAAGAAGTATTCTGCAGATGCGGAATTCCGTAATGCAAAGAACATCTACAAGGAGCGTGATCATGCTGAGAAGGCAAAGATCAGGAAACTGCTTGATGAAGCATATGTAGAAACAGAGATGCTTCGGAATAAAGTTGCCGGTGAGCAGATCTTCAATGAAGAGGAGCCGAAGGCTGTTCCGCCTGTAGTGAATGTAAAGAAGGAAGATCAGAAGGAAGAGAAGCAGGAAGAGCAGAAGGAAGAGCAGAAGGAAGAGCAGAAGGAAGAGCAGAAGGCAGCTGAGGATCAGAAGTCTGTGGCCGATGAGCGCAGTCATCATTCGGATGTAAAGCTTGACAAGAGCTACGACAGTGATAATCCGATCAATGACAGGGAATCAGTAAGGCGTCCGTACAGAAAGAAGAAACATACTTTCGTGGACCGGGACCTTTCTCTGGATTTCGACATCAACAACGAGAATCCGCAGGATCTGGAGAAAACACAGTCTTATGTTAAGAACATCTATGCTTTTAATTTTGCAAGGATCAGTCTTATGAGTGCGCTCGATAAGGAAATGACTAAGCTCAGCCGGGCAAAGCAGACTTCCGATGTGAAAAGCCTTAATACGGCAATGAAAACCTGCAAAAGCATTCTGAAATCAAACAAATATTCCATGCACGAAATGTATAATGCGTTGGGTAATATGAGCAGTTTGGCACAGCATACCAATGGTTACGACGGTCTTCGTACACGGGTAATGGTTTATGTATTCTCCGAGGCAGTAAGGCCGCTTGTGGATGTCAGTGGTGCAATGATAAAGCAGGATTCCGTAAACAGTGCGGAGGTTCCGGTTGATGATCTTTACACTGAGGCTAAAAATGCCATGGCCGTTTATAATATTGCCAGGCCGGTGAAGGGAGCACCCCATGATGCCTATGTTACTCTGGAGAACAAGGCGAAGGAAAGATTCCTCCTGCATGATGCTCTGTCGAAGGCATGTGGAAAATCCATCGTTACAAGCTTTACCCAATCGGGTCTGGTTGATTCCATCGTGGATATGGGAAGACCGAAAAAGGCGCATGAGAAAGCAACAGACCAGGTGGCCAAGGCTGTCCTTGAACAGGCCGGAGCAAAGGATGCAAATGCTGCAACCATCAAAAACCTAACATCCATGATCAGGAATAAGGGCTTTGCAAGGCAGGTGGAAACGCTGGAGAAGAGCAAGACATTCCAGGACAATTTTAAAAAGGAGAATGACTACCGGAAGCAGCAGAGAGATGCCGCAAATAAGCATATGAAGATAAAGGCTCATGGCTCTCGTTTCTGATCAGAGATCTGCACGGTTGTAAAGAATCTGTAAATATCGATCCGTTATACTATCTCATATACATGAGAAACGACCGGAACAGATCACAGGAGGGAGACGATATGGATTGCATAATTGAATTGGGGATCAGTACTACATTTGTTTTTGCGGCTGCAGGAATCCTGATCTACAAAATAAAGAACCATTCAAAGTAAAGTTCTACTCAAAGTAAACGATTTTCAGTATAAAGACAACCCCGATTTTCGGGGTTGTTCTTGTGTTCACCCGCGGATTTGTTTATAATCAGATTGGGAAAAAAGGCATTATCAGCCATCTGACCGGAGAGGGGTTAAAGACTATGTTTAAACGCGTATTTAAGGGAAAGGTTCCGGCCGTGATCATCGTCGGACTTCTTATTGCTGTGTTTGCATCGTTGGTTGCTCTGGGGGTCAGATTTTATTTGGGTCCGTTGGGGAACGATGTGTACGAGTCCGTGTTCCTTGATGGAAAATATTCTGTAGATGGTGGAGAGTGGAAAACCATCAATAATGCTGAGCCCATCCGGGATACCTTTCATGAGATTCGGTTCCGGGGAACACTTTCCGGAGGGGCAGTCGGATGCCATGTGATCAATATATCCACAAATAATGTGTGGTATACGCTGCAATTTACGGATGGACGGACCATGGTGGAGCATACATACCGATCGCTGGAGGAGTACAGAGAAAAACTCATTCAGGATGCCGGAGGGGAAATGCCCGAGGATATGGTCCGGGACCTGATCGAGCCGCAACTCGGGTTTCTTAAGGAGCATTATCCTTATGAGGTGAAGCAGGCAACTCCGGGTTACAAGGTAAAACAGTTGTATTATGAAAGCTGGATGGAAGAACTCGATGAAACGTATACGGAAGAGGACGGGGGATTTCTACTTACGGTATGGAATCCGTATCCCTCGGAAGAAGTGAGTTTTTCGGACTGTTTCCGGGTGTTTTACTGTTCGGAGAGTGAACAGCTTTTTGTGATCGCCTATACGAAACTGATCGGACCTTTCCTTTTCTTCTTTATCATCCTGCTCTTTGGTGTACTCTTCTTTCCGGTGGCCGGCTTTATTCAGGGAAGGATCGATTATAAATATATCACCTTCGGTGTCCTCTGTTTCTTCTGGAGTTTCTATATGTTCATCAGGAGTGCTGCAGGGTACCTTAACATCTGGATCAGTGATTCAGTCGTCTGCCTTGTGTTGGTGAAACTTTCGGAGTATCTCTTTATCATTGCACTTATGCTGTATCTTCGGTCCAATCTGAAGAGCGGAAGAGGAAGGATCATCGCCGGGATACTGACACTTCTTTTCGCCACGGCCATGGTTGCCACAGGGATCCTGCAGATGACGGGAACCGCGGATCTTATTGTTACAGGAGTCTGGATGAATTATCTGGCTGCGGCAGGTATCCTGTTCCTGATCCTGCTTCTGCTTGCAGAGGTAAAGATCGGAAGGAGTGCAATTGCTTTTCTGATCTCCTGGGGTCCGCTGGCACTTTCCATTCTGGTGGGCCTTATGCTCAGCGCCTTCGACATTCCATCGCCGGGCATGCTTATGTACGGTATCGCATTTACGATGATATACCAGATCATCCGTCTGATCGGTGACCTTCGGAGACAATACAGGGAGACCATTCGATATCAGCAGATGCAGAAGGAGCTGTATGAGGCGGAGGTGGCTGTGATGGTGAGCCAGATCCAGCCGCATTTCATGTACAATGCGCTGTCCTCCATCGCCATGCTGTGTAAAGTAAATCCGGATACGGCCTACGATGCCACCATTGCCTTCTCCGAATATCTCCGGGGGAATATGGATTCCCTGAAGCAGAAGGAACCGGTACCCTTTGAAAAGGAACTGGAGCATTTGAAAAAATACCTTTTCATCGAGAAGCTCCGGTTCGGGAAGAAACTGAACATCGAATACGATATCCGGACCATGGATTTCGTGGTCCCGCAGCTTTCCGTGCAGCCACTGGTGGAGAACGCCGTGAAGCATGGTGTAGGGCAGAAGAAAAAGGGCGGAACCGTAAGGATCCAAACAAAGGAGACCCCGGAAGGCTACGAGATCGTGATCTCGGATGACGGTGTGGGCTTTGATGTAAATGCCCCGCGGAAAGAGGACGGCCGGTCCCATGTTGGAATGGACAATACAAGAAGAAGACTGAAGGAAATGATCGGTGCGGAGGTGGTGATCGAGAGCACCGTCGGCGAGGGAACCACCGCGAGGGTGGTGATCCCCCGAAAAGAATCGGATGAGGTGTCATCCTGAGCAGGTAAAGTGGATCGGATAGGGTGTCATCCTGAGTGACCGAAGGGAGCGAAGGATCCTGTTACTGGAAGGGGTAATGAAATACGGAGGAAAAACATATGATCATCAGATGCTGTGATGACGAGGAGCTCATGCTTCAGATGCTGGAAATGGCAGTAAGAGAAGCCAAACCGGATGCGGAGATCTGGTCCTACGATGACCAGGATGATCTTTTAGAGGATGCAAAGGAGGAGGGCTGTGATATTGCCTTTCTGGATATTCATATGCGCGGGATGAACGGTGTGGAGCTGGCAAAACGGCTGAAGGAGATCAACCCGAAGATGAATATCATTTTCGTCACCGGTTTCAGTGAGTATACCGGGGATGCGATGAAGATGCATGCCAGCGGTTATATCATGAAGCCGGTCACAAAAGAAAAGGTGGCAGCGGAGCTGGAGGATCTCCGGTTCCCGATCGAACCGAAGAAGGGGGCATTGCTTCGGGCGCAGTGCTTTGGTAACTTCGACGTTTTTACTCCGGATGGGGAGCATGTACATTTCGACCGGAGTCGTTCCAAGGAGATCTTCGCATATCTGATCCACCGCCATGGAAGCTCCTGTACTACCAAGGAGATCGCTGCGGCACTCTTCGAGGATGAACCATACGATGAGAAGCAGCAGAACTATCTTCAACAGCTGATGTATGCCATGATCAAGAGTCTGAAGAAGATAGGGGTGGAGAAGGTCGTGAACCGGAGTTATAATGCCATTTCCGTGAACCCCGATATGATCGACTGCGATTACTGGCGGTTCAAGGAACTGGACGGCGGGGCGGTAAACGCCTATCAGAATGAATATATGAGCCAGTATTCCTGGGCGGAATTCTTCCTGGATGATTACGGGGAATAGAGATGAAGAATAAGGGTTAAACGGAAAAAACATATATTCGGACAAGGTTCCAGGATCATGGTTACACCATGAGCAGTATAAGAAAGGCGGTAAATGTGGATCAGGATATGGGAGATGTGTTTGACATTCAGGAATATATGACCGGGCAGAGATCGAAGCGGCAAGAAAGGCATACGATGCGTTGACCGAAGACCAGAAGAAGAAGGTATCCGCGGATACGGTTAAGAAGCTGGAGGATGCAGAGAAAGCCCTTGCCATCGTATCGAAGTATTCGAAGGAATGGGTGAAGGGCAAGTGGTACGATAAGAAGGGAAGCCAGACCTATACGGGTATCGGCAAGTGGAAGAAGGACAGCAAGGGATGGAAGTTCTATACCGATGCAAAGACCGTTCTGAAGAACCAGTGGAAGAAGATCAACGGCAACTGGTACTACTTCAAGGCCGACGGCTACATCGCGATGAAGGAATTCGTAAAGGGCTGGAGGCTCAACAAGGCCGGCGCATGGAAGGATCCGGTACGCTGCAGCTGGCATAAGTCCGGCAGCAAGTGGTGGTACGGAACCAAGGATGGATGGTATGCAAAGGGCAAATCCTACACCATCGACGGTAAGAAGTACACCTTTGACAAGAAGGGATACACGAAGTAAATATTAAGCTTTATGGCAGAACCCGGTATATTAAGCCGGGTTCTGTTCATTGTGCAACTATCGTGTTTGATTTAGGATGAATAATGTTGATTCTTGCATTTGAGAAGAGTATGAGAGATATATTTGATACAGCGGTGATATAGAATAAGGGGGCCTGGGGGCGGCGGCCACCAGCAAGCAGTGCAAATTTAACATTTGCACGTTGCTTGTCAGAATTATACCGAATTCGGTATAAAAATTGCAAGCAACGTCTCCATGTACATCTCGGAAACCGAGAGTACAGGAGACTGCTTCTGGGGGAACCCCAGACCCCGTAGTTCGGAAAAGAAAACACCTCTCTATATGTCAAGATCATATCGATAACAAATCAATCTATTTGAGAATTCGTATGTATCTTCCAATATCCGGTTTTATTTGATCCGACTCGCTCAATCATGTGTTGATTTTTGAGTGTTGTTATTATTTTTCGAACATATCCATCACTGAAACCAGATTCCCGGACAAGATCGCGGATTGTGTATTTCGAATTATCTAAAAGAAGATGATAGATCTTTGACTGGGAATCATTTAGTGTTGTTAGCGTAGTGCTTTGCATTGGGACGGTGAAAGTTCTGTGCAAGGGGATCGTTACATTCAAATAATTAGGCATGATTTCAAATGCCTGTTTTCCGTAATTGGTTATGATCAGCGGTATTCCATGCCCGGTCTGCTCAACATACCCGAGTTGACCGAATATTTTTTGCAGTTTTGCATTAACAGGACGACTTATACCTCTATAGAATTCATCTTTTGTCAGACCTTCCGGTAGACCGCCGGTTGATATGATTTCAATGCGGTTTTGGAAGATATACACAGCCGGAGGGTTTAGCTTTTCCCATTTTGTATGCAGACAGGCATTGATCCAGGCTTCTCTGAAGCTGAGCATATCAAATAGCTTGCTTTCTTCTCTGGTGTGGGATGTTATTTCTACGCTGGTTTCGTTAATGGCTTCCATGTAGTCAAGCACCTGATCCATTGCTACCAAAAGGCATTTGTTTCCATATTCGTTGCGTTTGACCAATTCGCTTTTATCAGTTCCTCTAAATGTTGCCACCTTTATGGAAATATCATTCTGATCGGCAAGCAATTCGGCCATTATGTTATATTTTCCATTTTCAAGCTTCAGGCCAAGGTTCTTTTCAAAAGATTTCGGATTTACTGTCAGTCCATTAGTGACATAAAGGTTTTTTAGTAAACGGAATGAAAGCTCCTGATTGGATGCCTGGCTACGAGATATAGAGTCATATTCTTTCGTTTTGAACATTAGCATACGGAGCTGTTCCGGAGATAGATCACGATCTTCATCCGCGGAACGAATATAATACCGACCATATGCAGAATAGGGTATTTCAGTTCCCTGAACATCGATTTTTATTATGTCTTTTTCTTCAAGAAGCTCATGAGTAATGGTCGGAATGATCTGTGGTTTAATACTGCACGCTATCGCCTGGGAGATGTCTCGCAGAGTACGATCACCAATCTGCTGACCAATCACATCGCCATTGTCTTTCACTCCAAAATATAGTGTCCCATATCCATTCTTATTGAGCATTGAGGAGAGGGAGATGATACCCTGTTTCAATTCTCCGGTGGATTTCTTAAATTCAATCGCTTCGGTTTCTGTTCCAATATTCATATAATAGCCTCCATTTTCCGGTGGGTTATGAATGGATTATAACATGAGTTGAAGTTATTTGCTACTTTATTTGCTACTTTATTTACTACTTTATTTGCTACTTTTCTCATATCCTCCTACTTGTACAGACGCATTTGGTAAAGAAATCACACATGGAGATTCAAAAAAAGTAACTTTTTTTTGTACCATTCTTTCGGAATGAAAAAAAGCATTCTCTGCCGAAATTCCTGGCTGCTTTTACCAGAGGGAAGAAGCTGTCTCAGGAGGAGGTGGATGAGATACGCAGAATGATCGACAATATGTGAACATAAGAAAGTGAGGATAGTGAGATGGAAAACATATTCCTGAAAATCCTGAATTTGAGCATTTCTACGAGCTGGCTGATCCTTGTTATTTTGCTGTTTCGTTTGATCTTCCGTAGATTTCCGAAATGGACTATGGTTCTTCTTTGGGGGATCGTGGCCCTTCGTCTTCTGCTTCCGGTAAGCCTGGAAAGCAATATGAGCTTGATTCCGAATACGGAAACGATATGGGTTTCAAGACAATCTGTTCTGATTATATGGAATGAGCAGTTGGTCTGTGGTAGAATGTCGTCATGGGCGTATGCGCTGTGACTATGGAGTGAAACGCAATTTGTAAAATTAGGAGGTACAATATATGAATATAGCTGTTTTTGCCTCTCATGGTGGTAGTGATTTGCAAGCAATAATAAATGGTTGTAAGAGTAACAAAATAGGTGCTAATGTATCTGTTGTTATAAGTAACAATGGAAGTTCTATGGCTTTACAGAGAGCTAATAAGGAGGGTATACCTTCATATCATCTTTCTGCAAAGATATTTGGAAGCGAAGAATTATTAGCAGAGGAAATACTTAAGGTGTTATCAAAGTATCATATAGATATGATATTTCTGGCAGGATATATGAGAATGCTTCATATATCAATTCTTAAAAAATACGAGAATAGAGTTTTTAATATACATCCTGCCTTACTTCCAAAATATGGTGGAAAAGGAATGTATGGAATGAATGTTCATACTGCAGTGATAGAAGCAAAAGAAACAGAAACAGGTGTTACAATTCATAGAGTAAATCCTGAATATGATAGTGGAGAGATTGTTGCACAGACAACAGTTCCGGTACTTAAAAATGATACGCCGGAGCAATTAGCTGCGAGAGTTTTAGAAAAAGAACACGAGTTTTTAGTAGAGGTAATTGCTGATATCGTAAATGGAAAAATACTATTAGGTTAGGGGAATCTGGAAGCAACTGTGGTGCGCTGATCGGAGCTGTGATGGTTGCCGGCCTAAAGTCAGAGGGGAAGGGAGCAACGTGAAGGATAGTATTCGAGAGTCCATGAGTTATTTTGGGCTGTACAGGAAAATGCTTATGGTGAAGAAAAAGTATGAGCCGGTAAAAATCTCCTTTGGAAAGAATAAGGATCAGTATTTTCTATACTATGAGCCCCAGAAGGTTCGCAGTGAGATTGTCATCGTCTGGGTTCATGGCGGGGGCTGGAATGCCGGCAGTCCGAAATTCTTTGATTTTGTCGGACAGTGTATTGCTGAACAGGGTTATCGATTTGTATCGATAGGATATCGTTTGCCACCAAAATATAAATGATGTTGGGGTAGAAAGCCCCTGTGTACCTTGAAAATTTCATATAACAAAAGTAGTGATATTCCACAAACTATGACTGTTTTTTGATATAATATAACTATAGCTTGTGGAGGTTAAACGGTATGTCATTCAGAGAGAATTCCAACCAACAGATAACTCTTTCCGACAGTCTCTGGGGATTAACCCCCAGGGAGAAAAAGGCACTCGAGAAATCTTGGGCCA
>Ga0247608_10006258_pt1 | contig 12588 bp, 9 predicted proteins | sample 176DNAGHGlowgp2_FD_193490 | JGI IMG/M metagenome (GOLD analysis project Ga0247608, IMG submission 193490) | Sheep rumen microbial communities from Palmerston North, Manawatu-Wanganui, New Zealand - 1766 DNA GHGlow gp2 | ecosystem: Host-associated > Mammals > Digestive system > Stomach > Rumen ... | reverse complement strand
AACAGCGACAAGTTCAAAGGCGATGCTGATACCAAGCGCAGTATTTTCCAAAGATTCAAGAACTATTTTAGTTAATAGCTTTCCATAAAGCCGTATTGCGGTGACAGCAACAGAATAACTTACCCAATGAACTACAAAGAGACTTGTGAATACCTCTTTAGCCAGATGCCAATGTTTGAGCGGCAAGGAGCGAATGGATATAAAGAAGGCCTTCATAACACGATAGAGTTGGATGCCCATTTCGGACATCCACACTCTTTCTATGCCACTATACATGTGGCTGGCACAAACGGCAAGGGAAGTGTCTCGCATACGCTGGCTGCTGTACTGCAACAGTGTGGCTACCGTGTAGGACTATACACCTCCCCACACTTGGTGGATTTTCGGGAACGCATCCGCGTCAATGGCAAACCAATTGTTGAGGACTATGTCGTTGACTTCGTAGAAAAGGAACGCTCGTTTTTCGAACCACTACAACCTTCGTTCTTCGAAGTGACGACGGCCTTGGCATTCAAGTACTTCCGTGACATGCAGGTTGACATCGCCGTCATCGAAGTAGGCCTGGGCGGGCGACTCGACTGTACAAACATCATCACTCCTATAGTTTCTGTCATTACAAATATCAGCTTTGACCATACCCAATTCCTTGGCGACACTTTGGCAAAGATTGCATCGGAGAAAGCTGGTATAATAAAAAAAAGTTTACCTGCTGTGATTGGCGAGGCCAACAGCGAGACACGTCCTGTGTTCGAAGCCAAGGCTCAGGAAATGAATGCACCGATAACGTTTGCCGAAGACGAACAGGAGATTGTCAGTGCCAAGCCTGCACAAGGCGGAGGCATGATCTATACTACGAAGCATTACGGTGAGATACGTGGTGACCTGGGTGGCATCTATCAACAAAAAAATGCCAATACCATCCTGCACGTCCTTCAAATACTGACAGAAAAAGGTTTCTTGTGTATGGGTGAAAAGGAGGAACATCAGAAGAAATTCTGTTTTGAATTAAAAGAAGCCTTTAGCCATGTGGCCTCTGCCACAGGTTTGCTGGGACGCTGGCAGATAGTACAGAACAATCCTTTGGTAGTTTGTGACACAGGACACAACGTTGGAGGATGGCACTATCTCAGCCAGCAACTTGCCAACATCAAATGTAACCAAATGCATATTGTATTTGGTATGGTCAACGACAAAGATGTCAATGGTGTCCTCGAACTGCTGCCAAAACAAGCTACCTACTATTTTACTAAAGCCAATTCGAAAAGAGCAATTCCTGAGAATTCTTTACTGACTCTTGCCACAACAAATCAGTTGCACGGGAATTCTTATCCGTCTGTAGAAGAAGCATTTATGGCAGCCAAGCGAGAAGCAAAAAAAGACGATTTCATCTTTATAGGCGGCTCAAGCTATGTGGTTGGTGATTTTCTCAAATTTTGCGTTTAGGTGTTTTTAACACTTCCATAAACGTTTTTTTAAGCGTTTCTTTCGTCATTCTCATTTTTTTTAGGTTACTTTGCAAAAACATTTTTGTAACTTAAAACAATAACGATATGGCAAACATAACGGAGACAGCGAATTTGTGTGGCCTGAAGCGTGAAAACTTCCAGACCACTATCAACGGTAAGAAAACTGATTTGTACATTCTCAGAAACCGAAAGGGTTTCGAAGTTGCAATTTCATATTATGGTGGTGCTATCTGCGCTATCATGGTGCCTGACAAGGATGGCAAAGTTTCCAATGTCATTCAGGGACACGATAGCATTGAGCAGTTAACCAGCGGTAAAGAGCCATACCTCTCAACCTTAATAGGCCGTTGGGGCAACCGCATCTGCAAAGGCCAGTTCACATTGAACGGCAAAGATTACCAATTGGCTCTGAACGATGGCCCCAATCACCTTCATGGTGGTGCTGTTGGTTTTAATGCGAAAGTATGGGACGCACGCCAAATGGGTCCACGCTCGTTGGCTCTCCACCGCGTCTCTTCGTATGGTGAGGAAGGTTTTACGGGTGAGTTGGATGTAACGGTTGAGTTTACCTTCTCCGACCAGAACGAGTTGATTATTGAGTATCTTGCAACCACAAACAAGAAGACCATTGTCAACCTGACACATCATGCCTTCTTTAGTTTAGCAGGAACAGCAGATCCCACTCCGACCATCGAAGACCAGATTTGCCAGATTAATGCCGACTTCTATCTGCCTACCGACGAGACCGCTATTCCCACAGGAGAGATTCTGAAGGTAGCAGGCACTCCTTTTGATTTCCGCACTCCCAAAGCATTCGGTCAGGACATTGATGCTGATGACGAACAGATCAAGTTCGGTAAAGGTTTCGACCATAACTATGTCTTGAACAAGAAAGAAGAAGGTGAATTGAGTTTTGCTGCCAAGATAACGGATCCAAAGAGTGGACGCACCCTGGAGTGCTATACTACCGAACCGGGCATGCAGCTTTATACCGCCAACTATGCGAATGGCTACAAGGGTGCTAACGGTGCAACATTCCCACGCCGTTCTGCTGTTTGTCTGGAAACCCAGCACTTCCCCGATTCTCCTAACCGTCCCTACTTCCCATCAGTAGTTCTCAATCCAGGACAGCAATACAAGCAAAAGACCATTTATCGTTTCGGAGTAGAGTAAATAAGTATGGTTGAAATAGAATTCGTAAGAAGCCGTTTCATCAAACATTTTGACGGCAAGACAGGAAATGTATATGCATCGCCTGGTCGTATCAATTTGATTGGTGAACATACCGACTATAACGGAGGCTACGTTTTCCCCGGTGCTGTAGACAAAGGTGTTGTTGCAGAGATGCGTCCCAACGGGACAGAGGACACTGTCATGGCCTATGCCATAGACCTGAAAGACCGTGTTGACTTCAAGCTTTCCGACCCTGCAGGACCACGTGCGTCATGGGCTCGCTATATTTATGGTATAGCGCTGGAAATGAAAAAATTAAGAGTCCCCGTAAAAGGATTTAACATAGCCTTTGCCGGTGATGTTCCTCTTGGAGCAGGCATGTCCTCAAGTGCAGCTATGGAGAGTTGTTTCGCCTATGGACTGAACGACATTTTTGGCGACAACAAAGTTTCTCAATGGGATATGGTACTGGCTGGCCAAGCTACTGAGCATAACTATTGTGGTGTCAATTGCGGAATTATGGACCAGTTTGCTTCCGTCTTCGGAAAGGCTGGCTGTCTGATGCGTCTTGACTGCCGCAGTCGCGAGTTTGAATATTTCCCTTTCAAGCCCGATGGTTATCGTCTGGTATTGCTTGACAGCGTAGTAAAGCACCAACTTGCAGGCTCGCCATACAACGATCGCCGTAATTCGTGTGAAAATGTCGTAAAGCATATTGCTGGCAAGCATCCTGAGGAAAAGTTCGAAACCCTTCGTGATTGCTCATGGGAACAGCTGGAGGAAATAAAGTCTGAAATTAGTGCTGAAGACTACAGACGCGCTAAGTTCGTATTGGGCGAGAAAGACCGAGTTCTGGCTGTTTGCGATGCTTTGACCGAAGGTGACTACGAGAAGGTGGGAGAGCTGATGTATCAGACCCATGAAGGATTGTCGAAAGACTATGAAGTCAGCTGTGAAGAACTTGACTTCCTCAACGACATTGCCAAAGAGAATGGTGTAACAGGTTCTCGCATCATGGGCGGTGGATTTGGCGGATGTACCATCAATCTGGTTCGCAACGATCTCTATCGTCAGTTTATTACCGATGCCAAAAAGCGCTTCAACGACAAGTACGGACACGAACCAAAAGTCTATGACGTAGTGATTGGCGACGGCTCGAGAAAGCTTTGCTGAACTTTAAAAAGAGTTAAAAAGGCAGCGTAAGGTGTAAAAAATACACTCTGCGCTGCTTTTTTAATGTTATTTTCATGGTTATTTCGGAAAAAAAGCGTAATTTTACACCCAAATTTAATGATATAACTAAAACTATAAGGAAAAAGGAGAAATTTTAAGCAAGTATTTGCAGTTATGACAGTGGCAGCACTGTTGACTGCTTGTGCTTCTGGTGAGCAGAAAGCACTTACGGTATCAGGTCTCGACCCAGCCAAATTTGACACGCTGATCAATGAGAAGCCTGTTAAGCTCTACACGCTGAAAAATGCCAATGGCATGGAGGTTTGCATCACGAATTACGGTGGACGTATTGTTAGTTTAGTTGTACCCGATCGCGACAACAAGCCTGTTGACGTAGTGCTGGGATTCGACAACATCCAGCAGTATGCCGACACTCTGAATTCGCCTTCTGACTATGGTTCCAGTGTAGGCCGTTATGCTAACCGTATCAAAGAAGGCAAGTTTGTATTGAATGACACAACCTATCAGTTGCGACTGAACGATGGACCGAATAGTCTACATGGAGGCGGCACAACGGGTTGGATGAACCAAGTTTATGATGCCGAACAGATTGGCGACTCGATTCTGAAACTGACCATCGTTGCCCAAGACGGTGAGAACGGCTTCCCCGGAACCGTTACTGCTATTACAACCTACAAGATTACAGCTGACAACACGCTCGATATGACCTGGGAAGCAACTACAGACAAGGAGACTATCATCAATCAGACCAATCACAACTATTACAACCTGAGCGGTGACTTTACACAGCCGGGCTATGATCAGGTGCTCTATGTGAATGCCGACAAGTTTACTGCTTCTGACAAACTCTATATTCCGACAGGTGAGATTCGTGACGTAGAAGGAACACCGTTTGATTTCCGTACTCCTCATGCTGTAGGCGATAGCATCAACTCGCAGTATGACCAGATTCAGAATGCTACTGGCTATGACCATAACTTCTGTCTCAACACTTTTAAGGAGGGTAAAGGAGATGATACCGTTGTAGCAGCATCGCTCTATTCACCAAAAACCGGTATTCTGATGGAGATGTTCACTAACGAGCCTGGTGTTCAGGTATATAGCGGAAACTTCCAAGGCGTTGGTCGTGATGCTGATATTCAGCGCAAGCATGGTATCAAGTATCCCAAACATGTCTCTGTATGCCTGGAGAGCCAGAAGTTCCCCGACTCCCCCAACCATCCGGACTGGGTTAGCCCAGTATTGAAGCCTGGTGAAAAGTACTTCAGCCACGCTGCATATAAATTCTCGAAAAGATAAACAACAACCCAATAATTAATTTCAAGCAATTACAATGAACACTATTACAGAAGCCCTTAGTAACAATGGGTTTGCGACAGCCGACTATTTGGTATTTGTCGTGTACATTATTATTCTTGTGAGCATGGGTATATTCCTGTCGCGTAACAAGAAAGGAGAAGAGAAATCATCAACAGACTACTTCCTGGCTGGTAACACGTTGACGTGGTGGGCCGTTGGTGCATCGCTGATAGCTGCTAACATTTCTGCCGAGCAATTTATCGGTATGTCAGGTTCAGCATTTAAGTCTGGTATCGCAATGGCAGCCTACGAACTGATGGCTGCAGCCACGCTGATCGTGGTGGCCAAGTTCCTGTTGCCAGTGATGATTGAGAAAAAGATATTCACCATTCCTCAGTTCCTGCGTGAGCGCTACAACTGGGGCGTAGGACTGGCTTTCTCCATCTTCTGGCTCTTCCTCTATGTCTTCATCAACCTCACCTCTGTAGCATGGCTTGGTGCATTGGCTATCAAGCAGATTCTGGGCCTCCCGACTGTTGCTGGTGTCTTCCTGGGTATGAATGTTGACATGACCCTGCTGTGGATTATCTTCTTCCTGTTTGTTATTGCAGGACTGTATTCCATCTACGGTGGTCTGGCTTCTGTAGCCTGGACAGATGTGATGCAGGTTACCTTCCTGGTCGGTGGTGGTCTGATTACGGCCTATGCTGCACTGGATGTTATTGCACCTTATGTGAATGCTGACAACGCATTCTCTGCCCTTGGTAAGATTATGACGGACCTGGGCAACATAGAAGGCGACAAACATTTCAACCTGATAGTTACGCGCAACGAAGCTATATATCCCGACATTGACGGTATCATGAATGCTACCGGACAGGCCATTGTCGATGCACAGGGCAACCCCGTAGGTTCTGATCCTTATTTCGACATTCCCGGTATTGTGGTGATTGTAGGTGCTCTGTGGCTGACCAACCTCGGCTACTGGGGATTCAATCAATACATTATCCAGAAGGGTCTGGCTGCCAAGTCGCTGGCTGAGGCTAAGAAAGGTATGATTTTTGCTGCCTTCCTGAAGATTCTTATTCCGTTTATTGTATGTATCCCCGGTGTCTGCGCTTTCTATATCATGACACAAAAGCCAGAGCTCTATGAGTCGCTGGCAGGTGAAATCACCCGCTCCGACGATGCTTACCCCTTCCTGATTCGCAACTTTACGCCTGTCGTGGTGAAGGGTCTGTCATTTGCTGCACTGGCTGCTGCCGTTATTTCTTCACTGGCTTCAATGTTCAACTCGACATCAACCATCTTCACAATGGATATCTACAAGCAATTCTTCAACAAGAATGCCTCTGAGAAACGCCTTGTGAACGTAGGTCGTATGACATCAGTATGCGCACTGATTCTTGCTCTCATCGCCGTATATCCCATCATGGGTGGTGCCGACCAGGCCTTCCAAGTAATTCAGGAGTATTCTGGCTTTGTCTATCCTGGTGTAGTGGTCATCTTTGGCCTCGGACTTCTCTGGAAACGCGCTTCGGGCGTGGCTGCTGTTGTCACTGCAATCGGTACTTTCGTGTTCTCCATCCTCTTCAAGTTCATGATGCCTGACACACCGTTCCTGCTCCGAATGGGCTATGTATTCGTATGTCTCTGCATCCTGTTCTTTGGTTTGTCATTCCACTCTAAGAATGTCATTCCAGCCAAACCTCAGGAACTCTGGGCCATCAAAAAGCAACTGAAGTGGTCTGACCGTATGTTCTACTTGACCTTCATTGTCTTGGTGGTTGGCATTTGGGGTATGATGAAGCCTGAATTGCGCGCCTACGGTTTCGAAGCCATGTTCTTCCTGGCCTCCATGTTCTTCGCATTGAGTATGTATCTTCGCTCAAATGCAAAGGATAAGATTCAGGATCCGAAGGCTGTAGATATCGACCTGAAGCTATTCCGTACCGACAGTGCTTTCAAGATTGGTGCCTATGGTGTCATTATCATCCTCGCTATTCTTTACATTGCTCTGTGGTAAAAACAGCCACCTTGTATTGAGAAAACAGAAATGACGTCATTTTATTTTGAACATCAAAAAATATTCCTGTCTGTCGACTGCATAATCTTCGGCTTTGACGACAACAAGCTAAAGATACTTATTGGTCGTCGGCAGATGGACCCTGGTCGTGGCGAATGGAGTCTCTACGGAGGCTTCGTTCGCAACAACGAGAGCGTTGATGAAGCAGCTAACCGCACACTTTATTCGCTAACTGGCATGCGCAATATCTACATGCGCCAGGTAGGGGCGTTTGGAAGTGTCGACCGAGACCCTGGCGAACGTGTGGTTTCCGTAGCGTACTATGCACTCATCAATGTCAAGGACTACGACGAGCGACTGTTGAAGGAACACAATGTGGAGTGGGTAGATGCAGAACACATGCCCCCACTCTTTTCCGACCATCAAGACATGGTATATCAAGCTCGTAAACTGATGCTTCAGAAAATGCGTACTCAACCAGTAGGTTTCAATCTGCTACCCAATTTGTTTACACTCACCCAACTACAACGCCTTTATGAAGCTGTTATCGGTGAGCCTATCGATAAGCGAAATTTTCGCAAGCGCATCAAGGATATGGATTTCATTGAGAAAACCGAACTTGTTGACAAACTGAATTCAAAGCGAGGTGCAGCACTCTACCGTTTTAATAAAAAAGCATATAATGCAGAACAAAATTTTAAGCTATAAAGAATTATTATGTTAGAAGAACTGAAACAAAAAGTATTCAAAGCTAATTTGGATCTTGTTAAACACAACCTTGTTATTTTCACGTGGGGAAACGTCTCAGCTATTGACCGAGAGAAAGGACTTGTAGTCATTAAGCCCTCTGGAGTGGAGTATGATGTCATGAAAGCATCAGACATGGTAGTAGTCGACCTGGAGACAGGCAAAGTGGTAGAGGGTGACTTGAACCCATCAAGCGATACTCCTACTCATCTTGTCCTCTATAAGGCCTTCCCTGAGTTGGGTGGTATTGTTCATACACACTCCACCTATGCAACAGCTTGGGCGCAGGCAGGAAAAGACATTCCCAATATCGGTACTACTCATGCTGATTATTTCCATGACTGCATTCCATGTACCGATTCGATGACTGAAGCCCAGATGCCTGAGTATGAAAAAGAAACAGGTGTGGTGATTGTCGACCGCTTCCATCGCGACAACATTAATCCTGTACACACTCCTGCCGTACTAGTTAAGAACCACGGTCCCTTTGCATGGGGCAAGGATGCCGATCAGGCCGTCTACCATGCAGTTGTTGCCGAACAGGTTGCCAAGATGGCATTTGTGTCATTCTGTGTCAATCCTGATACAACAATGAATCCATTACTTGTTGAAAAGCATTTCTCTCGTAAACATGGACCAAACGCCTATTATGGCCAGAAAAAGAAATAAAATCAAAACTTAAAACAAACTATAATAAAATGGTAAAAGCATTTGAAAATTTAGAATTATGGTGGGTAACTGGTGCACAGTTGCTCTATGGCGGTGACGCAGTTGTGGCTGTTGACGGACACTCTAAGGAGATGGTCGACGGACTGAACAATAGTGGTATTATTCCCATCAAAGTAATATATAAAGGTACAGCAAACTCTTCGAAGGAGGTTGAAGATGTGATGAAGGCAGCCAACAATGATGACCACTGCGTTGGTATCATCACATGGATGCACACCTTCTCACCTGCCAAGATGTGGATCAAGGGTCTGCAGGCATTGCAGAAGCCCCTACTCCACTTCCATACCCAGTATAATGCCGAGATTCCCTGGGATACAATGGACATGGACTTTATGAACCTTAACCAATCGGCTCATGGAGACATTGAGTTCGGACATATCTGCACTCGTATGCGTGTAGCTCGTAAAGTAGTTTGCGGCTATTGGAAGGACGAGGCTGCCCTGAAGCAGATTGCTACATGGGCTCGCGTTGCTGCTGGTGTGGCTGATGCCAAGAATGTTCGCTGCCTGATGTTTGGCATGAACATGAACAATGTTGCTGTGACAGATGGTGATCGTGTAGAGTTCGAGCAGCGTTTAGGCTATCATGTCGACTACTATCCTGTAAGTTCACTGATGGAATATTTCAAGAGGGTAACCGATGCTGAGGTGGAGGCTCTTGTAGACGAATACAAGAAAGAATACACCATCAAGATTGACGAGAGCGGTGAAGAGGTTTATTGGGAGAAAGTGCACAATGCAGCAAGGGCAGAAATAGCTATTCGACGTGTCCTGAAGGATGAGGGGGCTAACGCCTTCACCACCAACTTTGACGACCTGGGTGATGCAGACATCGATCAGCCTGACTTCTGCGGATTTGACCAGATACCTGGACTGGCCTCTCAGCGCCTGATGGCCGAAGGATATGGCTTTGGCGCTGAGGGTGACTGGAAAACTGCTTGTCTCTATCGCACCTTGTGGTTCATCTCACAGGGAATGGGTAAGGGGTGTTCGTTCCTTGAGGACTACACACTCAATTTCGCCGGTGACCGTTCTTCTGCCCTGCAGAGCCACATGCTGGAGGTTTGTCCGCTTATCGCAGTAGACAAGCCCAAACTCGAAGTACATTTCCTGGGCATCGGTATCCGTAAACAGCAGACTGCCCGTCTGGTGTTCACTTCGAAAGTTGGACGTGGTATCAAGGCCACCGTTGTAGACCTAGGTAATCGCTTCCGTCTGATATCGCAGGAGGTAGAATGCATCGAACCCAAACCTATGCCTAACCTGCCCGTGGCCAGCGCTCTCTGGGTTCCACAGCCCACATTCGAGATTGGTGCCGGAGCATGGATACTGGCCGGTGGTACACATCACAGCGCTTTCTCCTACGACATCACTGAGGAGTTCTGGGAAGACTTTGCTGAAATTCTCGGCATCGAATATGTCAAGATTAACAAAGACACCAAGACCTACGAGTTCAAGCAGCAACTACAGAACAACGAGATATATTACATGTTGAACAAAGCTCTGAAATAGCATATGACACCAAAACAGACTATTGAGGCTGGAAAAGCCATATTGGGAATCGAATTTGGTTCCACACGCATCAAGGCTGTCCTCATAGACGAACAGAACAAGCCTATAGCCCAAGGCTCACATGAGTGGGAAAACCAGCTCGTCGATGGACTCTGGACCTACTCTACTGAAGCCGTTTGGTATGGTTTGCAGGATTGCTATGCAGAATTGCGCAAAGATGTGATGAAGCAGTACGAATGCGAGATAGAATCGCTTGCTGCAATTGGCTTCTCTGCCATGATGCACGGCTATATGGCATTCAATGAACAGCAGCAGATACTTGTGCCTTTCCGTACATGGCGCAACACCAATACAGGTAAGGCCGCTGCCAAGCTTTCTGAACTGTTCAACTACAACATCCCACTGCGATGGAGCATCAGTCATCTATACGAGGCCATTCTCGACCACGAAGAGCATGTGGCTGACATCAAGTTTCTGACCACACTTGCCGGCTATGTTCACTGGCAGGTCACAGGTCAGTTCGTACTGGGCGTAGGCGATGCCTCGGGAATGATACCCGTCGACCCAGCCACCAAGAACTATGATGCCAACATGGTAAGCAAATTCGATGAAATCCTGACTAAGGAAGGTCTGTCTTATAAGCTGAAGGACATTCTTCCCCGGGTACTCGTTGCTGGTGACAATGCCGGCTTCCTAACTCCTGAAGGTGCGAAGCGCCTCGATGTCTCCGGACACCTAAAGGCAGGCATCCCCGTCTGTCCACCAGAAGGCGATGCAGGTACGGGTATGGCTGCTACCAATGCCGTCAAGCAGCGTACGGGTAACGTTTCTGCTGGTACTTCCAGTTTCTCGATGATTGTATTGGAGAAGCCTCTTACCAAGCCTTATGAGATGATTGATATGGTGACAACACCAGACGGTTCACTCGTAGCTATGGTACATTGCAACAACTGTACATCCGACATCAATGCATGGGTAGGATTGTTCAAGGAGTACCAGCAACTGTTGGGTATAACTGTTGACATGAACGAGCTTTATGGCCGTCTATTCAACAAAGCATTGGAAGGCGATACCGACTGTGGAGGACTCATCAGTTACAACTACGTGAGCGGCGAACCTGTTACTGGTCTCTCCGAGGGGCGTCCCCTCTTTGTTCGTTCTGCTAACGACAAGTTCAATTTGGCCAACTTCATGCGTGCCCATCTATATGGAGCTATTGGCGTACTCAAGCTTGGCAACGACATTCTGCTGAAGGAAGAGCAAGTAAAGGTAGATCGTATTACTGGTCACGGCGGCTACTTTAAGACACCAGGTGTCGGTCAGCGTATGCTTGCTGCAGCTCTCAACTCGCCAATCTCCGTCATGGAGACCGCAGGTGAAGGTGGAGCATGGGGTATTGCTCTGCTTGCTGGCTACATGGTCAACAAGCAAGGACTCTCCCTTGCCGACTATCTGGAGCAGGTTGTCTTTGCAGGCAACACAGGTACCGAGATTGCTCCTACCGCTGATGATGTGGAAGGTTTCAACCGCTACATCGAGAACTACAAGAAAGGCCTTGCCATCGAACAGGCCGCTGTAGCCGGAAAAGCCTAACGGATAAGTGTTCAGCTGTCCAACAGGTACTTGACTATCCGACAACAAGAATCCTGCAATTCTACTTTTGAATTGCAGGATTCTTTCTTCTTATCCCAATATAAGGAAATGCTTCTTACTGTATGCCGTCTTCGCGCAACTTCTGCTGCCATTTCCATGCAGAGCGCAGCACTTCGTCTGTGGGTGTCTCAGCCTTCCATCCCAACACCTTGTTAGCTTTGTCGACATTTCCCCATACTTGTTCTATGTCGCCCTCGCGACGGGGAGCATAGGTCCAGTTTACCTTGACTCCAGTGGCACGCTCGAATCCCTCAACAACCTCAAGGGTTGAGAGTCCGCGACCTGTTCCTATGTTGAACACCTCAACAGCATCGGTATCAGGCATGTCAAGCACACGCTCCATCGCTTTCACATGAGCTTTGGCCAAGTCTACTACATAGATGTAGTCACGAATGCAAGTATGGTCGGGGGTGTTATAATCGTTCCCGAAGATTTTCAACTGTTTGCGAATGCCCATAGCTGTCTGGGTGACAAAGGGTATAAGATTCATGGGAACACCGTTGGGCAACTCACCGATAAGTGCTGTGGGATGTGCTCCGATGGGGTTGAAGTAACGCAAGATGATACTCTTAATTGGAGCTCCGCTGTGAATATAGTCTTGGATGATTTCCTCGTTGATCTGCTTGGTATTACCATAGGGCGACATAGCCTTTTGGATAGGGGCCTCCTCAGTGACGGGCAAGTTCTCCTGAGAGGGCTGTCCGTAGACTGTGCAACTGCTGCTGAAGATGATGCCCTTGACCTGATACTTGGGCATGAGTTCCAGGAGATTGATAAGCGAGGTCAGGTT
>Ga0247608_10006257_pt1 | contig 12592 bp, 10 predicted proteins | sample 176DNAGHGlowgp2_FD_193490 | JGI IMG/M metagenome (GOLD analysis project Ga0247608, IMG submission 193490) | Sheep rumen microbial communities from Palmerston North, Manawatu-Wanganui, New Zealand - 1766 DNA GHGlow gp2 | ecosystem: Host-associated > Mammals > Digestive system > Stomach > Rumen ... | reverse complement strand
CAGGGCAACGGCCTTGGGCTGGCACTTGTGAAACGAATCCTTGACATGACGGGCGGAGAGATTGAAGTAGAGAGCAAACCCGGTAAGGGAAGCACTTTTACAGTGAAGCTGAGGTTGCAGGCATGAAGCGGACTGGCAGAGCGGTCTTTCTCCCGCCGACCTGGTTTTGGTGAATCAAAACCTTACAAAACTCAAAAACGGGCATGGCTTCTCGAAAAGCCATGCCCGTTTCATATATTAAATAACATTTCTTTAACAAAACAAAAGCAAAACGCAAACAAAGAGTCTCTATCATAAGATCATACAGAAAACAGCAAAGTTTTTACAAGGAGGTCATTCTTATGAATAAAACAACGTATCTTTTGACCGGAGCAGCCGGATTCCTTGGCGGCAACATTGCCCGCCAGCTTCTTGATCGGGGTGACAGCGTCCGCGCTTTCGTATTGAAAAACGATCCCGCGATCCAGTTTGTCCCCGAGGAATGTGAAATCTTTGAGGGGGATCTCACCGACAAGGACAGTCTGCGTCCGTTTTTTGAGGTGCCGGAGGGAACGGAAACCGTTTGCCTGCATATTGCCAGCGTAGTCACCGTGAATCCCGATTACAATCCTTTGGTCATGAATGTGAATGTCGGAGGTACACAGAATATCATCGACCTTTGCCTGGAGCACCCGGAGTGCAGAAAGCTCGTCTACTGCTCTTCCACCGGTGCTATTCCGGAACTGCCAAAAGGGAAGAAGATCCGTGAAGTAAATTACTTTGACAGTACCAAGGTGCTTGGGTGCTATTCGGAGAGTAAGGCGATCGCCACGCAGCTCGTTCTCGACGCTGTTCACAGCCGTGGCCTTAACGCCTGTGTCGTGCATCCCAGCGGCATCCTCGGTCCCAATGATCCTGCCATAGGGGAAACGACCAAGGTTCTCATTCAGATCATCAATGGTGAGATGCCTGCCGGGATCAATGGCAGCTTCAACCTTTGTGACGTACGCGACCTGGCCGACGGAGCAATCCGGGCAGCAGACCAAGGCAAGGCGGGAGAATGCTATATTCTCGGGAATGACGAAGTGAATTTCCGCGACTTTGCCAAAATGGTCTCAGATGAGGCGGGCGTGAAAGAAATCAAGACATTCCTTCCCATAGGGCTTGCCAATTTCATAGCCGGGATTCTGGAAAGAAAAGCAAAACGCAGCGGCAAGCGCCCGTTGATGACAACCTTTTCCGTCTATAACCTGGCCCGTAATAACGATTTTGACAGCACGAAAGCCAAAAACGAGCTGGGTTACCACACCCGAAGCTATCGGGATACGATCCATGATGAGATCGCATGGCTTCGTGAGACCGGCAGGATCAAAGGTATGCCTGCTGCCGCAGCTGTTTAATCTTGAAGGAGGCAGCATTATGAATGCCATTGAAATACGAGGGCTGAAGAAGTCCTTCCGGGGACTGTACGCCTTGGACGGGTTGAACATGACCGTCCCCGTCGGGGCCATTTACGGCTTCATCGGAGAAAACGGCTCCGGTAAGTCCACTACGGAAAAGCTGATCTGCGGGCATCTGGTCCCCAGCGGCGGCAAGATCAAGCTTTTTGGAAAGAGTTATAAGGACGCAGGCGTTAGGGCCAGAGTAGGTGCGCTCATCGAAAATGCCGGCTGCTTTCCCAATTCCAGCATCTATCAGAACCTGATGATGCAGTGCATCAACCTAAACCTCGCAAATCCCGATGAAGAGATCGACAGAGTGCTGAAGATCGTCCGCATGACCGAGCATAAGAATCTCAAATTTAAAAAGTGCTCCCTCGGCATGAAGCAGCGCATCGGCATCGCCATGGCACTCCTTGGCGACCCGGCGCTGCTGATTTTGGATGAGCCGATAAATGGTCTCGACACCGACGGCATGCGCATCATGCGAGAGATTCTGGTGGACATCACAAAAAACTACGGCTGCACGGTACTGATAAGCTCTCATATTCTTGGTGAGCTGGAGAAGATCGCCACCCACTACGGCATCATCCGTCAGGGAAAAATGGTTCAGGAGCTGACTGCGGAGGAAATGGAGGGACGCTGCCGGAACTATACCACGGTCAAATCACCGGATCTACAGCGGGCTTTCGGCGCACTTCATCGGAAATATCCGGACATGAGAGCTGAGGAAGGCGCCATTCGCGTCTACGACGTGAATGACACGGAAGAGATCGTGGACTATCTGATGAGAAACAAAATCGACGTCAGCGAGATCGAGAAGAACCGCATCGGCCTCGAAGAATACTATATCGAACTGATGAGCGGAAAGGAGCGAGTGTAACATGGAAAGAACATTGACGCCGACTTTTCAGTCCCCCAGCTTTGGGGAACGCCTGAAAAGCATGCTGGGTGTGGATTTTTACCGCCTGCTCCACACACCGCTGTTTTTCATCATGGTCGCCATCTCCGCCATTATCCCTGCCATGGTGCTGTCTATGGGCGGTATGGCAGGGCCTGATGGGGTAGCTGCTCCGCTCTATACCAACACTTGGAATATCATTGCGGCAGACACGCCGCTCTATATCGTGCGGGACATTGGTGACTATGCTAACATGAACATGGTCTTCATCTTCGGCGGCATCATGGTCTCCATCTTCATCGGACATGATTACCGCTCCGGCTATGTGAAGCAGCTTTTCACCACCCACGCCAAAAAGCGGGACTACATGATGTCAAAGTCCATCGTCTGTGCCTTCGGCATGGTCTGCATGTGCGCGGCGTATCTCGTCGCCGGAGCGGGCGCGGGACTTATTACCGGCGCGGATATGCACGTCAACGTCGGCTCTCTGCTCGTTGCCGTACTGGGCAAGATGATCATGAGCCTCGGCTGGGCCAGCCTTTACACCTTCCTGAATGTGGTGTTGCGGCGGCACTTTGGAATCTCTATCGCCCTCTCGTTCCTCATCGGAACGGGCATCCCTGTAATAGGCGCAGCGGCGCTTGTGGGCAACAATTCCGCGCTGAACGTGCTGCTCTACGGCTCCTCGGTCAACGCCTGCCTGTCGAGCAATCTTATGACGCTCGTCACCTGCGCCGTTGTCTCTGTGGTCTGGGCGATCATCTATAACGTGCTTGGCTCAGTCGTTCTGGCCCGCAGCGACGTGTATTAAGGAGGCGGCGAACATGAATGCAATCGAGATCAGAAATCTGAACAAAAGCTTCGGCATCAAGCAGGCTGTTCATAATCTGAACATGACTGTTCCGCAGGGGGCCATCTACGGCTTCATCGGGGAAAACGGCAGCGGAAAGAGCACAACGGAAAAGATCGTCTGTGGTCTGATCCACGAAAACAGCGGCAGCATCAAGCTCTACGGTCGTGACCATACCGATCCTGACGTCCGTTCCCGCATCGGCGTACTCATTGAGTCCCCCGGCTGCTTTCCCAACATCAGCGTCTGGAACAACATGATGATCCAGGCGACCAATTTCGGTATCAAAAAACCGGAAAAGGAAATCGCCCGGGTGCTGAAAACAGTCCGTATGGAGGGCGCAGCCTCCAACAAGTTCCGCAACTGCTCTCTTGGCATGAAGCAGCGCATCGGTATCGCCTTTGCTCTTTTGGGAGACCCTGCACTTCTGGTGCTGGACGAGCCGATCAACGGTCTGGACGCCGACGGTATGCGCATCATGCGCGAGGTACTGACAGACATCACCCAGAAGGATGGCCGCACGGTGCTCATCTCCTCCCACATCCTGGGCGAGCTGGAAAAGATCGCCACCCACTACGGCATCATCCGTCACGGTCAGATGGTGAAGGAAATGACGGCACAGGAGCTGGAGGACAGCTGCCGCACTTATATCGCCCTGAAAACCGGCGATATGTCCCGGACGAAGCGGCTCCTCCTAAGCCGTTATGCCCGTGTGGATGAGGACGAGAGCGGCTATCTTCGCATCTATGACCTTGTACCTTCGCAGGATGTGGTACGATTCCTCTATGAGAACGGCATTGTTACCAGTGAGATCAAATCCGCAAAGATCAATCTTGAAGAATACTACATCGATCTGATGCAGGAAAAGGAGGGCAGATAACATGACACGTATAAAAGAAAAACAGTTCCCGGCCCGGAGCTTTGCAGAGAGAATTGACAGCATGTTCCGGGTGGATGCCAGAAGAATGTTCGGCACACCGCTGTTCTGGATATGCCTCGGTATCGCTTTTGTGATTCCTGTCCTTGTGCTCGTGATGACTTCCGGCTTCGGCGGTAATGGAGGCGCGATGTTCACGAACACCTGGCAGATCATCGGCTCTGAAAGTGCAAGTCTCGGCGCCATGATGGCCGGTATGGGAGGCGCTATGGGCGGCGGAGAAGCTTCAGCGGCAGCCGGAGCCGGCATGATGGACATGACCGCCATGATGAACATCAACCTCATGTACTTTATGATGGCCGTATTCGTCTGCCTCTTTACCGCAGAGGACTTCCGCAGCGGCTATGCAAAGAACCTGTTCACCGTCCGCGCCAGAAAGACAGATTATGTGGCGTCCAAAACTATTATCGGCTTCATTGCCGGAGCACTGTTCTTGATTGCTTTCTTTATCGGCGGTGTCGTCGGCGGCTCTGTGGCCGGACTTCCCTTTGAACTCGGCGCGGCGGGCGTCAGCGGCCTTGTGATGTGCATGCTGGCGAAGATCTTCCTTACGGCAGTCTTCGCGGCAATCTTCCTGCTGATGAGCGTCATCGCCAGGAGCCGCAGCTGGATGAGCATCTGCCTGTCCCTGTTCGGGGGGATGCTGCTCTTCATGATGATCCCCATGATGACACCGCTGGATTCAGGTGTGATGAATGTGGGCCTGTGCCTGGCAGGCGGCGCTATCTTCGCCGCAGCCATCGGCGCAGTCAGTAATGTAGTACTAAAAAAATCAAGTCTGGTAGGATAAGGAGGAATTTTATATCTGCCTCGCCTCTCTATTCCATTTCAAAATAAACATTATATGCTTCATCCGTCACATCATAAAGCGGAACAAAACGTATATTTTCCCTCTGACCGGTGGTCTCGTAAATGTTCTGGCTCCATGTAAATGTCACATAGGTGTGCTCCATCCTGCGTCTCAGCAGCTTATCGGTCGTCCTGTTGCCTTTCTCCAGATGATCAACATGATCCGTAAGTCCCGCAAGAACTATGGGGCCATCCAGGAATGCCCTGAGCTCCGGCTGATCCGGAAGCGGTTCTTCGATAAGTCCGTCCTCAAAGCTTACCCGCACCCGGTGATCACTCCAGGAACCGCGTAAAACGATACGGTCCTCCATTATTTCAGGTCTTATCTCCTTATCATTGACCGAGACCTGCACATTTCCTTTTGCCCACACTGGGCGGCGCAGGATCAGGCTGAACTCCGCAGGCACCTCTGCCCTGATCTCAAAACAGATATTCCAGCGTGAGGATTCCTTCCCCCCGTGTTCATCGAAGAACACCTGTGAATTGTAGCCTGACATACCAAGGCTCTGGGTGACTGTCAACTTCTTATCCATGTGTACATTTCCGCATACCTGGCCCACTTTTGTGGTGAGCACTGACGGTATATACTGGGTCACGACCAGCTCTCCCTGAAAGTCGGAAGCATAAATGAGCTCCGTATACATAGTCTGGGCCTGTATCATGGTGCCGTGACAGCACCAGAAATCATGGCGCTTCGTGCCCCATTTCTTCTTTGCTCCGGTAGTCAGCGGAAGGAAGTACGTAGGCATTCCGGTCTCTTTGTTCTGCTGTGCCAGAAAACCGTTATAAAGCGCGCGTTCTATATAATCATGATATTTCATCATGCCGTTCCAGCTGAAAAGCTCTTTTGAGGTACGTACCATGTTATAAACCGTGCAGAATTCCTGGTTCCTGTCTCCCAGATGCATCGCCAGCTCCCCGGGCGGTATCCAGAATTCTCCGGCATTTGCGCCGGTGGTGGCATACATCCCGCGCTTTGTCACTGCCTGCTCCCAGAAGTTTTCCGCGCGGTTCAGCCAGTCATCGCTGAAGGGCAGCTCAGCCATGGCTATAGCGCCATGAGAGAGCGGTATGCTTGCATTTGCATGATCATCGGAAAGTACATCCTCTTCCGTATCAAGGCGGCTGAAAATGCCGTTATCCTTATATCTGTCGATCAGCTTCATATACCTGTCCGTATTCCCGGAGAACTGCAACAGCCGTACCCATATCTCCAGCATACCTGCCTGCTCGCCTCCGTAGATCGCGTCCGGATTCTCCTCCAGTGCCCGGTCAGTCCATTGAAGGAACCACGCCCCAAGGTTGTCCGCCAATCGGAGGGTTCTCTCTCCATAGTTCTCATCCAACCGCTTGTCACACATAAAGTTCATAAATGTGTCTACCAGCCCCATCAGCACCTTATGCATTACATACTGTGGAGACCATATGTAAATGTTCTTCAGCATGAGGTCAAAATACTTTTCCGGAATAGGCGCCAGCCACTCTCCGCCGTTCCTCCGCTGACATTCTTCGAGTCCGTCAAGTATCTTCTCCAGCTTTGCAAGCAGCGCCATATCACCATCTATAGCAATGAGCTTTGAAGCTGCTGACATCCAGTGTCCCAGAAAATGTCCCCGCAGTTGGCATATCGGGGCTTCCCAGCCCCAATGGATATTTGTTTTAGCAGGATCATCCACGACCTGCATCCCCGGCAGTCCGATCCCTGCTTCAAGATAATAATTCTGCAGCAGCGCATCCGTATCCAGTTCCAGAAGATACCTGCGGTTGAGCTCCATCCGTTCCCTGAACAATCCGCCTGTCAGCTTCACTTCTCCCGGTATAAAAACTTTATACATGCCTTTCCTCCCATCCAACATTATACATCAGTGCCATTATAACATGGCAACCCGGCAAATGTATCTCGGATAATTAGAGTATTTTCACAGCGAATGCAGCAACTTCTCATTTCCCTTATAACTGTGAACAGGGTTTTCATCGCAAAAAGACGGCGTTGCTTTTACGATCAGGGCTGTGGCTACATAGTAATAGTCCACTTTTTTAGACTCAAAGGATTTATCTTATGTTATAGTGTAAACTGAAGAAAGACTCACAGGATCACCAGTGCCCGGCGAACCCTGTAAAAGGCCTTAATCATAGGAATAATATTCCTGGTGGTCGGGCCTTTTTGAATTGTGCCAAATAGTGTTGGGAGATGCAAGTCTTACAGAATTGTAAGATTATTTGAAAGATAAATGAAAGAAAGATGTGTTATGGTTTATATATCAAGATGTGGAGGGACGGTATGAGAAGGTTTTATCATCTGACATTTCGATATATGACTAAAAACGGAAGAAGGACTCTGACAACTGTGATTGGAGTTGTGATATCGGCAGTTCTTCTGTTTCTTCTTTTTGAAATTCCGTATAGTATTGTGCAAAGTGAGTGGGAGTATGGATTCCGGGCGTTTGACGGGGGGACAGATCTTGTGTGTGAGGAGGTGGATCCGGAGACGGCGCTCCGTATGAGGGAGGATGCTAAGGAGAAGGACGGAAGGCGCTTCCTTGCGGATGTTGAGGTGAGCAAACTTAGTATACAGATAGACGATGGTTATATGGCAGTATATCTGGTGGATGATTTTTCTGAAATGGCAATCCCGGTTGAGGTGGATCAGGGGACAATGCCAAAGAATGATTCTGAAGTGGTCATAAAACATGGAACTAAGTATGAAGGGGAATTGGTGACGGTAGAAAATGTTGAGTCAGAGAATACTGCAGGAGAAACAAATACCGGAAATATCGCTGTCGCAGAAGAAACTGGTCGTGAAAGGGAACTTCGAATCGGGGACTTGATTATCGCATATCAGAGAGCAGCTGCTTCGGAGTCGGACAAGAAAGCATGGGAAGCCTGGCTGGAAAAATTAGGTCCGAGGGAAAACTGGACTGAAGAAGATTTTGACGTTTACAGTGCAGAATGTAAAAAGAGATTACCTGAGACAAAAAAGATATTACGGGTTTGCGGATATCAAAAGGAATCCGAACGTGTCATGCCGTATAATAAGGCGGCGCTTCTTACGGATGAGTACATGAGAATATGTCAATACCGACCGAAGGTATGTATTGTGCTGGCAGATCCGTCTCAGGCTTACGAAGCGGCAGAAAGTATCGCAGATGCTTATGGCCTGGAACTGGCGAATATTCGTATCAATTTGCGGGAAATGGGGGATGATCTGGAAGAAGGCGTTTATGCATTTCTTCTTCTGGTTGCGCTGGCTTTTTCTATCCTGCTTATGTTGATGATTCGGAATGCATTCAATATCTCAGTAGATGAAAGGCTGCGAGACTATGGGGTACTTCGTTGCGTCGGACTGACACGGCGGCAGATATTCAAAATGCTCCTTATTGAGGCAGTTTTTGTGGCGTTGGCAGGTTCTATACTGGGGATGCTTGTGGGGTATGGCGTTGCTGATGCAGGGTTGAAGATTGCGTCAGAGATACCGTTTGTTCAAAATATGGTGGGGCTTCATTATACCATGCATGCGGCTTTCTCCTGGAAGGCTATCCTTTATCCGGCATTTGTGGTATTTATTGCAACAGCTATGTCCATGATTTCTCCGGTGGAAAAACTATTCCGAATGAGTCCTGTCGATGCTCAACGGAAGAGGGAGAAGGTGCGGCGTCCACACGGGAAAAGCCTGGTGGATCGTAAGAAACCCGGAATAGAGGGGATTTATGGATTCCGAAGTGCACGGAGAACAAGAGGAAGATATATACGGACAGTGGTTTCCTTTGCGCTTGGAATGACTTTGGTGGTTGGCGCAGGAACCATGGTTCAAACGGCGATACGTACGGAATATCTGGGATTACATCATTATACAACCGGTATAGTAATGGGTTCCGCTTCCACCTGGATCGATACGATCCATGCTTTGGAAAAATCGGATGTCTGTGAGGGCATGGAGGGAGGAATCATTTGTTCGGAATATGCGTTGAAGGAGACAACATCCTCTGATCAATTGTCTCCGAAACAAATGATCAAACTCATCGGAGTGACAAACGGCATTTGGAATGCAATTGTCGAAGAAGCTGAGAAAGAAGGATCATACAGAAGTATATCAAGTGAGAATGACTTATCGGATATGATAATTTCAGCATTAGCGATCAAACCGACTTATGCCGCGGGATCGGCATATTCAATTGGTGATTCCTTTGATTTCACGAAAGCCGGAGCAAAAATAAATGTTATAGGAACTGTCGGCCAGGATACGGTAAATCAGATTCTGTCCAATAACATGGGTATGGAAGCTGTTAGTTACGGAGAAATCTCTGAGCAGGGCTATTATATCTTTCCGCTGGAAAAGAGAATGGATGTATTTAGTAATGTGCAGATAGAGACGATTTGGGAAAATCCTGATTATCCCGGATTTCACTTTTCGGATGTGATAATAGAAGGCGGAGTGTATGCAGAAGCAGCGCCTGGTCAGAAAGAAGAACTATATGCTTTGCTTGAGGCTTTTTCGACAAAGGAGGAAGGGGGTGTAATCAATCTGGATGACTCTCTGGCAGGCCTCTATCTGGCAAGAAATGTATTCTTTGTAGTGCTTGCTTTTATCCTTGTGATTTCGACGATTAATACGATCAATGTATCGAGGGGAGAACAGTTTGCCCGGAGAGATGAGACATTTGTACTAAGGGCAATTGGTATGTCTGAACGACAACGGAGAAAGATACTGCTGACGGAAAGTGTTTCGGCGTCGGCACTGGCTTCGGTTCTCGGTATAGTGGCAGGACTTTTGGTTGCCGGAATTGTGACAGTAGTATTCTATCGGGGCTCTGGTTTTCTCGGGGGGTTCCGTCCGGACACCATGCGGGTCCGATTCACACCTGATTATATTGCTATTCTGATTTCTGTAGCTGCAGTATTGATTACGGGATGGATCACATCTTTCTTCGTGGGGAAGGATGTGAATATTTCCGAGGAACGATAATGATCAGGAGTGGAAACCGGAATGGAAGAATCTATCCGGTTATGATAAAATGGAGAGGTGCAAAATGGAAATCATCAAAACAGAAAATCTGACAAAGATTTATGGAAAGGATGATACTGCTGTCACAGCAGTGGATCATCTGAATATACAGTTTGAAGCAGGAGTTTTTACAGCGATTGTGGGGACATCCGGATCAGGAAAGTCTACACTGATGCATCTGCTTGGCGGGGTGGATAACCCCACGGAAGGAACGGCCTGGATAGATGGCATGGATATCTATAAGCTGGGGGATGAGAAGCGGTCCATCCTCCGAAGGAGGAAGATCGGGTTCGTCTTTCAGGAGTATAATCTGATCCCGGTACTGACGGTGGAGGAAAACATAGCCATGCCGGCATTGCTGGACGGTAAAGTGGTACCAAGGGATGAGATTGATGAACTGATGCATACATTAGGGATTTATGAAAGACGAAAACATCTTCCGAACGAATTGTCCGGCGGGCAGAAGCAGAGAGTTGCCATTGGACGGGCTATGATCAATCATCCTCCGGTGATCCTGGCCGATGAGCCGACCGGTAATCTGGATAAGAAAAACAGTGAGGATGTGATCGACCTGCTGCTTCAGGCAGTGAGAGAGAGGGAGCAGACGCTGATCCTGATCACGCATGAACCGGATATAGCGGCGATGGCGGATCGGATACTTCATTTGGAGGACGGGAAGATCATCAGCGATACCGCAGCAGAATAAAAGAAGGAGAACACTTGTGGCAGTTGTGCTTGTTGTAGAGGATGACAAAGCTTTGTCCATGGGAATCGAATATGCCCTGCGGGAAGAGGGCTATGATGTTCGGCTTGCAGGAGATTGTCAGTCAGCGCGCCGAAACGCTGAATTGATGTTTGATATAGCTCTTCTGGATGTGATGTTACCCGACGGAAATGGATATGATCTGCTCGAGGAATTCCGTCAGAAGGGAATGAATTGTCCGGTTATATTTCTCACAGCAGTTTCAGACGAAGGAAATATTGTTCGGGGGCTGGATCTTGGAGCGGATGATTATATCACCAAGCCGTTTCGTGTAAAAGAACTGATGTCCAGGATTCGCGCAGTTCTTCGTAGAAGTGCATTTGATTCGTCGGCTGCAGAATCGGAGGAATCACAGAATGAGAGTGATGATCACCAAGAGGTCACGAATGTGGGGGGAGTGAGAGATTCCAGATCACATTTGTATAAGGAAGAGAATGTCGGCCGGGTGCTTCGATGTGGAGATTTGATTCTGGATCCGGAGCGCACAGAAGCATGGATCTGTGAGGGTGACGGAAAAAAGACTTTATTTCTAACCAAGAGTGAATACAGGCTTCTGTACTTTCTAATGAGAAACAAGGGAAGAACTTTGGAACGATCCATGATCCTGGGACGTCTTTTTGATGATGGAAGTTCATTTGTTGATGATAATACGCTTTCCGTCTATATCAATCGATTAAGGGAGAAAATCGGTGATACAAAGCGGGAGAAGCCATACATTCAGACAGTTCGTGGAGTGGGTTATCGATTCATAGACGGGTAACACAGTGGGACATATGGCGGATTTTGGATATAAAGGAAAACTGAATAAGCTTAGGAAAGCTATAGAGAGTGACGATTTTACGCTCGTTCAGGAAGAAATGATGAAGGAAGGCGAGATCGGAAAACTGGTCGATGCCATCCTGAATCGTGAACGAGAGTATCAGACGGCATTGGAAAAAGAAAGAAAACAGAAGGAGTACCTGCGGGATCTGATTTCGGACATTTCCCATCAGTTGAAAACGCCGATTGCCAGTCTGGTATTATTTACAGATATCCTTATCCGGGAAGCGGAAAAAGAACGCGAAACAGATACGGAAAATGCCCCGTCATTGGGCGAAAAACGTCTTGAACTTCTGAGAACGCAGGAACAGCAGCTGGAACGGATGACCTGGCTTACACAATCTCTGCTGCAGCTGGCGCGCCTGGAAGCAGATTCGGTTTCTTTTGTAAAGGAACCTGCAGACTTACGCTTGCTCTGTGAATCGGTTTGTGAATCATTTCAGTCCATGGCAAGTGAGCATAATGTCACGCTTTTGGTGACAGGAGCAGAGGCTGAATTATGTACGGATCCCGATTGGATGAAAGAAGCACTGGGCAATGTGGTGAAGAATGCAATCGAGTATAGCCCGGAAGGGAAAACGGTGGAGATCCGGATTGAACATACACCGCTTGTAACGCGTATTTTCGTAAAAGATGAGGGAGAAGGAATTCCCGAAGCAGAACGGACAAAGGTTTTTGAACGCTTTTATCGTATCAATGGAAATACGATAAATCCCAGTAGTGTCGGCATTGGTCTCGCACTTGCAAAAAAAATAACGGCAGGTTGTGGCGGACGGCTTTACGTGAATTCCCGTCATCGTTCAGAATGTAAGGGAGCGGAGCAGCCATTTACGACTATGATCTTTGATTTTCACAATGAGGTTACAAGTTTAGAGAGACGGTTTCAAGATTAATGGAAAAGTAGTTTGGCTATTTACCAACTCGTTGTTGATATTTGTAAATTCCCGAAGTTTTCTGCTCCGGTCCTTTAATGGCACTAGCCTAATGCCTCTACCTGATCTAATTCAGGCTACATATTTTTAGTGAATATCGAAATATGGCCTTTGTTAAGTT
>Ga0247608_10006255_pt1 | contig 12593 bp, 14 predicted proteins | sample 176DNAGHGlowgp2_FD_193490 | JGI IMG/M metagenome (GOLD analysis project Ga0247608, IMG submission 193490) | Sheep rumen microbial communities from Palmerston North, Manawatu-Wanganui, New Zealand - 1766 DNA GHGlow gp2 | ecosystem: Host-associated > Mammals > Digestive system > Stomach > Rumen ... | reverse complement strand
GAGGTGATGACAACGGCGACAACCCAGACCAGTAAACTGAACTAAGAACTAAGAGGTAAGAACTAAGATCTATGAAAAAGAAAGGACTTATTGAGGTTGCGGTGAAGGTGATAGTAGCCGCGCTCACGGCCTTCCTGACGGCCATCACAACGACCAGTTGCATAGGCCACGGGCCATTCTGAGAAGTGAGAAGTGAAGAGTGAAAAGTGAAAAAGTAAGCCCGCTGAGAGGATTCTCGGCGGGCTCTTTTTGTTAGTCTATCACACCTATGATTTCCTGCACGGACTGGCATCCGTGGCTGTCGAGCCAGGCATTGATGCCGTCGCGCACCTTGATGCTCACGATGGGGTCGAGGAAGTTGGCAGTGCCTATCTCAATGGCGGTGGCACCTGCCATCAGAAATTCTATCGCATCCTTCGCCGTACAGATGCCGCCCAGACCGATGACGGGTACCCTCACCGCCTTCGCCACCTGCCACACCATTCTTAAAGCAACGGGTTTGATGGCAGGGCCACTAAGACCGCCAGTGTTGATGCTCAGCAGCGTCTTGCGCTTCTCGATGTCGATGGCCATGCCCATCAGTGTATTGATGAGTGAGACGCTGTCAGCACCCTCGGCCTCGACGGCACGGGCAATCTCGGTGATGCTCGTCACATTGGGCGAGAGTTTCACGATGAGCGTCTTGTGGTAGCGCTGGCGCACGGCCTTGACCACGCTGGAGGCACCTGCACAGGTGACACCAAAGGCCATACCGCCGTCCTTCACGTTCGGACAAGAGATATTCAACTCAATGGCGGGAATCTTTTCCAAGGCATCGATACGGGCGGCACACTCGGCATAATCGTCTGGCGAAGAACCGCTTACGTTGACAATCATGTTCGTGTCGATATCCTTGATCTGCGGATAGATATGTTCGCAGAAATAATCGACGCCCTTGTTCTGCAACCCCACGCAGTTGAGCATGCCAGCAGCCGTCTCAGCCATACGGGGATAGTCGTTACCCTCACGGGGACGGAGCGTCGTACCCTTCACGATAATGCCGCCAATGCCGTCGAGGGGCATCAAGTCAGCAAACTCCAACCCGTAGCCGAAGGTGCCGGATGCAGTCATCACGGGGTTCTTCAGCGCGAGGTCGCTTATCTTTACATTTAGTCTTGCCATAATAACTTCCGAATATTAAACACTGGTCCTTCCTTACAGACGCAAAGGTTACCCTCCGTGGTCTTCTCCACACAACAGAGACAGGCGCCCAGGCCGCAGGCCATCAGATTCTCGAGCGACACCTCGCAGTCCGTCTCACTCTGACGGGCGTAGCGGGCCACCGCCTTCATCATCGGCGTGGGACCACAGGTAGCGATACGGTCGAAGCGTTCTTTTTGCAGCAGCGAGTGGTTGGTCACGAAGCCTTTCTCACCCTCGGAGCCGTCCTCAGTAGTTACGCACACGCGCCCGTACCTCTTAAATATATCGAGCATCAGCAGGTCTTTGGCCATCCTGGCACCCAACAGAAACGTGGGTTCGCAGCCCATCTGCTGCATGGCGGCACCCATATAGAGCAAGGGAGCCACGCCCACGCCACCGCCAACGAGCAGGATTCGTTCGTCTTTGGAGGCAGGCATCGTAAAACCGTGACCCAAGGGCAACAGGCAGTTGAGCGTGTCGCCTGCCTGCAACTGCGCCAGTCGTCTGGTGCCGTCGCCAATGGCAGCCACCAACAGCCAGAGTTCATTCTGTGCCTTATCGACAAAGTTGATGGATATGGGGCGCCGTAGGAAAGTCGTGGGCGAGCCATCGACACGGATCTCCACGAACTGCCCTGGCTGCATCTCAGGCAAAGGCTTGTCGTCAGTCAACCTAATCAGCACGTAACGCTCGTGAATCCTTTCCACCGACTTAACTTTGAGGTCGAGCAAATACTTCTTCATAAAAATAGTACCTTTGTGAATCTGGGCACAAAGGTACTACAATTATTTGAAACAACAAAATATTTATTTCTTCTTCGGTTCGAAGGTGTCGAAAGTCTGATCATCATAGAAGACACGGATTTCGACTATCTTCCGTTGAGGTTTGTCAATGAATTTTACTTCCGTTCGTTCGATTTCTGGGCGTGTGTTTCGTACACTATTAAAATTCTGAGTCGAGGAAGTGCCATTTTGGGAGGTGGGAGCAGGTGATGTCTCAAAATCGAACATCAGATTTTGGTTCGTCGAGATACCATCTGACCCATGATCAACCTTCTCATGAACGCCATTTTCAGGGTTCTGATCAGGCAGATACATCTCACCAGAGCCAAACAGTAGCCAATCGGTACTGATGTTAGGAATTTTCTTTTTGATGGCCTCCACGATATTGAGGGTAGGACGGGTGCGTCCGTTGAAGATGCTACTGAGGGTAGCAGGTGACTGTCCGATATAGTCAGCGAAGACCTGCTGAGTCATGTGCTGAGACTCCATAATTTGCCTAATTCGATCCTTCATTTTCTTATGACATTAAAAAAGGGGCGTTTTTGCCCTTTTAGGGTTTCGTTTACAAAGGTAAAACAAAAAACTGAACTAACCAACAAATGTAGAGAGAATTTAAGATTTAATAATTTATATTTGCGTTTTCATATTTGTAAACGAAAAGCATTGGAAATGTAATCAGGGACTTTTGGATTACAAACATGAATTTACAGGCATAAATCACTACAAAGGATTGATTTGGCGATTTAAAGATAAATAATTGGCTATTAATAAGGTATTTATGCAAGATTGCCCAAAATAGATAGTTATATTCAGAATTAGAGACCTGAATATAGGTTGGGGATTGGAAGATTTAGCAACATCTGCATATAAACCGCAGATTTTCAATTGCTTACCAAATAGATAAGCATTGTGCATATTTATGAATACACAAAACCAAATCGCGAAATATAGATATTGATATTAAAACCTCATGTCGCTAAATATCTATTTTGAGTTTAAAATTCAGATTCTAAAACCGCAAGAATCCCAAATCGGAATAAAGATTTGAAAAGCAAAATCAAACTATTTAAACCTTAATAAACGTGAATGTCAAATCCAGAAAGCGCGAAAAATTCAAAATTCGTCATTTCTGCAATATTCTGCACGATTGTTGGAGATTCTGGAAATACACGAGTTTTGAGGGGGTACGAATCTCTCGGAACCCTTGTTTTTATCGGGTTTTGGGGCTAAAAAAAGCACTCCTGAAAAGTGCATTTTTTAGAAATTCTAGAACCGGAAAAGTGCGCTTTTTAGTGCAAAATGTAAAAAATCAGTTCCTTCATCAGTTCCCCTGGAGGGGTATTGGGGTTGTCTAAACCCTTACTTTTGGCATCTATTTCTCTAATCTTGCCAATTATCTGCATTACCTTCATGCCAGAGTAGTTTCGCATGCCAGTCATGTAGTCCTTCGCAGCCCACGGATTTCTCAGTTCCAGCCATTCTGCTACCCCCTCCTGACTCTTATTATTTGGCGCATAATAAGCAATCATGAGATTTTGGAAGAAATTAAAAAGCATTGGGAGAAATGAATAGATGCTACCGGCTTTCGGATTATCGTCAAAATATTTTACTATCTGATTTGCCTTGAACACATTGCGGTTAACAATGGCATCACGGAGTTCAAAACTATTAAAGTCCTTACTCACTCCAATCTGCTCCTCCACCACCTGAGGCGTCACTCTCCTATCCTGCTCCGGCAACGACAAAATCACCTTATCGAGTTCGCTGGTGAGACGACTAAGGTCTGCCCCGATGGAATCCGCGATAATCTGCGTGGATTTCGTATCGATACTTACGTTTTTCCGTTTCAGATAGTTCTCGATGAAGGGCGGGAGGTCTCTGTCGCGCAGTTTTTTGCTCTCAAAAAGCACGCCAGCACCTTGTATTGCCTTCACATATTCTCGTTTCCGACCATCAATAGTGCCGTTTTTGTGGCATAATACGAGCACCGTGGAAGTCTGCGGAGCCTTAAAATACTTCTCGAGAGCCTCTGTATTCTTGATGTTCTGCGCCTCTTTGACAATCACCACCTGATGTTCGGACATCATCGGATATCTGCGGGCGGCATCAGCAATCTGTGCAGCAGTCACATCGCTGCCAAAGAGGATCGTCTGGTTGAAATCACGCTCTTCGGGTGGCAGCACATGCTCAGCGATATAGTCCGAAATCTGGTCGATGTAGTACGATTCATCGCCCATCAGATAGTAGACAGGAAGGAACTTCCGTGCCTTCAAGTCGCTCATTATGCTGTCGAAACTGACATTTTTTGCCTCTGCCATGCAGTTTTTTCGATTATTATTTGTACTTTTGCGGGGACAAAGTTACAAAAATGTTTCGATTAAACCTACCACAATACGAAATAAAAATCACGGAGAAAGACGGAAAGCGTATGATTTTCGACTTTTTGCGTAAGAAATACGTGGCTTTGACACCTGAGGAATGGGTTCGCCAGCACTTCACGCACTACCTGGTGGAGCACAAGGGCTACCCCAAGGGACTGCTCGGCAACGAGATAGAACTGCAAATCGGCGACAAGCGGTTGCGCTGTGACTCCATCTTATATAATAAGGTGGCACGGCCACAGATGATCATCGAATACAAGGCACCCACCGTACCACTCCAACAAAAGGTGTTCGACCAAGTATCAGCGTATAATCTCTTGCTCAGGGTGGACTATCTTATCATCAGCAACGGCATGGAGCACTACTGTTGCAAGATGGATTACGAACATCAAAAACCCTTATTCCTTCAGGAGATTCCTGATTATGAAAAATTATGACCTGATGCCCTGTTGGACAGCAGGTCATATTTACTGATTTCGAATCGCAGGGTTATTCCATATCGCTGGCATCTTCAATCTTCTTCGATGTAGCCGTCTTGCGAATGGAACGCTTACGCGTCTTTTTAGGCTGTTCAACACCCATCTTGTCAAGTTTCACGCCAGCCAGTTCGGGGTCAATCATAATACGTCCGCAATACTCGCACACGATAATCTTCTTGTGCATCTTGATGTCGAGTTGACGCTGGGGCGGAATCTTATTGAAGCAACCACCACAGGCATCACGCTGCACATAGACGATACCCAAACCGTTGCGGGCATTCTTGCGGATGCGCTTGAAGGAAGTCAGCAGACGGGTCTCAATCTTCGACTCCAAGTCCTTCACCTTCTCCTTCAGTTTATCCTCCTCGGCACGAGTCTCTTCCATAATTTCATCAAGTTCGCCCTTTTTCATCTCCAAGTCGCCCTCACGTTCCTTGATAACCTCCTGGTTTGCAACCAGTTCATCTTTCTTTTCAGCAATACGGGCTGTGGCCTCACGGATCTTCTTGTTGCAGAGTTCAATCTCCAAGGTCTGGAACTCAATCTCCTTCGAAAGGGTATCGTACTCACGGTTGTTCTTCACCTCATTGAGTTGCTCCTTATAGCGGTTCACACTCTGCTCAGCATCAGCAATCTCGCCTTTCTTCTGAACAATCGCACGCTCGAACTCGTTGATGTCGTTCTGGATTTTCTCCACACGGGTTGTCAGACCTTCAATCTCATCTTCCAGGTCCTGAACTTCCAGAGGCAGTTCGCCTCTCAATGCACGCTTCTCGTCGATAGAGGAGAGTGCCGTCTGCAGTTGATAGAGGGTTTTCAGTTTCTCTTCAACTGACAAGTCTGTAGGGTCTTTCTTTGCCATAACAATTATCTATTATACAATTATTTTTTTTAACACGGATTATAAGGATTTTATGGATTTTCCCTTACATCCATATCGCATTTATTCATCTTTATAATCCATATAATCCTTGTTTAAATATATAGGATCGGATTGGTGCTGGTGTCGGCGATGCAGGTCTTGATGCCAGGGCATTCCCGTTCGATGATCTCACGGAAAATCTCGCTGGTGAACTGCTCACTCTGGTAGTGTCCGATGACGCAGATCTGGATGCGCTGCTCGTAGCCGAAATACTGGTGATAGTGCATCTCGCCCGTGATAAACGCATCGGCTCCGGCTTTCAGGGCTTCGTCAAGCAGGAAGTCCCCTGCCCCGCCACAGATGGCTACCTTCTGCACAGGACGGCGCAGCAGTTCGTTGCACATCGCACACTCCACATCAAAGGCTTTTTTCACGGCAACCACGAAGTCGTCGGCTGCCATCGCCCCCGAAAGCGTGCCGATAACACCACTCCCCGCCTCGACGCCTTCAACGGTCTTCGAGGCGAAAAAGCGCACATCGTGCAGTCCCAGTTTCTCGGCAATCTTGAAGTTCACGCCCCCCTTCGCATTGTCCATATTGGTATGCATCGAGATGACGCAGATGCCGTTCTTGATGGTCTTCATCACCGTGCGCTGCACGTCTGTCAGGTCGCTGATGGTCTTCAAGCCACGGAACAGCAACGGATGGTGGCTGACAATCAGGTTGCAGCCCTTCTGTATGGCCTCTTCGACGATCTTCTCCGTGACGTCCAGACACAATAATGCCCCTGAAACCTCCGTCTCTGTCAATCCAACTTGCAGGCCAGCATTGTCCCAACTTTCCTGCAAGGGCAGAGGCGCGAAACGTTCAAGGGCGCTCAGCACTTCTTTTATTTTCACGCTGCAAAGGTACAAAGAAAAGCCGAGACAATGCCTCGGCTCCATGATTAATTAAGCGTTTTTAACGATTCTCCAGCATTATGGTCGGATATAATGATACCACGAATAATGGACTACAGTATTCAAAAGTACCACTATTATTACAGCCATAATATATATTGCTATACGTTTTTCCTTGTAGCAGATTGCACTTAGAATTATACTAGAAATAGCAATAATAGGTACAAAAAATGAGAAAAGACTATCATAAAAGTCTATTATTCTAATGGGGATTTCAATAAGAAATCTCCCTGCAATGATAGCCAACACAATGGGTATATATTGTTTTCTTTCTTCTGAATATTTGTCTAATAATATATAAGTGAGCACAAAATAGCATACTGATTGTGTCCAGCCTTCAGCAAAAATACTATACTTTGCGGGCCAAAATGTAATGAGGAAACAAAGAAACGACGCAAAGAATGATATAATCAATTTCATTTTCATAGCAACTAATTATTTACAAACGCCATTTTAGGAAGTGAATACCAATCAGCCCTAGTCATAAGGTGGATTTCGTCAAGATTCTCTTCTACCCAATTGTTTATAGTTTCATTACAACTATAAATCATTTCAGTATCTTTATTACAAGATACCATTAACAATGTGAATAGAACAACAATAAAAGCATTTTTCTTTACCATAATAACTAAATAAATATTAGCCTACTATTTAAACGCATTTCGGCACCTGCGTATATTATTTATTATTTTATTTCGCCTTTTATTCTTAATAATTCTAGTTTGTTTGAAGCACTTGAATTAATAAATATTGTTTTGTTAAAATATCCATTTTGCTTTGTGATATTTACTGATATATTTAATTGTTGCTGACTATCGGGCAATATAATACCAGAAGACAATGTCCCAGTAATACACCCACATGATACATCTACTTTCTGTATAACTATAGGCTTATTTCCTAAATTTCTCAAATAGACAATACGAGACAATTTGGGAACCTCTGTCCTATTTACAATTCCAAAATCAATTTTTTCAGGTGAAATAATCAACTTACTTATCGTATCTTGCATATGACCATCAGGCTCCGGCCTGCGCACTCCTTCAAATTCGCACGAATATAGCAACAACAATAATACTAATAACACACAATATCTCATATATACAAATTATTATGTTGCAAAAATATAGAAAATAATCCATAGACACAAGGTACCATTAAAAAAAAGTCGCACCCACCCGTTTTGACAAGTGGCTGGATTTCAGATAATTATAGAAAAAAGAAACAAGACGGAAAGATTCTAATGCGACGCTATATAAGAATGTTTTAAGCGTTTTTTTATCCTTAAACGATAGTTCCTAATAGTACATCCTTTAATCTTTAGTATTTTTTGGATCCTCATATCATCATATCCCATATAACTCAATATAAGGTATAATTTATGCCGAATGGTAAGTGACACATAGGCTTCTGTAATCTTATGGTAATCTTCTGGGTAAGTGAAAGAATAATAATCTATAAAACTTTGTTCTTCAAGTGATGATATGTCTTGTATACATTTTCCTTCCTTTATCATCTCATATATCTTCTTTCCTGTTCCTAAACTTTCATAGACATTTTCATGCAGTCGTATTGTCTGCTTTTCCTTGTCTTTTAAATCAACTGACAAATCATTTATTTGCAAATTCAAGTCAACAATTTTATTATTATAAAAACTTTCATGTTCTTTTAATTTTCTTACATGAGTTTTATGCATCTCTAACCTCTTATTGTAGAAAACGAGCAATAACAATATTGTTGAAACCAATATTATTGAAAGCAAATAATATGGACTTTCCAAAAACCTCCTTTCCAAAACAAAACCTGTAGGTCCATAGCAATGAAAATGAGTATAAGGATGAACAATATTAAATTGACGTTTCAAGATATCATTCAGTTCTTCCTTTTTATACTTATCTAAATTGGGTAACGCCTCCGCTTTTATTAATAACTTCTGAAACTCAAATAAACTTTGGACAATTTTTTCACTGGAATAATTCCCTTTTCTCGTGGAAAAATCAAAAGAATCTGATTGAACTATCGTTTTTAGCAAACTACGTACCAATAATTCCGCCTGATAAAAGTCACCTTTTTCTATCTGATAGGCTATCTGATAGCAAATGACATTTATTATACAATTCTGATCATGTACAATATAAAATAAGGGCTCAGAAAAGGCTGTACTTGGTATACTCCTAATTATAGAAAGGGCCTTTAATGAGTCATCTTCGAAAAGATATTCTGCATTAAGAAGCCTATATGTATTTCTATTCGAAGTAGTACATGATGTCATAAGATACATCATGACGACTAATAATAGAGCCTTGAAACAAGAATTATATGTAAATTTTACATTGTTCATACAACAATCTTCGTAAAGACTACATGGTCACCAATCTCCCATCCTTGCTTCTGCCTCAATTCGCTGTTCCACCGCATCGTCGAGTGCAGGGAAGAAATCCATCCCTGTCAACCGTTCTATCTCATCGACGGTACAGACGGCCTCCTCCATCGGCTGCTTCTTCCCCTCGTTGCGATAGATGAAACCGATGGCCTTGGGACTGCCCTGCCGGCAGAGCACCACCTTGAAGAAGGCATCCGGCACCCAGACCCTGTTCCTGCCGATGGTCTTCTGATCTGCCTTCTGGTAATAGATAGGCCCACAGACGATGTCGATGGCCCCATATTCACGGGCCCAGTCACGACAGAGGATCTCCAAGTCGTTCCATTCGTATTTGTTCAGCCCGTGGTTCTGCGGACAGATATTCGTAAATAGGAACGATTGTTCCATCGCCTGTTTGTCCCATTTATTGTCGCCAGCCGGACACATGTGTCCTCTGTCATAGCGGGAATTGTAATAGTCCCTGTCCGTCGCACGAGGTGCCTTTACACTTTCGTCCTCTGTAAACACCTCGTTCTTGCGCAGGAAAGAGCCGTAGGTATGCGATTTCGTCAGATGCCACGCCACCCAGTTCGGGTTCTTTGTCTGTTCATTATATGAGGTCGTATAGCCCTGGCGCTTCAAGATTTGTTCTGGCCGATCCTTCAACGCTGCTGGCATCTCATACATCACGATCTTCTTCCCAGCCGCCTGCGCATCTGCTTTGGGGGCCTCAGCCTTTGGCTGATAGAAGCCATTCGTTTCCTGCGAGGCACTTATCTCAGCGCCCTCACCAACCTTATTTCCTTTACACGCCATCACCAGCGCCATCAGCGCCAGCACCAGCCATATATTTCCGTATCGTCTCATCATACCATTTTTCGCCATCATTTTAGTTGGTTATAATTTGTAACCGACTCATTCCATTCTGATTTCAGTCTTTGTTTATACCATTAACTGTCTACAAAGGTTTGCCCATAATGATGTTCACCAACTTCACGATGTCAGCAATATTCACGACACCATCGCCGTTTATATCAGCGGCTTTTTCATCAAATCCATCAGAGACTTTACCCATAATAGAGTTGACCGTCTTTACAATATCAGAGGTATTTTTTGTGCCGTCACCACTGGCATTTGATTCGTAGTCTATCTCAACGATATTAAAGAATTCTTCCCAGCCTTCTGCGACCATATACTTCTCTTTTGTTCCCGTTGGAACGTAAAGCGTTGCATTGACATAAACCTTGTCGGGGAAGATTGGGACTCTTTGACTAGGATCCTTAATCATAGAGTAGATTTTTTCAATATTTTCTCCAAAACGATACATTTTCCCTGTATGTTCTCCTAAATAAAGAACTTTAAGATTTCCAAGGTTATAAAACAGGTTATTCTTTTCCATTCTAACGTTTGCTCCATAATATATAGTATCAATGGAACACCCAGAGAAAGGATGGTCCTGATTGTATTTAAATTCTGGCAATTCAATGGTACCGTTTCCGTCCTCAATCACCAATTTGTGAACATTAGTGCAACCTTTATAGGCACCTTTTGTAACTTTGGTAGATGTTCCTTCTATGACAGGAAGAGTTATGACGGTGAAACTGGTGCAATTCTCAAAGCACTGGTAATCAACGAACTGCAATTTGCCATGAGGCAACCTAACGTTCTTCAAACTTGTGCAATTCTTAAAACCATGGACTCTTATCAGATTGTCTGAGAATATGACTTCTTCCAGATTAGTGCAGTCATTAAATGTACTATTCCCCATTTTGGTAAGACCTTCTGGCATCACTATCTTTTTCAGACTTGAACACCCTTCAAAGGCATTGTCACCAAAAGATATGACAGAAGAAGGTATTTCAACATTTACAAGTGATCTGCATTTATTAAAAAGATCTTGCTCTATCATAGTAAGTCCCTCGGGCAACACGACCGTTTCCAATGATGTACACATTGAAAAGGCTCCACCACCGATAGACGTCACCGAATTAGGTAAAATGACAGAATGGAGTTCTGTACAATATGAAAATGCAGATCCTTCCACTTTTGTTATAGGTATAGTCCTTCCATTATAAGTGACCTCAGAAGGAATCACAATATCACCCTCGTATTTTTGCATGTCCGAAAATAAAGCATCCGATGTTGACCTACTGGCAATAGAGGCTGTCCGATTTTTAGAATCGTAATGGTAGTAAATACCATCTACTACAAAATCATACGCAGTTGCACCTGCCATCATCGGCAAAAACAACAAAAGAATTGATAAAGAAAACTGTTTCATAAACCTTTCGTTTTATGTTGTTATTTATTTGAATGATAAATTATATTAAAAACAAGAGTTATTTATACTTTTATAACTTATTTCAACTTGCCGAACTTGTCGAAGAGGGAGCGGTCGGCAAGGAAGAGGGTGATGGCGAGGGAGAGGACGGAGGCGGCAACGCAGCCTACTGTCATGTGGAGCATTAGGACGAAGGCGTTGATGGGGCTCATACCACCGAGGAAAATACCACCCAACAATAGCGGCATAGAGGTGAGACAGAGCGCAGAGAGATTGGTAATGGTGGGTGAAAGAACAGCCAACAGACTGCGACACAGGAAGGGCTGTAAGGCCTTGAAATGGGGCTGTCCGTTGCCCCTCAGGAACTCATACTGCTGTTCGTCGGTTTTCAGGGCAGTAACGTAGGCGTTGAGTCCTCGGATCATCATTGCCGTCGAGTGTCCCATCAGGAGAGCCGTCACTGGCACGAACCAACGGGGATCGAAGACACGAACAGGTAATGCCAGAGCCAAAATCCACAGACCTGTAACGGCAGTGCCGACGAACAAGCCAACACTGACGGCAGGCAACAGTTTGGCGATGTTCAGTTTACAACGTTTCAGGACGACACAACCCGCATAGACCGCCATCGCCACCAGCCACACAATGAGCAGCCAGGGACTATCAATACGGATCAGCGCCCACACCATCAGACAAAGCACCAGCAACTGCACCACCATACGGCCTACAGCCACTGCAAACTTCGGGAGCATCTGCCGCTCCAACATATACAGCGCCCCTGCAGGAACCAGCAGCAAGAGCAGTCCGAGAATCGTATGTAAAATCAATCCTGTATCCATATCTTAAAGTCTGTCTAAGTCAATTATCTGGTCTGCATTGGCGATGATTTCTGCCCTGCGACTGGCTATCAGCACCGTCTTTCCAGCCTCAGTCTGTTGGCGCAAGCGTTCGAGCATACGCTGGGTCAGTTCAAATGTCAGGTGAGCGGCAGGCTCATCGGCAATGACGATAGGCTTGTCCGTTGCCTGTTGAAGCGTCTCCGAAGCCAGAGAGAATATTTCGTCTGGTGAGAGAGGGGCTACCTCCCCTATCCTATCTTCCAGCGCAGGGAGCAAAGGCTCCCACACCGTCTGCTCATCAGGCTCGCACGCTGGTGGCTCTGGGGGCATCAACTGGTACCTGAGCATCTGCATCTGTTGGGGCAGATAGACCATCATCGTTCGGAAGGCAGGAGCCGAACGGACGGTCAGCAGTTCACCATCGACACTCACAAACCCCTCCTTGACAGGCAGGAAGCCCATCAGC
>Ga0247608_10006252_pt1 | contig 12598 bp, 11 predicted proteins | sample 176DNAGHGlowgp2_FD_193490 | JGI IMG/M metagenome (GOLD analysis project Ga0247608, IMG submission 193490) | Sheep rumen microbial communities from Palmerston North, Manawatu-Wanganui, New Zealand - 1766 DNA GHGlow gp2 | ecosystem: Host-associated > Mammals > Digestive system > Stomach > Rumen ... | reverse complement strand
TGAAAAAATGAGAAGCATTTATGCCAATTCAGTCAGAACGGAAAATAAATAAGTATTCTGTTTACATCACAGAAAAATTCGACAATTATCTGAATCAGGTTAGCTTGGCGGTGTAAGAAACCGTCCGAGCTCAACCGCTAACCAAACGAAAGCCAAATAACCGCTGTAAACAGTAAGCGAGAGGGGGAAAGGATACCCCACTTCCGCACCAAAAACAGGATTGAACATTTCGTTTAATCCTGTTTTTTTCTGTTGTATTTAGTTGTATCCAGTTGTATTCCCGCCGTCAATCCTGCAAATTAAACTTTCCCATATTTCATCCTGTGTAAAACAATGTGTTACTGATAATGTTAACAATTTGTTAATTATTGTATTTCAATATTGACTATTAGTCATTTTGTGGTAAAATATCACACGGAATTTAAAAATGACTGATAGTCATTTTTACCGGAGGTGTTATTTTTGGGTAAAATTGAGGAAAAAAAGCTCGATAAATTTCGCAGAATCCTTGACTCTGCTTATGCGCTGTCTGAGCATAAGGACGTCCATTTTGTATCCATTGATGAAATAGTGAAAAAAGCAGGCGTTTCAAAGGGTACATTTTATTTGTATTTCAAGGATAAGTACGATTTGATTTCAAAAATCATTATTGATAAAATAAGCGCTTTTATGTCGGAAAACGACGCCGAAGGTCTTTGGCTCGACAGCTCGTCCGATTACGGAGAAAGTATTGACAGTCTTGTAAAAGGAATTTCCGAATTCTTAAAAAAGAATATGACGCTGACAAAGCTGATTGATAAAAATGTTCATATATGCGTCAATGCGGTTATTGAAAATCTTTCCGGTTCTCCGAAAAAACTCTATGACGCAACTCTTGAGGCTCTTGTGACAAGCGGTCTGAGTAAAGCCGAAGCGGAGAATAAACTTTATATTTTCTTCGATATGACGGTTTCGTGCTGCTGTAACGCGCTTATAAGAGGCAAACCGTTGGGTATTGATGAGGTTTGCAGAAATCTTACCGATATATTTACCTGTTATGTAGCGGGCGTTTCTTTATCTGACAGGGAGGCGAAAGCATGAAAAGAATAGCTCTATGGGAGGCCAAGCACCCGAAAATTGTTATAGCAATAGCCCTTGTGCTTGTAATTCCCTCAATTATCGGCTTTATTATGACAAGAGTTAACTATGATATTATGTCATATTTGCCCGACAGTGTTGAATCGGTACAAGGCGAAGAAATACTTGACAAAACCTTTAATAATGCGAGCATGTCAATTATTGTCGTTGAAAAATCGGATGCAAGATACGTTGCAGCATTAAAGGAAGAAATAGAAAAAATGGACGCAGTAAGCTCGGTTATCTGGGTGAACTCGCTTGCGGATATTTCTATTCCTCAGGATGTTTTGCCCGACGCATTCAAGGATATTTTTTACAGCAAATCCTCTGACAGTACAATGATGCTTGTTCAGTATAAGTACGCAGGTTCGTCCGCTGAAACCATGCAAACCATAAAGAATATCAAAAAGCTTTTGAGCAAGAATGCGTTTATTTCGGGCGTTTCGGCTATAGTTGAGGATACAAAGGAGCTGTCCGATAAAGAAGCGCCGATTTATATAGTCCTTGCGATTGTAGTTGCGCTTGTTGCGATGTCTTTTATGATGGAATCCTGGCTGCAGCCGTTTATCGTGCTTGCCGCTTTGGGCATTGCAATAATATACAATATGGGTACAAATGTGTTTAAGGGTGAAATATCGTTTATAACTCAGAGCATAGCGGCGATTCTTCAGCTCGGCGTTACAATGGACTACTCGGTATTTCTTATTGACCGATATAACGAAGAAAAGCTGAGAACTCCCATACGCGAGGAAGCTATGGCGAACGCCGTTACAAAATCGTTTACGGCTCTTATGGGCAGCTCGTTGACGACCATTTTCGGCTTTCTTGCCCTGTGCTTTATGACCTTTACGCTCGGACTGGATATAGGTCTGGTTATGGCTAAAGGCGTTGTTTTAGGTATTCTTACGGTTGTTCTTATCCTTCCCGAGCTTGTGCTGATATTTGAGGATACAATGAATAAATATAAGCACAAGTCATTTCTGCCCCATTTTGAGAAACTTAATAATTTCGTTTTCAAATACAAAGCTGTATTTGCGGTGCTTTTCGTCTTACTGTTAATTCCCGCATATTTGATTCAGGGCAAGGTGGACCTTTATTACAATATGGATAAGGCGCTTCCCCAAGACTTAATTTCAATTCAGGGGCTTTACAAAATGAAAGATGAGTTTCAGATGGCGTCAACTCAATTCGTTATTATTGATGACAGCATTGATTCCGGTAAGCTTACAAAGCTTGAAAACGAAATTGAGAATCTTGACGGAATATCAACAGTTCTTTCATATAACAAGGTAATCGGCCCCGCCATTCCCGACGATATCGTGCCGGATAAGATACTTGATATCTGCAAAAAAGACGGCAAGCAGTTGATGATGGTAAACTCTGTTTATGAGTCTGCCTCGGATGAACTCAACAGTCAGATTGATAAAATGACTGCAATAATCAAATCCTATGACCCTAATGCGATTGTAACGGGCGAAGGGGCAATCACCAAGGATATGATAGTTACCACAAACAGAGATTTCAATGTAACTGCAATGCTTTCGTTAATAGCGATTTTCATATTGCTTGCGATAACTTTCAAGTCAATTTCACTTCCCGTACTTCTTATTCTTTCAATTGAGCTTGCAATCTGGATTAATCTTTCGGTTTCCAAAATACTCGGAGCAGAGGTTTCGTTTGTCGGCCCGACGGTTATTAACTGTATTCAGCTCGGCGCGACGGTTGACTATGCGGTGCTTCTGACCACAAGATTCCGCGAGGAACTTCATTCGGGACTTGACAAAAAAGAAGCCATACTCAAGGCGGCAAACGCAGCGGAGCGTTCGGTATTTCAAAGCGCGGTTGTATTCTTCGTTGCAACATTCGCTGTCTATCTGGTATGTAATATTTCGATTGTCAAGGGCATCTGTTCACTTCTTGCAAGAGGCTCGGTTATAAGCGCGGCGTCAATAGTATTTTTCTTAATGCCCTTGCTCTATATATTTGAAGGCGTTATTTCAAAGACGACATTCGGATGGGCGAAAGGCAAAAAAGCCGCTTAAGTCAATACGGAAAATATAGCTAAGGAGGAAAATAAAAATGCGTAAACAAACCTCACTTAAAATCATATCTGCAATTATTGTATTAACTCTCGGAGTGTTAACCTTTTCGGGATGCGGTAAAAAAGCAGCCACAGACAACAAAATAATTCTCAACGAAATCGGTGAGGAAGAATATGTTCAGCAGGTTTATACAACAATAGCGACCGATGTAAGTAAGCAGGAGTCGGTTTATGTTAACCTCTCACCCGAGGGAAAGGTCAAAAAGGTCAGCGTCACGGACTGGCTTCATACGGATTCTCCGCAGGTCAGAATTGTTGATGCAAGTCCGCTGACAGAAATCCACAACGTTAAATCGATGACCAATCCTGTGCTTGAAAACGGAATGCTGTGCTGGGATATGGACACAACCGACCTTTACTATAACGGCGTCAGCGAGGAAAAGCCGCCCGTGGAAATAGGTATTAAGTATTTTGTTGACGATAAAGAGGTCAGCCCTTCAAAAATAGCCGGAATGAACGGCCATGTGAGAATTGAAATTACACCGAAAAACAATCTGAAAAAAAAGGTTACCGTTAACGGCGCGGAATATACTGTTTTCTGTCCGATGCTGCTTGTAGGCGGAATGATACTTCCCGAAGGGCAGTACACAAATATTACAATCGATAACGGCACCTCAATCAGCGACGGCTCTAAGCAGATAGTTTTCTTTGCAGGAGTTCCCGGGATTGAAGAGAGTTTGGGTATATCGCAACTTAATATTTCCGTTTTGAATCAGAGCCTTGTCAATGACAAATATACGATTCAGGCAGATGTCAAGGACTTCACAATAGGTAATATAATGTTTGCCGTTCTTCCTTTCTCATCAATCGGCTCTATAGGTAACGGCGAGCTACCCGAAACAGTTGATGATGTCAAGGATATTCTTTCCGACGTTCAGCTTGTTTCGTCTGCTTTCAAGGGGCTTGATATGAACAGGATTATCAGTCTTCTTTACGGTGACGCAGATAAGGCGACTAATATGCTTTCGGCAATTAAAGAGGCAATTGAGCTTTATTCAAGCAATGAAAAACTTATAAAGACTCTCGGTACGTATATGACAGACGACAATATTGCAAAGCTTGATAAGCTTATTACCGACCTTAACAGCACCGATGTAGACGCTCTTTCAAAGACGCTTTCCGACCCTGCAGTCAGAACGCTGCTTAGTCTTCTCCCCCAGCTTTCTTCATCGGTATCAGAGGTTTCAAAGCTGTCAGCCGACATCAACGATGTAATGCCTATCTTCAAGGCAATGAGCAAGGATATGGAAGATCCGGAAATACAGCAGTCACTCGAGAACCTTCCTGCAACGCTTGAGAAACTCAAAGAAATACTTGCGGTTGTTGAAGAAAATCAGGATCTTATCGAGGCGATAGGCAATTTTACAAGTGCAGATAATTCAAAAAGAATAGACCAGATTCTGAAAACATCCGAAAAGTATATAAGCTTGGATAATCTTTCCGAGGCTCAGGCTCAGGCTCTTGCCGGAAGAACTAAGGAATGGCTCAGCTTCGGTATGAGTTATGATATTTTTACCGCAAAGACAGACGGTACGAGGTCCAGCGTGGTTTTTGCTTACAAGACCGAAGCGATTATTGAACCCAAAAAGAAATAGTTTATAAAAGTCAAAATAAACAGGCAGGAATAAAACAATTCCTGCCTGTTTTTCGTTTTATTCAAATATAAGCGTTTAAACAGGTAAATCAGTCGTATATCAGATAAGGTGCCCGTTGCTGTTTAAATGCTTCAATATCGGATTGCCATGATGCTTTGATTTCCTCCGCGCTTTTTCCGTTTTCAATCATAATGCGCAATTCGTCCGACCGCTGAGCTTGTCAATCCAGTACAGTCCGTTATCGTCCGCGTCCATCATATCCACGGCGCAGGTAACGGGCAAGCCGTTTTCGTCAACGGTTGCTACTATGGTTGAGTGTATTTCATTGACAAGGTATTCAAGATAGTTCATTTTTGTAAATCCTCGAGCACGGTATTAATATCGCCGTCAATGCAGATTGACTGCTTTTTGATTTCCGTCGGTGCGTTCGCCTCGCCTAAATTAATACAAATATAGGTGGCGTTTTCATTCTGCGCCGTCCATTTCCAGAACGGATATTTGATGATAACGGGCGTGTTGTAGCCTACGCCGAGTTCAAGGTAAACAACCTTCGTTCCTTCGTGCCTGCGGATGAAATCCTCGTACTGATTGTAGGCGACATACCAACCCTCATCCTGTACAAAGGTGTCATCTGAGCGCAGATTCATTGTCATCGGCTTGCCGCATACGGGACATTTCGGGATAAGCTCTGTCGGGATTTTCATATCCTTTTCGGCTTCGTACATTTTCTTTATGATTTCTTCATTATCATAGGTCTGCTGATGACACGGCTCGCTGCATTGAAACAGTCCGTAATCGCCCTGCGTATAAAATAGTCTTTTTTTATCAAATCCCGCCCGCTGGAAGCAATGGTCGACATTGGTGGTAAGAACGAAATAATCCTTGTCCTTTACAAGCTCAAAAAGCTTTTTATAAGTGTCTTTCGGGATGGGCATATAACGGTTTATGTAAATATATCTTGACCAGAATGCCCAAAGCTCCTCAGGGCTGTATTTTGCCATTATGAAACCGCCGTAGTACATATTATCAAAGCCGTACTTTTTCTTGAAATCGGAAAAGTATTTGTCAAAACGCTCGCCCGAATAGGTATAACCTGCGGCGGTGGAAAGCCCTGCACCTGCGCCGATAAAAACCGCATCTGCTTCGTCAATCAGTCTTTTTATATCCTTTATTTTATCCAAGTATGTTTTCATATATTATTCTGTCCTCATCCTTAAAAACATTGAATATAACCTTTATGTTGCTTTTTGTTTCAGATTTGAAGCGTCTTACGGTACTTACCGCAATTTCAGCAGCCTCTTTTTGCGGAAATCCGAAAACTCCTGTTGAAATACAGCAAAAGGCAATGCTTTTTACTTCGTGTTCTTCCGCAAGCTCAAGGCAGGAACGGTAACAGGATGCAAGCAGTTTTCTGTGTTCGTCCGTCAGTTTTCCGTTTACAATCGGTCCAACCGTATGAATAACATATTTGCACGGCAGATTGTATGCAGGTGTGATTTTTGCAGTTCCTTTCGGCTCTTCGTGTCCCTGCCTTTTCATAATTTCTGAGCATTTCATCCTCAGCCTTACGCCAGAAAAGGTGTGAATACAGTTATCTATACAAGCGTGGCACGGAACGAAGCAGCCAAGCATTTGCGAATTTGCTGCATTTACGATTGCATCACAGCGCAGGGTGGTAATATCGCCCCGCCAAAGATAAATATCAGGTTCCGACTCGGTTAAATCCTCAAATACTGTTATATGCTTTTCTTCAATGAGGCTTTTAAGAAATTCATCCTCAACCCTTAAATATTCTTCGTCAATCTCTTTTGGCATTCGCACATTTACAAGCGAACGGTAAATCCTGAACATTTCTTCATTTGACGAGGGTATTTCAAACGTGTTATTCTCTTTGTTTTCACCGAGGAGATGCTTTATTAAAAATAACAGTCTTTCTTTCTGTGTCATTTTATCACCGTTTTTTATTATAGCATAAGTGCACGCCGATAACAATCCGACGCACACTTTACTGGTTTGATTATTATTCTCTTACTACCGAAATTCTCTGCTGAATATGATTGCCCTTTTCAATCTCGTCAACCATTGCGATAGCATAATCAGCATAGCTGATAATGCTTTCGCCTGCAGCATTCAGTTTAAGCTCCTCGCCGGCAAGAATGTATTTACCGGTTCTTTCGCCGTCAGCCTGGAAATCGCCTGCGGGGCTGATATAAGTCCACTTCACATCGTTTCTTTCTCTTAATTCGCCGAGCGCTTTTGCCATTGCATTTGCAAGGGACTTGAAGATGTCGGGAAAGTCAGGACCGTCAGACACACAAACGGTATGCTCTGCGTTTACATAAAGGCTGCCTGCGCCGCCAACAATGAGAAGTCTTGTGTCTGTGCCGGAAAGAATATCGCAAAGATGAGCAAGCGTTGTGCTGTGGAGCGGGAGAACATCCTCTGTCCAAGCGCCGAAAGCGTCAACCACTGCGTCAAAGCCTGCAAGGTCGTCCTTTGTTAAATCAAAGATATCACGAACGATAACCTTATCTGCTCCGTCAATTTCCGCAACTTTTCTCACAAAGGCGGTTACTTCAAAGCCTCTGTCCTTTGCCTCACGTACGATTTTTCTGCCTGCCTTACCTGCGGCTGCTACTACTGCAATTTTCATTTTAATTACCTCCGTAAAATATAATTTGTTTCGAGATGGTTTTGTTCTCACCTCTTGACTAAATTGTATCGCAGGTGGTATACTTTGTAAAGTAAGCACAATAAAGTGTCGTAGTTACCAAAAAGTAACTATTGCGTATTTATGCGGCTTTTCGTCTGAAAATTTTTTGGAGGAAAATGAAATGGAAGCAAAAACAGACATCAATTCTTTACCTGCCTGCCCTGTTGAAACAACCTTAACGCTCATCGGCAGCAAGTGGAAGGTGCTGATTTTAAGGGATTTAATTGACGGCAAAAAGCGCTTCGGCGAGCTCAAACGCTCCGTCGGTTCAGTATCGCAAAAGGGATTAACCGCACAGCTTCGCGAAATGGAGGCGGACGGGTTAGTTATCCGTACTGTATATGCAGAGGTGCCGCCGAGAGTGGAATATGAATTGTCTGAGCTCGGAATGACCTTGAAGCCGATTCTTGACAGCCTGTGGAGTTGGGGAGAAGAGTATAAATCCAGATATGCAAAATGATATTCTGTTTTAATTCAAATGATAACCGCTTTCTTTTTTAGAAGGCGGTTTTTGTCTGTGTATTATTACCGTACTTAAACGGATTTTTGATGACAGAAGGTCTTATTTTTAATTTTTTGTTTGACAAGTTAGCAATTGCTAACTATAATATACGTATACGGTTAGCAAGTGCTAACCGAAAAACTATGTCAAAGGGGAAAGAAACAATGAGTTTTGTTGAAATCAAGGGTATTAAAAAACACTTCGGTCAGGGTGACAGTTATGTTGATGCGCTCAGTGACGTTAATATGGATATAGAAAAGGGGCAGATTGTTGTCCTTTTGGGCCCGTCGGGTTCGGGAAAATCAACGTTGCTTAATATAATCGGCGCTATTGAGGATGCCGACGGGGGATATGTAGCAATCGACGGTGAAAAAATTGAGGATATGAAGGAGAAAAGGCTTACTCTTTACAGACGTAAGCATCTCGGTTATGTTTTCCAGATGTATAACCTTATCCCGAATCTGACCGTCAGAGAGAATATCGAGGTCGGCGCATATCTCGGCAAGGATTCTTTAAATGTTGACGAACTGATGAAAACACTCGGAATTTATGAACAGAGAAACAAGATTCCGTCACAACTTTCGGGCGGTCAGCAGCAAAGGACTTCTATAGGCAGGGCGATAGTAAAAAATCCCGACATACTTCTCTGTGACGAGCCAACGGGAGCCCTTGATTACGGCACTTCAAAGGAAATACTCAAACTTATTGAGGACATTAATAAGCAATACGGCAGCACCGTTATTATGGTAACTCATAATGACGCTATAAAGAATATGGCTGACAAGGTATACAAACTCCGTGACGGTAAAATCATAAAGGAAATTACAAACGAAGAAAAGATTCCCGCCGCAGAGCTTGAATGGTAAACGGAGACAGGCAAAATGAAAAATCCACTTAATAAAAGATACCTTCGTGAACTGAAGGGTGATATAGGTAAATACATAGCTATTTTTTTGTTTCTTGTTTTCTTTATCGGCGTTATGTCGGGCTTTCTTGTCACGAATAACAGCGTTGCGAAGACCTTTAACGAGGGACTTGAAAAATACAGGGTTGAGGACGGACATATTACCTTCAACATTATTCCCGACGGGGAAATACTCGAAAAACTTTCAGATGAAAATGACCTGACATTTTATGAACTTTTTTATAAGGAAGAGGATGTCGGAAACGAAAACCATACTCTCAGAGTTTACAAGAACAGAGATGTGATAAATCTGCTTGTTTTCCATGAGGGCAGGGCGGCGAAGACTGCTGATGAAATCGCAATAGACAGAATGTACGCCGCAAACAACAACATAAAGGTCGGCGACAGAATCACAATCCGTGATAAAGAGTATAAGGTTACGGGTCTGTCATCCGTTCCCGATTACGCATGCCTTTACGAAAGCAATTCGGATATGATGTTCGACGCCATAACCTTCGGCGTGGCGTTTTTAAGTGACGAGGGTTATAAAAAAATGTCAGACGCGCACGAGAGCGTCAACTACGCCTGGGTTTATAACAAAAAATATGCCGATGACAACGAGGCAAAGAAGAGAAGCGATGACTTTATAGACTCGCTTGAAGATACAATAAAGGAATACGATGAAGCGCAGGTGCAGTCGCAGGTCAACGCTCTTTATGACAAGGCAAAGGAAATCGCCAAAACGCTTGAAACTCAGTTTGAAGACGCTTCGGATACAATTGAAAATAAGATTGCAAGAGCGGCTTCAAGAGCAGGTCAGAAGGCAATTGCTTCTCTTTCTGCGGAAGAGATTAAGAATGTAATAGTATCGAAATCGGGCAAAAGCGAAGAAGAGCTTTCTTCAAAGGCCCTTGAGCTTTTAGGCTTAACTGACGAGCAAAAGATGCAACTTCAGTCAATGGTTGTGTCGGGTATAATAAAGCCGGAAGAAACACTCGGTGCGGCGCTGAAACTCAGCGGAAAAACCGAGGATGACCTGATGGGACTGTTTATCAAGGCAAGCGGACTGTCGGAAAACACGGTAGCAAGCGCACTTATTCAGAAAGCCGTAGATAAGCAGGGGACGAGCTTTGACGCTCTTGTCGCCGCTCAACTCGGCACAACAACATCTGCCTACAGGGCTTTGACAGAGGCTTTTGAAAACGCCGAGGATATGCTTTCGGACGTTGACGCAGACAGTATGGAAGCACCCGTAATCAATTTTGACGAACTCAACAGTGAAAAGGATTACGAAAACGAAATGGACTTCGACCTTGACGAAATATATTCAATTCTCGACAAGATTGACGCTACGGGTATTTATAATACAGATGAAATTCGCAATTCGCTTTCACAACTTAAAACCCTTATGAACACCGAAATTGATGACAGTCTGCTTATTGATGTCAAAGACTATCTTCCGAGATATCTTAACAAGGCGATAAACTTTGTTATTGACGATGCTTCCGGTGACGAGGCGGGAGCGATGCTCATGCTCTACATCATAATAGCGGTTATTGCTTTTATGTACGCAGTCACAACCTCAAATACAATCACCAAGGAAGCAGGCGTTATAGGTACTCTTCGTGCTTCGGGTTATTCCAGAGGCGAACTTACCCGCCATTACCTTGTACTGCCGATGATAATAACTCTTATCGGTGCGCTGATAGGAAATGTTCTCGGCTATTTCCTGTTCCCGCTTGCGTTTAAGAGAGTGTATTTTTTGAATTATTCAATTGCGCCGTTTGAGGTTTGCTGGACACCGAAGGCATTTTTGCTCACTACGCTCATACCTCTTGCCATTATGTTCGTAATTGTATTGGCTGTCATCAGCAAGAAACTGAGAATAAGACCTCTTAATTTCCTGAGGGGTGAGGTTAAGAAACACGGCAAGAAAAAGGTTGTCCGTTTACCGTCGAAGTTTCCGTTCTTCGGCAGATTCAGAACGAGAATACTTTTCCAGAATCTTTCTTCATATTTAGTACTGTTTTTAGGCATTTTCGCGGCGGCGATTATGGCTGTATTCGGCTCTATGTTCGGCCCTCTGATTGATGACTACACCGTACTTGTTCAGGAAACGAAAATCGCAGAGTATCAGTATGTTCTGATGGATGAGGTTGAAACCGAAAACAAGGACGCAGAAAAATACTGCATTACAACGCTTAACACCACGGACGAAAAATATGTTCTTGACGATATAGGCGTTTACGGTATCAGTGAAAACAGCAGATACGTAACCAAGGAAATCCCCGACGGTACGGTTCTCGTCTCCAACGGCTATATGGAAAAATTCGGCCTCAGTAAGGGAGACAAAATCAAACTCAAAGAGCCTTACGGGACAAAGGAATACACCTTTACCGTCGGCGGAGAATACACATACGATGCGGCTCTTTCAATCTTTATGAACAGGTCTGATTACCTCAAAGCCTTTGATGAGGACAAGGACTATTTCACGGGATATTTCAGTCACGAAAAGCTTGACGATATTGACCAGGACGATATTGCCGCTGTAATAACCGAAGCCGACCTTGCGAAAATCGCAACTCAACTCGGTAATTCAATGGGCGCTATGATGTCGGCTTTTTCAGGACTCGGGGCGGTGCTGTTCTTACTGCTTATGTATATTCTTACCAAACAGGTTATCGAAAAGAATACAAGGTCAATAGCGCTGACCAAGATACTCGGTTTTACTAACGGAGAAATCGGAAAGTTGTATCTTCTTATCACGTCGCTTGTTGTACTCGCCTCACTTTTAGCGTCAATTCCTCTTATTGACGTTGCGCTTCGGTGGATGTTCCACTCATATATGTATACTGAAATGTCGGGCTACATTCCGTATATTATCGACAACAGCTGTTATGTAAGAATGGTTGTTATGGGTATTGTCTGCTACGCTCTGGTAGCAATAGGAATGATGATAAAACTCGGCAAAATTCCCAAGGGTGAAGCGCTCAAAAATCAGGAGTTATAAAGACAAAGATTGTGTTACGAATGCCGCCGAAGGTGTTACAGCACCTTATGGGACACTCGGACATAAAAGTAACCCTCGACACCTGCGCAGATGTATTTGACAACTTCCAATCCATAAGCGTTGAACAGTCAGACCGTTATCTGACAAAGGTCGGCTTGGCGGTGTAAATAATCACCCAAGTTCAACCGTTAACCAAACGAAAACCAAATAACCGCTGTAAACAGTAAGCGAGAGGGGGAAAGCATACCCCACTCTCGCACCATCAAAGAAACCTCTTTTGCCTACCGGGGCAGAAGAGGTTTTTCTTGCATTTTGGGCGAAAAACGGGCAAATTATGAACGTCGCCGGCGCAAGTTTTAATATCCAAATGAAACTTTGCTTTGCTCCAAAAACCGTTCGGCAATCGGTGTAAACGGTTGATACTTCTTCCAGACAAGATACAGCTTTGTTTCAAGGCACGGTGTAAGCGGCCGGAATACCAGCCCACTTTCTGATGATACATCGATCAGTTTATCAAAGGTCAGCAGGTATCCGAGCCCTGCCTTGGCGAAGATCGATCCGTTGTATGACAGCCGGAACGAGCCTTCCAGATGAAAAGCATCAAAATCGCGTCCAGCCCAATTCTTTATTTCCTGATGCCAAGCCTGCTCTGAACAG
>Ga0247608_10006249_pt1 | contig 12604 bp, 9 predicted proteins | sample 176DNAGHGlowgp2_FD_193490 | JGI IMG/M metagenome (GOLD analysis project Ga0247608, IMG submission 193490) | Sheep rumen microbial communities from Palmerston North, Manawatu-Wanganui, New Zealand - 1766 DNA GHGlow gp2 | ecosystem: Host-associated > Mammals > Digestive system > Stomach > Rumen ... | reverse complement strand
AAAAAACCGACGTCCTCATAAACAGCCAGTCCGTTCTGTGATACGCCCTTGTAGTCACTATAGAGACCGACCTTGCCGGCATACATTATGTACATGCACTTGCCTGCCGCGCCTTCCTTGAAGATGAGCATTCCGCTGTTATATGACTCGACGTTCTTCGACACCCTCAGGACTTCGTCAAACTCTCTGCGGAGCTTCTCCGTATCCGGTTCAGAGATCTTATTCTTATTCGCCTGATAGAGGTTAACGTGCTTCTTTATCTTCGAGAAGAAAGACTTATTGGATTCCTTCTTCGACTGGCGCAGCTGCTCGAGCAGGTTCACGGCATCGTCGTAGTCAGCTGCCATGGCCTGCACTCTCTTTGCCATGTGCTTCATGAGTTCAAGTATCATGCCGGGATCCTCAGCGAGAAAACTGTTCATCTCATCTCCCGGGATCTCAATGGCAGTAACCTTGCTCTCGGCAACCACAGTCGCGCTTCTCGGATACTCCTCGAGTATGGACATCTCACCAAAGAACTCACCGGGCTCAAGTATCGCGAGCCTGAAAGGTTCCTTCTTCTCATAATCTGCGTAAACACCGGCTTTCCCATCGATGAGCCTGAAGAAGCTCTTGCCGGTATCACCTTCCCTTATTATGATCTCTCCCTTGTTAAAAGTCCTCTCTGACAACCCCATGATCAGATCCCCCTCCTAATGACTAGAAAGATTATAACATAAATATAACTTAATATGCGCCCGCGCGAAAGTGAGTTGAGGAAAAGTATTTGAGGGGTGGGGGTTGTTATTGGATCTTTGTTGGGTTTTGTAATGGATTTTCTATTGTTTTTTATCGGCTTTTTCTATCGGCCCTGTCCCTGCTGTCACATTAGTATTCATGTCTTCAAATTGTCTTCAGTTAAGCTGCATTTGTAGATAATCTATGTCGACCCCATATGCTGTTTTTGGGCGTTTGGGGTCGATGCGGCTTGGTGCTGGGATGGAGCCGGCATGGTGCTGGCAAGAGGCCGTAAACCCAATTCTTCAAAAATCATGTTTTGGGTCTACAAAAATGCGCAAATATAAACCCAAAACAAAGAAAACGATCAATTCGGGTTTACATAAACGCAGCACCATGTAAACCCAAACAACAAGAAAACTGAATTTCGGGTTTATTTTTCACCAAAAATGTAAACCCAAATAGTCGATAATGGCCATCTTGGGTTTACACTAAACTGTGACACCCCGGGTGCATCACGCGTGCGCAATTTAGGTCGATTTTGAGCAAGATTGCCATGAGTTGTGACACCGGGGTGCATCACGCGTATGCAATTTAAGCCGATTCTGAGCAAGATTGTCACGAGTTGTGACACCCCGGGTGCATCATGTGTGTGCAATTTAAGCAACTAGAGAACCCCACAACAAAAGCCCCGCCGCACCTTCCGGCGCGGCGGGGATCCATAACCCAAAACTCAATCAACTATCAACTCAATCAACTCACAAAATATCAAAATGAATCTGATCAGCCATCTTCTCCAGCTCAGCCTTTGACATTTCGTCGGGCTTATCGTCCTCACCCATCCAGAGAAGGACATTTACATTTACAAAACTCTTGTCCAGATCAGCGATGATGATTGCCTGGTCCTTGGACAGCGCGAGCAGGACTGTTACGCCGCTGGCTGTCTTGTATTCCCACTGCTCGTACTCGTCCATGTCGCCGATGCCCAGGTAAACGTTATCAAAAACGCCCTTGACCGTACGTCTCAGCTGGAAGTCGTACTTGCCGTAATCGCCGTCGAACTGGAATGTTCCGTCCGTGAAGTAGTAGCCGTCATAAGTTGCGTTGTCCATGACTGTACCGTACATCTCGTTGAACTTTTCGGTGTCGGCATCACTGTCTGAAACAGATAACGGTTCGTGGAGCTTCAGATTGTACTTTGACGTGATCTCGTCGACCTTGTCTGCCATCTCCTGTGAGTAGACATTATATGCACCGTACTTCTCGTCCCACTTGGTTGCCTTATTCCCTACTTTATCCAAGATCTTCCAGTCGGTATCATAGTTGTCTTCGAACTCATGCCACTCTTTCGCGGCCTTGTATTCAGGCGAATCAGAGTATCCCTGCACGGAGATCGATTCGTTGTTCTCATAAACGGTGTATTCATCACCATTATCATTTGTGACCTTCGACTCAGATACGGGCAACTCCACTCCGTTTGAATCCTTGGGCTTGCCGAAAGTAACGTTCTCCAGTGAACCTGAGAACGCCGCATACGATGCGATGCCCAATGCCGCAACGACAGCTGCAGCGATACCGATCGTCAATGCCTTCTTCTTGCCTCTGTGTCTCGTATTTGTTTCTGTCATGTTCAATTTCATCTTTGTCAACTCCTTGATCTTATCAGAGGAGACGACATCGGTCTCTTCCAACCGGACGGAAGAATCCTCAATGTTTTCCATCAGGTCATGAATATGTAATTTCATTAAGGTCGCCCCCTTTCGATTTTTTGATACTGTTGAGATGTTGACGTAGTCTGTCACGTCCGCGCCGTAATTTGGTCTTGATCGTGGACGGGTTCATCTGCATTTGCTCTGCGATCACCGACACGCTCTGACAGTAGAAATAGAACCTCAGGAATATCTCTTTGTCCGGCTGCGGCAGCGAGTAGACTGCCTGCCTTACCGTCTGATCCTGCTCTTCCCTCTCTAACCTGTCGAAATCCGAATCGTCATCTATGATAAGAATGTCCTCGTCCAAAGGCAGCTCCTGCACCCGCTCCCGCAATTTCTGCATGGACAGGCTCCGGGCCACGCGGCTCAAATACCCCTTCAGATTCAAAGGATACAGTTTCTCCGCAGATCTCCACAAGGTTACGAACACATCCGACGTCACTTCTTCGACATCCTCGTGACTCATAGAACCCTTGAGAAAGTTATTCACCACGGTTCCCACATACGCACTGTACTTGTCAATAAACCACTCCAGTGCTTCCTGATCACCTGACTTAAGTAAAGCCAGCGCCTTTGCTTCGTTCACTCGTCTCACCTCATTCATCATTCTCGAACGGCCGTTCACCTATAATAGTGCAAAAGGGAACCAAACGGTTTCATTTTTTTCGCAATCTTACCACATAAATATCATGCGCGAAAAAAAATTTGAAAGATCTCAAAAAAGTGCTTGACAAAGATCAAGACGATGGTAGTATTGATAGGTTTAGCAATAAACCATATCCAATCTACACTACTTTCTTTTGGAGGAAACGGATATGAAAAAGGTTATGAAGTCCAAGCAGGGTGTTTCACTTATCGAGACGGTTTGCGTTCTTGCCATTATTGTTGTTCTTGCATCATCTTTTGTCTTTGGTGCTTTTAAGATCTTCCAGCACATCAAGGAAGTCCTTGTCGGAGACGATTCCACCCCCGGTATCACCTGCGTTAAGAACTGATAGATTTCGCGTTCGCATGGGCGTAACAGATCATCTTTGGTCTGTAGGAAAGGACTTTGTCCCAGTCTTCCTTTAGAGCCTCATTGTTTTGATATCCCACCAGGTATTCGTAAGGTTCAAGGTCGCCCACCATACATACTCCCTCTTTCTGAACGACAGATATACTGTCAGGACTGTGGGATGGCGTGAGGATAACTTCCCCGTCTATCCCCAGTTCATTCAGAAAAGACTTACTCTCCGAAGCTGATATAACAACTGCCTTAGTCTCGTCTACCGGCTTGTAATGAAGTCTTGGATCCCTGAAGAAGATCTCATCCGCATAATGGACATATCCCGCCTGAGTATCAACTAACAGCAACCCCACTCCCAATTCCATGAGCTCGCTTACGAGCCCCATATGATCCGGGTGATAATGAGTCGCCAGGACATATTTGATGTCGCGCACGGTTATGCCGTGCTCTTTTATTGCCTTGAAGAACATGTAAAGAGTTCCGGCAGAGTCAGTGTCGACAAGTATCCCTCCGTTATCCCCATGGAGAAAGAAAGTATTTGTATTTCCATATCTAAGCGTTGTATATCTCATAACTTCGTGATTATACCACTCACCGCAAATATCAAGTCGGTTGAACGCCATAAAAACAAAAAAGGTAATATCAGTCTCCCCGTCAGATAAGCTATAATTAAGGGAGTATTGCAAACAAGAAGGGGGAGCATGATATGGCTTTCAAAGACGGATTTATCTGGGGTGCGGCTGCAGCTTCTTATCAGATCGAAGGTGCATGGAATGAGGACGGCAAGGGCCCGAGCATTTGGGACGTTGCTGCCAAGTATGGTCACATCAAGCATAACGAGACAGGTGAGGTCGCAGTAGATCATTATCACCGCATGAAGGAAGATGTGGCTCTCATGAAGGAGATCGGCCTTCAGGCATACCGTTTCTCCATCAGCTGGCCTAGAGTACTCCCCGAGGGCACAGGCAAGGTTAATGAGAAGGGTCTGAAGTTCTACTCAGATCTCGTCGATGAGCTGATCGCCAGCGGCATCGAACCGCTCGTAACCCTTTTCCACTGGGATTACCCTTATGCTCTTGACTGCAGGGGCGGATGGAAGAACAAGGATTCATCCGACTGGTTCCTCGAATATACAAAGGTAGTAGTTGATGCGCTGTCAGACAGGGTTAAGTACTGGATGACATTTAACGAGCCGCAGTGCACACTTGGTGTCGGACTGCAGCTTGGTGCTTTCGCGCCGTTCCAGAAGAATTCACCGCCGGAACTGCTCCGGATGGGTGCGAACATGCTCCTGTCACACGGCAAGGCGGTCAAGTATATCAGAGAGAACGCAAAGCAGAAGGCGTTCATCTCAATGGCACCTTATTCATCAACATTCAGGCCGGAGAACGATTCCGAAGAGGCGGTCAACAAGGCTTATGAGGATACTTTCGCATGTAAGCTGGAGAACTTCGCACTCTCCATGTCCTACTGGTCAGATCCGGTCTATCTCGGCAAGTATCCCGATAACCTCGTTAAGGAAGCAGGCGATCTCCTCCCCAGGTTCACTGATGAAGAGTGGAAGCTGATCTCTGCACCCCTGGATTTCTACGGAACGAACATCTACTATCACGCCGGCTATCCCGACAACGGAAGCGGCTATGACAGCAACTGGTCACAGGGGTGCCCTCACACCGCCATCAACTGGCCCGTTACCCCTACGACAATGTACTGGTCAGCCAAGTTCCTCTACAGGAGATATGGCCTGCCCGTCATGATCACGGAGAACGGCTTGAGCGAGCACGACTGGGTCTGCTTAGACGGCAAGGTCCACGATTCCTACAGGATCGACTTCACCCACCGTTATCTCAAGGAACTCAGCAAGGCTGCCGATGAGGTCCCCGTGATCGGATACATGCACTGGTCCGTCATGGATAATTACGAGTGGGCTCAGGGCTATGATGAGAGGTTCGGTCTGATCTATGTCGACTACAGGACACAGAAGAGGACCATCAAGGATTCCGGTTACTGGTACAAGAGCGTTATCGAGAACAACGGCAAGGATCTGTAAGAGGTGTCACATATGTTATCTTCCAAGTTAAGATCATTTACTGCTATATCATTAATGGCCGTTTTGCTGGGTACTTCAGCTGCAGGTGTTTATGCAGCTGAGGACAGTTCTTTCGAGAGCGCCGGTGAAGCGACTGCAAATATCGTGTCCGGCTGGAACCTCGGCAACACCCTGGATTCCTACGGGACATGGATCAACAAGAACGGCGGCACAAAGGCATACGAGACAGCCTGGGGCAATGTCGAGACGACACAGGAGATCATCGATTCCGTCAGGGATCAGGGCTTCAACGCCATCAGGATCCCGGTCACCTGGTCACAGCACATCGACAGCAAGGGCAATGTCGATTCCGCATGGATGAGGAGAGTCAAGGAAGTAGTCAACTACTGCTACAACGACGGTCTGTACGTCATCCTCAATGTCCACCACGACACAGGTGAAGGCGGCGGAGACAAGGTCTCCTGGATCTTTGCCGACGGCACAACATATTCCAATACCAAGTCGAAATTCAAGGGCCTGTGGACCAACATCGCCAACGAGTTCAAGGACTACGGCGACAAGCTCCTCTTCGAAGGCTATAACGAGATGCTCGATAAGAACAACTCCTGGAACGAACCCTCGAACACATCATCATACAAGGCGGTCAACAACTACGCGCAGCTCTTCGTCGATACGGTCAGGGCGACAGGCGGTAACAACATAAGCCGCAACCTCATAGTCAATAACTATGTCTGCTCGATCTATAAGAGCACGCTCGATAACTTCAAGGTGCCCAAGGACAGTGTATCCGGCCACCTGATCTGCGAAGTCCACTGCTACGATCCCTGGGCATTTACAGGCACATCTTCGGTCGTCACCTGGACAAGCACCCACGACACTTTCAAGAGCAGTGACAAGAGTGACATTGACACGATCATGAAGAGGCTCAAGTCTTTCTCAGACAGCAACAAGATCCCCGTCATAATCGGTGAGTATGGAGCCATGTACAAGAGCAACACCTCTGCCATCGCAGAATATGCCTCCTACTTCGTAGACGCAGCCGGCAAACGCGGCATCAAGTGCTTCTACTGGGACAACGGCAAGTACAACACCAAAGGTGAATACTGCATCTTCGACCGCAAGAACAACAAGTGGAAGACGAGCATAACGAAAGCCATCAAGAAAGCGGCAGTCCCCTACTCCACCCAGGGTTCATCTGCCCCCACTCCCCCGGATAAGCCCATGTACGTCAGCGGCTGGAACAAGGATTCCAAGGGCTGGTTCTACATCTCCTCCGGCAAGAAAGTCGTCTCCAAGTTCAAGACGATCAAGAAAAAGAAATACTACTTCAACTCCAAGGGCTACATGGTCACCGGAGTCAAGAAGATCGGCGGCAAGAAATACTGGTTCAACAAGAAGGGTGCCCTCACCACCGGCTGGAAAAAGAGCGGCGGCAAATGGTACTACTTCACATCCAAAGGCGCCAAGACCGGCTGGAAGAAGATCAAGGGCAAGTGGTACTACTTCATTCCTTCCAAATACAGCGCTATGGCGACCGGCAAGATCAAGATCGGCGGAAAGACCTACAAGTTCAGCTCAAGCGGAGTTTGGAAGAAGTAAGAGTTTGTTTGAGTCAGTTTGAGTTTGATTGCCAGGGGTGTCACGAGGGACACCTCTGGTTTTTTATTATGGATATTAGCAGGAGTGATATCCCCGGCATGAGGACGGAATAGATATGTAAGGCGAGGATTGTAGAAGACTGTTGTTTGATTTGCCAGGTTGCTGAGGTTACTGAGGTGACTCGAGTCGACTTATGATAATGAGGTGTCAGCAGGGACACTAATGGTAACAGCTGGCAACAGCGAGATGCTGCGTGCTCCCATCAAAATTGACATTTACTCCAATCTGAGATTGGAGCATAACGCAAAATTGCTATGAGTAATCCACTATCACATCTTCTTCGCATGAGCTATCCCACCCACTCCAGTCGCTCCCCGCCAGCGCGAAGAATACAATTTCTGAGGATCTTTGGAGCCGAGCGCAAAAGAGGCAATAGGAATGACCTATTGCCTCTTATTAAGCGAGCGACTGTCCTCAGAATTTGTATTCGGAGCGCTTAATTATACTTCTCGTAATACTCTTTATACTTCCTCTCGCTGACCCTGTCCTTACGCTGCTTAAAGTCGTGCATGTAAGTGTCGGGATCCGTTGCTCTTACCGACTTAAAACGGTAGGCAATGGCTGCGATGTTGAGGCTGTGTTCTGCGATCCTGGTGCAGCTGTAGAGGATATCGTTAAAAACAAATCCCTGCTCTGTCGTGCAGACGCCTGTAGCAAGCCTTTCGACATGGTTTGATTTGAAGCGGTCGCACATCTCACTGATAACGATCCTCAGTGGTCCGATGTCATCTGCATTGACGGCATCATCCGAGAGGTAGCAGTCCAGAGCCATCGTATAAATGTCGCGGACAGCTGGGATGATCCTTTGGAGCTCCGCATTAGCTTCATCCGAGAATTCAAGGTGCTTGGTCGCGATCTCCTCTGCCGAGTCTGACAGATAGTTCGCGTGGTCGGCGACTCGTTCGACCTCACCTATCGCCTGAAGGATCCTCGAAGACCTGTTCTTGTCCTCGACGGTCAGGTGCTGAGTCGTTGTGAGCTTCATGAGGTATGAACCCAACGTATCCTCATATCCGTCAACACGCTCTTCGTTCTTCTTTATGAAAGCGAAGTCATCAGCATTATAACCATTGAGCAGCATGTCCATTGACTTATCAAGACCAGACTTAGCTTTCGAGATCATCTTGACCATCATGTTGCGGCACTCACCGACTGCGATCGGGGGTGTGAGCATGAGACGCTCATCGAGCTTGAACTCCTGCTCCTCATCAGTCTCCTTAACGATGAGATGCGCTATCTTGACAAGGAGCTTGCTGAACGGGAACAGGATTATCGTCGTAGCGATGTTGAAAGCCGAATGGATGGCAGCGACGCCGACGATGCCGACCTTGCTGTCAAGGAAACTAAAGTCGAATATCGAATCAATGGCATAGAACACGGCAAGCCACAGAACCGTACCGATGAACTTGATCGCAACGTGGATGACCGTAACTCGCTTCGCGTCCCTGTTGACACCGATCGACGACAGGATAGCCGTCATACAGGTACCGATGTTGGCACCCATGACCAGTGGGATAGCAGTACCGTAAGTAAGCTGGCCTGTCATTGAGATACTCTGCAGGATACCGATGGAAGCCGCTGAGCTCTGGATGACGCCGGTTACGACTGCACCTGCGAGAACGCCGAGGAACGGATTCTTGAATGCTGTGAGGATCGACGTGAAGCTCTCCATCTCCTTCAGAGGCTCCATGGATGAGGACATCATGGTCATGCCCGTCATGAGGATCGCAAATCCCAGGAGCATCGTGCCCATATCCTTGTGGGACTGCTTCTTGCTCATCATGAGCATGATAACGCCGATCAGCGCGAAAATAAGCGAGAAGCACGAAGGCTGCAGCAACTGCAATACAAAACTGTCTCCGCTGTCGATACCTGCCAGTGACAGTATCCACGCGGTGAGCGTAGTACCTATATCCGAACCGAAGATAACGCCTACTGTCTGCGGGAGCTCCATGATGCCGGAGTTAACAAATCCGACGAGCATGACCGTCATGGCAGACGAGGACTGTATGGCAATGGTGATCAGTGCACCGACAGTAAGTCCCTTGAACTGATTGTCTGTAGCTTTATTGAGTAATTTCTCAAGGCGTCCGCCTGCAGTCTTCTTCAGAGACTCAGACAGAACGTGCATGCCATAGAGGAAGAAAGCAAGTCCTCCAAAAAGAGTTACGAACGAGAATACATCCATTTATCATTCACCTCAAGACTTCATAACACGAATTGCAACAGCCATATTCTATAACGAAAAAAGAAATATGTAAAACATAAAATTCTACACATTCCTTTTACATTTACCGCTATCTATAAGTTGCATCCGGGCCGCGTACGTCGCTAAAACCGGGCAGAAAGTATTATATAGATATATATCTATCTTACTTATCCAGCAATCCTGAGGCTTCCTCGAGTAATTCGATGATCGGCAGATGTTGCGGGCAAACACTCTCACACTGTCCGCATTTGATGCAGTCGCCTGCTCTTCCGCCTCTCTCACAAAGGCCCTGATAGAAGTTCCTGGGTCTGAACTCATCGTTATAGAGCCTCATTGTGTTAACTGTCCTGAAGACATCAGGGATAAGGATCTGCATAGGGCATCCTTCCGTGCAGTATCTGCAGGAAGTACACTGGATCGTCGGCGTATCGAGCATCTTCTTCGTTACTTCCGCAACGAGCGCCTTCTCATCATCGCTGAGCGGTTCAAAGCCTGTAAATGTCTTGATATTGTCCTCCATCTGTTCCCGTGACGACATTCCCGAGAGGATCGTCATGACTCCGGGAAGCGAACCTACAAAGCGCAGCGCCCACGATGCGATCGAAGCATCAGGTCTTGCTGCCTTATACATATCCTCAAGTTCCGGCTTGAGCTTAGCTAAGGTACCGCCCTTAACAGGCTCCATGATGATCATCGGTATGTTCCTCTTCAAGAGGATCTGATATAGTGCACCTGACCTTACGACAGGGTTCTCCCAGTCAGCATAGTTGAGCTGGATCTGAACGAACTCGACCTCAGGGTGGAGATCCAATACCTTCTCCAGAAGTTCGGGACTGCCGTGGAAAGAGAATCCGAAGTGCCTGATCTTCCCTTCTGCCTTTTTCTTCAAGCCCCAGCTAAAGCAATCATACTTCTCGTACACATCATAGTTGGAACCGTCCTCCAGCGAATGCAGGAGATAGAAGTCGAAGTAATCCACGCCTGCCCTGGTGCACTGCTCTTCGAAGATCCTGTCAACATCTTCCTCCTTCTTGATGCACCAGGCCGGAAGCTTAGTCGCCAGATAGAATGAATCTCTCGGATATCTCTTCACGACAGCTTCTCTGGCGACTTCTTCCGACTTTCCCCCATGATAAACGTAAGCAGTATCAAAGTAATTAAGCCCTGCCTCCATGTACATATCGACCATACGGCAAACATGTTCGACATCTACGGTTCCGTCCGTCTCCGGAAGCCTCATTAATCCAAACCCAAGCTTAGGCATAACAGAAAGATCGATCATAGGGAAAACCTCCTAATGGGCATATACATAGATTATAACAGTGTTAAAATATGAAAAATACCCAAACACTTCGCAGAAAAATGCGTCATAACGGAAGTTTTTTACATGCGACTGACCAGTGCCAAAGGAATCATTCTCCTGCTCCTCACCGCCCTCATCTGGGGTGTCTCTTTCGTGGCGCAGAGCGTCGGGGCTGAGGTCATAGGGCCTTTTACATACAACGGCATAAGGACTCTGATGGGCGGAGTTGTACTTGCCTTCTTCATCCTGGTAAGGACCCTCATAAGGAAGAAAAGATTAAGAGATGTAATAGACCAAGATCACATTAGAAAGGGGCTGGTGCTCGGTCTCATCTTTACCGTGGCGAGCAACTTCCAGCAGTTTGCTTTCGAGCATTCGACGGCGGGCAAGATCGCATTCATCACCGCGCTTTATATCTTCTTCGTCCCGATCATCGGCACGTTCATGAGGAAGAAGGTCCATCCGCTGACGTGGCTGTGCGTTGCCGCATCCATCGCGGGACTGTACCTGCTCTCCGTTAAGGACGGCGATCTTACAAGCATCAACACCGGCGATGTGTTAGCCCTCATCTGCGCGCTCTGCTTTGCCGTCCACATCATATTCATCGACAGGTATTCAGAAGGATCTGACGGCATCAGCCTGTCGGCGATCCAGTTCCTTGTCGCGGGGAGCATCACATGTGTACTGATGTTTATCTTTGAGAAGCCTGCTGTATCCGGCATCTGCGATGCGGCCGTTCCACTCCTCTACTCCGGTCTGATGAGCTGCGGCGTGGCTTACACATTCCAGATCATGGGACAGAAATACACAAACCCCGTGGTGGCATCGCTCATTATGAGCCTGGAGTCTGTTTTCGCTGTGCTCGCAGCAGCCCTGTTACTGCAAGAGATCCCCTCGCTAAGGGAGGGGATCGGATGTGTCATCATGTTTGCTGCGATAATCGCATCACAGGTTATCGAATTTATAACAAAGAAGCCTTCGCATTCTCAAGAGCCTCAATGACCTTATCGCACCACTGATCGAACTCGGGATCAGCCACCTGGAGTTCAGGATGGGACAGGACATAGTCGAGAGCTATCTTCACGCCTTCATCGAAGCTGACTACGGGATTGAACTCGGGGACTGTCCTCTTGAGCTTGCTGTTGTCAAATACAACGGATACTGACTTGTCTCCCGTAAGACTCCCCTCGAAATCATAATCAGGACCTACAGCAGTCAGGAACTCGGAAGATACATGATATGCCTTCAGTTCTACGCCCAGCTTGTCAGCTATCGTCTGATATATCTGGTTCCATGACAGCGACTCGCTGCTTGTGATGTGGAAAGCCTCGCCGATCGCATGACGGTTGCCCATGAGTCCGACGTATCCTACGGCAAAATCAGTATTGAAAGTGCATGTCCATAGTGATGTTCCGTCGCCCTGGATAATGACCGGCTTTCCGTCGATCATCCTCTTCACTACCTGCCAGAAACCGTTCCTGCCGTGTACGCCAAGAGGAACGTTCTTCTCATTATATGTATGGCTCGGCCTTACGATCGTGACAGGGAATCCGTTCTCCCTGTACATCTTCATGAGGAACTCCTCGCATCTGATCTTGTCCCTGGAATACTGCCAGTGCGGATTAGCAAGGGTCGTGCCCTCAGTTATCACATGACTCGCAGCAGGCTTGTTATAAGCTGACGCGGAACTGATGTAGATATACTGCTTCGTCTTGCCGCAAAAGAGCCTGTAATCACGCTCTACCTGCTCCACATGGAATCCGATGAACTCACCTACCACATCGAAAGTCATCCCCTTCAGAGCCTCAGCTGCCGCCGCTTCATCATTGATGTCGACTATGATAGTCTTTACGCCTTCAGGGAGTTCGTCATTATGATTCCCGCGGTTAACGACATAGACCTCATGTCCGCGCGTGACGAGCAGACGAACGATAGCGCTGCTGATAGT
>Ga0247608_10006247_pt1 | contig 12608 bp, 9 predicted proteins | sample 176DNAGHGlowgp2_FD_193490 | JGI IMG/M metagenome (GOLD analysis project Ga0247608, IMG submission 193490) | Sheep rumen microbial communities from Palmerston North, Manawatu-Wanganui, New Zealand - 1766 DNA GHGlow gp2 | ecosystem: Host-associated > Mammals > Digestive system > Stomach > Rumen ... | reverse complement strand
CACCACCAGCACCTAACAGCTTGCCGCCTAAGGCTCCTGCCTTGATACCTTTATCATACAACTCATCGATAGAGCCGTTACTTACTTTAGAACCAGTACCTCTTTTCAATTTCCAGGTATAGTCAAGCAATTTGCCAAATTCATTTAGGCTTGCTTTCTTGTCTGTCAAAATGGCTTGCGCCTCATTGACCAAAGCCAGCATATCAAGCAATTGTTTGGTCTTCTCTACAGGCTTAGCAAAAGTATCTGCCTGTATCTCAGAAGAGAAGCGCTGTACTCCGGTATAGAATAACATCAGGTTATCATCAAGTTCCTTCTTTCTGTCAGGATGAATAATGATAGGAGTCACCTTAAACTGATTATCGGCAAAGTCAATACGGTTAAGACCGCCAAATGCCGCAGCCACCTGATCTTGCCACCCGCCATGCTCCTGCAAGATATCACGTTCAACGTGTATTGCTTCTTCTGCTAGCTGGTGCTTACTCATCATCTTACCCTTCAAAGCACAAAAGGCATTGAGCATACCGACAGCAAAAGTACTGCTGGTCCCCAAGCCAGTACGAGCCGGCAAATCGCCCTCGTAGGTCAGTCTAATTTCATGAATATCATGCATACGCATACATTCACGGATAAGAGGGTGAACTATTTCATTAATGCTATTTACTCTCTCAAACTTGCTATATACTAATTCGGACAGATAAGGCATAAACGGTGGGAGATGACGAACATTCACATAGCAATATTTATCAAATGTCGTAGAAATGACTGCACCTCCATATTCGTTGAAAAACTTTGGTATGTCTGTTCCGCCTCCAAAAAACGACATTCGGAAGGGGGTTTTAGTAATTATCATAATTCACTATTTCTCTTATTTCAATTCATCAATTGCTTTTCTTAAAGCTTCTATAAAACCACGACCATAAGTCAAATCTGGCTCCATCATATTGCCTTCCCCCCACTCGTTCCAGGATTTAAGAAAGAGAATCGGATGCTTTTTATCTCTTACTACTTTTAAAGCTTCTTTTGCATGCATGTAGAAATACTTAGGCGTAGCATTAATTAACAGAGAGCCATTCCAACCAGAACGTGGAGTGTGATCCCACTGAGGTAGGAGCGCAGGGATAACATCTTCTCGCTTATCAACATCCTGACGAATAAGGTATTTATAACACTTGGAGTAATCATCCATAAAAGGTGGACGATGAATTAAAATAGATATAAGCTTTTTCCAATGTAGTTGAACCTGACGGATTATCCGATCTTTTATTTTATTGCCCTCGTGCAAATGATTACCAAGACGCTGATATGACATTGCATCATATCCTGCCTCTTTTGCCATTTCCTCTGAATAATGAACATTTGCCATATTTGCAACAAGGAAAAGATCTGGAAAACCAGAATCCTTGCTCCACCTGCGAAAATTATCAAGATACTCCTGAGGTAAATCCTGAGGAGCAAATATATACAGCAAAGGTTTACCATCAATCTTCACATAACGATCATCTTTAAATGCCTTCAAAAGAAAATCAAAATGCATCTTCTCGTCCTCTATACCAGGATAGGTCTGCTCTATCAGTAGTTGCTGTGTGGTGGTTCCATCTGCATTCCAGTTTTTTGCATACCAACTATGATTTGCCCATCCAAGACAGAAAGGGAAGTCTGGCTTACCAGATTCCAGGACCTCATTGAAAACTTCTGGAATAAGCCGTTTCCCATTGCCAAACCAATAATGCCAATAACAAAATGCAGTTACACCTGCATCCTTAGCCATCTGAGCTTGTTGCTCACGAATTACAGGTAATCGAAGGTCATAATATCCTAGTTCTGATGGTACACGAGGCTGATTATGACCTTTAAAGAGGGGTTTAGCTTTGCCAACATTTGTCCACTCAGTAAATCCCTTACCCCACCATTCATCGTTTTCCTTAAACGGATGATATTGAGGGAGGTAAAATGCAATTATTCTAGGTCTCATATTTTTTTTCTTTAGTTACTAAATATAATACAAAAAAAGAAAGGAAACAAATTACGAGTTCTCTAAACTTGTTATAAGTCATATAATTAAATATAGAAAACCCCATAATAATAATAACAAGGTATATGTATACAGAATATATCAATAAAGGATTTAAAATGCCATGCTTCTTTTGAATCATTTTTAAAAACAAAAATGAAATAATTGAAATAAAAACTATTGTAAAGTACTTCAAATCAGCAAAGAAACTGCCAATGAATGTGTAAAAACGAACAGGATCATACCCTACTCTTTGGTAATTCCAATACTCTCTTCTTTCAAGGTAATTAGTAAATGTATCAAGACCTAATAAATTCTTGATGTATGAGAAACAATAATCTCCTTGGGCAGATACTTTACAGTCCCACATATCTTGAAAAAAATTCACTTGTCCCTCACCTAAATACAAACTCAGTGACAACCATGTCGTAGTGAAATCATTAGATTCGCTGTCACCAGTTCTAATTAAGGTAAGAATAACAATGGCAGAAAATATACCTATTACACCAGTAAACGCGGCAATCAAGAATGATTTAGATATCCTTAATATTATAATTTTACGAAATAAAAGCAAAAAAATAGTACTTGTAAACAAAAACTCAACAATTCCGCCGCGTCCAGATTGACAAAGAATAAAACATAAAGAATTTGCAAAAAAACAGAATAATAATACCAGTGTGGTTTTCGGTATATTTGGTTTCTTTGTTGAAACTATAAAAAACAATAATAGTACAGCATAAGTAAATTTAAAAATTATATTATGTAAAAATAGTCCTAGGGGCGACATCCATGATATTAATTGTTTTTTATTATATACATCCATTTTATTTTGATACATTTCCATAACAGTATCGTGTTGGGATGAATAGTTTTTTACAACATAAGAAAGATTTTCAAAAAAAGGTATAATCGCTAAGATACCTATAATAGTAAAAATGACAAGCGAATAACTAACGAATTTTTCAGAAACTTTAACTTCTGCTATATTTACACCCAATACCGGAAATAAGTAAATCAAATAGCACAAATCCCAATAGACAACTGGTAAATAATTAAAACTAACTTGACCAAGTAAATAAAAATATGCATACGCATACGAGATGCAACTACAGATAGTCCATTCTATTATTACAAATTTTACCACGCCTGATTTATGTGTTTTGAAAACCCAAATTAGGAGGATAAAGAAAAAACAAATTTGAAAGATTAAATAAGACATGTTATTTATGTTTGCCTACCAAGAATGGTATATACTTATTAACAAAAAGTCCAATTGAGATAATAATAAAACCTTGTATTACACAAATACAATAAATTGAAAATATTCCTGTATATTGAAATAAAGGAATATGAGAGAAAAGACTTTCAGATAGAAGCCTTACCTTAGTATTAATTGCAAATAGAATTAATGAATTTTGTCCAAGAATGAAAAAGAAATAATTAACCCAATTATGGGATTCGCTAAACGATTTTGAAAAATAACATACACAAAAAATTCCCAGTAAAGAAAGGATAATGAAAACAACAGGAGATTCAAAAGAATCTTGATACACATGGAATTCTACTTTGAAATAAGATTGAATAATATATGAAAATAAACAGAACAAACTTAGCATAAAAAATGCTATATATTTATTAGTCGGTATTTCTTTGTTCACTACTTTACAAAAATACCCAAGTGTGTAAACCCCATAAGAATAAATAGCCGTTTTCCAATACCATAACGATGGCGCGTTTGCTGGATGAGCATTTACTACGAAAATATAAGAAATAGATATTGTAGACACTAAAAATATTGAAAAACGATTCCAACAATTAACCCTATCCAATATCCATTTAACTGCAATGAAGTATATTCGTACGCAGACAAGACATGAAACAAACCATAATGATTTTCCTGAAACTATTCTTGTGATTGTTGTATGAATAAAAGTCCAATCTAGACTTAATATAGATATAAGATTACCTTTATAAATAAAAAGTTGCAACAAGCTTAAGCAAATGTAAGGGATAATGAGACTTTTAAAAAGACTAAGTATTGATTCCTTAATATTTCTATTCTTATGCAAATATCCAGAAATAAAGAAAAAAAGCATTAAAAAAAAAGCGTTGTATAAATATGATATTTCAGAACGATTTGTCTGATGAGCTAAAAGGACACAAAAAGAACAAATACCTCTACAGTAATCAATCCATGGTTCACGTTTCATATATTTTATAATTTAGTAAATATTGAACCAGAGTTATATGCCTTTTCTACATATCCTGGCATGTTTTTGTAAAGTAATTTATACAAGTATCTTTCGTTTTCAATTAAGAATTTTAAGGAATGAACAAGAATGCTAGAATCCTCGCATTTTGTACAATCAATTACAGTCTCTTTTGGTAGATTAAGATCATTTGCAATTCCTTTTGATTTAATAGAGTATCCAAGAGCTAATGTTGGAACACATGTAGAATACGCGGAAATGACAGCATGAGTTCTGGCTCCAATAAAGAATCTACATTTTGAAATAATGTACCGTAATTGCATATAATTGAATTTATCGGAATCTAATATAGAAACTCTATTTTGGTAAAAAAAATAGTCCTTCAACTTTTTTGCTGTAATCCTATCATCTTGGTTATTCCATAACACATGAGGTATTAACAGGACAGTCAATTCTGTTTCATCTAATATATAGTGTACTAAATTAATAACAGCCTGACCTAAATTACTTTTAAATTCATTGTTTTTTAAAGTAAAAGGACTAATATTAATGCCTATCACATCATTATTAGAGAAAATACTAGGAAGTTCGCATTCTTCAGCTTTTAATACAAAAGCAGGATCAGGGTAACAGACTACATTCTCTAAACCAATAGATTTGAAGTATTCAAAAGATAAGCTTTCCCTTGCATTAATTATACTAAAATTCTTGAGAGTCTGAATTTTCTCAGGAGTTTCATTCTCCTTTCCCATTGAGCATCCCCATAAAATAGTTTTTATTCCTCTGTCATGTAGAATGTCGTTTGTTGTTATTACCATATTATTACCATAGCACATCATATCCCCACCAGTAGAAATCATTATATCCTCTCTAGTTATTTGATCTAAAAACCATTTATATTGATATTTAAAATTCAAATCATATCTATTCACTTTGTTGATTTTTAGCTTTTCAAATTGCTTAGTAATTTTATTTAGCAATGAAACCTTGTGCATTGGTAATAGAGTCAGTTTTTCAGTAACTCCTAAACGTGTATCTAAATCAACATCAGAGCAATAACCTATCAGTTTATCTTTAGAAACATTTAGTATTTCTGCTGTCCCCTCAGCTATTCCTTGGCAGCCTCTATTACCTGCATCTAAATGTAGTGGGAAGTAGTATTTCATGTCAATGATACTTATTTGTAATTTCAATATTTTTACGCTCAGAAACAGCAACATTAAATGAACTTGGATAATTACCAATACCGATAATCACAATTGGCACTTCGCATTCTGGTATGTCAAATTTTGAAAGCTCTTTTAGTTTAACAAAACTAAAACCACATGAAAGTGGTATTGTGCCCATTCCTAATGAGTGCAATGCATTAATTAAATTCATAGCATAAAGACCACCGTCTATATAAGCCTGATGCACTTCGTGGCTTAAAAATGCCTTTAGATTGGCAGTTACAAGAATTGCACATCTTATTTCTTCTTCAAAACCTCTACACCCACCTTGCCATTTGATCAATTCTATACTTTTGGGAGTACGATATATATGCGTAAGCCATCCTTGTCTGTTACATGCAGATGGTGTTCGTTGTGCTAATAACAAAGCTTTATTAATAAGATCTTCTTTTACTGGTTCTGCACTGAAAAAACGTATCGAATGCCTGCTAAATAAAAGAGATTCAAAATCCTTATTACAGTTTTCTATAATATGTTCTTTAGTTTCCTTCAATATTCCAGCTTTGCAAGTAAGATCCATATTTCCTGCGATGGATAACAATTCTTTATAAGATCCATCAATTTCCGGAATTTCTACTCCAGAATTGTGAGTGTATTCAATATAATTATTTACTACAGATAGAGGATATTTAAGAAACTCAGAATCTTGATCAAGGTATAATGTGCAGTATCTTTTCAAACGTTCAATTAAGCAACTCACTTTTTGTTGACCAAATCCTTTGCGTGGATTTCGCATGGACATCCCTTTTTCAATAGTGTGAGTCTCTCTTGACAAAGTATACTGCATCTTAATAATATCTTCGTCAGTTTTATTCGACGCATTGTATTTTACTGTTAATCTCCAGAAATGATATGCTTCAGCAAAGAAACCTATCTGTAGGCTTAGCTGCTTCTTGATTTTACGTAAATATGCTAACATAATTATTAATTAATTAGTACTAACTAAAAATGTTTTGAGATATTTCAATTCTTTCCAACCAGTTATTAATGCTTTGCATTCAAGTTTAAAAATATGTCTATAAGGAGGAATAAAAGAATTGGCAATGTATCCTGATACGAATAATGTTATTATTGTTACATAAGCAGATCCGACAATTCCGTATTTGGGAATCAACAATAAGTTTAGCAGTATGCATACAACACAACCTGCTATATTTCTTAATACTGCCCATTTTTGTTTATTTTCGATGATTATAAGTTGGCCTCCGGATGAAGAGATTGCCATTCCTACAGTTTTCCAAGCCATAATTTGAAGTACTGGCACAGCAGCCATATACTGCACTCCATATGTAAATCGAATCATAGGATAAGCTAAAAGAGAAAAAATCATTGCCAGTATAATAGATGTCCAAACGACAATACTAATAAATTGGTATGATTTTTTTTCATATTCATCATTTGAACTATCACGTTTGGTTTTTACTATTAATGGTGTAACAGTCTGCGTTAATACTGTTGGAAGAAACAATATTATGTCAAGGAATTTTCCTGCTGTTGCGAAGTATCCGACAGATTCCTTGTCAATCATATTTCCTATCATAACTTGGTCTATTCGTTGATAAACAATAATTGCAGCACCTGATAGTAATAATGGAAAAGACTGACTAATATAATATGGAACTATATCCTTATTAAAACTCCAACTTGATATTTCGCTTACTGTTCTTCTGTATGATATAATGTAACCACTAGCTACTAAAACAGAGTCAAATGTAATTGCCGCAATAAAACACCATAAAGGAGCATGCACGGCAAGTAATACTAGCTTAATAGCTGATCCAATTATAATCCTTACTATCTCTGTCTTTACTATATATTCATTCTTTACTATGGATGTAAAATAGTTGCGGACTACTTCGAAACAACTTGTTGAATACAAAGATAATCCGTAGATAAGAATCATGGCTTTGGTAAAGGAGTCCGTATCAAAAACAAATACTGTTACTGCTATCGCAAGATATGCAATTGTAGTAAAGAAAAAGCGGATAATAAAGCAAGTACCTAGGATTACATCCTTTTTTTCAGGGGTTCTAGATAGTTCACGAACTTCGATGTTACTCAAACCAAAAGTTGATATAACTGAAAATAACGTAACATAACTTATTACATAGTTCATTACGCCATAATTTTCAGGGCCCAAATAACGAGCAACTAAAATACCAACAAGTAACGCAGCTGCCATATTTATTATTTTTCCGAGCATTGCCCAGAATACGTTCATAAATACTTTTTTCTTGTTACCTTCCAGTTTTATATAGTTAGAAATTGCTTTCATCAATACTTGGTTGATTTTTAATTATATGTCTCATTTTAAACTACATGGCACACATTGGACTGAATGCCTGTCACTCTTCGGGACAAGTCTCGGACCATAAATTTGAGCCGTCAAAATGATAATTGAAAATTGATAGTTGGATATTTTAATCGGGGCCGGATTAACCGAAAAGGTATGTAATAAGGTGGTGGGGTGTGGGGCCAAGGGATTGGGACATCAGAGGTACGAGATGTCTCCACTGCGGTCGACATGACAAATACCTTCCACTTGTCTCGGCTAAGCATTCCCCCTGCTGTCATCTCGACTAAACGAAGCGCATGGAGAGATCTCATGAGATCCCTCGACTATGCTCGGGATGACAATCCACCACGCGACCAAGCATTCCCTTCCCGTCATCTCGACTAAGCAGAGCGCGTGGAGAGATCTCACGATGGCAAAAACCATCAGTAATCAATGGGAAATGCATACCATATTTCGAAATTTTTCGCCTTTTTATTTGGAAGTGAACTAATTATTTGCTATATTTGCATCGGAATGTATGGAACCGGTTCAATAAGGTTTGCATTATTTCTAAAAGATATAAAACTAGATTATTGCTAACGTGTTGATTTGTAGTGGTTTACGGTCGGGCGTTGGGAAGAGAGATTTTTGCAATTGTGCTATGGATGAACCGATTATGAGCGCTCGGATACGGAGCTACGGATGCACGGTGTGTGGAAATTCGAATCTACAGTTATAAACAATAGTTCGGTAATTTAAATCTTAAAATATTAACACTGGTCTATAGCTTCCTCACGCCGCAATATCATACTGCATAGTGGTTAGCGAAAAGACCTCGTTGTTTAGCTTAGCAATTAAATCGCTGTCTGCGGAAATCCCAGACACGCAAATAAATCGATTCATAAGGTACTGTCCATGTGCAAGTGTCTTGAGATTACTGATGGAATAAGGTATTCCGCTTTGTCTGGCCGCCATCTTCAGACAGTTGAGCGAGGTGAAGGACATGTTGAAGTGTGTCCTGTACTTGCTCATGCTTCTGGCCTGGCACTTCTCAAGCGAGGCATAGCCCTTGGCATTGCGAAATTCGAACTCCACCAAGAACCTGCATCTGTACGTTTTAACGATGTCCGTTCCTGCAAGGGTAAGGTCGTTGGAGAAGAATATCTTGTGCTTGCTCTTGTCCCCGGAGTACCAGATGACAACCTTGACGTTCTGCTTCAGGGCCTTGCTGTAGGCGGTTCCACAGAAGCACTCTCCGCCATCGAAAGAGTAGTCCATCTTGAAGAACACCTTCATGTTGAGGTTGCCCACGTCTACCTTTCCGTCATATTTCTTGGGAGCACCAGGCAAACCTGTCTTCGGTCCCTTGTAGAGATAGTAGAGGGCTGCATCGTCCCTGAAGCGGGAGATAACTTTCAGTCCCATCCTGGCGAGTCCGTCCACAAAGTTCTTCTTCGAGAAGAAAGCGTCAGCCACCACCCGCTTTGTGTAATCGAAAACCTCCTGGGGAAGACATCCGAGCACATGCAGATACCAGTCGATGAGGTTGAAGGCCTTATCCACCTCATCGGGATTGCCCTTTGCTATAGCCTTGGCATCCGATGCCTTGTGGTATGGCCGCTTTACCGGAACGTCACCTACCATAGCCTTTACATGCTCCATGTCCGTCACAGCCTCGCATCCCACTATATGCTTTGCCGGTTCTCCGCCTTTATCGACAGCCTCCGAGGAGAGCATGCTGCTGTTTGGAGTCTGGAACCCTCCCAGCATGACACAGTCGTGGCGGAATGTGTCTATGATGCTTACGCCAAGTATCTCAAGCCCCCACTTGGCTTTGCCTGCGACACCAGACCAGAAATATCCCAGTCCTGGCGTATGCTTGCCCGTCTTGCTGATATAGCTGGGGTCTATGGCCAGAGCTTTGATGCCTATGCTGCCCTCAAAGTACTGCCTTGCCAACTCGAGGTTGAACGTCACCGTGTCAACGCCCCCTTTCTCGAAGTGGCTGCGATAGGTCTTCTCATTGGCTTTGCCGAACGTGCCCAACTGCGTGAAATTAGTTTTTTGCATCACAACATAAAGAATTAACGTTTCGATGAACAGAGTCTTAAACTTTTTGCTTAACTTTGCGGCGTGCTTTGGCAGAAATGCTTCTGCGAGGCTACCCATTTGGCTAATTACGTCTGACATTTTTACTATTACGATTAACGTGGAAATTAACCGTAAAGTTACTAATAATCAGCGAATTAGCCAAATTATATTAGTTAATAACATGTAATATAAAAAGGAATATTTTCATTTGAGATTTATCTTGAATGTTAATGAATTTAACTATATTTTTACCGAACTATTGTATAAAGATTTATGTATATTATGTTCTTTTGGGGGCACGTCGTAGAGAAGACCGAAGAAAGAATAGTTTAATTTAGGAGCTTAGATGTAAAAAGGCAAATATATGGAATTAAGTTATTTACAACTTACAGATAAAAATGTGCCGTATTATCTGTGTAAAATAAAAGGCTCTGATCTTATAAGAATGAGCTATGTGGCACGTAGAGGTCAAAGCGAGGAGGAGGGTGCAGTTCAGCGTATCCTGAATACAAGGAGAATAAGCAGTATATCGCGTTTCTTGCAAAACGGAGGTTTCTTCCCAACGAATATCATTCTGAATATCATTGATGCTAACAAGATAGAGGTCAGCGAGAATATTTTATCCGTCTCGGATGAAGAGGATATCGCTCAAGTGCTTGACGGCCAGCATCGAATAGCAGGCATGAGAGAAGCTGTTAAAAATAAACCGGAGATAGGGGAAATAGAATTTCCGTGTTTGATTGCCGTTGGGTTGACTACAGAACAGTGCGCACAGATCTTCATCAGTATCAATACAGAACAGAAGAATGTGCCAAAATCGTTGATATATGACCTTTATGGATTGGTAGATGTGCCCAACAGAGATATCAGTCTTGACAGAGGGCATGATATTGCTTTAGCCTTGAACGAAGATGAAGATTCTCCATACCGTTCATTTATTAAATTCCCAGGTATTAGTAGAGTCCGTGGTGGAATTCAACTGTCTACATTTGTGAATAAGCTGAGACCACTGGTGAAGAGAGATGGTGAGTTTGACAAGTATAGGCTCACTACGCTGGAATATCAGATAAAGATACTCAAGAATTACTTTGAGGCCCTGAAATACTATTATGACAAAAAATGGACAGAAGCATCGAACCCGTTCATGTATGCATCTGGCTATAGTGCTGCAATAGAAGTTTTGTGTAATGATATTTTGCCTCTGTGCTATGCAGCAAACGATTATAGAGTGGACAAGTTTAAGTCTCTTATCGTTTTGCAGCAAGATGCTTTGCCCAAACAAACTGATGCCAAAGGATATTCCGGAGAAACTGCAACAAACCATTTTGTGCAGAAGCTAAGAGATGCTCTTGTGCAAGAGTCGGCAAATGATGAAGAAATAAAGCTTTGATATGCCACAACGGAGGCTATTGTCAGCCTATCTTGAAGGGCAAGGCTACCTGAACCAGACTACCAGACTTCAAGAAGGCACCTTTATCAATTCTTCCCATATTGTTTCTGCCAGATTTGCATTGGAGAAAGATCGTGATTCGCTGTATAGGAATGCACTGATAGCTTATTGCGGTGTTTTCAAGATGATAGAGACTGGGAACTATTCATGGGCTTTTGTGCATAGCTACTATTCGATAGTTTATTTCTATCAAGCAATGCTGGCATTAAATGATATCAGTCTTTGCTATGATCAAGGTAAGCCTTTCTCTATCAAGTTGACGGCAGGTGCCAGTTTTAGGAAAGAGGATGGAAATACCCATAGGTCCATACACGCCCTGTTCAAAAGTGAATTTGAAACGGATGCAGAAGTTTGCTCAGAAATTGATAGCGAGAAGGTCTGCGACTGGTTCGAAGATATGAGGAACCGAGTGAATTACAAAACTGTACCACAACAAGACCCTGTGGCGGATTATGGGCTTTGTGATTATGCCGGTGCTGACGAACTTCGAAAGAAGGTTTCGGTTTATCTGAACGATTTGCAAATGTATGCATATACTCCTGAACATGCATACGTGGCTTACCCGCTTCTGCTCATAAGACGTATTATGAGACTTTATGATAGTAAGGGGCAGAAGTGTGCACATCTCAATGATGCGGTATTTTTGAAGTATCTGACTGATAATATCAAAGACAAAAAAGGTCCACTCACTCAGGTTGTTGAATTGATTAATGGAGTGGGAATATAAGAAAGAAGGCTATGAGGGTAATCGCATTATTTGGAAGAGAATATACTGGTAAGACCAGATGTTTAGGGCATTTGATTAACCTAATACATAGTGAAGGGAAGGGATGTAATTATCTCTTTGAAGGACAGGATGCGCGAGTTACTCTCAACTATCATGCTCAACGCATCACCATCTGCACGTGGGGTGACAATGAATATGAAGAGGGGCTAAACATCGCAAAGATACGGCAAGATAACCCAGACATCGCTATTGTAGCTACCCGTACAAAAGGGGAAACTGTGAAGATGGTGGAAAGGTTTTGTGCTGAAACGGACAGTCCACTAAAATGGGTGGAGAAATATGTGGCAAACTTTGATGGCCTTTCGGGACAGGAAAAACTGAACAACCAACAGGCAGAGGAAATGCTGGACTATATCAAAGGGCTTATAGACGGGCAACTGTATTATGTGGATAGCATAACGTCAATTGATACTGAAGGAGAAAATGGACGCTATCATGTTTCGCTACTTGGAGCGGATATGTCAGAGGAGGGATTCCCTAGAACGCTTTCTTTAGAACTTAATGGGAATGAGTTGTATTTCCAGGAGTCAGGCGGGCGAGTACAGGAAGATG
>Ga0247608_10006245_pt1 | contig 12611 bp, 9 predicted proteins | sample 176DNAGHGlowgp2_FD_193490 | JGI IMG/M metagenome (GOLD analysis project Ga0247608, IMG submission 193490) | Sheep rumen microbial communities from Palmerston North, Manawatu-Wanganui, New Zealand - 1766 DNA GHGlow gp2 | ecosystem: Host-associated > Mammals > Digestive system > Stomach > Rumen ... | reverse complement strand
TGAACTCCGCCTGCTCCGCGACAGCGAAAGCCTTGTCCGTCCCAGCTACCTCTCGTTCAATATCGAATCCATCCTCAAGGAAGACCGTTACCCCGATTTTGTGGCGTTCTGGTGCTTTATGCAGGCAAGCCGCGTGAACGTATGGGAACAGTGGCGTACCGAAGGCATCTTGCAGGGGACGCGCGTGCGCGAAGGTCTGCGTACCGGCGTCACCAATGCGCTCCTATACCTTGGTGCTGGATTCCTCAAGACCGAAGGCCCCGGCAACAATGAGCTTTTAAACTCCCTTGCCGAAGGCAAGCGCCCGGACGGGGCGCCCTATACCGTTCAGGTGTTCTACAAGGCGCTACTCCGCGAAGTTTACCGATTCCTCTTCCTCAGCACCATCGAGGAACGTGGCCTGATTTTTGCCCATCCGAGCGAATCCGGCACCGACGCGGAACTTGAACCCAGGTTCCGCAACGCCCATCGGCTCTACTGGACTGGCTACAGCGTCCATCGCTTGGCCGAACGCGCCAAGAAGGCTATCCGTACCGACCGCTATATCGACCTGTGGCATGGCGTGAAGGTGGTCTATAAGGCATTCCAGGAAGGTAACGACAATCTGGACTTGATGCCGCTTGGAGGTCTGTTCAAGGCCGACCAGTGTCCGCTACTGGATGCGTGCGAACTCGATAACGAACACTTGATGAAGGCAATCCGTCAGCTTCGCTGGAACGATATCGACGGCGTGAAGACCTTTACCGATTACCGCAATATGGGCACCGAAGAGTTCGGTTCCGTTTACGAGAGTCTCTTGGAACTCGTGCCCCATGTGGATTTACAGGCCAAGACCTTCAGTTTCGTAGGCGTGGGCGACGAAGATGGCATTATCGAAGACGGTTCGACCAAGGGTAACGCCCGTAAGCTCAGTGGTAGCTACTATACCGATGCAAGCCTCGTGCAGAGCCTTATCAAGACGGCTCTTGAACCCGCCATCGAAGCAAAACTCAAGGCCGAAGAGGACCTTGCCCGTAAGGAAAACCGCGAACCGGATTACGAACGCGCCATCCTTGATTTCCGTATGATTGACGCTGGCAGCGGTTCTGGGCACTTTTTGCTTGCCGGTAGCCGCCGCTTGGCTGAAGTCCTCAGCGAAAAGCGTCTCGAAAAGACGGGGGAAAGCGCGACCGCCGAAACCTACCGCAAGGCGCTTCGCGACGTGATTACCAACTGCATTTACGGCGTGGACCTGAATGAAATGGCCGTGGAACTGGCTCGCACCGCGCTCTGGCTCGAAGGTTATGAACCGGGCAAGCCGTTGGAGTTCCTGAATCACCATATCAAGCAGGGCAACTCTATTGTAGGCGTATTCGACCTCAAGGTTTTGAACAATGGTATGCCAGCAGCGGCATATACGGCGCTTACCGGTGACGACAAGGCCGTATGCACGTCACTCAAGAAGTCGAATGAAAAGGAACGCGGGGGCAAGGGGCAAATTAGCGCCTTCGAAAAGAAGAACCCCATTACGAACGACCGTCTGGTGACACTGACCAAGCAGATTGAAGCCTTGCCGAATGACGACATCAGGGCCGAAGAGCGCAAACGCGAACTTTACGAGAAATTACAGCAAGACAGCGTCTATGTAAAGAACAAGCTCGCTTGCGATGTATATACGGCTGCATTCTTTGCAAAGAAGAACGATGCCGCGAACGTGCCGACCAGCCGAGACCTGTTCGACGTAATGAATGACCTTGCTGAAACCAAGCAAGGCATCCGTGAACTTGCTGCCAGGCTGAGCGAGGAATACTCGTTCTTCCATTGGCCGGTGGAGTTCCCGGAAGTGTTCGCCAAGGGTGGCTTCGACTGCGTGGTGGGTAATCCGCCGTGGGATCGAATCAAGATTCAAGAAAAGGAGTTCTTTGCTCAGCGAGTGCCTGAAATCGCTGAGGCTACGAATAAGGCTGCTCGTGATCGAAAGATTGAAGCTTTGGCTTCTGGTGATACGTTTGCGAGACAGATTTATGACGATTTCCAGCATGCATTGCATAACGCTGATGCCACCAGTAACTTTGTTCACTACAAGGATTTCTCGGATTGCCGCTTCAAACTGACTGGAACAGGCGATGTGAACCTATACGCTCTATTTGCGGAATTAAACTGTAACTTGCGTAACAAAGGTGGTTCAACTGGTTTTGTATGTCCTAGTGGAATTGCTACAGATGATTCGACTAAGGCGTTCTTTAGAGAAGTTGCTTCTGGTGGTGAACTTCGCTCGCTCTATGACTTCGAAAATAGGGAAGGTATATTTCCGAATGTTCATCGAATGTATAAATTCTGCTTATTAACAATTACTAAGGGAAATGCTTCTGGTGATTTCGCCTTTTTCCTGAAGAATGTGGCGGAATTAGATGATAAACGTCGCCATTTTACAATGAGTGCTGAGGATTTTGAACTGATTAATCCCAATACTCGTACTTGTCCTGTATTTAGAAGCGTCGCTGATGCCGAACTTGCGAAGAAAATTTACCATAAGTCCGGTGTATTCATAAATGAAAATCCTAAGGATGACGATGCAAACAAGGGAAATCCTTGGCATGTTCAACTTGGAATTTTTTTCCATATGTCCAACGATAGCAGCCTATTTTCGACCGCCGCCAACGGCGAAGTTCCGATGGGAATTGACGGCAGACCAATGCTTCCGCTATACGAGGCTAAAATGATGCACCAGATGGATCACCGTTGGGCAACATTCCTTGCTGAAAAAGATTTGTCTGATGTATCACCGGAACAGAAGGCTGATGTTAACTTTGCCGTTAATCCTGAATACTGGGTGCCTTACACCGAAACAGTTCTTCGTGCGACAAGATTAGATACTGGGGTCGTATCTGCACTCCGCAAGGCAATAGAAGGCGTATCTGGAGCCGAAGCGAAACTTCGTGAACTCTGCCAGCGTCTTTCGATGACTGAAACGGATAAATCTTTACAACAGATATATATCAATGGTGTAAATTGCAGCGATATCGTACAATATTTGACTGTTGCCGCCGAAGAAAACTGCCCGAAGTATCTGATGGGTTGGCGTGATATTACTAATGCAATGAACTCAAGAACGGTGGTTGCTTCTTTATTACCTTGGGGTGGCGCGGGAGATACCTTTCTTCAGTTCTTCTTTTCGGCGATTATTCCAGTTAAACATCAAGCGTGTTTACTTGGAAATTTAAATTCAATCCCGCTTGATTTTATTGCCAAGTTTAAAATAGGTGGAATCCATTTGAAGTTCTTCTCTATGAGGCAGCTTCCGATTCTTCCTCCATCTACCTTCACTGACTGTTCCATCAACTATATCGTTCCGCGTGTATTTGCGCTGACCTATACCGCCAAAGACATCGTCGAATGGGCAAGAGCTCTTTGGAACGACGCTAGCGTAGATCTCCGCAAGCTCATTCTTGCCCAGCACAAGGATCTGCCTACCGGCACCGACATCGAAACCCTTGCCGCTACCGACTTCGATCCGGCTACAATTCCGCCCATCGTCTTCGAAGACGCGCACCGAGCCAAGCTTCGCGCCGAACTCGACGCCTACTTCGCCCGACTCTACGGCCTCAGCCGTCGCGACCTCGAATACATCCTCGACCCCAAAACCGTCATGGGCGACGATTACCCCAGCGAAACCTTCCGCGTCCTCCGCGACGCAGAAATCTCCACCTACGGCGAATACCGCACCCAACGCCTCGTATTAGAGGCTTGGGATAAGATGAATTAACAAGGAAAATCATATGAAAAAACATGCATTTTTAATTTGTAATCCGAAATTAGCATCTGTTAAACCTGACTTACAGGGAGTCGAAAATGATGTTACTGAATGGAAAAAGTTTTTGAAAAGTATAGAAGGGGGATGCTGGACTGATGAAGATATATCGGTTTGGCCTGCCAAAAGAAAAGACGATTTATTGTGTGATATAAAAGGCTTAAAACCGAAGGATGGTCTTTTTGAGTATGTCTTATTCTTTTTTGCTGGTCACGGAGCATATGATGTAAATGGGAATGATATGATTTATCCTCATGAAAATCGTTCGGAAGCAGTATATATAAATAATATCATTTCTGAATTAAAACTTATTTCAAAAAAAGCAGTTATTATAATAGATGCCTGTCGATGTCCATGTGGCGTTGAATCGCATAATTCTTTTAATTATATGCAACAAAAACAGGAGATGGGCTTTGTTTATGAATCAACTCAACAATCAAAACCCTTCGAAAGCATAGCGGATACATATGATTTTTGGGTGTATATCGCTAATGATGACTTTGTGTTAGTTCAATCATGTCAAAAAGATCATGTGTCAGGTGAAGGGGTTCATGAAGGAGACGCAACTCATTTTGGTTGTTTTACTCGCACATTACTTGATGTTGGTTATAGCGCTCAAAAAATTACATATTTTGATGATGCCGTTGCAAAAACGAATGAAATAATGAAAGACATTGTTGATTGGAAAGGTGAAGATCCTCAGGTTGCTGAAATAAGCAAGAAAAACTCAAGGATTCCATTTACATTTGGAAAAGAATATCTGTCTGAACTAAAAAAAAACATTATATAGTTATATAGAAAATATGTTCTATAATCCTAGTACAAGTCTTGCTGACTGGTTCGAAATGAAGAGGCTCAGAACGAAGAGCCTTGATTCGGATGTTTGGATTCCATTATGGTCTATAGAAGAGGAACAAAAGGGGGACCATTTTCAACCCGGTTCAGAACAGAACGACTATTGTGCTAGGAGTATTCTTGTACCTAATGAGTTTTTTAATGTAGTTGATAAGTTACAATGGAATGATGTTTGCATTCATTATGAAGCGTGTTCCTGGGTGGACAACGATGGCATTTATGTTTCTTGTGACGAGGCAAGGGAATCTGTTCGGAAGGATGAATGTGATAGAAAAGAAGGTGAAGACTGGTGGATTCCAATTAAAGGAATCTATCCGGTTCTAGTACAGACTTTCGAATGTGGTGAGAAATCTGTTTGGAATCTTCACCAAGACATTACCGTTGCCTTAAAGTTGCTCCGTAAAGGTGATGCCTGGATTCGTCCAGATGAAGATGATGTGGAAGTGGTTAGACTTACACGAAATGCCGAAGGCAAACCTCAAAAAATTGAAATTAAGAATGAATTTCTGAAGGATTATCTGTGCGCTAGGCAGATGGGGTTATATGTGCTGACCTATCGTGCTCGAAAGATGTTCTTTCAAGATAAGCCCAATATTGGATGGACTAAAGGTTGTACCGAGGTAATACTTGATAACGGCAAGTGGTGGGGAACATATAACGAAACCACAGAAAATGGTTTTTCGATAGGGGAAACAGCTCTTGTTATAAATGCAACTAGAACCGATATTGACCCCGAAGACGATGTTCCCATAATGGATTTTCCAAAGGATGATTGCATTCAGACCACTACCAAAGAGGTGAGTATTAGTGGAAAGAATGTCGTGCATATGTTGTGGGGTGAGCTATGGAAGAATGAACTGATTCATCCTGGTTCTGAAAGTGTGCGTGTTCGGGGAGATGAACCGACGAAAGTACCTTCATTCATAATTGAAGCATCTGGAAAAAGCGTCCCATCTAGTGAATTGAAGGAAGGGGGGCGGTGGCTTTGGTTTGATGCTGAGGTCGCTAACGCTTTATTGGCGAAGAATAGAGGTTTCCTTGTATGGTACACCCTTGAAACAGGAGCGATTGGATGTGGACAGGAAAATTCCGTTCATTTCGGTATAAATGATTCAGGCCATATTACTGTTTATGCCAAAGACATATCCTTTTTGCCTATTTGGATTCAACAGATTTGGGCCGGTTACAATATATCCCCAGATGGTGGTGGTGTTGCAAGGGAACTGATGATGTCTCAGGTTGAGGCAAAACCGGCTTCAACCCAAGCTCCAGAGCATTTTCTGCCTATTGAATATAAGCGACTAAATGCATCATTCCAGAACAAGTACGGCATACCGTTGTTTAATATAACGACGGAAGTTGAGGACCTTCTGGTGAATGTGAATCGTTTTGAAAGTGTTTCAGAAGAAGGTTTCTTCAAATTGGCGAAGGATTTGGCAAAGCTGGTATGTGATTCCATAAATTGGAAACCGTTGCAGAAACAACTTGAAAATATTGATCCAAAATGGCGGTCGATGAAAACGCTACAGGAATTTCTGATTCAGAAAGAGAATCTGACCGAGGATCAAGTAAAATCTTTAATGGCACCGTTCTATGGAATAGATGACTTACGTCAGACGGATGCCCATATCAAGGGTCCTGATGCCGATAAGGCTATGCAAGTGATAGGTATTAACAAGGACTTTATTCCGCTGTTCCGTGGAACAGCGATGTTGATTCAGTTCGTAAATACGATTGCTGCGATAAATGGTATAATTACCAAATGAAAAAAAGACCGGTAAATTACCGGTCTCGTAAACTTGGCGGCGATCAATGCGGGGATGGATTACTCCACGGGCGCGTTCCTGCTTCCTTTGGGGAAGTACTCTTCCTGTTTTAAGTGTAGCCCCGCATTTACGCCACGAAGCCCGCTACACACACTGATGCCTTAACGCTGTAGTTTAGTATTGCCATAATTGCCTCCTTTGTTATAGATATTTTTGTGTCTATTTTTTTGGAAAGGAGTGCTATAAGGTTCCACAGAAGCTCAACGATTAGGGTTAGTATTGTTATTATTTCTCCAGGAAGATCCAGACTTTTGATAAACTCTATCCTAAATATAGCAATTTTTTTCTAATATAGTTATATAAAACTTATGACCTTCACTGAACGAGAACTGATTAAAAAGGCCGGAGCCGATTCGGGCTGGAGCATTGTAGAATCCGATGGTCCAGATTACGTCACTCTGGGTAGTGCTTCGCATAACGAACGCGCCACCATCAAGTGTTGCGCCCACGAAATGGACGTGACCTTTACTGCCTCATTCAATGAAGCCGAACTCCGCATCAATGGAGCATTCGATGTCAATGGGCAAGAAATTATCGTTCAAGAACGCGAATACGAATCGCTTCGCCGTGTACTGCGCCGTATGCAAGAGCTGTTCATAGCCTTGCCACCGACACCGCTAGAAATCTACAATACCCGCTGGCAACAAATCGTCGCCGCTGGACTAGCCGCCACCGAAACCGAAGAAACAGTTAAGCAACGTGTCGGTCAAGACGTTTATCGCGAAGCACTGATGAACTACTGGAAAGGAGCCTGTGCCGTCACTAACAGCACCATCCCAGAGATTCTTCGTGCCAGTCACGCGAAGCCGTGGAAGGATTGTAGCTCCGCCGAAGAACGCCTCGACGTGTACAACGGATTCCTTCTAAGCGCCAACTTGGACGCACTCTTTGATAAGGGACTGATAACTTTTGATGATGACGGCAACATTATGCTATCGTCTCAGCTGAATGAATCGAACCTGAAAAGGGTAGGCATCTATCCTGACATGCGTCTTCGCTGGATAGACGCCCATCACTTGCCGTATCTGCAATACCACCGCAAACACGTATGGAAGGGGTAGAGTATGCCAGGAAGAGATTTGCATGCGCAACCGTTTACAGAAGAAACGCTTGCTAAATTAAGGATATTCGAAAATTATACTCAGGAATGGATTCCGACATTTGTGATGTCTGGATTTACTGAAATTTGTATTTTTGATTTTTTCGCGGGAACCGGTTATGATATAATTGGAAATCCCGGGTCGCCAATCCGTATTCTTGAACAGGTTGCTAAAAATAGCAAAATCCTTTTTGATAAAAATACAAAGGTCAATCTATATTTCAATGAATTTGTCACAGATAAATACGAAAGTTTAGTACTAGCATGCAAATCTTACATTGACAATTCGCCTGCATTAGCGGCATTAGAAAAAGTCAGAAAACTTAATGTTGTGTATTACAATCGTGATTTTGCGGAATTATTTCAAGAATTGTTACCGACGATACAATCTGAAGCATCGCTTGTTTTCTTGGATCAAAACGGCATCAAATTTATTGGCGATGAATATTTCATTCCATTAACAAATACACAAAAAACGGATTTCCTTTATTTCATAGCATCTTCTTATGCGAATCGTTTTAAGGAGACAGATGAGTTTAAAAAATACATTGATTTCAAACCTACTCCAGATGAAAACGGATCATACAATAATATTCATAATGAATTGGTAGCGTACTTGAGACAACGAATTCCGCTTTTATCAGGTGTGAAACTTTATCCCTTTTCCATAAAAAAGGGACGGAATATTTACGGAATCGTTTTTGGAAGTTCTCATCCAAGAGGGGTTGAAAAATTTCTAAGAACTGCATGGAAAGAAAATCCAGAAAATGGAGAAGCAAATTTCGATATTCACAATGACGAGCTTGGAACTATTGATTTGTTTAATGGTGTAAAACTCACGAAGATTGAGCTATTCCAATCAGAATTCAAAAAAGAAGTTCTTAATGGACGAATAAGGAATAATCAGCAAGCTTTTGATTTTACTTTGGATAAAGGACATATTCCTCAGCATGCCGCTGATGTAATGAAACGTTTGAAAAAAGAAAATCGGGTATCATATCCTGGTATTTCGCCCAAAATATCGTATGATTTTTGCCATAAGAAAAATTCCATTGAAATTATTGAGTATCGGTTAATTAAATGAAGACTACAAAGATTGAATGGACTGATCAGACTTGGAATCCGGTTACAGGGTGTGACCGCTTATCAGAAGGCTGCGCAAATTGTTATGCAGCAACTATGTCTTTGCGCTTGCAGAATATGGGGTTAGAGAAATATAAAAACGGCTTTGATGTTACAGTGCACGAAGAATCATTAGACGAACCCCTTCATTGGCGCTCTCCTAGCAATATCTTTGTATGCTCCATGAGCGATTTGTTCAATGAAAAAGTTCCTTTCGCTTTTATTGACAAGGTTTTCAAAACAATCAAAAAGGCCACAAACCACCGTTTCCAAATTCTCACGAAAAGAGCGGAACGAATGGAGGAGTATTTTAAAACTCGAAGTGTGCCGGATAATGCTTGGATTGGAGTAACTGTTGAAAATGCTGTTCGTAAAAGTCGTATAGCAGTATTGCGTAAAATAAATGCCAAAGTTCGCTTTCTTTCTTGCGAGCCCTTGTTGAGTGACCTTGGTGAAATAAACCTTGATGGAATCCATTGGGTTATTGTTGGAGGCGAAAGCGGCCCTAAGGCAAGGCTGATGCAAAAAGCATGGGTTGAAAATATCCAGAAACAAGCTTCGGAACAGAATGTTGCGTTCTTCTTTAAACAGTGGGGTGCATGGGGCGTTGATGGTGTTCGCCGTTCCAAGAAGGAAAATGGAAAACTTTTAAATGGGAAAATTTACCAAGCAATGCCAAAGGTGTAGATGATGGCTATGTATAATAAAATAATGCTTAATTGCGGTAGTTTTCTTTTTATCAATATTGAGGGCTAAATATATTTGCTTTAGCTAGAGTGGAAAAAATAAACTCCTTGTCGCTGAGTATGACAAGGAGTTCGTTTATAGTGTAATTTATGTCAGGTCAATGTCGTAGAGTATGTCTGTAAACCAGTGGCTAATATCGATGCCTTGCCATCGAGCTTTTGATTCCCATAGCGATCGAGGAATTTTTAGAGTGATGGTTATACCGTTCTTAAAATCATGGCCTAACAACAATTTTGCCAGTATTCCGATGCTTGAACTTGGACCTATTTTAATCTGAACCTCCATGAGAGATGGAGGTTGTTTAGATATGGTTGATGAGGCCGTGTTAAAAACATTGGGGGAGGTCTTGATGTTTTCTACCAGCGTTCTGATTATGATTGCTGCTTCAGCCGTCATGTCACGTGCTGGGCTAGTTGTAGAACGTCGGTAATTATAGTATGTATAAATGTTGGTCGTGTTTAACGCGTCTATTTCAATAATGATATAGCTCGTCAACTCCTTGCCGGCAGGGTCAATGAATTCTAAAACAGCATATCGAGAACCATTGTAGTCAATTGTCCATGCATGCAGCAGATAGTTTTCAAAGACCAGGGTGCGCTGGAGACTTGGTATAGCTGTTTTAATTATTGCTTTGGCCGCTTCTTTGGTCACGCCGTAATCACCGGTTAAACTTATTCCGTTGATTATATTGGGGTGTTCGCCGGTTGTAATGGAAATAATTTTACTAACGGCGTTACTGAGTTCTTTGCTGGAATTTACACCAGTGGTGTTGTAAATGAAATATGAATTTATCATAATTTTACCTCAAAAATTGCCTTAAGTGTACAAGCTTTTGTAAGAAAAACAAAACAACAAAAAGGCTTAAGTTACAGGTCAGAGTTTTTCTAACCCTAAAATCCAATTTAGAAAAAATGAGAAATAAAGAAAGGGTGTAGGGTGGGAAAACTATTAAAAATTGACAAGTTTGGAGTCCGGCTGGACCTCGGCCGTCCACCGCTGGGAAGTTTACTCCGCTGTTTTTTAAGGATGTTCTGGCTTTTTACAGGATTTATTATTTTCGTTTTTTAGAGGGATACTCACCCTCATAAGCAAATGGATCCAGAATATCTTTAGCTTCCTTTGCTTTTAAAATTTTACGAGGAGGGAGATTCTTTTGACCGATATCTTTCACTAAGAACAGAATCCATTTTTTGGGGTAATCTATCATTGCGTTGTACTCATTGCGAGACAAAAAGAAATGATAGTAAGGTCGGCTTGTCCCTTTCACTTCAACGTATAATTCCTCTTTATTTTTTGTTGCTATTAAATCCCAGCCACAATTATCGTGTTCAACAGAATCAACAGTATATCCTCTTTCCTCATAGTACGCTCTGGCGCGTTGAATAGCTTTGTCTTCTATTTCTTTTTTTACTTCTGTTGGAGGCGGACAGAACTTGTTAATGGCTTTCTTTGAGATCTGAATTTTTTCGATGGCCTTTGATTCGTTATGTTTTACAACATCCTTTACAAAAAACATTAGTTTTTTTTGAATGTTTTTATCAATAGTACTATCATGTCCGCTTAGATAAGCGCATGTATGTCCAAGATGTCTTTTTGCTTCGTTATCATTTATCGTATAGAGGAGACGTAAATTAGGACTGATGAAGTGAGCATCCTTTTTGTTTGCCCACACGCAGTAGGTATAAGGATTCCCATCGGAATCTTTAGGAAAACCATTTTTATGAGGTCTTGGTATGTAATGGCGCTCACCTTCTTTATTTGTCTTCCATTCAAACGTTGCGTTCTCGTACCATCCTACAGCAACGCTATCGCCGTACCCCATATAAGGAGCAACAAATATGATTAACCATCCTTTTTTATTGTTATCACCTGGGTTAGGAGGAGCATCACCTGTTGGAGGAATATATCCATAACACCTATTTTCGTAGGGTAAGAAGTTATAAGCCTCATGACCTGCAGCTTCAGAATATTGTTTTCCATTTTTTGTATGGGTGTGCCCATTTGATTTTTGTTTTAAATATTTATGCCCACCCCGAACCATTCCGCCAGAATATTCTTCTGACCATGCAATTTTTGCAATCATGACTTTGCTAAAATCTGCCATATATCCGCCTATTTTGATTCAATGATAAACATGTATGTTTTTTATTTCTTCCTCATCTTCCCGCCGGCAATTATCACCAGCAACGCGCCAACGGCTACGCCGCCGACCTTCTTGAGGTCGCTCCAGAATTGTCGACGCTTTGCCTTGCATTGCTCGCAAAGTTTTTCGGTGTCTTCGGGCTTGTCGCAGCCGCACTTTTTGCATTTGTTCCAGAGTTTTTGGGTCATAAGCCTTTCCTCTTTCCTCGTATTTTCTGCTTGTGCATCGCCTTGAGCCTTGCCCTGTCGCTGTTAAGGGAGGCGATGCTTTGGGCCGCATTTTCAATTTCTTGGGTGTTCATTCGTGTCGGCAGGTTCCTGTAGAACTTCTTGAAATCCCTGTCGCGGATTGTGCCTTCGGGGATTCTGTCGCCGAGTTTCGCGTTGTTTCCGAATATCACGAGGTCGATGAACTTGTCCTTGAGTGCCGGGAACCTTTCGCGTAAGGCCATGATATGCCCGTAATTCTGGTGATGAGGATTCTTCATCGAGTACTTCTTTTTGCCCCAGCCCACGATTACCGTCCATTGCTTGTCGTAGGCGCTGCCGACAATCAGCCCGATGTATGTCTTCTTTTCTACGACGAGGATGCCTTTTTCGGTCACGGCGATAATGTCGATTTGCTGTACGCCATGGCTCCCTTCCACATAGACATCCCTGAAGACGGTTCCCTTGCTGATGGCGCGGATTCTGTTTGCCGTGTGCTTCTCGCCGATGTGCCCGACAATCTGGTTCTGGAAGAACCACATGCAAAAGACAATTGCACCGAGAATGACTATAAATGTTATCATGCAATAGTCCTACTCAAAATACAAATGGAAATTACTCCACCTTTCTAGAGAATGCGTTCCATTCTCAATGAAATTCCAAGTCTCCGCATAGTCTCCAGGAACTGAGAAATCCTTAGACTTGATAAACTCTAGAAATGTTTCGGGTGCATCGCCATACAGGTCATCGAATTGGTCGGCCAATGCGTTCTTTTCGCTGGTGGTTAACTCCCTAGCTTCGTTATGCAAAACGTGTTCCTGAT